>Ga0079301_1001090_pt1 | contig 12899 bp, 7 predicted proteins | sample Wag4_2014_7_11_3_FD_74797 | JGI IMG/M metagenome (GOLD analysis project Ga0079301, IMG submission 74797) | Fresh water mixed with fracking chemicals microbial communities from Ohio, USA - Utica-2 Time Series FC 2014_7_11 | ecosystem: Engineered > Industrial production > Chemical products > Input...
GAACGGCCTCTGGAGCCCTTTCAGGGGTAAGGCTAGGCGGCGGCGGAACATCAGGGTCGTCCATGGTGGCAGCATACGCAGTCCGGTGCACAAGATTCTCGGTCTTCGCGGTCGTGCCAGCCTAGGAAGGATCTTCCGAGCCGACCCAGCCAGCACCGTGAGCGCTGAAGCGATCTCGACACTTTGGTGCCATACTGACCGATACTAGAAGCCGCGTGAAGGTCGTCCTCGTCAATCCGCCCTCGCCCAGCCAGTACCGCGTAAGTCGCGGGCTGATGGGGGGCTTTGGCATGGCGGTCAATCCGGGTCTGCTCTACCCGCCGATTGAGCTGGCGCACATTGCTGCGGTGCTGCTCGCGGACGAGATGCAGGTGGCGATCCTCGATGCTGATGCACGCGGCTTGGATGCGGCTGGTTCGCTGGCTGCGATTCAGGCCGAGCAACCTGACTTCGTATGTGTGGACTCATCGTCCACTTCGCTAGATCTGGACTTGGCGCTGTGCCGTGACGTGCGCACGCACATGCGCGTGCCCGTGGCCATCTTGGGTTCGCAAGTCACCTACACACCCGGCGAGATCTTTGAGCGCGATGCAGTGGATGTCGTGGTGCGCGGTGAGCCCGAATACACGGTGCGCGATCTCGCACGAGCCGTGCGCGCACACACTGGCTTTGCTGGTGTGTTGGGCACATCGCGCAAGGACAGCACCGGCATCGTGCACGAGGCGGAGCGCGAGAAGATCGAACGACTGGATGACCTGCCGTTGCCAGCGCGTCATCTGTTGGACAATCAAGCCTATCGTTTCCCGGGCATTGAAGGTCCTGTCACGACCATCAAGAGCTCGCGTGGCTGTCCGCTCAACTGCAGCTTTTGCGGCTACACGCTGGCCCAAGGACTGCGCTTTCGTTTCCGTTCACCGGAGCATGTGCTGGCTGAGTTGATCGACATCGTGCGCGTGCACGGCGTCAAGCAGGTGGTGTTCCGTGATCCCATCTTCTCGACACGCAAGGATCGTGTGCTCGCCTTGTGCGCCGGCATCCGGCGTGAACAGCTCGATGTGCAGTGGCAATGCGAGACAGCAGTGAAGACCTTGGATGCCGAGCTGGTGGAGGCCATGGCGGGTGCGGGTTGCACACACATCTCGCTGGGTGTGGAGTCGGGCAATGTGGAGATCCAGAAGAAGCACTGCGGCTCGAAGCTCTTGGATGGCAAGAAGCAGCTTGATACTGCGCGCTGTGTCGAGGTGTTCGAGGCTGCACGCCGGCACGGCGTAGAGACGCGTGCCTTCTGCATGGTGGGCTTCCCCGAAGAGACGGAGTCCATGGTCGAGGAGACATTTGCGTTGGTCGAGCGCTGCGATCCCGATCAGGTGCAGTTCTGTGCAGTGACGGCGTACCCAGGTACGCCGCTGTTCAAGATGCTGCACGGGACGCGTGAGTTTGACTACGCGACCATGACGGGGTTCAAGGCGCTGGAAGGCAATGAGCACATGAGTGCGGCGCGGATCGAGGAGAAGATCCGCGAGGGCTACCGTCGTTTCTACCGGCGCCCCAAGCGCTTGGTGCGCGAACTGCGCCATCCTTTGCGGTTTGCCGGCAAGCTGGCGCGCTACGCGACACTCTTCCGCTCGCGCTGAGCTCAAGGCTCCTCTATCCTTGTGGCCCATGCGGCGAGGCCGCAAGCCACCTATGAGCCAGATCGAGAACATCCTGCAGGAGAACCGCTTCTTTCCGCCGTCTCGCGAATTCAGTGCCAAAGCACGCGTAGGGGACGAGGCTACGTACCAGCGCATGTGGAAGGAGTCGGTGGAAGACCCCGAGAAGTTCTTTGGTCGAGTGGCGCGCGAATTGCCATGGTCAAGGCCTTTTGACAAGGTGTTGGATTGGTCGGGCGCGCCGTTTGCCAAGTGGTTCGTCAACGGACGCATCAATGTTTCCGATGCCTGTGTCGATCGGCATGTACGCGAAGGCCGTGGCAGCAAGCGTGCGTTGATCTTTGAAGGCGAACCGGGTGATGTGCGCACCTTGACCTACGCCGAGTTGGCGGTAGAGATTGCGCGCTTTGCCAATGTGCTCAAGAGTCGTGGGCTGAAGAAGGGTGATCGCGTGGCGGTCTACATGCCGATGATTCCCGAGGCTGCGATTGCTATGCTCGCCTGTGCGCGCATTGGTGTGGCGCACTCGGTGGTATTCGGTGGATTCAGTGCGCAAGCGTTGGTTGACCGCATTCTTGATGGTGGCTGCACCGCGGTCATCACGGCGGATGGTTCGTGGCGCCGTGGTTCCTTGCTGGCGCTCAAGCCACAAGTGGATGAGGCGGTGCGGCAGCTGCCGCAAGTGCACACCGTGTTCACGGTGCAGCGCGCCAAGAACCCCGTGGAGTGGAATGCCACGCGCGATCTGTGGATGCATGAGGCTTCGGCTGGCGTGTCGTCTGATTGCCCGCCGGAGCCGATGGATAGCGAGGACCTGTTGTTCTTGCTCTACACCTCGGGCTCCACCGGCAAGCCCAAAGGCATCGTGCACACCACGGGTGGTTACTTGGTTGGTGCGTACCTCTCGACGCAGTACGTGTTTGATCTGCGCGATGAGGATGTGTTCTGGTGCACAGCCGATGTGGGCTGGATCACGGGACACAGCTACATCGTGTACGGTCCGTTGGCGAACTGCGCGACGATCGTCATGTATGAGGGCGCTCCGAACGCGCCGCACGAGGGACGCTTCTGGGAGTTGATCGACAAGCACAAGGTGACGATCTTCTACACGGCGCCGACCGCGATTCGCACCTTCATGAAGTGGGGCGAAGAGCATCCGAAGAAGTACTCGCTGTCGACACTGCGCTTGTTGGGTACAGTTGGCGAGCCCATCAATCCCGAAGCGTGGATCTGGTACCACGAGCAGATTGGACGCGGTCGTTGTCCGATCGTGGACACGTGGTGGCAGACCGAGACGGGCTCCATCATGATCACGCCTTTGCCGGGTGTGACGGCCACGCAACCTGGTTCGGCCACAAGGCCCTTCTTTGGTGTGGATGCAGCCGTCGTGGATGAGCAGGGCAAGGCGATGGGGCCGAACCAAGGCGGCTACCTCGTCATCCGCAAGCCATGGCCGTCCATGCTGCGCGGCATCTGGGGTGATCCCGAGCGCTACAAGCACGGGTATTGGGGCAAGTACGGTTCGATGTACTTTGCAGGTGACGGTGCGCGCCGCGATGAGCGTGGCTACTTCTGGATCTTGGGCCGCGTGGATGACGTGATCAATGTTTCAGGGCATCGCTTATCGACGATGGAGGTCGAGTCCGCGCTCGTCAGTCATGCCAAGGTGGTCGAGGCCGCCGTGGTGGGGCGTCCAGACGATTTGACAGGCCAAGCCATCTGCGCCTTTGTCACGGTGGAGCGCGCTTATCAGGCGGATGCCGCTCTCAAGACCGAGCTGATGGAGCATGTGGCCAAGGAGATTGGCAAGCTCGCGCGCCCGGCCGAGATCCGCTTCACGGACACCTTGCCGAAGACGCGCTCGGGCAAGATCATGCGGAGACTGTTGCGCGACATTGCCGCTGGCAAAGAGACCACGCAGGACACGACGACCTTGGAGGACTACTCCATTCTCGCCAAGCTGCGTTCCGATGAGGAGTAAGCACTGCTGTGCAGCACTTGTGGAGCTTGATCGAACGAGCAGCTCGCCTGCATCCCGAGACGGTAGGTTTCGTAGAAGGTGAGCGCCGCGAAACCTATGCGGCGCATGCAGTCCGCGCGCGCGCGCTGGCCAGCTTTGTGCGCAGTGCAGGTGCCGGCGAAGGTGAACGCGTTTCGGCCTTGCTGTGGAACGGCATCGACTACGCCTGCGTGTACTTCGCCGCCGCGGGAGCTGGTGCGATCCTCAATCCTCTCAACACGCGTCTTTCCGCGCAGGAATTCGCGGCGATTGCGCGCGATTGCGAGTCGCGCTTGTTGGTCACGGACAGCTCGTTCGCTCCGCAAGTGACGGCGGCCTTGGCTGCAGGCGCACCTTGGCGTTTGATTGTGTGGACCGACCATCTAGTAGAGACCTCGGCCAGCGGGATCACGCTGCACGACGCGCTGCGTCAAGGCGAGCAGCAGACCTTTGTATGCAGCACGCGTGGCGGTGACGATACGGCTCACCTGTACTACACCAGCGGCACGACCGGTGTACCCAAGGGCGTGATGCTGACCCATGCCAATGTGCTGGCGCATTCGTTGGGAGCCATCGCGGAGTTGTCGATCACCGATCGTGATCGGTGGGCGCACATCGCTGCGATGTTTCACCTTGCCGATGCTTGGGCCACCTTTGCGTTCACATGGGTAGGGGCCACGCATCTGTTCTTGCCGCGTTTTGAAGCCCGCGCGGCCCTAGACCTTTTAGAAAGGGAGCGCGCCACCATCACCAATCTCATTCCCACCATGTTGAATGCGATGACTCGTGACGATTCGGCGCGTGGACGCAACTGGCAGGCCTTGCGCGCCGTGTTGTCAGGTGGAGCACCGATTGCGCCGGCTCTCGTGGCTGAGATCGTGTCGGTGTATGGCTGCGAGTATGTCAACACCTATGGGATGACAGAGACCTCACCGTACTTGACCATGTCGTTGTTGGCGCAGCACCATCGTGCCCTGCCTCTCGAGCAGCAACTGGCTTTGCGCGCCAAGACGGGCCGTCCCTATGCGACAGTCGAGCTGCAGGTTTGCCGCGAAGACGGCACTGCGGTTCTTCCCGACGAGGCCGAAGTCGGTGAGATCCGAGTGCGCGGATCGACGGTGATGAAGGGCTACTGGAACAAGCCTGAGGAAACAGGACGGGCCTTTGCCAACGGCTGGTTGAAGACCGGTGACCTGGCGGTGATCGACTCCGAAGGCTATGTGACGATCGTGGACAGGGCCAAGGACATGATCTTGTCTGGCGGCGAGAATGTGTACTCGACCGAGGTGGAGCATGCGCTGGCTGCTCACCCCGCGGTATTGGAGTGTGCGGTCTACGGCGTGCCCGATGCGCATCTGGGCGAAGCGGTGCGCGCTGCAGTCGTGTTGCGTGCAGGCCGGACGACCACCGAAGCGGAGCTCGTGGAGTGGGTCAAGGCACGCATCGCTCGCTACAAAGCGCCAAAGGTTCTGGAGTTCCTTGAGGCGTTGCCGCGCACTGGGTCAGGCAAGATCCAAAAAGCTGTGCTGCGTGAGCCGCACTGGGTAGGACGCACTCGTCAAGTAAACTAGACGCCGCGTGACCTCACTTGAGTGCTGTCAAGCGTGCTCGCATGGCTGTCGTAAGCATCGAAGGAGTGTGGATCCAGCCGAGTTGGCTGGCACCATCCTCGACACGCGAAGTGGGTGTGCCAAGGAAGACACCCGTTGAGGTGAAAGCTGCTCCGCCCGAGTGTCCGGAAGTGATTTCGGCATCGGACTTGATCGTCCATCCGTCGGCAGTTGCCCGCTCAAACCCTGCGACAATGCCGCGAGTGATGGTCAGTGTAGGCCGCGAGCGTTGTGTGCCCACTCCGGGATAGCCCACGATGTACACCTCGCTGCTCAACTCGGGTAGCGCAGCGTCGAGGAGCTCGATACTAGGCACACGCCACCCGACTGGCAGTGGTCGTCCATGTCGGTCGCCTACGATGCGCAGTAAGGCGAGGTCCGTTGCCAGGTCATACTCCAGCACTTCGGCTTGGTAGGTTTCGCGCGGCGCCGTGCCGAGCTCGTGTGTAACGCACAGCACGATGTCCGTCGCTACACCGCCGCCCATTTGGCTGACCACATGCGCGTTCGTCAGGTACACGCCCGACGCATGAATGGCGACGGCACTGCCTGTCCCATTGGGTGTGCACACTTCGACCACACTGGCAAGCAAAGGCGCACTGTTGCTTAGCACATAGGGATGGGTCAGAGGTTCTACACCTAGCTGCGGAGGAGCTGCGGATGCGGTCACGAGCACACGGCAGGCTGCATCCATCGGCAGCGCGAGGGGATCAACAACTTCGACGGTCCATTCGCCCGCGGTAGGCTTGGCGATGACGAGATGTTCGCGTCCATACGGCCGACTGCGCATCCGTACTTGGGCATCGAGCCCGCGCAGTTCGCGTCCTGGATAGGCCAGCAGATCAAGATCCTGCTCCGCTTCCAAGATGTCCACGCGCAGCACCTCGGCGTCCACAGGCACCGTGATCACAGCGCGCCATGTATGACCGGCTGAGGCCTGTACAGTTCCGTTGACAGGCGTGCCATAGGCAAGCGCAACAGGCGCCGGCGGTAAGAGCAAACGCGGCTCAATATCGAAGGAAACGGAAGTCAAGACGCCATCTGGACTCCGCGGCAAGGACCAACCATGTACTGACCATGCGGCGTGCCAGACTCCCGCGAGTAGCGGCGGTTCCGACCAGCGATCGATACGCAGCACGGTTGCGCCTAACTCCGTCAGCGTGCCCGCGGCGGCTTCGTGAGCGGAACGGATCGCTTCGAAAGGTTGCGCGCCGCACTCCAGCTCGACGGGAGCGCCGCGCACATGCCATTCGACAGCCACTGCATCGGGCGGGATCACGCACATGGCCTGCACCGAGTCACTCTGCTCGGGTCGGATGGTGAGGCGCGTCACTTGCCCGAAGGACAACTGCGTCGAGGTCATGGGTGGTGTGGCTTCTACCGTGCAGGCTGTGTGTGCCAGCACAGAGAAGCCCACCATGAGAGCAGTAGAGATACGGCAGTTGCCTAAGTGCATGTGCAGAGCGTCAACACCGCAAGCTGCGTAGTCAAGGATCCGCACGAGTTCAGGCTGTCTTCGCACTCAGCGCACTTGCCGCAGCTGAGCCGGACACGATCATACACACATGACAACTGCAGTCCGCTGCGCGGATCGCATGGAGTCTCCCGTACTAGTTGACCGTTCGTTAGGACCTTGCCATGACTTACTTGCTGACGCGCCTTGCTGCTTTGGCGATTCCGTTGCAACTCGCTGCAGTTGCCGCGGCTCAAACCTGCACGACCGATTGTGCTACGACTCCCATCTGTGGAGGCTGTGCACAGACGCAGACACTCGTGCGCCAATACCGACTGCCCACTCCCTTCTTAGGGCAGGACAAGATTGGTTCACCGCCTTTAGCGACAACCAATCTTGCTGTGCCTCAGTTCGACCCATCACTCGGCACGCTGAAGCGTGTCCAGTATCGCTTCATCGCGGACTTCACCAATGTGGCGATCCATGTGCGGAACAACTCTACTAGTTCCACTTGCACAGTGAATGATGTGTTCAGCGTGCAGTGGACGGTAGGGGTGCAAGCACCCGATGGGACTGCGCTTACTCCGCTCTCCATCGACACCAGTGGCGCCACTTTGGTGTTGCCTGGTGTGGTGTTCAGCGTGAACGACTTTGTAGATGAGTTCCCATTCCACTCTTCGGGCACGATCGAACAGTTAGGCCGCTGCCCGAATCCAGCCAATTTGACACAGGTCTTGTGTGGTACTGCTGGCACCGCAGGCATTGACTACGGTGATGAACGCTGCCGCTGTGTAGATCCTGCACCTGCTTCGACTGCGCTCATCTGCAAGGAGATCGGAGCTCCAGGATCGAGCTGCTGGAATACATGGGTTGGTGGTGGCAATGTCAATTTTGCCTTTACGAACACTACATCCAACACGGGTTCGACACCGGCAGGGTGTGGTAAATTTGACATCGACTTCCGTGCTCTTGCCCAGTACGAAGTGGAAGTCAGCTATGTGTACTGCGTGAACTTGCCGCCGGTGGCCAACGATGATGTTGCGCGCACCTGTACAGGTGTGCCCGTTTCCGTTGATGTACTGGCGAACGACTACGATCGTGACTCGTGCGGTGCGCCGGAGCCCAATGGTCTGGTGTGCGGATCGGTGGTGGTAGTCAACCAGCCGCCGCTCGGTGAAGGTAGCGTGTCGGTGGTGGGGTGCGCTGGCAATCAGCCTTGCCCGACCTGTCGGTTGGTGTACACACCGCCCGCCGGATTCGTGGGTACCACGAGCTTCACCTACCGAGTTGGTGACGGTGAAGGCCGCACATCGAACACCGCGCGCGTGGATGTGCGTGTGTGTAGACCGACAACGGCGGAGGACACTGTGCGCGTGTGCAGTGGCTCTTCGTGTCCAGCTCCTGTGCTAGCCAATGATGCGGCTGGTAGCGGTTGTGCGCCGCTGAACCCGTCCTCCGTGGTGATTGCCGTTGCACCTGTGTTGGGCACGGCGGTTCCTCAAGCGAATGGCACGGTGATCTACACAGCGAATGCCGGTGCGTCTGGGCTGGATCAGTTCCTCTATCGCGTGGCGGACACAGATGGTTGCCAATCAGCCGAGACCCTGGTGCGCGTCGAGATTTGTGGGCCGCCCACCGCCGTGCGCGACAACCTATGCCTGTGTCCGGGTTCGTCTACACTACTTGATGTACTAGCTAATGACCTGCCGGGTACCTGTGGTCCGACGGATCCTTCCACATTGTACTTGAGCTCGCTGCCGCCTCCGAGCAGTGGCGTGTCGGTGGCTGTGGAAGCGGGGCGCTTGCGCATCACCACCAGTTCCCTGGCACCTGCTGGTCCGGTTTCCTTTACCTACCGTGCGGGCTATCAAGTCTGTGGAGCACCCTGCGGCACGGAAACGGTCGTGTGCGTGCAGGTGCAGGGCTCGCCAACCGCGCAGGATGACACGGTAGCTTGGGACCGTGCGTCGATGACCGAGGTCCTGGTGCCTGTGCTGGCCAACGACTCCGCGAGTGCTGGCTGCACTCTAGGTGTACCGACTCTGGTGCCTGGCTCGCTCAATCCGCCCAATAGTGGTGTGGTGACTTGGCAGCCGGCCACCAGTAGCTTCCGCTTCGTACCAGCTGCGGGTGCAAGTGCCAACATCACCTTTGACTATGAGCTATGCCAGAGTTGTCCCAACGAGACAGGCTGCGGCATTACTTGCACGACTCCCTGCTGTGTGCGGGCGCGTGTGTACTTAGGAGGTGAGTGCCCGACCTTCAACCGCCTGCAGCCTGCCTCGTTGTTGCTGTACCCCAAGTACGATACGCGTCCAGGTTCTTTGACACTGTTGACGCTGGTCAATACAGACACGCAGACATCAACCAAGGTGGAACTGCGCTTCGTAGAGTCACAGAGTTGCCAAGCGATTTCCCGCACCTTCACGCTAACGCCGAATGACACCTTGACCATGGTGGCTTCGTCGCAAGCACCCGTTGGGCAGCTTGGCTATGTGTATGCCTACGCCAAGTCGACGATCCCGACGGCAGCCAACCCGGGTGGCGAACCTATCGTGTTCAATCGATTGGCAGGGCAAGAACTGCACCTAGATGGAGCATCCGCCAACGACTGGTCTGTCAATGCTGTCGCTTTCAAAGGTATTGGACGCCATGGTGGACCGAATGATGATGACCAGGACGGAGTGCGTGACCTCAACTGGCGCTTCGGTGATGGGCAACTCTCCGAGTACGAGATGGCACCGGAGGAACTGCACATTCCGCGCTTCATGGGGCAACGCACGGCCGACACGTCGCGCGTGATCCTCTTGGCCTTGTCAGGCGGTAGTTCCTTCACCACCACGGTGAGCGTGCGTGGTTGGAACGACAATGAGCAACCGTTCTCAAGCACCTATAGCTTCGTCTGTTGGGCTGAGCCGCTCTTGACGCAGTTGGCCTCCATCACCACGGAGACGGGCCTCAGGTCCTTGGGAGATGATCCTCAAGAGATCTTTGGTATGACCAGTCGTGAAACAGGCTGGCTCACGCTGCGCGGGCAGACGGCCGCTTCCGTCATGGAGACCATTCAAGGGCCGGCTATCTACGCTGTGCTCGTGGAGCGCATCGATGGCTTTGCTGCCGCGGACTTGCCCTTTGAGCGCTGCCAGCGTAATGGTGACTTGCTACCTAAGGGGCCACAAGGCGACGGCCCCAATCCCGTCGTGGGTGATGGCCAATAGGTAGCTACCGCCACCAATCTCCAGCCGCCACCTGCTGGATGCCTTCAGCATAGGAGCGCGGCTTCCAACCCAGCTCATGCACGGCGTTGCTGATGTCGTGCTCGTGGTGCAGGTTGAAATACGCGCTGGCGCGGCGATCTTCGGTTACATCGGTGAAGAGACCTTTGAGGAAGATCGCTGCGTCAGCCCAACGCTTGTTCAAGTTGCGGCGCTTGACCTTGCCGCCTACGGCACGAATGGTGAGGTCAAGGAACTCGTTGTAGGGGATGCCTGCAGGACCCGCGAGTTCATAGACGCAGTCAATGCCACGGTCGAAGTGGAAGTAGCGCAAGACAGCATCCACAAGGTCATCCACATGCACGGGATTGACCTTGGACGCGCCACTGTGAGGTACCCAGATGGTGCCAGACTGACGCGCGCAGCGGCGCAGGAACGGCGCGGTGTGGCGCATGTCGCCGGTGCCGTAGACGAGCGTCGGGCGGAAGCTAGCCCATGGCAGTCCTGAGCCACGCACGATCTTCTCTTGCACGCGCTTGCTGTCGCGATAGTAGCTGTACACCGGTGCACCGATGACGGCCGAGCTAACGATCCACAAGCGGAAGTCGCGATTGCCCGTGGCCTTGGCCTCATTCACCAAGGCTTCCGTACCTTGGATGTTGACCGAGCGCATCTCGGCCTCGCCTAGGTGGTCGTGTGCGCTAGCCACATGCACCAAGAGCTCGCAGCCGGCAAGGAAACCGCGCAGCGATTCCGGTTGGGTCAAATCGCCTTCGTGCACCTCGATCTCGTGTCCAGCGGGCTTGACAAGGGCGCCAGCACGACCTGGACGCACCAGTACGCGTACACAATGACCTGCACCCAGCAGACCATGCATCAAATGGGTTCCGATGAACCCGGTAGCTCCGGTGAGGGCGATGTTCATAGCAGCGTGGGGGAAGATGATACCCCGCCACCACAGCTCTGTCGCGTCTAGTCCCCTAGGCCATGACGGATGCCGTACTGGATCAGTTCCGCCGTGGTCTCGAAGCCTAGCAGCTCCATCATGCGGTACTTGTGGAAGGCTACCGTGCGGGGGGTGATGTCCAAGCGCGCTGCGATCTCCTTCATGGTCCGGCCTTCGACCACAAGCTGCAGGATCTCGCGTTGGCGCTCGGACAAACGCTCCAGCCCGGCCTTCGTCGCCGGGAGGCGCAGCGCTTTGTGCACGGCCTCGGCAATCGAAGGTGTCACATGGGTGCGGCCCTCTACAGCCGCTCGGATGGCTTCGAAGAGATCGTGGGCTGCGGAAGTCTTCAGCAGGTACCCCGAAGCGCCTTCACGTAGAAGCGAGGCTGCCAAGTTGGGATCTTCATTCACCGTAAGGAATACGATGCGCGCGGAGGGTACTTGGGTACGCAAGAGACGCGCGGCTTCAATGCCGCTGAGGCGCGGCATGGAAATGTCGAGCACCACCACATCAGGTTGCAGTTGGTTGGCAAGCTTCAGTACTTGCTCGCCATCAGTAGCGGTGCCAATCACCAAGCAATCCGGCTCAAGGAGCCGTTGGAAGGCTTCCAGCAAGATCGAGTGGTCGTCCGCCAGCAGTACCTTTGGACGCGTGTCGTGAGCCATGGTCATGCGGGAGCACTCTCTTGTGGTTCTAGGGGCACAATGGCCTCAAGCTTTGTGCCGCGGCCGGCGCTGCTTGTCAAATAGAGTTGACCACCCAAGATGCGCAAGCGCTCTTGCATGCCTCGTAAGCCTAGATTCTTCGCACTATCGACCTGAGCGGGATCGAAACCGCAGCCATCATCGATCACTAGCAGGCGTACTAAGCGGGGCTCTACATGCAACTCCACGCGTACGCTCGAGGCCTCGGAGTGGCGTAAGGCATTGCGCAGGCCTTCCTGAGCGATGCGGTACAAGCCTACGGCTAGGTCCTGACGCAGCTCTTGTCCCTCGCCTGTGGCCTCGTATTCGATAGCCAACTCATGTTGTTGGCTGACTTCCTTGCACAGACTGCGCAATGCGCTGCGTAGCCCTAGCGTATCAAGTTGCGTTGAGTGCAGTTGAACCGCGAGTCCATGCACATCCGAGGAGATGGACTGCACCGATCGGCTGAGTGCTGTGAGTTCGCTAGGCGCAATGGTGCCACCGCTGCTGTGAGTCTGGCGCTCTAGTACTCCCAAGCGCACGCCTAACAGGGCGAGGCGTTGCCCCAGATCATCATGCAGGTCACGAGCAATGCGCCGGCGTTCGTCCTCTTGTGCGCGAACCAAGCGCGAGTGCAATCCACGCAGTGAGTCTTCAGCTGTGCGACGCAGCTGCACCTCGTGCTGCAGCTCGCTCTGACGTTTGCGTGCCGTGCGCGCACGCCTGCGAAAGGCGTAGCCAATCCCCGCCAGTGCCACACCGAGCGCGCTACCGCGGAACAACCACGTCTCATGCAGATACGGCTCTAGCTGCAGTGTGGTCGTTGCTGCCTCGGGGCTAGACGAACCATCGTAGCTACGCGCGTACACCTCGAAACGATAGCTACCTGGGGGCACATTGGTATAGCGCGCGAAAGCCTCGCTTCCAGCTGTGCGCCATGCGTCATCAAAACCGCTCAAGCGATAGCGATAGCGCACGGCTTGGGGTTCGGTCAAAGTGAGTGCAGCGAAACGAAAGACCAGCTCACGAGGTCCGGGTGGAACCGTGAGTTCGTTCGGAGCGCGATGGCTGTGACCGTCCGCGATGACTTCGCGTAGTTCGATGCCTGGAGCATGGTTGGTTACCGTGATGCGAGCCGGATCTACCAGTGCGAAGCCACGCACTGTGGGAAAGAGCATGCGACCCGAAGCAAGGCGCACACCGCTCATGCCATTGCCCTCGTTGGTACGCGCGGCTAAACACGGCACTGCATCCAAGCGCCCATCTGCCACTGCATCCAGATCGTCCAGACGGACGCGGAATGCGCCACGATTGCTGTTGATCCACAGGGCACGC
>Ga0079301_1001094_pt1 | contig 12861 bp, 7 predicted proteins | sample Wag4_2014_7_11_3_FD_74797 | JGI IMG/M metagenome (GOLD analysis project Ga0079301, IMG submission 74797) | Fresh water mixed with fracking chemicals microbial communities from Ohio, USA - Utica-2 Time Series FC 2014_7_11 | ecosystem: Engineered > Industrial production > Chemical products > Input...
GATCGCCGCGTGCCAGCGCTCCGCCTGCGAGCGGGTGTTGGTGAAGACGAGCGTCGGCACCGCGGGATCGAGCCACGCGAGCAGCGGCTTCATCATCGTGAGCCCGAGGTGCCCTGCCCATGGGAAGCGCTCCACAGAGTCGGGCATCAGGCTGCGCACCTCGATCGGGCGGGGAATGTCGGCGTGCACGACCGACGCCGCGCGGGCCGTCGCGGGTGCGGGCTTCTCGCCGCCGGCGGCGGTGGGCGGAGGCGCGCAACCGACCAGCGCCTGCGCGGCCTCCTCGACATTCGCGATGGTCGCCGAGAGGCCCCATGTTCGAAGTTCGGGCGCGAGCGTCCGCAGCCGCGCGAGCGCGAGCTCCACCTGCACGCCGCGCTTCGAGCTGAGCAGCTCGTGCCACTCGTCGACGATCACCGCGCGCACGCCCGCGAGCAGCTCCTCGGCGCGGTCGTTCGCGATCATGAGCGTGAGCGACTCGGGCGTCGTCACCAGCACGTCGGGCAGCCGCTCGCGCTGCCGCGCCCGCTCGCGCGCCTCGGTGTCGCCGGTGCGCGAACCGACCGTGACCGGTAGCCCGAGCTCGTCGACCGGCAGGCGCAGCGCGAGCTCGATGTCGCGCGCGACCGCGCGCAGCGGCGTGATGTAGAGCACGGATGCGCCCGCGGCCGCGCCGAACGCGACCGCCCCGGCCTCCCCCGCCGCGCGCCGCGCCACCAGTTCCTCGAGCGGCCCGAGGTACGCGGCGTAGGTCTTCCCGCTTCCCGTCGGCACCTGGATCAGCCCGCTCTCGCCGGCGGCGTAGCGCGCCCATGCCTCGCGCTGGAACGCGTGCGGCGTCCATCCGCGCGCGGCGAACCAGGCCTCGGCCGAGAACGCGCCGGCCTGCGCGCCAGTCTGCGCGACGCCCTGCACGCCAGCCATCCTTCGGCGGCCCGCGCCGCCACCGTCGACCGCGTCCCCCGCGTTCCTCACGTTCCCCACGTCGCCCTTCCGCGCGCGCGCCGCCACGTCACGACTCCCGCGCGAGCGACAGCACGGTGACATCGTCGTGCCGCACGCCCTTGCTGAAGCGCAGGAGCGCCTCGTGGATCCGCCGCAGGTCGTCGTCGGAGCCGGTCGACCCGCGCAGCGCCTCGACCACGCGGTCACTGCCGAACTCCGCGCCATCCGACGCGCGGCTCTCGCGCACGCCGTCGGTCGTCAGCACCAGCCGCTCGCCCGCGGCGAGCCGCACGCGCACCGACGCGTACACGGTGTCGGGCATGGCGCCGATCACGCAGCCGCCGTCGTCCTCGGCGAAATCGAGCGGCTCGACGCCCGCGGCACCCACGCGGAACGCGTGCCCGTGGCCGGCGTCGCACACGAGCACGTCGCCGTTGAGCTCGAATGCCGCCACCCACAGCGACGCGAAGTCGAACGGCTCGGTGTGCTGGTAGAGGAACTCGTTCAGCGCCGCGACCGTGACCGCGGGATCCTCGACGCGCCCCGCCGCGGCGTGCAGCCACGACTGCGCCGCGCTCATCAGCAGCGCCGCACCGATGCCGTGCCCGCACACATCGCCGATCCACGCGAGGGTCGAGCCGTCCGGCCTGCGCGCCACGCCGACGATGTCGCCCGACACGTTGGTGCCGAGGTTCGCCTCGTCGGGCGGCGCCGCGGCGATCGAGTCGAGCGCCCACGAGATCGTGCCCGTCGACCCGGTGCGGTCGGGCAGCAGCTTCTTCTGCACCGCGGCGGCGCGCGCGTAGTGCTGCCGCAGCTCGCCGAACTTGCGCAGCGCGATGCCGTCGAACACGAGCCCGCCGAGCCCCGCCGCGGCGCCCACGAACTCCGCCACGTCGCCGCCCGTGAACCGCGCCGCCGACCGCGAGTCGGCGTAGATGTACAGGTGCGGATCGGCGCGGACCTGCAGCCGCGCGCACAGGATCTCGCAGACGCCCGCGCCCGCGATGCTGCCGAGGTGCCCGATCTGGTCGGGAAGCGACAGGTGCGCGACCCGCCCGCCCTCCTCGGCCGCGGCGATCACGGTGCGGCTCACGTTGCCGATGTCGATGCCGACGCGCGCCACGATCTGCGCCTCGCTGCTGCCCGGGATCATGCGCACGATCATCGCGCGCTCGACGCCCGCGGTGGTCTGCACGCGCTCGAGCAGCAGGCGGCCCGCGGCCTCCTCGCTCATCTCCGAGGGATTCGCGCGCATCACCTCGCGCAGCACGCGCATCGCCTGGTCGCCGCCGGTCCTTCCACCGAGCACGACCGTGCGCAGCTCCTCGGCCGACGAGATCGGCATGTCGGTGCGGATGCGCTCGTACACCCGGCCGAGCCGGATCCGCTCGGGGCCGAGCTTGATCACGTCGCCCTCGACGATGCGCACCCGGCCGCCCTCGCGCGTGCGCACGCCGTTCACCAGCGTGCCGTGCCGGCTGTTGCGGTCCTCGACCGACACACCCTCGACGCCGTACCGCACCACCGCGTGCTCGCGCGACACCGACGGGTTGTTGATGAACACGCCGCACTCGGGCGCGCGGCCGATGGTGAATTCGTCGCCGAGCTTCAGCCGCACCGGCTTGGTCGCGGGCGAATCGAGGAAGTTCAGCTCAAGCGTGGGGAGGCGTTCGGCGTTCGTCGGGATCACTCGGCGTTCCGTCCATCGGGTGCACGCCCGCCGGTCGGCCGGGCCAGCGCCGATGGTAGCGCGCTGCGCGCGTACATGATGCCCGCGCCCACGAGCACCATGCCGCTCGCGAACAGCAGCCCGACGCGCACCAGGACCGGCGCATCAGCGAGGTCGACGACGAAGAGCCGCGCCACCAGCTGGAAGAAGGTCCAGAGCCCTGCCCACCGCAGCGGCGCGAGCCCGCGACGGAACCCGATCAACAGCTCGACGACTCCGACCGCCGCGAGCCCGCCAACCGCCAGCACCGGCGAGATCGGCCGCCCCGCGAGCGCGCCGACCAGCAGCGCGCCCAGCGGACCCGCCGCAGCCGCGCACACGAACAGCACCATGCGCGCGCACCGCGCGAGCGGCTCGCCGAGCGCGCGCCCGACCATCCACGCGCTCGCCGCCGACAGCGCGGTCGCCACGAGCGTCGCGAGGACCGCGAAGCGTCCGACGCCGCCCTCGCCTGCGTCGCCCGCGACGGACTCCGGTCCGCGCGCCAGGCCATCCGCGAGCGCGCCGGCGGCTCGCCACGCGCGCCCCTCGAACATCCACGCGAACCCGAGCATCGCCGCCATCGCCACCGACGCCGCGGACATGATCATGCCGCCGTCGACCACCGGCTCCGAGCGTCGCCACCGTCCGAACTGGGTCGCCAGCACGCCCGCGACCGCGAGCACGGTCGACGCGCCGAGCACGACCTCGATCCCGCGGTGTCCCGCGCGCTCGCCGAACGCGAGGCCGACCGCCGCGCACGCCGCGCCCACGGCGCACACCGCGATCCGCAGCGTGAGCCCCCGCGCCGCGCCGAGCGCCGGGTGCGCCGCGATCAGGAGCGCCGCCACCGCGCACGGCGGCAGCAGGATCGCGCTCCGCATCGGCGTCGCGAGCGGTCCGTCGCCCATCGCACCCGCGAGGCCCGCGGCCCAGACGAGCGACGCAATCGCGCCGAGCAGCATCGACGCCACGACCACGAGGAGATCGGCCCCGCGCCACCAGGCCGCCGCGAACGCCGGCAGCGCGACCAGCACGCACGCCTCCTGGCTCGGCACCAGCAAGGCCACCGCGACGCACCACGCGACCAGCGCCGGCACGATCGCGCCGTATCGCGCCGTCCGAGCGCCCACGCGCGCGACGATCGCGAGCAGCACGCACGCCGACAGCACGAGCCCCGCCATGCCGTCGCGCCAGAAGAACTCGACCGTCGCCGCCGCCGCGCCCTGCCCTCCTCCACCGCCGGGCATCGGCAGCGACGCGAACGCGGGCACCGCCGGCGCCTTCAGCGCGACCACCGCCGCGGTGACCGCACCGATCCACGCGAGCACCGCCGCCACCACGCCGAACACGATCCCGCCGCCCGCCGACCGCGGCGCAGCCCGCGCGGCACGCGCCGACAGCGCGCCGCACACCACCGCCGCCGCGACCACCGCGAGGCCCTTCGCGCCATCGCTCACGATGAATGCGAGCCCGCCGAGCGCGAGCGCCACGCCAAACGCGAGCGCCGCCTGCGCGAGCGCCGCGCACGCGTCGCTCACCGCGCGGACCTCGCGGGCCTCGCCTCCATCCGACGATTCGGGAGCCTCGCCCGGCGCGACCTCGCGTTCCACGAACCCGTGCAGCAGCGCGGCGAGCGCCAGCAGCAGCGCACCCGCACCCGCGGGCAGCAGCTCGATCGCGGTCACCGCGCCCGCCGCCGTCGTCCACGAGCCAACCTCGACCAACACGAGCGCCGACGACGCCAGCGCGACCATCACCACGTTGCCGCGCGGCGATGCGCCGCGCAGCGCCGCGAGCGCCGCCTCGCCCACCACGATGCCCCACCAGACGATGGCGAATCCGAACGCCTCCAGCGGACTCCTCGTCGCACCGAGCACGACCGCGCCCAGCACCACGGTCGCGAACAGCGCGAAGTACCGCACCGCCGTGAAGCGCCTGCCGCCGATCGCATGCATCGCCAGTCCGGTCATGAGCGCGAGCCCGAGCAGCACGCCCCCGAGCCGCGGCTCCTCCAGGTAGAGCCCCACCGCCGGAGGCAGCGCCAGGAAGCCGATCAACGCGACCAGTCCGACGGTCACCGAGCCCGATCGCACGCTCCACACCGCGCCGAGCACGCCCGCCGCCGCCGCGATCATCGCGCCCGCCGCCGGCCCGAACACGCGCAGGCTGAACACGCCGAGCGCGACCGACACCATCACCGATCCGACGCCCGCCGCATCGAGTCCCGTCGCCGCGCCCGGCGCACCGCGTCGCCGCACCCACTCACCGGCCGCGAGCAGCGCGACGCCCAGCACCACGCCGACCGCGAACCGACCCATCGGCGGGATCCGCCCGATCAACCCGATCTCGTACGCATAGTGGACGAGGAACGCGATCGCCCCGAGCACCGCGATCGCGCCGACGAACGGCACGACGCGGCGTCCGATGAATTGTTCGGTGGTCCAGGCACCCCGCCCCGCCAAGGATGCGTCCCGCGCCGCCGTGCCCGGCACCCTCGTCGTGGTCGGCGGCGGAGGAACCACGGGCGGCACTACGGGCGGCGCCACGGACGGCGTCACGGGCGGCGTCACGGACGCCATCACCCCCGGCGTCGACGCGGACGAACCCGTCGCCGACCCACTCGAAGCCAACGCCGCTCCCGCAGCGCCCGCCGAATCAACCTGCATCGCGGACAGTCTCGCCTCGAGCACCATCACCCGCGCCCGCAGCGCCTCGTTCTCGCGAACGAGCTGCTGCTCCCGCGGCGATCCGCCCTCGATCGGCCCGGTCGGTTCGGAACCCGCGTCCTGCGCCATGCTCGGAGCATCCCACGCGCGATGCAGGCGCGCAAGCAGCACGCGCACGCCTCACGCCATCACCCGCGCACGACGCCCGCCACCCGCCCCTTCCACCCGCGTCGCCCCGTGCGGTCGAGCCACAGGCTCCACCACTGCACCGCCGACAGCATCACCATCGACACGGGATGCAGCGGGACATTCAGCAGCGACTGGCGGAATCGCCGCGCCAGCAACCACCGCAGCAGCAGCGACGCCGCGATCGCGCCGACCGCGAGCCACGCCCCCGCCATCCAGACACCGGTCGCGAGCCCGAGCAGCACCACCAGCCACGGAAGCATCTGCCCCAATCCGTGGTAGACGGTGATGAACAGCAGCAATCCCATGTTCCCCAGCCCTTCGAACGCGTTCTTGGCGAAGCCGCGCCAGGTCTGGCCGAAGCCGCGGTACATCCGGCACGACACGCTCTCGGTGCCGTCGAAGAGATCGGTGCGCAATCCCGCGCGCCGCACCGCCCGCGGGAACTTCACCCCGTCGTGCATCGACGCCTTGAACGCGCCGTGCCCGTAGTTGTCGGAGCCCGCATCACCGCCCACCGCCGCCCGGTACGCGCCGCGGGACACGAGGATGAACTGCCCGCACGCCGCGCTCGCCGCCGGATCGAGCGTCGCGCGCATCCGGCCGATCGGCAGGTAGCTCATCAGCACGAAGTGGATGAGCGGCACCAGCGTCATCTCGCCCACGGATCCCGTGATCTCGCGCGGCACGGTCGACACCAGCGCGCTCCCCTGCGCGCGCCCGACGCCGAGCGCGACGCCGAGCGCGCGCGCCACCGCGTCGGGCTCGAAGCGCACATCCGCGTCGGTGAAGAGGAACCACTCGAGCGCCGCATCGCGCCCGAGCCCATGCTCGGCCATGCGGAAGCACGCGTGCTGCTTGCCGTTCCAGCCCGCCGGCAGCGGCCGCCGCGGTACCACGACCACGCGCGGATCCTCCGCCGCGAGCCGCGCGACGATCTCGCCCGTGCCGTCGGTCGACTCGTCGTCGTACACGTACGCGCGCACATCGACCTCGCGCGACGCGAGGATCGACCGCACGCACGCCTCGATGTTCTCGCGCTCGTTGCGCGCCGGGACGCACACCGCGACGCGCACCGCGCGCGTGCGCTCCGCGACCTCGCCGAGCGGCGGCGCTGGCGCGTAGCGCCGCATGTTCACCACGCCGAGCACGAGCGGCTGCACCGCGGCCGCGAGCGCGCCCGCCATGAGCCACGTGTTCTGCGACATCGCCGCGAGATCGGCTGCGTTCATCGGTCTCCTCCGCGCGCACCGCGCGTCTCACGGTCCTCGCCGAGCGCCGCCTGCCCGCGCCCGGTCACCCGCATCCAAAGGTCGTAGAAGGGATTCGTCCCCGATCCGCGCGGCGCGAACGCCGGCGCCAACGGCTCAAACGCTCCGCCGTCGCGCGCGCGCACCAGCGTGGCGAGCGCCGCCTGGTTGGCGCGCATCGCCGCGGTGATCCGCCGCTGCCACGCGAGCGTGCCCTCGCGCGCACCCGCGCCCGGGCACTCGATCGGCTCCGCCCGCAGGAAGACCTCCGGCTTCTGGTCGACCCAGAATCCGTACTCGACCGCGATCGCCACCGCGCGGTCGGGCGCGAGGCTCGCCGCCACCGCCGCGGCGCCGGGCCGCGGCACCACCTCGTCGCGCACATCGGCGAAGCGCCCCTGCGGAGTCACCACCAGCGCGAGCCGAGGATGCACGCGCGCCTCCGCCTCGAGATACGCGCGCATCGCCTCCAGCGTCGCCGGATCATCGGGATCGACCCCGAACAGCCCCACCTTGCGGAAGATCCGGAAGCGCATCAGCTCGCCGCGGTCGATCGGCCCGAACGGCGGCCGCGACGGGAAGAACTCCCGCCACGCGAGCAACGCCACGATCGGATCCCACCACGCCGAGTGGTTCAGCACCACGAGCGCAGGACGCTGGCCGCAGTCCACCTCCGCGAGCACCGCGCGCGAACCGCGCGCCAGCCGCACGGCGTGGAACTTCCGCCGCGTCATCGACGCGACCATCGCCGTGAACACCGACCGCACCCGCGGCGACGGCGTCGCGGGGATCAGCGGCTCATCGCGGGCTGCGCCCACGCGGCCGCTCCATTTCCGCCAGGACGCCCGCCGAACTCGCCCGTGAGCAGCGACTCGAACGCCGGCTCGCCGACCGACGAACCACGCCCGAGGCTGGTCTCGCCGCGCTCCGGCGTCACGCCCGCGCCCTCGCACGCGCTCCACGCGGCGGTCACGCCCGACATCATCACCATCGGCGTGCCCGGCCCGGGGTTCACGCTTCCGCCCGCGAGGTAGAGGCCCTTCGCGACCGGGCTGGTGTTGCGCGGCTTGAACCCACCGTGCAGACGTCCATGCGACGCGAGGCCGTAGATCGCCCCGCCGGAGGCGTTGTACATGCGGTCGATCCCCGCAGGCGTCAGCCGGCGCTCGACCACGATGTGCTGCTCGATGTCCTCCATGCCGAAGCGCTTCAGCTTGTCGATGATCACGCGGCGGTACTGGTCGAACAGCCCGCCCGGAGTATCCCAGTCGTGGCGGTCGCGCCGGTACGGCGTGTGGACCAGGATGTACAGCGACTCGCAGCCCTCGGGCGCCTGCGTCGGATCGCTCGCGCTCGGCACGCACAGGTAGAGCGTCGGGTCGCGCGCCGGATCGCCCTTCGCGTAGATGTCGTCGAACTCCTGCCGCGAGTTGCCCGAGAAGATGAAGCAGTTGTGCCGCAGGTGGTCGTAGCGGCGGTCGAGGCCGAGATAGAGCACCACGCCCGAGCACGCCGGCTCGTACTTCGACGCGATCTTGCGCTGCTCCGCCTTCGCCGCGGGCGTGCCGAGGAGATCGGTGTAGGTCCGCTGCACGTCGCAGTTCGAGACCACGATGTCGGCGGCGATCACGCGGCCGTCCTCGAGCTCGACGCCCTTGACGGCGCCACCCTCAACGATGATCCGCTTCGCGCCCACGCCGCGCTCGACGCGCCCGCCCTGCTCGGTGAACACGCGCTCGAGCGCCCGCGCCACCATGCGCGTGCCGCCCATCGTGTACCAGCAGCCGTAGTCGCCCTGCGCGCTCGCGATCAGCGACAGGATCGCCGGCGCGAGGAACGGGCTCGACCCGATGTACTGCATGAAGTGCTCGGTCAGCTGCGCGAGGTGCGGCTCGGTGACCGTGCGGTGCGAGGTGCGCGCCACCGTCGAGTGCATGCGCATGCGCAGCACGTCGCCGAGCAGCCCGGCGTCGGTCGGCGGCTTGCGCATCATGTCGCCGATGCCGCCGAGATCCTTGTAGAAGAACACCTTCTCGCTCAGCCGGTACATGCGCCGCGCGTACTCGAGGAACTCGAGGTACCCGCGCCCCGGCCGCTCGGCGGGGAACTGGCGGTCGAGGTCGGCCGCGAACACCTTCGGGTCATCCCGCAGGTCGAGCACGGTGCCGTCCTCGTAGAAGCAGCGCCACTGCGGATCGAGCCGGACCAGCTGGAGGTAGTCCTCGACCCGCCGTCCGCTGCGGCGGATGATCCCGCGCACCACCTCGGGCATGGTGATGATCGTCGGGCCCATGTCGAAGTGGTAGCCCTTCTCGCTTAGCACGTTCATCTTGCCGCCGAGATGACGGTTCTTCTCGACGATGATGACCTCCGCCTCGCCACGCATCTGCGTGGTGAGCTCGGTGGCCGCTGCGAGGCCGGCGAGGCCTCCTCCGATGACGACTGCGGTGCGCTTCATGCGTGGATTTCCGTGCGAGAGGACTGACCGGGCGTGGGAGCCTGGGTGGATTCGTGAGTGGATTCTTGAGTGGACTCTTGAGCGGACTCTCGAGTGGATGCCGAATGGGTGATCGATGATGCCGCCGCCCCCGCGGCCGGCCTCGCCCGCAGCGGCCACGCGATGAACCGCGAGAGCCACGACTGGACGGTCGCCGACGGCTCCTCCGCCGGCACCGAGACGAATCGGCTCGTGCGCGTGACCGCGACCTCGCGCGTGAGCGCGCGCAGTCCCGCCTCGCCGCGCGAGACGCCCCAGCCGCTCGCGCCGTGGCCGCTGATGCTCAGCGCCGGATGCGCCGACGGCAGCAGCACCGAGTTGAAGTGCAGGAGGCTCGAGCCGCATGCGCGCACGCGCGCCGCAAGCCCGACATGCGGGTTGCGCGTCCAGACGCTGGTCGCGAGGTACTGCCCCACCGACGCATGCATCGCGAACGCCTCGTCGATCTGATCGAACGCGCACACCGCGAGCACCGGCCCGAAGTGCCGTCCGTGGAAGAGGTCGCCGTCGCGCGGCGCATCAAGCACCACGACCGGCCGCATCGAACGCCCATCGCACGGTTCGAGCGCGCCCGCGATCGAGCGCCCGCCCGCGGCGATCGCCGCCGCCGCCGCGCCATGCGCCATGCACGCCGCCGCCGCGTCGACCAGCGTGAGCCGCTTCGCGCCCGCCACCAGCCGCGCCATTTCATCGGTGAACGCGGGCAGCGCCGCGCGCGCCACCAGCGCCCGCCGCGGCGCCATGCAGGTCTGCCCCGCGTTGCCGGTCACGCCCATGAACACCGCCCGCGCCGCCGCGCGCGCATCGGCGTCGCCGAGCACGATCGCGCTGTCCGACCCCGAGAGCTCGAGCGTCGACGGGATCAGCCGCGCCGCGCACACCTCGGCGATCGCCCGCCCGACGGCCGTCGAGCCGGTGAAGACGACATGGTCGAAGCGCTCGTCGGCGAGCACGCGGCGACCTTCCTCGCGCGACGCGCTGCGCACCTCGATCGCACCGCGCAGGGCCGACGCCGGTCCCTCCGCCGCCTCGATCGCAAGCTCCAGCAGCCGCGCCTGCGTGCGCGGCGCCCGCTCGGAGGGCTTGACGACCACGTGGTTGCCCGCGAGCACCGCCTGCACCAGCTGGATGCCGAGCAGCTGCACCGGGTAGTTCCAGGTGGCGATCACCAGCACGCGGCCAACCGGAAGCCGATGCCGCTCCGCCGCATGCCCGAGTCCGAAGAGCCCGCCGCCGCGCACCCGCTGGGGCCGCAGCAGCCGCGCACCGCGGCGCAGATGCCAGTTGCACGACGCGATCAGGGGCAGGATGTCCGCCACCATCGCTTCGAACCGCGGCTTGCCGACCTCCTCCGACGCCAGCGCGCACAGCTCCGGATGATGCACCCGGACCGCGTCGCGAAAGCGACGCAGCCAAGCCAGCCGGACATCGAGCGGTGTGGGGGTCTCCATCGGGCGCGCAAGCTTCGCTTTTGTGCAGTTGCTAGATTCGCCGCTTTGTGGGAATTTTGCAATCGCGTGAGTTGCCTCGCGCCCACCGAATCCACCCCGCCGACGCCCCCGAAGCGGGGCCCATGATCGCGAGTACCCCCAGGATGAGCACGCATTCCCCCTCGACCAGCCGCGCCCGCGTGGCGATCGTCGGCGCCGGACCCGGCGGACTCTCGGTCGCCATGCTGCTCGCCGCCGCAGGCCTCGAGGTCACGATCCTCGAGTCGCAGCCGGTCGTCGGCGGCCGCACCCGCCGCCTCGAGGCAGGCCCCTACTCCTTCGACTGCGGCCCGACCTTCTTCATGATGCCGTACGTGCTCGAGGAGATCTTCGGCGCCGTCGGCATGGCCACGAGCGACTTCGTCGAGATGAAGCGCCTCGACCCGATGTACCGCCTGCTCATCGGCAACGACCGCGGCACCAAGCCCACGCAGATCGACACCACCGGCGACCTCCAGAAGATGGCCGCCCGCCTCAACGCCGTCACGCCCGGCGACGGCGACGCGTTCCTCCGCTTCATCGCCGACAACCGCAGGAAGCTCGCGCTGATGGAGCCGATCCTGCGCAGCCCGATCCGCGGCCTCTCCGACCTGATGACGCTCGACGCGATGAAGGTCGCGCCCGTGCTGCGCCCGTGGGAGTCGATCTACACGCACCTCACGCGGTACTTCAAGAGCGAGGAGTCGCGCCTCGCGATGAGCTTCCAGTCGAAGTACCTCGGCATGAGCCCGTTCGAGTGCCCGAGCCTGTTCTCGATCCTGCCGTTCATCGAGTACGAGTACGGCGTGTGGCACCCGATCGGCGGCTGCAACGCGCTCACCGCCGCGATGGCCGAGGCCTGCACGCGGCTCGGTGCCCGCATCGAGACCGCGAGCCCGGTCCAGCGCATCCTGTTCGAAGGCCAGCGCGCCTGCGGCGTCGTCGTCCGCGGTGAGGAGCGGCGCTTCGACCATGTCGTCGTCAACGCCGACGCGACCTGGGCCCTCAAGAACCTCATCCCCGAGTCGCTCCGCACGCCCGGCCACAAGGACGCCGCGATCGACGCCAAGCGCTACTCCTGCAGCACCTTCATGCTCTACCTCGGCATGGAGGGCGAGATCGACCTCCCCCACCACACGATCTACACCTCGACGAAGTACCGCCAGAACCTCGCCGACATCGGCGAGGGCCGCCTCTCCGACGACGCGTCGTTCTACGTCTGCAACCCGAGCCGCATCGATCCGACGCTCGCGCCCGAGGGCGACAGCGCGCTCTACGTGCTCCTGCCGACCGCGAACACGAAGGCTTCGAAGGACGGCGCGCCGATCGACTGGAAGAAGTCCGCGCCCGCGCTCCGCGAGGAGACGCTCGCCCGCCTCGAGAGCGTGATGGGCATTCCCGACGCCGCCAAGCGCGTGAAGGCCGAGATCATGTTCACGCCCGACGACTGGCGCGCGCAGAACATCAACCACGGCGCGACCTTCAACCTCGCGCACAACATCACCCAGATGCTCCACTGGCGCCCGCAGCACAGGCTGCAGGGGTTCGACAACCTCTGGACCGTCGGCGGCGGCACGCACCCGGGCTCTGGCCTGCCGGTGATCTTCCTCGCAAGCGAGATCACGAGCCGGCTGCTCTGCGGCGAATGCGGTGTGAAGAGCCCGCTCGATGCGCCGCTCGCGCGGCAGGCGGCGGACGCCGCGCCGATGCGCGATCGCGAAGGCGTGTTCGCGGCGGTTTGACAGGCGCTTCAGCCGCCCTTCGAGGGCGAAGCAGCGAGTCGCCGAACGAAGCAGCAAGGCGCCCGCCCGGAAACGGAGCCGTCGTCACGGTCGCCTCGAGACAGCTCGGATCTCAGCGCCGCCCACCGCCCGCGCGGCCGATTCGGCCGCCTCCGCCGCCGTATCCGCCGAAGCGCTGCGAGGCGGCGCCTGTGTTGCCGCTCCAGCTGTTCGAGCGATAGGCCGAGTCGCCGCTCGACCAACGACCCGACTGCTCGCTGCGCCAGTCGCCATCGGCACGCGTGTCGGCCTGCTGCCGCAGCGAGTCGCGCGTGGTGCTGTCGTTGACCTCGTTCCAGCCCGAGCGGTCGTACTGCTGCCACGAATCGGAGCTGTCGTTGTAGCGGTAGACG
>Ga0079301_1001099_pt1 | contig 12809 bp, 12 predicted proteins | sample Wag4_2014_7_11_3_FD_74797 | JGI IMG/M metagenome (GOLD analysis project Ga0079301, IMG submission 74797) | Fresh water mixed with fracking chemicals microbial communities from Ohio, USA - Utica-2 Time Series FC 2014_7_11 | ecosystem: Engineered > Industrial production > Chemical products > Input...
ATCCGCCGGTTGATTGCTGGTGTTCAAGGCCAGTGCCGCCGCTGCCCGATCGTTTGCATCGAAAACCTGCCGCACTCGCAGAGCCAGCGTCGGCTCAGACTCCCCTTGGGACGCTTGCGCGCCCGCTGCATCAACGCCACGTGCCGGACTTGGCTCGTTTGCTTCGCTCTCTCGGATGCGCGCGTCGACACGATTTTCCAACTCCGCCACCCGCTCTTCAAGCGACCCGATTACCGCCTTCAGTTCCGCCAATGTCTCAGGTAAAGAGGCGCTTTGCGACAACTGGACGCGATCCGTCGCCATCCGCTCGGGCGCTTCAGGCCGAACAGGTGCGGTACTGGGCCGGCCGCGCGTTGAATCGATAGTGCTGAATCGGTACCGATCACCGGAAATGCCGTTGCTCATGACGCTCGCTCCTCGCTAACCTGAATAACACAAGGATTTACAGGCCTTAACCAAAGGGATCATACCCACAGACAGCCACAGTCAAACCAACGGGCAAACGCTCCCAACCATCAATTTCACCGATCTGACATTGACCATCTGAACAAGACGCAAGGGTAAGCAGCCCGATTTCGGGTGTTACACTCAACACCATCACAACGCATATTTAAGCCACAATCAGTCAATCTGATGGTTAACAAACGCAATTCTCCGTTCAAGTGACAACCGCCAGACCAAGGCGCGCTGATGACACTGTCAGACCCGATTGTCTCGGTCGCATCGTTTCGCCACACTTCAAACGAACACTTGTTGAACTGGCTGGTTGGCAACAAGGGTATGACCATCCAATTCTCGGCATCCTAGAGATGTTGTTGACCGCGCAAGGCGTCAGATGGGTCTCAAGTGGGTTTGAATGACCGGTATGCGCTCTGGTGAAGGGTTGACGTCGTCAACACTGATTGTAGGAGTTGGTAGCCGTGTGTTGGGGTGGTGGTCTATTGACGGGTTAACAGGTGAATTCCCCGAATGGGCCCGACATCTGCTAGAATGACTCGCAATCCGGTTTAACGGGATCGTGAGAGGCGAGTCGATGAAAAAGATCATGGTTCTATACGAAACCGCGGGTGGGGGACATTATGCTGCAGCAAAAGCGATCGAAGCGGCGTTGGCTTCTTTGCATCCTGGGCATTTTGATGTGGTGATGTTTCCGGTACGTGCGGCCACTGGGTCGCAGCGTGTCGGGCATCTTTTTGAGGTGTACAACCACCTGCTCAAGATCAAGCCGTCCTACTCGAACATGGGCATGCGGGTGTTGAACCACCTGGATGTGGAGAAGGTGATTATGCCTTTGTTGCCGAAGGCGCGGCGCAACCTGGAAAAAACGATACGGGAGGCGCGTCCGGATATGATCATTTCGGTTTTTTCCGTTGTGAACCATTCGGCGATTCAGGTGTTGAAGGATCTTGGCTGGTATGGCAAGGTGCCTTATATCATTTGGTGTACGGACTTGACGCGCAACTTTTTGAAGAATTGGGCGAATCCTGAGGCCGACTTGATCATTGCGTTGCATGATGAGGCGCGCAGCCAGTTGGTCGATTATGGTGTGCCGGAGCGCAAGATTAGGGTTTTGAGTGGCCTACCGGTCAATCAAAAGTTTCTTGGCCGGCGTGATGCAGCGTCACGTCTGGCTGCGCGGCAGGCGTTGGAGTTGGATGAGACCACGCCCACGGTTTTGATTTCGATGGGCGGGGTTGCGGTGGGTGCGACGTATCTGTTTTCGCGGGAGTTGGCGCGGAGTGGGTTGCCGATTCAGTTGATCGCTGTGTGTGGGCGCAACGAGCGTTTGCGTGCGCGCATGGAAAAGCTGGCACGCAGTGCGTCGATCAAGATTCGGGTGGAGGGTTTTACGGATCGGATGCACGTCATGATGGATGCGGCGGACATTCTGATTGGCAAACCGGGACCGGGCACGATTGCCGAGGCGATCGCCAAGGAACTGCCGATTCTGATTGATGCGTACCGCGAACCGATGCTGCAGGAGCAGGGTAATCTGGATTTGGTGGTGCGCCAAGGACTTGGTCAGCGTATCGACCGGGATCATCCATTGGTTGATACCGTGCGATCGTATATCGAGAACCAGGACCTTTACCACCGGACTTTGGCGAATTTGCGTCGGGCGAAGAATGACAAGGCCATTGAGGAGTTGATTGGCATCGCGCTCGAAAAGCTTCCCGGTTGGCCGCCACGTGCCATTGATGATCCCGGGCAGGAATCGCTGTCACCTCGCTCCTCGCAGGGCTGAAGCGGTGAGTGTGCTTCGTGATGCGGCTACGGTGGCATTGTTGCGTGACACGCATGGACGCTTTGAGGTCTTTTTATTAAAGCGCCACCCGGACAGCCGTTTTATGGGGGGCAGTTATGTTTTCCCGGGTGGTTCCCTGGATGACGATGACACGGATTTGGGTTTGTTGTCGCGTTGTCAGGGGGTGACGCTTCATGAGGCGGCCGCGCGCATGTCCCTGGCCCCGGAACATGCGTTGGGACATTGGTGTGCGGCGTTGCGTGAGACCTTTGAAGAGTCGGGTATTTTGTTTGCGGGGCAGGAGCGGGGCGAACCGGACTGGGCTTCGGATGGTTTTCAGGCGCGTTTACAGCGGCATCGGCTGAATTTGCTTGATGGGTCATTGGATTGGGGTGGCATCCTGGTGGCGGAGGATTTGCGCCTGCGGTGCGATGCGTTGGTGTATTTTGCGCACTGGATCACGCCTGAGGGCGTTCCCAAGCGTTTCAACACCCGTTTTTTTGTCGCACGGGCGCCTGAGCGACAGGTTGCCAGCGCTTGTGGTCAGGAACTGGTGGAAGGGCGGTGGATCACGCCGAATGAGGCGCTTGCGGCGCATGCTCGTGGTGACATGCCAATGCTTTTTCCAACGCAGAAAACCTTGCAATTTCTGAGCGGTTTTCAAGACGTGCAGCGGTGTCTGGATGCGTGTATGGCGCTTGACGTGGTGCCTTGTCAGCCACGAATTGTAACCGTTGCCGGTGTGACACATTTTGTGTTGCCGGGTGATGCGCATTATGAGGATGCGCCATCAGCCGCATTTGAGGCACCGTAAACGTGTCGGAGTTGCGGCCTGTCGCGCCGGGGGTATCGTTGCTTCGTGCGCCCAATGCGGGGTTGATGACCGGGAGCGGAACCAACACTTATCTGTTGGGCCAGCGTGATGTGGTGGTTGTCGACCCCGGATCGGCCGACGCCAATTTTGTCGCGTTAATCCTGTCGGTTCTTCGAACGTGGCAAGCACGTTTGGCTGCCGTGTGGCTGACACATGCGCATCCGGACCACGCGGGCAACGTGGGCGCGCTTTGTGCGGCGACTGGGGCACCTTTATTGGCTTGGCACAGCCCCAATCAGGTGTACCCGGTGGACGACCTGCCCAAGCCTGCACGGGCAGCGAAGCATGGGGATGCGATAACGGTTGATGACAGCAGTTATCAGGTGTTGCATACGCCGGGACATGCGAGTGATCACCTGTGCTTTTATCGCAGTTTGGATGGTTTGTTGCTGTCGGGGGATTTGATTAACCAGGGGAATACGGTGGTCATCGCGCGACCAGATGGTGATATGCGGCAGTATCTCGCGAGTTTGCAATTGATTCGCGAGTTGTCTCCGATTCGGATTCTGCCAGGTCATGGTGAGCCTGTTGAGGGGGCTGCATTGTATGTCGAGAGTTATATCCGCCATCGTCGCATGCGTGAGGCGCAACTGTTGGATGTGCTGGGTGAGGAGTGGTTGAGCCCATACGATTGTCTGGCTCGTCTTTATCCGGCGCTCGGTCATGGTTTGGGTGCTGTCGCGTTACAACAGATTGATGCCCATTTGGCATTGTTGCACGAGGATGGTGTGGTTAGACGAGACGATGTGTTGGGGTTGTATCAACGGGTGTCTGGCTAGGTGTGGTTCAGTGTGGTCGGGTTGGTGGTTCCTGCCAGTGGCAATGAGAAAAATTGGTCACGCTGAACCGATACATCGATTGGGCCTCGGGCTATGATAGCGATCGTGAAAGCCGAAGACGCTCAGTGAAGAGCATTGAGCCGACCTCAGCCGCAAGAGGAGGGGCATCAGGTGCTATCGAACAAACCAAATGCGACCCGAAGCACATTGCTTCGGGTATGTTCACAATCCAATCCAGCCGCTGTGGCAGGTGCCATCGCGGGGGTGATCCGCGAATCGGGGCACTGCGAGGTGCAAGCAATCGGGGCGGGAGCAGTTAACCAGACGGTGAAGGCCATCGGCATCGCCCGCGGTTATGTGGCGCCCGCAGGTATCAACCTGGTCACGATTCCGGCATTTCTGGATATCGAGGTCAACGGTGAGGAGCGCACCGCCATTCGCTTCATCATCGAGCCACGCTAGGGGGGGGTCAGGCCTTTGAAGCGGGTCATCCGGAATTCCGGATGACCCAGTGGCGTTTATCCAAGCAGAATTCTAGCGAGCGACCGCGCGAGCGCAGTTGATACGTCCTGCGCCGAATTGCTCGTCTTTGCCGGCTTTGCCGAGGTCATCCGCTGTCGCCTCGATGTGTGCCTTGACGCGTGCCTGGTTCCAGTCAGGGTGCAGCCCACGAATCATGCTGGCGAGGGCCGCGACTTGGGGGGTGGCCATGGAAGTGCCGGTGAACACACCGTAACTGCCGAATTTTTCGCGATAGGTTGAGAGGATGCGTTCGCCGGGTGCCGCGACGGAGACGGTGGCGCCGTAGTTGGAAAAACGGGCTTTGCGATCCGCATCGGTGGTCGCGGCTACCTCGATGACGCCCGGGTGCGTCGATGGCAGGTGCGGTGCACGGTCTGGGTCGTTGCGCTTGTTATCGTTTCCGGCTGAGGCGACCAGCACGATATCGCGGTCGAGTGCATATTGGAGAGCGTCTTCCACGACGGGTGATCGTCGATACAAGCCGAAACTCATCGAGATGACCTTGGCGCCGTTGTCCGCTGCATACACAATGCCCTTGGCGATCGTCGCGTCATCCCCCCGCCCCTTGGAATCCATCACCTTGACTGGCATCAGGCTGACTGCAGGAGCCACGCCTGCCACGCCGATGCCATTGTCTGCCATCGCCCCCGCGATGCCTGCACAATGGTTCCCGTGGCCATAGTCATCGTCAGGTGACCGGTTATCATCCAACACGTTGTACGCCGCCGGGTGAATCTTGCCCGCAAACTCTGGATGCGTCGTTGAGATACCCGTGTCAACAATCGCCAAAGGCACTGACGCAAATCCCATGGTCACATCCCACGCCTCAAACGCCTTGATCAAGCGCAAGTGGTTCTGCTTGGGCACCATTGGATCAGACACCATCTTCTCTACTTTGACTTCCGACAACGGATGGGACCAAAGCACCGCTGCATTGGCTGACAAATTCAGACTGTTCGCCCCCATCACCGAGGCGTCGCCGAGGTCCACCACCGACACACCAAGCGACTTGATCGAATCAACCACGCGCATCCCACCTTGGGACCACACAGCAGGCAACTGGGCACCCTTCTTCAAACGTACCACCCGATAACGCCTGGAAACCCCCGCTGTATCAAAATGACTCGCCGTTGCACGCCAACCTTGCGTCCGAACCTGGGACACCTGAGGCGTCTGCTGCGAACAAGCAGCCACACCCGCCATCATCACCATGGTCAACCCCAAACCCCAATGACCCAGCTTGTACGCCACCCTATGCCACCCTTTCATTGAAACCAAATCATAATTCTATTTTAAATTAAATTTAATAAAGCTTCAACCAAGGTGGTCTCGTCTGTTAGCGGCAGTGACCAAGTCATCTCCTGACGTGACGGCAACACGGTAACCCTCACGGGTGGAATTCTGGTTTGGAGCAACATTTCTGAATACCAAAGGAAGCGAACCGGCTTCGTGATAACAAGCTGGTGAACGTGGCGGCGATGACCAAGGGAGCCGCCGCATTTGTGACAGGCATGTGCTCACAATCCCTCAGTTGGGCGTTCCAGGCCAATCACGGGTCAGCCTTTGGGATTATTCCGCTTAAGGATGAAAACGCGAACAGTCCCGCAGGTGGCCCTGAAATGGCTGGCTGCGGGCCGAGCAAGCAGCCGGTTTGCGGCTTGCGGGTGCGCACCAGGGCAGGCAGTCGTCGGCACATGGTTTTGAGTACGCGTTGTAGGCACTTCGCATGTGGTACGCTGGTAGGTTCAGTGCTATACTTGCCTATTTGGCTGAGTTGTCGAGGGGAGTGGCGTGTGATTGATTTTTATGGGTTGCCGTTGGGAGCCGGTGCGCCTGAGGCGGTCAATGCGGTCATTGAGATTCCAAAGGGCAGTCGCAACAAGTATGAGTACGATGCCAAGTTGGGGGCTTTCAAGCTGGATCGCGTGTTGAGCACGGCGATGATGTACACGACCGATTACGGCTTCTTGCCTCGCACGTTGGCTGGTGATGGGGATCCGGTAGATGTTCTGGTTTTGATGGACGAGCCGACGTTTAGCGGGTGTGTGGTGTCGGTGCGCCCGGTGGGATTGTTGAAGATGGATGACAAGGGTGAAGATTTTAAGGTACTGGCGGTGCCTGTGGATGACAGGCGCTGTGCCGAAGTGACGGAATTGACGCACGTGCCCGCGTTGAAGTTGCGTGAGATTGAGCATTTTTTTGCAACTTACAAGGATCTTGAGGGCGCGCAGCCGACCGTTGAGGGTTGGATTGGTGCAGCGGATGCCAAGGCATATATTATGCAGTGTGCGGAGTCTTATCGCGGGCAAGTGGCTGCCTCGCGCCGCTAGCGCTTATTCTGTTTGATTTTGCGGGGCTTGTTTAGAACGAATCATCCGCTCTTGATGAGTCATTAGACGAAACCGCCATCGTGGTGATTAAAGGCGGTTTCGTCTGCTGTCACTCATCAGTTTTTGCGTGCGAGGCCGCAACAGAAAGTACCCGAAAGGTATGAAAGCTGTTATTTTCGTCGCTTGACTCAAAAACTTTTTATCTGGTGCGTAAACAGTCAACTGCCACCTTGCCAGGGGGTCAGTTTGAGACGAAGAAGTCTGCTGGGTAAAACGGGCGGGTATTTCCTTTCGACGGTTTTGGTGATTTTGGTTAACGGCGGGTTTGGTATAGGTCGGTTGCGCGTGCGCAAGTGTGGATCAACAAGCGCAAACTACTGGCCGATGGCGGCGTTAGTCCATCATATCTGTGCTGTTTGCCATCCGGGATGTGGTCCGTGGCGCTTGGTGCTACACGGTTACGCGCGTGCTGTGATGTATCACCCTGCCGTTTTGCTCCGGGCATTTTAACAACTGATAATTGGCCCGGTTTTTTGCAATGTCGCTTTTTTCGGGCAGATTCTGGGTAAGGATCCTGTAGGCGCAGTGGTCGTGTTCGTGAGGGACCCCGAAATGGCAGGTTTAAATATCGATCCCCAACGTGTTCAGGTTACAACCGTGGGCGGCAGTGTGCCGCAGCCTTCGCGTCGAGTGGTAATGGAAGGGGCATCAAACGCGACAATGGGTGGGGACCAACTGGCCCTAAAAGGGAATCAACTTGCGTCAAAACCTGGTAATGATGTCGAATCAGCCCTGAAGAAAGCGCTGATCCTGTCGAAACAGGCGGCGGGAACGGCTGAGATTGAAGCACGTGTAGAATTGTTGAACCGTGCAGATTCAGAGATTGTCCAAACAGTAATCCCGCAGATCGCATCGCGTGAGAAACTGTTGAAGCTCGCAATGGAAGCGGATCGCAGAGGATGGCCGCAAGCACGTAATGCGGCAATTGACAAGCTCACCAAGCGAATTCGATCACATGATGAGGCGGCGAAGCTGTGTCGTGATCTGAGCGAACACTTCACTCAAAAAGAAACCATCTCACATCCCAATGGCAATTTTGTCAAAAGATCTTGGCCAAGTCAGATGACGTTGACGCCTTTTTACAAGGCCCTTGGTTTATCTCGTGACATATCTCAGGCAGAAACGATCATCAATATGATCCCGGATAGCGTGGGTGGGCCATCAGACCAGGAGCGATTGGTTCTGAAACGACTGAAGAAAAATGCGGAGACTGATTATCATCGCGATTTGCTTGCTAGTTTTAAAGGAAGGGATCTCGAACGGGAGCAAATTGCCGTCATTGACGGATACTTCGATAAAATCCAAGGAGATATTGACCGTCTGCGGGCTTACGGCAATAAGGTTTCAACCAAGCTGTACGAAAAGGAAGCGCCAGCTGCACGTGCGAGAGATGAGCAAGAGGAGCGGAAGCGTGATCGGCAATTCATCAAGTCGCTCTCAAATTAGTAAGACAGCCCCGCCCAGACTGGTTTGTTTCAAATTTTTGGTCGTGCGTCGAATCAGAAGTCAGGGATAATGGTTAAATGCTTAAGCAAAGTGTCCTGTTTGTCTGTATGGGAAACATTTGCCGGTCGCCGACCGCGCACGGTGTGTTGCGCGATCGCGTGGCAGCGAGGGGGTTAGATTCAGTTATCGTCATCGACTCCGCGGCGACGCACGCTTACCACACGGGCAGCGCACCGGACGCACGCACCATCAAACACGCAGCCAAGCGGGGCTATGACTTGTCGGACCTCCGCGCACGCCCTGTGACTGAAGCGGATTTTGACTGGGCGGATCACATCCTGGTGATGGACCAAAACAACCTGGCCCACATTCAGGCGATCTGTCCTGCTTCCGGGCAGCACAAAGTGCGACTGTTCACCGAATTTTGCGTGTCCCAGGTGGCCAATCACGTACCAGACCCTTATTACGGGGGTCCTGAAGACTTTGAACGGGTGCTTGACATCGTCGAAGACGCCTGTGACGGTTTGTTGCAAACCTTGCTCGACACGACGGGGTTCCACCGAACGCATGAGGAGTCCATCGCAAAGTCCTGAGCGGCCGTTATAACGTGACACCTGGATTCCTGCCCATGACTTCCGTAGCAAACGCAACAACCTCAGGCACTCGGCCAGTCTTGACCAAAGAACAGCAAAAACCTGATCACCAATCACTCCGTTTACGTATCGCGGTTGGTCTTTCGGGCTTTCTCACTACGCGGCGAGCAATCCTAAAACCAGGTTGTGGCATTAACTTGCAGGCAAGGTTCCCTGAACCAAGCACCTACAGGTTGTTTCAAGTACTTCCTGGTTTTTTTACGCCGTGTCAAACAACGGTCCTACGTGCTTGCGAACTGGATGGTTTGACCAATCGCGGGGGTGATCACCGTACACCCTAAGGGTTGTACCCGTTGCGCGAGTGCGTCGGGGGTACCTGCCAGCACGGGGAAAGTACCATAGTGCATGGGGATGACTTGTTTGACTTGCAGCAATTCAACGGCCTTGGCCGCTTCGACAGGTCCCATGACAAAGTGACCGCCGATGGGTAAAAGTGCTAAGCTGGGGCGATAAAGTTCTGCGATGAGGGCCATGTCGCCAAACACGTTGGTGTCACCGGCGTGGTAGAGGCTGAAGCCGTTGTCGAAGCGCAGGATGTAGCCGACTGCTTCGCCACCGTAGCTGATGGTGCCGTCGGCTTCGAGAATGCCGCAGGAGTGGTCGGCACCAACCATCGTGATGCTGACGCCGGCCAGGGTAGTGGTGCCGCCTTTGTTCATGGCGTTGGTGTTCGTCACGCCCTGGCGGTTGAGCCAGTGGCAGAGTTCGAAGATACCGATGACGGGGCACTTGGTGCGGTTGGCGATGGGAACGGCGTCCGCGATGTGATCGAAATGCCCGTGCGTAATTAGCATGCCATCCAAGTGGGACAGATTTTTGAATGCATCCGGGCATACCGGGTTTTGGTCGACCCAGGGGTCAATCAGCAAGGTTTGCCCTGCTGGGGTGCCAACCAGAAAGGTCGAGTGGCCGAGCCAAGTCAGTGAACCACCTTTTCCAGTTAGATGCGTCATGGTTGTTTTTCTCCTCCATCATCGCGCGATACCCTGATGCGCGCTTCACGTGATCCAAGCAGAGGGGATCAGGCGATCGCCTGTTGGCTAGATTATCAGGATACACTTGACCGGAACAAATGGCTGATGGTATTGTTAAACAGTTCTTGGAGAGGTGGCTGAGTGGTCGAAAGCGGCTTCCTGCTAAGAAGTTGTGCGGGCTTAAACTCGTACCGCGGGTTCAAATCCCGCCCTCTCCGCCAGGCGCCCGTAGCTCAGTTGGATAGAGCGTCTGACTACGAATCAGAAGGTCTCAGGTTCAAGTCCTGACGGGCGCGCTAGTAAAGAAGTCGGTTTCCAGAATTTGGAGCCGGCTTCTTTTTTTGTCATTAGCTCGCCAGACATCCGTTGATGAGTAGCGATAAGTCGGTCGAGGCTTCGTTCCAGTTGTTCTTGAGGCAGATGAGCTTGTCGCCTTTAACTGGCAGTCCGCTGAGCCCACAGTATTGGCGCATGCTTTGGTTGATGAAGCGCCGGGACCCGTCTGGCGTGATTGGCTGTGCGTTTCGCGGGCGTTCTGCTTGAGACGACTGCGATGGACACTTCGGGCCTGGCTGCACGTTTGAGGTCCGTAATCCTCGGGTAGTCACAACGATGGGGCTGGGTTGCTAATAATTTGTTGAATGGCAAGGATGAATGGCGTGACGATCTCCCAAGTGCGTTTTGTCAACCATCGACAATCATGGTTGACTGCCCTACTCGTTGTCGCGGCACTCGCTGCCTGTCAGACGATACCGTCCAACGGCGAAAAAACTGCACCATCCAGAGCAGCTCCACTAACAGGACTGCGACCCCCGCAACGTGTTAACGCAGTACTTAGTGGGCGCGTGCAAGTCCCCAGTAGCTTGAAAGTAGCCGCTGGGGTGACACTCATCAGTAACATCGGTTCGTCGCTTGTTAGCAACAACTCCTCATCGCTTATCGCCAACAATAGCGGTGGGATGATGGGCAGGGGTGCCGTTGCAATGCGCAACGCGTTGGCCTTTGGTTTACAGCAAGTGGGCGAGTGGGCCATCTCGCTGGCGCAGGTGCAGGGCGCACGGTTAATTCTGGTTGACGCAGCGGATAAGCGTTTGCCCGTCGCGGATGAGATCAAAACGGATGACACCGGCGCCTTCCGTTTCACGGGCGTGCCTGCAGGTTATAGTTATGTGGTGAAAGCGGAGGTTCCCACCGGCGACAACAAGGTGGCGGTGTTTCGCGCACTGGTCAAGGTGACCGAATTAGGGGCAAGCATTGACATCGATCCTGCCAGCACAATGGTGACGACCAGTATCGTGGCGGACCTTCCGCGAGGTGATATTGGGGAATTCAGTCCTGGCAAATTCAAGTCGGCCCGTGAAACGGTCGCAGCCAAACTGACATCTGCCAATTTGCCAGATTTTACAGATGCAGCCGCTGTGCAGGCGAGCATCAAGGCTTTGTCGAGCCAGATAGCTGACTTGCGTGAACTACTGAGCGACTTGCAGGGAGAGCTAAAGGAAGTCAAACAGTCACTGGATGACTTGCGTAACCGCACACAACCGCCTGCCATTGCACCATCGCCAGTGGCTTCACCCACGACCCCACCCTCGTTCTCGCCCTCGTTGACACCGACACCCGTTGCTTCTGCCGTCGCACCATCACCTTTGACCAGTCTCGTACCGTCGTTCCTACCCTCCCCGATTCCCGCCTCGACAATGAGTCCTTTGCTGACCTTGTCTGGCGTGGTGACCACCCTGGCGGGGTCGACACAGGGGTATGCGGATGACACGGGGGCCGCTGCGCAGTTCAGTGGGTCTACTGGCGTGGCGGTGGATGCCGCCGGGAATGTCTACGTGGCTGACAACTACAACCATCGCATCCGCAAGGTGAGTCCCACTGGCGTGGTGACCACCCTCGCGGGGTCGACACAGGGGTATGCGGATGGCACGGGCGCCGCTGCGCAGTGTAACAACCCTTCTGGTGTGGCGGTGGATGTCGCTGGGAACGTCTACGTGGCTGATTGGGGCAACAATCGCATCCGCAAGGTGAGTCCGGCTGGTGTGGTGACCACCCTGGCGGGGTCGACACAGGGGTATGCGGATGGCACAGGTGCCGCCGCGAAATTCGACGGTCCAGTCGGCGTGGCGGTAGATGCTGCAGGGAATGTCTACGCAGCTGATTCGAGCAATAGACGCATCTGCAAGGTGAGCCCGGCGGGTGTGGTGACGACGCTGGCGGGGTCCACAAAAGGGTATGCGGATGGCACGGGCGCAGCCGCGAAGTTCGACGATCCAGCCGGCGTGGCGGTAGATGCTTCAGGGAACGTCTACGTGGCTGATTGGGGCAACAATCGCATCCGCAAGGTGAGCCCGGTGGGCGTCGTGACGACGTTGGCGGGGTCAACACGCGGGTATTCGGATGGTACGGGTGCCTCTGCTAAGTTCAGCAATCCCACTGGCGTGGCCGTGGATGAAGCTGGGAACGTCTACGTGGCTGATTGGGGCAACAATCGCATCCGCAAGGTGAGTCCGGCCGGCGTGGTGACCACGTTGGCGGGGTCCACAAAAGGGTATGCGGATGGCACGGGGGCCGCTGCGCAGTTTAGTTTGCCCAGCTGCGTGGCTATCGATGGCGCAGGGACTATCTATGTGGGTGACCACGGCAACCATCGCATCCGCAAGATCCAGTAACCGTGACTCGCAAGTAAGATCGCCCACTTACGTCTCAAGCACGTTAACGCGCCGAGCGTTTGTTGAAAAAAGGTCGACTTGCTTATGCAGCACAATCAAAAGTCTAAGCACCCCTGACACCATCATCGTCCGCCCCCAAACACCCCATCCTGATGGGTAGCCAATAATCACCCCCTTTTCTATGACGGCTCCTTTAGCCGCTACCCGCCTCACCCTCCCCGGCGCAGGCCAGTTTTTTGTTGCCCAGCCCAGTC
>Ga0079301_1001100_pt1 | contig 12804 bp, 1 predicted proteins | sample Wag4_2014_7_11_3_FD_74797 | JGI IMG/M metagenome (GOLD analysis project Ga0079301, IMG submission 74797) | Fresh water mixed with fracking chemicals microbial communities from Ohio, USA - Utica-2 Time Series FC 2014_7_11 | ecosystem: Engineered > Industrial production > Chemical products > Input...
TTCAGTCGCGCTGGTGGATCACGATCTCCACCTTGTTTTCGAACTGAACTGCCTCTGCGACAATCCAACCCTCGTCTTCGTCCCGAAGCTCCAGCTTCTCAAACGACGTTCCTCGCACCGCCGCGAGGAACTCCGTCACAGCTTCCCAATGGGAAGCGACAGCAGGGAGCCTCCACTCAGCCTGGGGATCTTGCCCCAGGCCCCAGTTGACAATGCTGAAGTTCAGCATGTGCAACCTTTCTGCCACACTAAGGTGGCTATGATCCCATGTTCCGCATGGGCACGGTTGCTTCACACGAAGCGAAAGGGATGCACAGGGTTTCCCCTGTGCATCCCCGAGTTGCCAGAGCTTATCGCTTCTTGCGATAGGCTCCAGCGTCTGCTGCCTCCCCAGCCCACGCCTCAAGGACGTGGACACCGAAGAGGAGACCAGCGAGCCCGAGGCCCGCACCGACGCAGATGAGCCAATCCATGGCTTCATCCTTTCTGCCACCTGTAGTGGCATATGCCTCCCCTAAGACCCGGGGGATAGCGGGGGTCAGTCACCAGTCAACATAACCACATGCCCCTCAAAAATTTCTGACCCCTAAGTCGATTTAGCTATCCGCTAAATCAAGTCGATTTAGTATAGTTGATTTATGTTACATGGGAGCCTTGTAAGGAGTCTTGGCCATTTCTTCAATGGTTGGTTTCCTAGCCTTATCCAGTAGTTGCTCAGTAGAGTAAGTTGGTCTAGGTGCCTGAGTCGTTGGGGCTTGTGCTTCAGCCCTTGGTTCTTCTACGCCAAATCTATTTGAACCCACGGTTCTCTTGGTAGTTGGCAATGGTCTTTCACCCATCAAATCCCGAAGTCCAATTCTTATTGGTAATTCAGATACCCCGGGAACAACACGACCAGCAAGGGACACGACTTCATTTTTTAGATCCCATGCTTCCTGAGAATTCATATTACCACCAACCATTGCAGTCATTCCAACAAACAAAGTAAGCAATGGCTTAACCAGTGTCTTGCTTGCTGAGATTGGAACAAAGTCTGGGCTTACGACATCTAGAGCTGCTGTAACGCCTTTCTTGCTCTTTGTAACATCATTAGTGAATCTAGTTGTATCCAGTTTATTAACGGTTTCTAGATAAGAGATAACAGCATCTGCACCGTTGTTTACTGAAGCACCCCAAATTGGATTACGCGATAGCAAGAAGCGCATAAACTGCTCTGGCTTAGAGTTCATCATAAAGTCCTTGTGCCAAGGTAGCAATGCAGTCAATGGAATTGCACCTAGGGCTACCAGTAGTAAAGCATTATAGATGAGATCACTGAAGGCAGAAACAACCATCATAATACCCCAGTCAGCCAAGGACATCTTGGACCCCAGTCTCATTACCTTTTGGTTTTGGAACAAGTTGGGGTATTGTCTATAGAAGTTAAAGATAATGCTCCAAGCATCGGTAGCAGTAGCACTGTCCCATGGATTGGGATCTACAGATACAATATTACTGACGGCTTTATTTAGATTATAGATTCCCTGTATAGCCAAGTAAGCATCCTGTTTTGTAAAGTCAACTCCCATGGCCGATAGAACAGAAGGAGAATTCCAGTTTGTTCTTTCAATAAACTTACCAGCGGCTTGGAGATCAAGATTACCATTTTGTATTTCAGGTGACTTTACATTGGCTAACATCCATCTATATGCCTTTAGGACATTTGGTTGCAATAGTCCTGCTTGCTTTATTTCATAAGCAAGATGGGTTCTAAAGAACATTGTAACCCCGGCTTCTCTCATTGCCTTCTTTAGTTGATTAAAGTTCCTAGGTGGATTTGGACTACTAAAGATTGTAACTAGCTTGTCGATGTTACCATTATTGATGTTCTTTCTAAACATGTTTTGAGCTTGTTGGCTCATGCCATTTAGAACAGCCATGTATGAACGATTGTTGTTGGCTCTGATCCAGTTTCGAATCTTTTGAACCTTACCAGCACTACGGTCAAACTTAGTATCAGAAAGGTGGTACATTTCTCTAGCATCAGTCAAAGCCCGCTCTAGGCCCATCATTAAATTTACGGCTTCCCCGCGTTGCTCAAGTCTGGTATACTCTTTACCAACATAGGTAGAAAGTAATGAACCAAATACTGTTGATAGGAATTCTACTGGGTTTCCACCATACAACGTAGTTATAACTAAACCAAGAGTACCTTCTGCAACAATAGATGCAGTATTAAGGTTGGCTCCGTACACCATTCTAGTAATGTCAGGACCATACTTAGCCAGTAAGGTAACAAGTGGTTTCTTATTATCCGTCAACTCCTTGATATTTAAACCCTGTTCAACCTTTAGCTTTTCTTCTACCTCCCGTAGTGCTTGTTCAAGAGCACGGGGATTTTCTGTTCTAATTGAGTTCTTATGGGCTCTAATAATGTCTATTAATTGGTAGATATCAATACCAGCAATACCTGTAGCATTAAACACTGCAATCTTACTAGCAGCACGGAAACCTTGGGATTTATCAGCTTCATATAAAGTAATATTAGCTTCCTTAGCAATAAACTCAAATAACTCTGGGTTCTGTACAAAGTTTTGGTGGCTTACAAAATCTCGCTTACCTAGATATTCAGTTTCTTCTCCAATCCTGGCTAAAAGCAATGTAGCCATAAGTTCTTCAATGGTTCCATTCATTGGCATTGACATAGATGATGCCTGATCCAAATCATAAAATTGAGATTCTTTTTTAGTGCTAAATGCCTGTAAAGCTTTATTTACGTTATCCGGTAAATTTCCACTACGAATGTTTTCATTCAGTTTACTTAGGTTTACTTTATTTCCACTTGCAATAGTGTTGCTAATAGCTTCTTCTAGCTTAGAAACAGCACCCAGTGCATTAAGATTCTTTGCTATACCTGTGATATTTCTAGCACTGTTTGATGCATCATAAATCTGTGTTACTATGCTTAATAAGTGGTTAATAACTATATTGAAATCCTGACTTTGATTTATTGTTCCACTTTCTCTATATTGAAAATCTGGATTAGCAAGTGCTTTATCTACCATAGCTTCTGCTTCTTTTCTACTCTTTTGTGATCCCTTTTCAATAGCAGAAATAGCAGCTTCTCTTAAGAACTCTAATGCTTTTGGTTGTTCTAGTCTTATTCTCTTTAGCTCAGAAACAAACCCAGTACCAATGTCTCTTGGCAATACCCCAGTAAGGAAGAACAACATAGCACTTCCTCTAGTTCCGTCTTGGATCTCAGACTTAAACTCTTTACTTAGTTCTGCATGTAGCTTTTCTCTATTCTTTCTTTGAATTGCTTTACTTGCATCAGAAGCCCGAATAGAAGAAGATCCAATAACTTCAGGATCAAATCTTACAGGCATTGAATCAACATATGCTGTTCCCTTTCCGTAGATAAAATCGGACATGTTCTTTGAGTTTTCAACTATAGCTCTAGTAAGTGCGGCAACTTGATCTGTTTCAGCCTTAGTAAACTTTCCTGGAGGTAGGGTTAAAGAACCAGTAAAAGCAGCTCTATAAGCTCTCTTGATTAGTTCCTTATAGTTTTCATTTGATTCAGAAACCATTTCTAATTTATCAAACTCAAAGCTAACTCGCTCAAGCCAAATCTTTGAAAATACTTTGTTTTCTCGTAAGCTTTCGGTTCCACCAAGACCACTAAATTGATTTTCCTTAATGCTGAGGGTATCTCCAATAATATGCATCAATGATGCAACAATTGGTTCTCTACTTTCAAAAGTAAATCTAGCACCAGTAGCATTAAAGGTAGCTAAGTATGATCTGTTATCAACCAGCAGATCAACAGCCTTTTTACCAAACATCTTTTCAGCAAGTGTTCTTGATAAACCACCTATAGTAGTGGTTGATCTACTTACTTGAGAGGATCGCTTCATAGACTCTAAAACTAGGGTTTGAACAATTTCTTTTCCTGCATTACTTGCAGACTTGGTATATTCATCAATAGTTTTGTCTATGAGTACACCAGGACCTTCAACAAAGTCGTTTGTTGGTTCTCTTTGATAAAGCATTTCTCGTACTTCTCTTAATTCCATATACTCATCGTCGGTCATTCCCTTAATAGCGTAAGTTGTGTATCTATTTTCAAGATCAGCCAACTCGGCTTCTTCTACAGTACCAGGAACAATAGTCATTTTCCGTAGTGTCTGTAGCCGCAGTACGTCTATTTTGGACATTCCTTGCGTCAGGGATGTTATCTGGAACAATCTCTGATTAGCATTATCTACTTCAATAGCTCTAGAAACAGATGCTGTAAAGCCTAACATTCTTTCTGTAATGTCTAGAATTTCGGTAAGTATTCTGGTATCAATGTTAGAAAGAGCGTTTCCAATCATAAGGACATCGTCTTCTACTGAGTGGAAAGCCTTACTTACTGCATTCATTACAGTAACAGATCCTCTATTTCTAGTCTGTAAATACTTAAGAAGATCAACGTTATTAAATGTCTTTTGGAATAAAACCCATGATCCCCACTGAGCAATAAACTCTTCTGGGTTTGATGTATAATAAGCAACATCATCATCAAAACCTATATACTTCTTTCCATTAGACATGGCTAGTAACATGGTTTCAACTGTTTGCTTACCCTTTTGGGAATGAACCAAAGCTTCAACTCTTCTCCATTCACTGCTATTGTCTTTAATATAGGCTAGTCTAGCAATGTGAGCAATCTCGTGAGCAAAGACACGAACCTGATCTATGGTTCCCATTTGCTTAAGGATATTTGTATTAAGACGAATCTTAAACTTATCTCCTTCTTTTATAGCCTCTCCAGCATAGGAGTTGGATGTATTAATTGGTGTAATAGAGAGGAAGGGAACAATAGCAGGATTTGTAATCATAAAGTTACCAATTAACAAGCGATAGAATCCTGCGACTTGTTTTGTTATAGTGCCATTAGAAACCATTATGTCAATCTCGGCATTAATCCTATGGCCTTCTCCCCCAGCAAATATAGCAGCATAAGTGGCTGGGTCGTAACTAGCCTGTAGTAGCTCTAGTTGATCAATATCGGCGTATAGGTCTTGTCTGATCTTTAATGATTCTGTAGCCCGTGCTTCAGTTATTGCCTGTGCAACTAAAGCCTCTCTATCCTTGCTTTCTGGAAACTTAACACCCTTGGCTTGTAGCTGTTTAATGTACTCTAGGACACCCTGTGTATCTACCTTACCAGCCTCTAAAGCCTTGATAACAACGGCTCTGTATGGATTCTTACCCTTTAGTGTTGAGTACTTTATTCTATTCAATCTACCCATAATATCATTAGCTTTTTTTTCAATCTTCTCAAACTCCTCGTCAGTTATTAAATCAGCTCCAATAGCTTCAGCAACCAGGGCTTGATAAACCTGTGTATCTAGTTCTTTGGCATTTGACTTAAGATAGACTAAGAACATAACTCCCTTAAACATGGGGTCTTCTTTAGTAGATTCCATTATATCTTTTTCTAGATACTCAAGATCTTCTGCTAGAGCCGGATAACGTCTAGCTGTTTCGATCCCTTGAATAACGGGAGTGCTAATTACAGACCAGTATGGGTTTAGTCCCCGATAGGTTTTATTTACATCTAGTTTAACACCCTTACGAACTGACATTCCAGTACCATCATCTTGAAAATAGGAAACAGCATCATATGGGTTTAATGTTAAACCAAGTTCATCTCTTAGTTCTGATTCACCCGTATTAACAAACAATCTTAGGTTATTCTTTCCACTCATTTGATGAAGGTGCTGTAGGATTTCTGTTTCTTCAGCTACCCGTTGTAGTTCTTTTTCAAGGTACTCGCTAAAGGCTTCTGATTGCAGCTCCCCAACTGTAGTGGTAACACCTATGTATTTATTCGTTTGAACGCTGGTTTCTAGTCTAGACATTGGACCAGCATTTCTAGCGCCATTTAACATACGCTTGGTGGCTTCAGCTGTTAGAATAAACTTCACTAACTGAGGGCCAACCTTAACTCTATTTACAGTAGGATCTGTACCTGGACGTGGGATTATAAACGCATTTGGGCTAATGTCTCTTCTTGATTGAATCTTTGCTGGAGTGTCTTTAGTAAACGAAAGTGAGTTATGTGCAAAATCTGTTGTTACATACAGATTAAGGTTGTTAACTGTAGTATTCATTATCTCGTCAGATTCAAAGATATCAATGATTACTTGTCTAGCTATATCTTCATTAACCTGACTAAGTCTGACAAAGCCTTGCTTGTCTACCATATCTTCGGTTAACTTAACACCAGCCTTGGTAACTAAATCGGTAGCAATGCGCTTAATAGAATCGTCGGCAAGGACTTCCATCATAAGCAGTGTTACGTCTCGGCCTTGTACAGCCCAAGGTTTAATCATTGTTGATACATCCTTAAGAACCGAGGTTGGTTCTGTACCGAGAACCTGAAATTCGTTGGGACTTAGGCCGTATTGCAGTACGACAGATTGGTTAGCACCTAGTTTTTCTAGGACAACCAATGCATCAAGGTAGTTCATGTTTGTGCCGTCTTTGTATTTAAACTTAGATGGATCAATAGCTACTGTTTTCTTAAATGCAAGTAAGTCTGTTTCCTTGTTTTCTATGTCTCGTTGGAACTTACTTAGTCTAAACAAATCTTGGATATATTGACGATGCAGATACTTTAGCTGCATTATATTAGCCCCAGGATCCTTAGACTTTCTAATAGAATACAGGTATCTGTCTGTCTTTCTCTTAATCTGGTGCATCATGTAAAGACGAGCATAGTCTCCATTTCTAACTAGATCCTCAAAGCCAAAATCAAGAGCAAATCTATCTAAGACAAACTTCATTCTATTTACTTTTTGTAGAATGCTGGGTTCATAGTCAAACAAAACTTCACTAAATGAGTTATTAGTAATGGGGATATAGGGAGTTGTATTTGGGTCAAACACACTAGCCCCAGGTCTCTTATCGCCAAGCATTGTTTTTAGTTTAAGCTCTTTTGCTTTGTTTCTAGCTGCTTTAAACTTTCCAGCCTTAATCTTTCTTTGCTTATTGTAGTTATAAATGCTATTGAGACCATGTACAATGCTATCCGATATATCACTGTCGGCAATTCTAGGAATCATTGAACCAAGACCAGCCGCATTCTTATTAAGAATAAGTTCACCTTCTGGAGAATCTGTATCACTAACTAAGGTTCTTATTCCTTCTCTATTAGCAAAAGCAACGGAGTTACTGGCAATTTCTTGATCAATTTCTTCATCTGAAATTTCTTTGGGGTCTTTAATGCCATTGGCAATTTGCTGGTTTTTATATAATTCCTTAAAGCGTTCTCTTAGGGCACCGCCAGACTTTAGGTTTGCATTTTCAAACCCTCTTTCTTTGTTACTACGGGCATCCCAATCTTCAAAGAATCTTTCTCTACTTTCTTCTTTATTAATATCATAGCCCATAAACTCTGGATCATAGTCCGTAGCTAACATTAAAGCAAAGTTCTTAATAGATAAATCCTTAGCTCTTTGCATGGCTTTTTCTCTACTGGATTCATTAGCTAGTGGATTTTCAGTTAATAACCACATGCTTCCAAGTGTAGTTTCTTTCCAATCAATTTCATCTGGATTTTCTTTTTTGTAAACTAGTCTTACACCCTTACTAAGTGATCCAGACTGTAGATTTGATAAATAATTTCCTGGGTATTCCATACGACCAGTAGTAGTACCAAAAGCTACGGACATAAACACTACATAGTCTCTATACATTATATCGCTCTCGTCAATATAACGACCAATCTTAACTTGATGCTCTAGTAGTTTTTCAGCATCAGCTTGAATCTTATATCCAGAGTTTTGTAGTTTATTTATAAACAGTAAACTAGCCTGAGTTTTAAATTGACTCTTGCCTCCAGCTAAAGCTGTAAGGACATCTCTTTCAAGTTTGGTTCCTTTTTCATAGGAAGTAACACCTTGGTCTGCTAGAATCTTCTGTGCGTTGTCAATTCTACCTTGCCACTTTTTAAGAATTTCATCTGTCTTATCCTTAATAAGTTTTTGTCTCCACTTAATTGGATCAGAATCCTGTGGAACCATAGTAAACTTAATTTGAGGAATAGAAAGCTCAGCTACATATTCAGCTCTACTTCTAATAGCGGCCTTTAGAACTTCTATATTTACAACACCGTCCATTAAACTTGGATTAGCCTGTGCTACTTGAGCCATCTGCATTAAGAAGTTGGCTTTCTTGCCTACTGACTGGTGGGCTAAGAGAAGATACTCGGCTAACTTGCTAGCTTTGGTTGGATCCATGTCTAGAATCTGATCAATTAAACGACCAGAAACAATTGTTCCTGATTCAGCTAAGGTATTGGCAATTACTTCAATATCGTTATCAGTCAAAGCTTGAATGCTGGGATCTGAAGACTTTTTACGACGTCCTTTAAGATCCTTAATTACAGCTTCTTTACCACCGCTATAGATAATAGGAATAACAGTACCCTTAAATAAAGTACGAAGTTCGCCTTTAGCGGCAGTTCCAAATAGTTCTTGAATTCTACGAACAGATTCTTTATCGGCTTCTCTACTTTGTCTATTCCAACTTTGGTCATTGATTTTTTGATTGAGTTTATCTAGTTGTTCTGTAAATACTGTATAAGACTTTTCATAGTAATCTGTAAGTTCAGAGGCATCAACAATTAAACCACCCTTTAGAATTCCAAGAAGATCTTTAATTGTATTACCGCCTAATGTTTCTTCTGGTCCTCTACCAAAGTATGCAATTTGCATGGCTAGTAGGTGGTGAATACCGCTAAACTTATCGTCGTAATAAGTAGTCTTTGAGTAAGAAACGCCTTTGCTTCTTGCTTCATACCCAGCCATAAGCGATTGTTGGATGATATCTGTGGTTAAGTCTATAACCTCACCATCAGCGTTTCGATACAGCTGAGGATTCATAACCATGTGAGCAACTAAAGAGTGTACACCAGCTAGGGTAACCTGACCCACAGGACCACCAGCCGATAGAGCCGCATTTCCAATGTACTTTCTTTCTTCTAGATGTATTTCACTGCCTTGGGGGTAGTTTATTGAGTCGTGTACAAGGGTTGCAATAAACTGAGGAAGATCCAAAGCAATTTCCAATGACATTTCTAAAGATTCTTCAGCTGTTGGAATATTAGAATAAAGATCTCTATTGTTAGCTGGGTTTATGAGATAGTACCGCTGTACTCTTCCTTGTGGTAATCTCTTTTTATCTAATCCTTCCAAGACATCCTTAAGTTGTTTCTTAGCTGACTCTAATTTAAGTTCATTTTCTTTTAGTTCTTTTTGTAAAGAAAGAATTACATTTGAGTCTGTTTCTTTAATGATTTGTTGTTTAAGGCTTTTAATTGCTCTACTGGCATTGTTAATAGTTTGTCTATGTGACAGGATACTATTGCTTGCAATAAACGATTCCCAGTTAGCTCGGTCACTATCGGTTAGTGTTCTATTTAGGATATGGGTATATCTCTTACGAAGAGCCCAATCACCATAGATTCTTTCTTGTTCATAGTCACTGAGTGGAGCAAAGAAAGACACATTGGTCATCTTTAGTGGTAAATACGAGGTTGTTTCCACTAGGTTTTCAATGGAGTCTATGTTTACAACAGCACTCTCTGAGGCTGCCTCCTCTTTTCTACGGGCTGCCTCAAAGACAGGAGTATCAATCTTTTCTGTTAGGGTGTTTCCGGGTTTAATAAAACCAAGTACAATTTGAGCAAAGCCTCTACCTAGTTGCATGGCTGGGACATAATCAAAGTTACCATTACCATAATCATCAAAGGTGTATGATTCTTGGTTTGCTTGCTTATTAGACTCAACAAACAAAGCTTCAATATATCCATCTAGAGTCTCGCCGTTTTCTTCATCTAACTCTCTAAACCCAATGTTATTTGCATAGCGTTGTAATGCCTTAGAAAGGTTAAACCTGTAAACACTAATGGTTTCTTTAAATGCTTTAAGGGCTTGGCCAATATATTCTTCCTTAGAGTTAGTCTTAGTGTACTCTAGGTTACCTGTAATGGGATCTTGAGATCCAATTAACAGATACTGATTCCCATTAGCCTCTCTTTGTCTTCTCTTTAGTGGCATATAGCCACTATGGTTAAGCTCTGAAAGCTCTAAAACTCTATTATAGTGGGTATCAATTCGGTCTGGAGCCGCAACAAGGCCAGAGATAATGTTGTCTAACTCGTCTGGGTTTGTTTCTTCCATGGCCGCAATAAGGATGTTTGTAACTATGGTATCTACATCATCTAATCTATAGTGCGTAGCAAACCCAACATTACCTCCATTTAGGTCTCTAATGTTTTGGAATGGTTGAATATCAAACAACATCCCAAACCCAGCGTAATTTTGGTTATATGATGTTCCTGGTTGTGCTGTATCGTACCAAAGAGGAACAACTTCCTTGATTTGGATTTTTTCCGTAGGAGATCCTAGTCTAGTAGCAACATCTACAGACTTGTTTCTTTTCTCAACCATTTTTAGCAGTACTTGGGCAGTAACCACGGCTTCTGATGCTAGTCTATTGTCTGCGTCTGGGGCAGTTGCTAAGCTAAAGGATGAACTATAAAAAGCTCTGGCAAGGTTTTCTAGGGTTGGCTTGCTAAATCTACTAATCTTGGTTCCAACCCCACTTCTAAAGGCAACCATACCAGTATCGTAAGATCTGGCAGCTACGGACATAGCTAATCTAGAATTACCAGACAATATAGCTAACTTTTCAAATAGACCACCAACAGCAAGGCCATCATGGCTAACTAACTTTGATCCACTGTTTTGTCTAGCTGTCAGGTCAGTTAGGATATTAAATGCTTGTTCTTGGCTAATGGTGGTTTCTCCCTCATTAGGAACAAACTTAATAACCTCTAAAGTTCTACCCCTATCAACAGGGGATAAGTAAATAGCAGTAAGTTGTCCAGCCTTGTTTACAGAAAACGACACTCCGGTAACTGTATTAAAATCATCTATCCAACCTAGATCAGAAAACTCTGGCATCTGGGCAATCTCTGTTTCAGTATAACCAATAGAACTTAGGGCTGTCTTAAGTACAAGTAGTCTTTCTCTATTGTCCTTTGGGGTTGCATCAATGTCTGTATAGTTGATTTCTTGAGGATCAATTACAGATGAATCAAACAAACTAAATAGGCTTTGAGCCTCGGTTCCTAGAGCTGACACTAAGGCCCATTCAGGAAGGACGCCATTAAACTGCGGTAGGGTACTGAGGGTGCTTAGGCGGGCTTTTACGGCTGTTAGGTCGCGTATAAGGCTTACTCTGTCTTCCATCTTATCTGGGTCGTATTGCCGTCCTACGGTCGCCTGGTTGGCATCTGCGCGGGATCTAGCAGTAGGTACGACATCCCCTGGTGTTACATCGTTCATAAGCTTTCTATTGCCAGCTACAATGATATCTTCTACCCTCTTTGCCTCTTCTCTATCCAGACGGTCATCATACATGTTTTCTACTTCTAAATCCTTCCATAACTTAAGTAGAGATAGCATTTCGTCTTTGGAAATGTTTTCCTTTTGCTTATAGACTGGTTTATTTGTGGCTGTTTTTTCGCCCTCTGGATTTACCCTTTCAGCAAAGAAGCTTCTTGCTTGCTGGATACCAAACAAAGCTGTACCAAATAATCGCTCAGCTTCACCCTTAGTAAATCTATAGTCTTTATCAGTAGATTGTATAGTTTTTTCTACAAACGCAATATTATCTTTAATACGCTGAGCTCTTTTCTTAATATCACGCAAAGAAGACTTGTAAAATTCGGCATTAATCGGAACAGCATTAGCAACAACATCTCTGTACATTGCTTCTGTTTGGTTATCAGCCGCTTTCTGGAGTTCAATTTCTAGCTCCAGCAATCTTTGCTCTAGTTCTCTATTGGTATTTTTAACAACCTTAGAGGAAGCTTGTAAAGCTTTCTTTTCTATTTCTTGTCTTTGCTTAGCTAACGCTTGAATTTGTTCTTGTAAATCCTCAGCTTCTGCTAGATATTCGGCATCTGTTAAATCATTGTTGTTTTCTAAATTTCTTAACTGAGTTCGTAAATCTTTAATTTGAGATGAAATCTTATCAATCTTTGGTTTATCTGCTTGGCGTGTTTTGTTAGTATCATTATCAACAACCTTTAGTAAGGTTCTTATTATAACCATTTCTGCTTGGATCTTAGCAATACGGTCTCTAGCTTCTTTAATAGCATTCCAATTAATATCAAGTTTTTTAGATAATAACTCAGCATCGCTAAGTTCCTGCAAAGCTTTTGAAATCTTATTAACACGGGTTGTATCACCTTGAGCTTTAGCACGATCTAAGGCATTTTCTAAAGAAATCTTAGCATCTATAGTTTTTCTTGGCTTTCCTGTATCTACTTGTGATAAAATACTTTCCATTATACCTACAGTTACTAAGTCTGTGCCACCTTCGTGTTTAAGTCTAACAAGCAAACTACGAAGTGTTTCTAACTCGTGAATACTAAGTGCTTCAGTTGGTGTCTTTTTTGACTTTGCTACTTTTTCTTTTAGGGCAAATAATTCAGCGCGTTCAGCATCGGTAATTTTTTCTTCTTCTTGGATACTTCCTTGGATTTCTTTAACAGCATCAATAAAACCTTCAGTGCCTTCTTGGCGTAGCTGCTCATCTATTTTACCTAAATCTTGGAAAAACTTATCTACATTTTCTTTTACACCAAAGTTTATTGGGTTTCCATCTGGCCCAACCATTAGTTTATTTAGGATATCTTTAACATCGTAAGGATTGCATTTTTTCTTAGCCATATTAATCTCCTAAACGACATAGGTT
>Ga0079301_1001102_pt1 | contig 12779 bp, 6 predicted proteins | sample Wag4_2014_7_11_3_FD_74797 | JGI IMG/M metagenome (GOLD analysis project Ga0079301, IMG submission 74797) | Fresh water mixed with fracking chemicals microbial communities from Ohio, USA - Utica-2 Time Series FC 2014_7_11 | ecosystem: Engineered > Industrial production > Chemical products > Input...
GAGGTACCGCGGCCGCCGGTGCGATCGCCCGTTGCGGTTCAGGCCTCCGAGCGCGTGGTCGCTCCCGAAGCGGCCGTGGAGGACCAAGTCGGAGAGCCTGGTCTGCGGCCGCGACGTTTGGCGGATTATATGGGCCAAACCGCTTTAAAGACGGTGATGCAGGTGGCGATTGATGCCGCTTTGCAACGCAATGAAGCGTTGGATCACGTGTTGTTGTATGGGCCACCCGGACTTGGCAAGACCACGATGGCCCAGGTCATTGGTGCCGAGTTGGGTGTGACTGTGCGCATCACCTCGGCTCCCGCGCTTGAGCGGCCCCGTGACATTGCGGGTTTGCTTGCGAGTCTTGCGCCGTCGGAGGTGTTGTTCATTGATGAGATCCATCGGCTGAACCGCCTGGCGGAGGAGATATTATACCCGGCGATGGAGGATTTTTCGCTGGATATCACAATTGGAAAAGGGACGACGGCGCGGGTGCGACGGGTGCCGCTGCCCCGCTTTACGCTGATTGGGGCAACGACGCGGGCGGGGGCATTGTCGTCGCCGTTGCGTGACCGCTTCGGGTTGATTCAGCGTCTGAATTACTATGAGCCGGAGGTACTGCAAGCAATTGTTCTGCGCTCGGCGGAGTTGATGGGTATTGTGGTGGAGGCGGAGGGTGCTGCGGTGATCGCCCGGCGCGCCCGGGGGACGCCTCGTATTGCAAACCGTTTGTTGCGACGGGTTCGGGATTGGGCGCAGTTGCACCATGAGGGCCGTGTATCGGCTGAGGCTGCCAATGAGGCATTGGATGGGTTGGGGGTGGATCCGCTGGGTCTCGATGCCACCGACCGTGAACTGTTGCGCGTGATGATCACGCAGTACCATGGTGGCCCGGTCGGTATCGAAACACTGGCAGCCGCTATCAGTGAGGATGTCACGACCATCGAGGATCTGTACGAACCCTTTTTGCTGCAATCCGGGCTTTTGGCGCGGACGCCGCGTGGGCGGGTGGCGACGCCGCGCGCGGGCGTGCACTTGGGCTTGACGCTTGATTCCGGCCCTGGTGCGCATCAGTTGTCTTTGCCGGGGCAGTTTGGAAACCCGCCCACGTAACGGAATTTACGTGATTTCGCTCACAAGATGCTAACAACGTGCTCGCTTGGGTATAACAGGCTGGTAACGTGCCGACATTACGAAGATGAATCCCGCTAGGGTTAGGATTGAAGATAGGTCACGATGGCAGAAGCGTTAAGAGAAATCAGTAATCGCTATCGCACCCTGGCCACCCTGGGAGAGGGCGGAATGGGTGTTGTCTATCTCGTTGAGGATACGACTACGCAGCGTCAGGTTGCCTTGAAGGTTTTGTCGAGCCAGCTTGCGCGTGACGAGCGGGTGTTGCAGGGGTTCAAGCAAGAGTTTCGTATGATGTCGAAACTGAAGCATCCCAATAATTGCGAAGCATATGACTATGGCGCGATGCCGGATGGCACCCCTTATTTCACGATGGAAGTGGTTCCGGGACAGGGTCTGGATGAAGCGTTGCCGCTCGGCACCGAGGTGATGAACAGTGTTTTGAGCCAGGTTTGTTTGACGCTGGCATTTATTCATCAGCAGGGCTTTGTGCACTGTGATCTCAAGCCCGAAAACATTCGCATCAAGCCGGATGGCACGGTCAAATTGATGGATTTCGGGCTGATGGAGGTGAGCGGTCAGTCCGGTGGCGCGATCAAAGGCACCTTGGCGTATTTGGCGCCGGAAGTGGCCAAACGCGATCGCATCGACCAACGCTCCGACATCTACTCGCTGGGCGCCGTGGCCTATCAGTTGTTGACCGGACAAACGCCGTTTCGCGGTTCGACGCCGGTTGAGGTGTTGCGCGCGCACCTGAATGAAACGCCGCGTCCTTTGCGTCAGATTGACAAGGCGATACCGGTTGCGATGGAGCAGGTTGTCCTGAAGATGCTGGCCAAGGAGCCAATCGCCCGCTATCAGTCGTGCTATGACGTCTTGTCGTCCTTGGGCATTGAAGTCGATGATCGTGGCGCAGCCATGTTGTTGGCACCGGCCTTTGTGGGCCGGCATCCGGAAATGGCCCGGTTGGGTTCGGCGCTGGAACGGTTGAAAGACCCTTCGTCATCGGATTCACGCGGTGGTGCTTTGTGGATCGCTGGTCCCGGCGGCGTGGGCAAGACACGCTTGCTGGGTGAATTTCGTTTTGCGGCACAATTGGCGGAAGTTCCGTTTTATTTGGGGACCTGTTCGGCACAGCGGGCACCCTATGAACCGTTCGTGGAGGTTTTGCGGCAGTTGTTGCCGGTGATGCGCGAGCGTTGTCAGACATTGTTGACGGAACATGCGGGGCTTTTGGGTAAACTGTTGCCCGAACTCGGTGATGGGTCGCTGGCGCCGTTGCTGGAACCGGATCAAGAAAAAGTGCTGTTACAGTCGTTGGTGACCAATCTGGTGATACGGGCCACGGAAGCGACGGGCGCGGTGCTGGTGTTGGAAGCGTGGGACCTGGCGGACAGCTTGAGTCAAGAGATGTTGACCTACCTGATGCGTAACGCCGAGAGTGCGCCGTTGTTGCTTGTTGTCAGTTCCCGCGATGCGTCGCTTGCGAAGGCGCCAGTTGTCTTGACTTTGTCCGCGTTGGACCAGGCGGAGACGTCTGCTGTGGTTGCCAGTATGTTGGGTCTGGAGCGTATTGATGATGCGCTGGCGCAGCAGGTGTTTGAGTTGAGTGCGGGCAACGGGCAGTTGATCGGGGATTTGCTGGATCATTTGTTGCGGGTGGGGGCCTTTGAACGTGCGCAGGGGCGCTGGACGCTGCCCCGCGTGATTGATGCTGCTCATATACCAAAGGACTTGAAGGCGACGTGGGTTGAACGACTTTCGACGCTGCCGGAACGTGCGCAGCGGGTTGCCGAGTTTGCGGCGGTTTTCGGAGAGCCATTTGGGCTGGGCCTGGCAGCCGCTGTGCTGTCTTTGGGTGATGATGCCTTGTTTGATGCGTTGGAAGCGCTCATGCGGGCAAACGTGCTGGATGGTTCGGATGGTCTGTATGCGTTTGCCAATCAGGATCTTGGGGCGACGTTGTATGAAACGCTCGAAGAGGTGCTCAAGCGTTCGTTGCACGATGCCGTGACGGATTATCTGGCAGGTTTGACGCCGGATGACGAACGCACCGTGACAGAGTGGACGCGCTTGGCGCGGCAGGCTTTGCGGGGTTCTGATGCGGATCGCGCGATTCGGTTGGCGCTCAAGGCGGGAGAACTGAACCGTAGCTTCGTGGCCACCGCCGCGGCGCAGATGCTGCTCAATGAGGGTTATGCCTTGTTGATGGCCAAGCAACGCGCGGGTGTGGATATGCGTCCATGGCTGCAAACGTGGTGTGAGTATACCAACCACCTGGCGGGCGTGGCGATTTATACGCACAACCTGGATGAGTGTGCGGAATACCTGGAAAAAGGCCTTGCGTTGGCGGGCGAGTTGGGAGATAAGAATCTTGAGGCGCAGTTGCTGGCGACGAAGGCGCGTTTGCGCGATTCGTCGTTTACCTCCGAAGGAATGGAAGAGGCGGCACTGATCAGCCAACGGGTCATTGAACTGGCGACCGAAACCGGCAATATCCGCTTGCAAACCCGTACCTTGGTCAATTTGGCACGACAGATGTTTTTCCGCGGGCTGAACACGCAGGCACAGGACTTGTTCCAACAGGCTGTCGATATTGCAAAAGCGCATGACGTCACATTCTATTATGCGCGGGCATTGTGCTTTTTGGGTTTCCTCAAGTTCTCGGCGGGCGGTGCAACCCGGGACGAGGGTTATCGAGATCTGTTTCAGGCAATTGATCTTCAATTGCGGATCGGCGACAAATACGGCGAGGGCTATTCGTATATGTTGTTGAACAATGTGCAGCAACAGACCGGTCGTTTCACGGAGGCCGTTGAATCCACTAATCGTTATTACGAGATTGTGACCGAGTTGGGTGTCAACGATGACCGGGCCGTAGCGTTACTCAACCGCTTGTTTGCATACTTTGAAATGGGTCAGTTCGAGCGTGTCATTGAATTGGCACAGGGCTGTCACGACTTTGGTGTGGAAGTGTCGCATGGGCAAGTTGTGCCGGTGAGCTTGACGGTGTGGGCGTGTGCCGCCTACTACACCGGCCAGTCGACGCTCGGCGATACGCTCCTGGCTCGCGGAGAGGAGTTGGCCAGGCAAAGCAGCAGCTACACCTTGTCGTATGTGGTGCCTTACCTCATTGAGGCGCGGCTTCACGCCGGGCGTTTGCAAGAGGCTTTGATAGCCGCCCAGGAAGCGCGCGATCTCGTGGCTTCTCAAGGCAACACGGAGATTGAGTCCAAACTGTGGGTGTATCTCGGTGAAATTCACACACGGCAGGGTGAGTATCCGGCGGCGCGCAGTTACTTCCAGCGTAGCCGCGAGCACGCGCTGCGGGCGGATGAGCCGCATCACGAAGCGCGGGCCTCCAAAGGCCTTGGCGTGATTGATTTGCTTGATGGGCAATTTGACAGTGCCGAAGCGCATTTGAATCGGGCGCTGTCACTGAGTAAACGTTTGTCGATGGCTTGTTTGACGGCGGATGTGCTGTATCAGTTGGGGCGATTGTCCTTGGCGCGTCAGGACAAACCGCAGGCGCGGGGCTATTTCGACGAGGCCTTGGACCAGGCCGTAGAACTGCGGGTCCCGGCGCTTGAAGCGGTGGTGCTGCATGGTTTGTCTCAGGCGGTATCCAAAAAAGAGGAACAAAAGCGCTTTGCCGAGTCGGCACGGGCCAGGTTGAATGCGCTTTTGACGGATATGACTGAAGAGCTAAAAACCGCCTTTTTGTCATTCACCGAACGGGCACAGATCATGCGTGAGGATGTCGTTGAAGTGGCGACGTTTGGCACGACTTTGACCGCTGTTGTGCCGGAACAGCCCTCATTGTCGGAAGATGCGTCGGTTGACGAGCGCGTGGCGTGGTTGCGGCAGGAAATGGCGCTGACTGCGCAGGTCGCGGCGCAGGCCGCGGCGCGGGCGGCTGCGGTGACAAGGGAGTATGAGGCGCTGACCGAGCGGGTTGCGATCGACCACCCCCGTGTGCGAGAACTTGAGCTGGCAAATCGGCGTATGGAACAATTGATCAAGTTTTCGACGGCGCTGAGCAAAATTCAGGATCTTGGACGCATTCTTGAAGATGCCGTGGATATGATTGTCGAGCTGACCGGTGCTGAGCGAGGTTTCTTGCTGTTCCTGGAAAATGGTCAGATCCGCTCGCAAGTGAGCCGTGTGAACGTGGATCGCCACAGCCCGATGGACTGGCAGTTTTCGAAGTCGATTGCCGATCAGGTTCTAAGCACCGGCGAAGTGGTCTGCGTCTTTGATGCACTGGCCGACCATCAGTTCAATCAGGCGCAATCCGTGGTTGACCTCAACTTGCGCACCGTGATTTGTGTGCCCATGAAAGTGAACGGGCGCTTGGTTGGGGCAATCTACGTCGACCGTCAGTCAGTCACGGACAGTTTCACGCCAAACGACCTCGAAATGGTGTTGAGCCTGGCCGCTCAAGCCGCGGGCGCCATCGAAAACGCACGCCTGCATCAGGAGTGGGTGGACAAGAGCAAGCGCCTCGAAATGCTCAACAATTTGTCCAAGACGATTTCGGGCTCCCTTGAGATGGAAGAGGTGCTCGATCTCATCGTTAAAATGACCCTTGAAGTCTCGCGGGCGGAACGCGGCTTTTTGTTCCTGCTCGGTGACGATCAAAGCGGGTTGATCTGCCGGGCGGCTCGCGACACATCCGGCAGTTTGCCACTGGATGCTGATCACGAGATTGCGCAATCGATCTGCACCAAGGTCCTGACAACCGGCGAACCCGAAAACGTCGCCGACGCCCTGAATGATGAGGAGTTCCAGTTCCAGCAGTCGATCATGGCCCTGAACCTCAGAATGGTCATGTGCGTACCCATCACCAACAAGGGGACCGTCATTGGCTTGCTTTACGTCGATTCACAGGCCGTCGTCAATGCCTTCGGTGACAAAGACCTCGAGTTGCTGCTATCTATCGCCGGTCACGCCGCCGTGGCGATCGACAACGCCAAATTGCACGCCAAAACAGCCCGCCTCGCTGACGACCTCCAAAAAATGTTCTACAGCTTCGTGCAGGCACTCGGCACCTCGATTGACGCCAAGCACCCGCTAACATCCGGTCACTCGTGGCGCGTCACCGAATACAGCGTGCGCCTCGCGCGACGTATCGGCCTGCCACCATCGGAGGTCGAGAATATCCGGATTGCCGGCCTGTTGCACGACGTCGGCAAGATTGGCACGCCTGACCACATCTTGATGAAGCCGGGCTCATTCACCAACGAGGAATACGAGACCATGAAACGACATGTGGTCCACACCAAGGAAATCCTCGACACCATTTACTTCCCTGAAAGCCAACGACACATCCCGGCCGTGGCTGGCGCCCACCACGAGAAGTGGGACGGCAAAGGCTATCCCAACCGACAGGCCGGCGAGGAAATTCCCTTGGGCGGTCGCATTTTGGCCCTCGGCGACGTTTTCGATGCGATCACCTCGAAACGTGATTACCGCGAAGCCATGCCGCTGTCGCAAGCCCTGAACATCATCCGCCAAGGCATCGGCACCCATTTCGACCCGGCTTTGGGGCCCGTGTTCATTGAGATGATCGAAGAAGAAGGCATTGTCTATCACGAGAACGACCTTGAAACTGGCGCGCCAAAGCCCCAGTCCTCGGATGCGATCGCCTGACACGCCCTACCATCTGCGATAACCTGGCGCGCCCACAACGGCGCGCCATTTCCTTTGCCGGCGCAGCATGACCTGGTACAGCACTTGCCCGTGCGATGATTAAAGCCCATAATCATCGCATGATTTGCGATGATTACCGGTATATTTGGGAGGCTGATGACTGGCCGCACTGGCGTTATGATCTCGCAGGGTTGGCTGGTGCCTTGGCTGAGCTCAGCCGGATGCAAGGGGTGTTATCAGGGCGCCTCGCCGACGTGGGAATGGGCGTGCGCGACGCTGCCTGCCTCACTGCCTTGACCGAAGAGGTGTTGCAAACCAGCGCGATTGAAGGCGAAACCCTCAGTGTTACATCGGTCCGTTCAAGCATTGCCCGCCGTTTAGGCGTTGACATTGGCGCGCTGGCCCCGGTGGATCGCCACGTTGAAGGCGTCGTTGACATGGTGCTGGACGCGACAACAAACCTTGCAACGCCGCTGTCTGAGGCACGCCTTTTTGGGTGGCACGCGGCCTTGTTCCCGACAGGTTATTCCAGCTTCACAAAGCTTCGGGTCGGCGCATGGCGTGACGATGCCACTGGCCCGATGCAGGTGGTGTCAGGGCTCCTCGGTCGTCAGCGGGTGCATTATGAGGCACCGCCAGCCGAACGCCTGGTTGTTGAGGTGCGACGCTTTTTGGATTGGGTCAACCAGCCCGGACCCGAGCCACCTTTGATCAAGGCTGCGTTGGGACATTTGTGGTTTGTCACCTTGCACCCTTTCGATGACGGCAACGGTCGCATTGCCCGGGCCATCGGCGATTGGTTGCTTGCGCGGGCGGATGGCAGTTCTGAGCGATTTTACAGCGTTTCTGCCCAGATTCAGCGTGATCGCACCCGCTATTACACGATTCTGGAACGCACCCAACAAGGCACCTTGGATATCACAGCTTGGCTATCCTGGTTTATTGACACCATGCGACAAGCCGTTGAGTCCGCGCTGCGAACACACGACGCGGTGCTCACCAAGGCACGCCTGTGGCAGCAATGGCGCGCACTGCCGCTCAACTCCCGGCAGATCAAGGTGTTGAACAAACTGCTCGACGGATTTGAAGGAAAACTGACTGCCAGAAAGTGGGCAGCGCTCGCTCGCTGCTCACACGATACCGCCTGGCGTGACCTCAGTGAATTGCTAAGCCTCGGTGTACTGCGCAAATCCGCATCGGGCGGGCGCAGCACCCATTACGAATTGGGCTCGTGAGCTGCACTTGCCTGCACGCCCCGGCTGAACTCCGGGGCTACGACACCGGTCTCTCGATACAGCGGTTCAGCAAGCCGGGAAGCATGCAACTGTACAATGCCCAACGGTCTTCAATCGCCTGCTCCACGGTAGCATTATCGACGGCTTAAAACGCAGGAAGACCATTGGTTCGGGCATTCACTCCAGGAGCATGCCTTGGTTGAGCGCCTCGGTGAGATCCGCCAACTGCAGGTTCTGCGCGCCGAGTTCTGTGTGGATGGCGCCAAGATCGACCTCAATGCGACGAATGGCCTGCTCCATATGGCTGATGCGCTGCAACAAGCCCGGCCGCTGCAGTTCCGTGGCAGAACCCAGCATCGCCTTCAAGCGATTCAACAACACCCGTAACTGCTTCACTTGAATGTTCTTGCGCCACGCTTCGACTTCCAACAGCTTGATCGCCTTGCGCTTCGTCGCAATCTTGCGCTTAAGCTTGAGGATCTCATCCGTACTCAAGCGTGGCTTGCGCTGCCGCGGCCTCGGCTCGGTTTCAGCCACAAGCGCACCATTGTACTCCGCCATCAGCTCATTCAACGCATCCCACGACGCACCACCCGGCGCCTCCGCCGGCAACGTCAATGGCCTTGTCCCCACCGCCTCTTGCCGCGCACTGGGCAACGGCTGGCTCAAGGGCCGCGTGCCGCGACCATCTACCTTCAAAGGCAATGGGCCAGTCTGTTTTAAAGCTGTTTGCATTGTGTCAAGCATGTTGTTATTATCGCTGCCAAGTGCCTGAAACTTGTTTGGGATTTGATGCGAAATCGATTTTTATTGTGTTAAATGTTTGATAAAACCTTTTAAAACGGCACAAGCACGTGGGAATTCCCGGGGATAGAGTGGCCAGGCGCGGTCGTTGGGAATGGCTGCCTTCAATTAGGAGGACCGGCTTGTGGAAACCGTGAACGCCAATCGTGCGGTGGTGTTGCCTGCGCAGTTGGGACCTGCCGTTGTCAAGCCGGGGCTTGAGGGGCAGCAGGTGGAGGTTGCGGTAGCGGGTAAGGCGTTGGTTTCGGATCAGAATCAGGTGACGGCGCAAGACCCGTGGCCTGAGGTTATGCCATTCGATCCCGCACTGGTGGATGTCCCGGCGGAGGTGCCGGCAGCGCCTACCGCCCAGGCAGCGCCCATCGGTCAGGAAGGGCAAGCCGCTCAGGCGGCTGATGCCCAGGTGCGGCTGGCGGGTTCCAAGGCATCTTGGCGAGCGTTTCATTTGGCGTTCAAAAACAATGCCAAGGGTTGGGCGAAATTCAAGTTGGCGGGAACACGGGTTGAATTGCGACAACGCACGACGGTGCTTGAGCAGCGCATCAGCAAGTTCAACCAGCGGATTAACGCTTTTCGTGGCGAGGCGGCACGCGCCCGCGCGGCGGGCAATGGCCAAGGGGCCGCAGCCCTTGAATCACTGGTGACGAGTGCGCAGGTGGAGGTTGGTGCGCTGGGGCGCGTGCGTGATCAATTCGGGGCCGAAATGTCTCAAATCATCGGGGATGAGCGCGCGATGGGTTGACCGGGGATGCGTTGGTTGGCGCGCCTACCATTCGATTGTTTATCAAGTTTTGGGTTTTAGGGTATATCAGCACGTAACTAGTGGAACTTTTGAATTCGCTACAAAAGATTTGAACAACAACCGATGCGTTTGTCTATAACTGGGTTATACGTTACAGAATTCCATCGATTGGCAGTCTAATTTGACTGTTGTTCAAAAACAGTGAGTCAGTGCTTGATGTTCTGCATTTCCTGTATCGCTTTTTGGAGAAGTATCGATGCCTCAATGGTGGGCTGTTGAATAGCGGCACGTGTCAATGGGATTTTGTGCTTGTACAACCCTGTTTGCCAGCCTTCTGCGAACTCAATGCAGCGATTAAAATCCCGAGATGCGCACACCGGTTTGAAAACCGACATTGAGCAAGACGTCTTTGCCACCGCTTACTTGCACCGGGTCAACCATCACGTTGACACCGCTATGCCAGGCGAAATTGGGCGATGCCTGAAAGTCGAGTCCGAGATCCAAGCTCGTCAACGGTCGCAGGCGAAAGGTGCGGGCAGGATCGGCCTGATAAACGCCCCCGATGCGCACGCCGGGGCTGAAGGCCAACTGCCGCAGGTAGAAGCGTTGGTTTAACCCCATAAAGCCCATCAGGCCTGCGCCCTCGGGTGGGTTGTAAAGAGAGCTGACATCGCCGCTTAAATGAAGCTCCGGCAACGACAAGGCCGGTGCCAAGTCGATTTGGCCGGCGAAGGTTGCTGTCGAATACCATTGGGTCCGATCCGGATGCGCCAAGCCAATCACACCCAGCGCCAGGTCAAACCCCTTTGCACCCCCGAGGTGCTCCGCCAAGAAATCCCCTTGTGCCAACGGCTCATCCAACGCAATCACCTGCGCGGCGCTTCGTTCCTGCCCCAGTCCGTGTACCCTGGCAAAACCCAGGATCCGCTCCTGGCGCATAATCATAAAGGTGTCATCCATGCGCACTTGTGAACTGCGCCCAAGGTCAATGGTGAGCAAGTCACCCCAACGCTGATGCGCGAGGATCGGCGCCCGCAACTGAAACGGCGGCGCCTTGCGCAATTCCCACACCATCTCGGCCGCCAGACGTGGGAAGGCGTTGCCAAACAGGTCCTGAACGGGTGTCCGGGCTTCGGCATCCGCCATCAGCATCAGGGTGCTAACCCGGTTTGACGCAGCGAATGAGGTATCCTTGCTGGTATCCTTGAAAGTGATGGGTTTGGAGAGGCCGACGCTCACCGCGATGCGCCGGACAATTTGTCCCGTCACGGCGTCGATGACCTCGCAATTGCCGCGGAGCTCCGATTGCAAGGTCAGCGTCGACGTGGTGGTGATGACCCTGGTTTTCTTGTCCGTTGATTTGCTGTAGGTCGGGCCACTACGCCGCAAGGGCGCGAAGGAGTGAGACACGCTCAGTACATAACCCCTTGGGGCCGCGGTAACCTGTTTGGCCAGATCACGCACATAGCGCACCTGCTCTGCCAGGAGCCCACGCGGTGACTCAACGATTTCAAAACGCGTCAGCTTCGCCATTTCCCGACGCATCGCGTCTTCCAATTCGGTGGAGCTTGTCGCCACGACCGCAGTGGGTGTGCCAGTGGCTGCCCAAGCGATAGGGGACTCGCTAATCCAGAGCAAGGCGGCTAGAATCAATGCGTGACGCATGCGATCACCACTTTCTGTCCCATCACGGAAACCTTGGCGCGTTTACACGCGTTATTCCTGTTCCGTGTTTGGGCGAAACTGTCGAATCTTTGAAGCCTGGGGCTTGGCACTCACCGGCGGGGGCGTCGTGTCGCGCTCCGGCGACAACTTGCGCCGCGCATCCCCTACCATCTGCGCAAACTGCAAAAAGTCCTCTACACCAAAATACATGGCAGCCTGGTTGGCATTGACCACCACCTTGCCCTCACCCTCCACGAACCATACGGTACCGAAGTCGTTCTCGCCCAAGGTGCGGAATCCATTGCCGTCCATCATGGTGACCCCATCTTTACAATTATCAATTGGCAGTGCGCTGTGATTTTATCACACCCAACACATACCCAATTTGGAGGGTATTCAAGACAATCACGCACCGGAATCTTAACAACGGGTCAGTGCCTGAGCCAACGGTGCCACAACGGCACGCACCAGCCAGATGATGGCGAGGCTGGCCCAAGGGTCAGGCGCGTTGAGCGGCCGGCGCGTTTTCGGTGAGGAGTTCCACGATGCTTTGTGGGGTGACTTCGGTGATCAAATCCGCATACTTGCCATCGACCGTGATGAGCACATCCTCGTCATCAAGGCCTGGATACACCAATTGCAATGACGGGAGCAGGCCACCCACCGTCAAGGTTTGGCTGCGATCCACGCTCAGACGCGCCCCGTTGGTGACCGGGGTGCTCACCGGTACAACATCTGTACCCATAATCACCCGCAAAGACGGGTTTTCAACCGTCAGCCACGTGTCATTGACGCGTACATTGAGTTCTAGACAACCGGGCGCCAACACGTCCTTGATACTGGGCGGCGGCAGGTGCCGGGTTTTGGCCTCGATGACCTCGCCCCCTTGCAACTCGGTTGCGAGTGTGGCCACGTCACCATTGATTGTGACATCCAGTTTTTGCAGCGGCCATTCATGGCTGTCCTGGTCCAGCGAGAACTGCAAAACGACGGGGCCTGCGCCTAAGAGGCCGGCTTGGAGCAGCAACCCGTGGACGGTGCGATCCACCGTGATCGCATCGCCGTCCTGCAAATGGCGATCGCCCATCATCGGCTCGTCGTTGATCCGAATCAACGGCGGACAATCCATTCCCAGACCATTCAAGGTCACAGGAATCGGTCGCAAATCCACCACATCCGACAACCGCAACGGCACCTCAGCCGCCCCCTCCTGCGGCACCACCACGCTCACCTGCGCCCCATCGCCCAGCAAGGTGTCCACCGTCGCGATCTGGCCATTTACCATAATGTGCGTGTGTCCACCCCCCGCCGCCGGATAGGGCCGCGTCTCACCGTTCACCTGCAACGTGATCATCCGTCCGGGCTTGGCCGCCAACTGCGAGGGCTGATACCCAGCCACAACCAACGCATCCAATACCCGTGTCGCTCCCCAATCCTCCAGATTAATCACCCGATCATCCACATACACCGTCAAAAATCGGAAGCCCGGCGCCTCATGTGCCGCCAGCGCAATGCCCACCGGCGTCACCCCCATCGGGCCCTGCAACAGCTCAGGGATGCTCTCCATC
>Ga0079301_1001104_pt1 | contig 12762 bp, 14 predicted proteins | sample Wag4_2014_7_11_3_FD_74797 | JGI IMG/M metagenome (GOLD analysis project Ga0079301, IMG submission 74797) | Fresh water mixed with fracking chemicals microbial communities from Ohio, USA - Utica-2 Time Series FC 2014_7_11 | ecosystem: Engineered > Industrial production > Chemical products > Input...
ATCACTGCGACTGTTGTCTGCAGTTATTTGTGCACAGGTTTCATGGTTTACGAGATCATCCCGGCTTCCTCGGCCCGCTTCCCCTGCCTCAACAACTAAAGTCGAGACCGTTCACCCCCATGTTTTTCTAGTCAGACTAGAAACTTGGGAACTACGTTGAGAAACGTAATTCACACTATTTAGTTTTCAATATTTTTCGACACTTCACCCACTGCAAATTTCTTTTCAGTGGATTGGTTTCTTAGAAGGTATGGAGTGAGCATTCTTATCTGCTGACTCGATCTATCTAAGCGATGCCATAAGTATAGAGAACACCCATGACAAGCGCGAAATTACCGAAAATCTAAGCGTGTAAGACTCGGCGGGAAAGATTAAAAGGAATCTTTGCCGGATTGGCGGCGAGAAAGTTCGCGGTTTACTTCACGGGTTGCTTGTTGCTCCATCAAAGTAGAACGCTTATCGTGCGCCTTCTTACCCTTTGCTACAGCGACCTCAATCTTCGCTTTTCCATCTTTAAAGTAGAGCTGCAATGGAACAAGAGTGATTCCAGAATCTTTTGTGCGCGCAGCGATCTTGCGAAGCTCAAGTTTATGAACGAGCAACTTTCGCTTACGACGAGGCGTGTGGTTGGTCCATGTTCCTTCGGTGTATTCAGGAATATGAACACCATGCAGCCAGAGTTCGCCATTTTCGACCATGGCAAAGCCATCAATCAGGGATGCGCGTCCTGCGCGGAGTGATTTCACTTCTGTTCCCATTAGGACGATGCCACATTCATAAACATCATCAATCGAGAAATCGTGACGAGCTTTCTTATTCTGAGCGATGAGCTTCTTACCTAGTTCTTTCACCATGAGCTCACCTCCCAGCAAGTATTACTTTGAAGGGCTAATTAAACCTTCAAATAACGGCGAAGGGTAATGAGAGAAGCAATCGTTGAAACAACGAGGCCTGTGAGGAGCAACCAAGCAGAGGCTGCGGCAACTTCGCCCCATCCAAAGAACTTGGTGAAGGTAAGCAGAGGCGCAACCTTCTCTTGGACTACGTACTTAAGCCCTGCAAGAAGTCCGGTCGCAAGTCCCCAACCAATAAAGGCAGAGAAGATTCCTTCGAGCAGGAATGGAAGCTGAATTGACCAAGAAGATGCACCAACCAACTTCATCACTCCGGTTTCGCGGCGACGGTTAAATGCAGCAATACGAAGTGTGTTGCTAATAAGCAACGCTGCTGTGAGAACAGAGAGGAGGCCAACTGCGAGTGCGCCATTTCGTAGCACTGCAAGAAGACGGAAGAACTTCTCAAGAATGGTGCGCTGATCTTGAACAATATCTACGCCAGGTCGTCCGCTAAATGCACTGACGACAACATCAAATTGCGTTGGGTCTTTGAGCTTTACGCGGAATGATTCTGGAAGCTGATCTGCTGTGACGTTTTGTGCAATTGCTGAATCCTTAAAACGCTCTTTAAAGCGTGCAAATGCTTCAGTCTGTGATTCGTAGAAGACGCTCTCTACAACTGGAAGAGCATCAAGATCTGCCTTGATTGTTGCGCGCTGTTCAGGAGTGACAACTCCACCCGCGCACGATGGCGATTCAGAGAGAGATCCACAAAGAAATACAGATACTTCAATCTTGTCATACCAATAATCCTTCATTGCGCTGACCTGAGAATTTGAAAGTAGTCCAATTCCAAGGAGCGAGAGTGAGATAGCAACAGTGACGATGACAGCAAAGGTCATAGTGAGGTTACGACGAAGTCCAATTCGGACTTCGCTCATTAAGAATCCTGCGCGCATTTTTCTACCCCATATCCCTTGAAGATTAGCCTGTCGAATTAACCCGTGTATCCATAAACGCCACGTACTTGGTCGCGGATTACATGGCCGCCATCAAGTTCGATTACGCGCTTGCGCATCTGATCAACAATTCCTGAATCGTGTGTAGCCATTAATACTGTGGTGCCTTCGCGGTTGATGCGATCGAGCAGCTTCATGATTCCTACAGAGAGTGCCGGGTCAAGGTTTCCTGTTGGTTCGTCAGCGATGATGATTGATGGACGCGTTACATATGCGCGAGCAATAGCCACACGCTGTTGCTCTCCACCAGAAATTTCAGAAGGCAGACGATCGCCCTTATCTTCAAGACCTACGAGTTCAAGCATCTCTGGAACTTCACGGTTAATTTCCTTCTGCGAGTATCCAAGAACGTGAAGTGAGAATGCGATGTTCTCTGAAATAGTTTTATTTGGTAGTAAGCGGAAATCCTGGAAGACGGTTCCGAGCTGGCGACGAAGTTCTGGAACCTTATGGTTTGCAAGAGTTCCAAGATCTTTTCCAGCAACGTGAATGACTCCCGATGTTGGTCGCTCTTCGCGCAGGATCAAACGTAAGAAGGTTGACTTACCGGAACCTGACATACCGACCAAGAAGACGAATTCGCCCTTGGTGATTTCAAGGCTCACGCTATCGAGGGCAGGGCGATCCTGACCTGAGTAAATCTTCGTTACATTTTCAAACTTAATCACGCGCTGCTCCTTATGTTCGTGCAGGGGTGCACGTTTGAGACCTGGGCCTAGTTTATGGAGCGCAAGCGGAATTTCTGGGTTGATTCGCGGTTTTTAATGGCAATTCACAGGATTAAGAGTGAGATGCGCTACGGCGCCAGCGAATTCCCGCTTCGATGAAATCATCAATTTCGCCATTAAGTACTGCAGATGTGTTGCCAGTTTCATGGTTATTCCTAAGATCTTTCACCATTTGGTAAGGCGCCAAAACATAGGAACGCATCTGATTTCCCCATGATCCCGAGTTATCACCCTTGAGAGCATTGATCTTTGCCTGCTCTTCTTGGCGACGGCGCTCCAACAACTTCGATTGCAGAACAGCCATAGCTGTAGCTTTATTTTGAATCTGCGAACGTTCGTTCTGACATGAGACAACGATCCCAGTTGGAATGTGAGTTAAGCGGACTGCAGAGTCGGTTGTATTAACGCCCTGTCCCCCAGGACCTGATGAGCGATATACATCTACGCGGATTTCTTTCTCATCCAATTCAATGTGATCACTCTGTTCCACAACGGGAACAACTTCAACGCCTGCAAAAGATGTGTGTCGACGTGATTGTGAATCAAAGGGAGAGATACGAACTAAGCGGTGAGTGCCTTGTTCTACCGACAAAGTTCCGTAGGCATAGGGTGCGGTGATTCGGAAGGTCGTTGATTTAATTCCAGCTTCTTCTGCATACGATGTTTCCAAAACATCGACTTTAAATTCATGGCGTTCGCAGTAACGCAGATACATGCGCATCAACATTTCTGCCCAGTCGGCTGCTTCAACGCCTCCTGCTTCAGAGCGAATTGTGATCAAAGCATCGCGGTCGTCATATTCGCCATTTAATAAAGTGGTTACTTCTAACTCGCTAATCGCTTTCACAGTTGAATCGAGTTCCGCTTCAGCATCTAGCAACGCTGATCCATCAGGTTCACCTGCTGCTAATTCAAAGAGAACAGGTAAATCATCTACGCGACGGCGCAAGCCCTTTAAGCGAGCAATCGTTGATTGCACCCGTGACAACTTACTTGTAACAGCCTGAGCTTTCTCCGGGTCATCCCACAGATTCGGAACTCCTGCAGCTGCCTCTAGTTCTACAGCTTCTGCTTCAAGTTTCGGAAGATCCAATACCTTTTCAATCGAGGTAAGGGTCGCGCCAATCTCATTGATTTCGAGGTTGTATTCGCGAGCCATAGGTGAAGGATAGCGAGAAGTTAACCGATGTTAATTCCATAGTAATTAGTGGTGATTTTTCGCTCACCGAATGAGCCCACTTCAGATACCACTTGAACATCTCTCATGCCGGTGAAAGGAAGACTGAAGGGAAGGGTTACTTTTGCTGAAGTCCTTAAAGATATTTGAAATCCGTCGCAATCAATATCTTCTACTCTGATTTCGCTGAGATTTTCTCGCGTTAACCCGCTTGCGTCGCTACTCAATTGAGAAATTGAATTAAGCGCATCGCTCGCACCTTTCTCACAGTCAATTGGAATCCCCGGATCTCGCTCTCCTTCGCCCAACACATTGAGGGCTAACTTTGTGGCGTTGTATTGGCTTCGATAATAGGCATCTAAATCGAGATTGCGTACTCCCCGTTGTGCGGCAGCTTCAGTAACTTGAGTGAGTGATCGCTTTGCTAGATATACCGATGAGATATCTGTGAGAATTAGAAGCGTAGTCACAATCGTCAGGAAGAAACTCATGATTAGAACGGAGAGTGAGCCGCGTTCATCTCGAAGAAATTTCCGAATCATCTGAGGCTCACGACCCGGTTACTAAGCCCACGGAGAGACATATTCAAGAGCTCTGACCGTAATCGCATTCTCTCCATCGCGCATTAACGTAAGTGAAATTCTTACCGAATTATCAGGTGAAATACATGGCCTTGATAGGCAATCCACTGCCATTCTGATTCGCGACCCGCTTGAGCTGTCTCCAAACCCAAGTATTTTGGAACCTTGGGTAACTATTTCCTCTGCGACCGCAAAGGCAACTTCATCGTTTGGACTGGTCACAAATCCTCGTGCGGATTCCCTTGCAAGAGTTCTGAGGACTTCTTGCGCATCACTCGATGATGCAAACGAATTGAGAAAGATGAAGAGCGGAATGAAGAGTGGGATTGCAAGTAAGACAAACTCCACGGAAGCGCTTCCGCGCTCTTCATCCCGAAGCGCCTTTAGTGATGCACGTATGACGCCAATCATCGTTGGTTCTCAATGAGTGCGATACCCGATACATCTGTTCGCATTTCACTGCCTGATGAGTTTGTAACTCCCGGCAACAGTCTAGGTAGCGAGCGAGAGCGATAACTAATCACTAAATCCAAGTTTTGATTTGGATCTGGAGAATTAATGTGAAGAAAGGTGTCGCTCTCAGAGAAATCTCCACTGATTGCCCTAGAGGATGCTTCATCCTGAGCAGATACTTTCTCCATATTTCGTCCGTGAACAGCTATAGATAGTTGCGCCGAAATAAGGAAGAGAGTGAGGAGCGGGATCAGGACGAGCGAACTTTCGACGCTTCCCCTCTCTTCCGAAAGAAACTTTCTCAATTTCTTTAGCGCCAATTAGCGAATTCCATTCATGGCATCGAGTGAATTCTTCAAGATCGCTGTGAGACGCGGAGCTGCGATTGTCCAAAGTGCTGTTACAAGACCTGTAGTCATAAGAACAACCAATACCCATCCAGGAACATCGCCGCGGTCATCGAGAAGTGCTTTGTACACGCGTGACTGCCTCATCTGCTTCAACTTTAAGACTAGGAATAGTTCAGCATTGATTAATCGTTCTTGAATTACTTCTGTCATTTTTATTTCCCTTCGGTTGGTTTTCATATTTTGTATACATGTTTCGGTTGTGAAGTTTTACTCTCCATAAGTCATCCTTGAGCGAATAGATTGAGATTGGATAAAGAAGGCCAGAGTGCAAAGAGAATAGATATAGGCAGTATTAGAAATACGACTGGGATCATCATTGAAAGCTCCGCCTTTGCCGCCGCGGCAAGAGTGCGATTCCGCTGAAAATCTCTCGCCTCACGTGCGTGACTATGTAGAACATCAATAAGTGGCGCGCCTCGTGTTATCGCTATAACAATCGAATCTACAAACCTTCTAACAGCCAAGGAACTGACACGTCGCCCCATTTCATCAAGTGCATTTGAGAACGAAGTACCTGATGAAACTAATTCAATGACCTTCTTGAATTCTTGTGACAGAGCCCCTCTGCCTCTGGAGGATATTCGTTGCATAGCGCTGAGTGGCGTCTCCCCTGCAGAAAGGGCAAGGGTGAGCGCTTCGACAATGACTGGAAAGTCAGATTCGATACTTTCGCGATATTTCCTAACTTCGCCTGTTAGCCGATATTCAGTAAGTAGAACGACTGAACAGGTGGTGAAAATAGAAATGGTGGCCACTGTGCTCAAAGGAAATTGAGAAAGTATCCAGAAGAGGAATAGCACCGAGACCAAAGCAAATGAAATGATGATCTGTCTGTATCGAAAATTCTCATAATGAATCTCTTCGGGGTAACCGAGTTCAGTTAATTTCCTTCGCACCCCTGACCTATCTCCGATACGTCGAATGGAATTCAGACTAAGTGCCTCAAATGAGAAGTCGCTATAGATAAGGAAAAATACTGGAATCAGAAACAAAACTGTGATTGAAAGTATCGAGCTCACTCTGCAAGATCCATTTCTGCGTCGATAAAGATTCGGTTCGGATATGGCATCTTGCTCAAGTGGTTCATCCATAGATATGCGGCTGCCGTAAATCCAAGCCCAGAGATAAGAATTAGAACCCCACCACTCGTTGAGAACGCCTCGCTTGTGCTGGGTTGCGTTGAGAGAAGTAGAAGGAGAATCCAAGGAGCTGCTGCGGATAGGTGCGCGGAGTTCTTAATCCAACTTTGTTTTACGACTATTTCACGTCGCAAAGTGAGATCTTCACGGATGAATTTAGAGAGCAACCTCAAAATGTTGAGTAGCTCTGCTCCACCAAGTTCACGGGAAATAAGTAGAGCCTCAACTACCTGATCAACATTGGGTTCAGATAACGATTCCTTGACGCGAATGAGTGCGGTGCGAAAATCACCATGTGCTCGCATTTCTTGATTAAATCGCTTGAATTCATCTTTGAAGATTTCGGGACCGCGATCTGCCATGCCAGCAAGTGATTCATTGAGTGAGAGCCCTGACTGCACGCCTGAAATCAGTATGTCTATTAACTCAGGTATGCCACTCTGTATCGCTGCAATGCGCGCGCTTTCACTCTTTCGCTGAGCGATAAATAGAAAAATGGTTACAAATGAAGAGAATGCGATTGCAATGTAAATGGATTGAGAAAATGAAAATGCGATAATTCCTGAAGTTAGCACGAAAGCGAGTTGAGTGACTCTTTGAGTATTCATATTCTTGCCAATCCTCGTTCATAAGATTGACCAGTCCAGCGCCACAAGGTTTCAACTTCAGCCCTGTCGTTCTCATACCTTCCAGTGACGTGAACAATTTCAATAAGCTTTCGCGACCCGTCGACAGCAAGAGAGACCTGTACGACTAGGTCAATGGCAGAAGCAACAGTTGGAGCGATAAATTTGTGAGAGATATTTTCTCCGGCAAGCAAGGGAAGGGTTTGTAACTTTGTAATTGCATCTCTGGCCGAATTAGCGTGCAGAGTTCCCATTCCTGGAAGACCTGAATTAAGCGCCAGTAGTAAATCGAGCGCTTCAGCTTCTCTCACTTCACCAACAATGATTCGGGAAGGCCGCATTCTTAGAGCCTCTTTGATGAGTTGTCGCAAAGAGATTGCGCCAGTGCCTTGCAAGTTAGAACCTCGCGTCTGCATTTGAACTAGATCTGGAACCATAGGTTGAAGCTCAAATACTTCCTCTATCGTGATCACTCGTTGAGTTCGAGGAATTTCAGCAATGAGTGCGTTGAGTAAAGTTGTTTTGCCTGCTTGTGTTCCGCCACTCACGAGAATGTTCATTCCAGACTTAACTGCGCTCGATAGTTCAGCGGCAATTTCATCACTCATGACACCCATGGCAGCAAGGTCAAGAATCGATTTATGTCGCATTAAATGCTTGCGGATATTTACTGCCCAGTGTTCAGCGGTGATTTCAGGAATTGCAACGTGCAATCGGCTGCCATCAGGTAAGCGAGCGTCAACGAATGGTTGCGATAAATCCAACCTGCGGCCGCTCCAGATCAAAGCCCGATCGATTAGTTGCCTGACTGAATCGCTGGTCAGAACCAAATTGATTAACTGACTTTTTCCATTTCTAGCGATAAAGATTCTCTGCGGCGAGTTAATCCAGATTTCCTCAACGGTTGGATCCGACATCAGTTCCGCTATCGGTCCGAAGACAATGTCGGGATCCATGGTTTCCATGGGGCGAAGTTAAGGTGGCGCTGACAACGTGCGCCTTCTTTCTACAGTTCCTGTGGATAGATAGGAAATGAGTTAACTCTTAGTTATACCGATTAACTCTTGGTTATCGAGTCGATTGAGAATTTCTAGTGAACTTTCGCCAATTTTGGCAGTCACAATCGCAGACTTACATATAGCCGTCTTGCTCCATTCTTGGTCGCTACTCCAACTAGTGACAACTCTTGTCGTCAATGATTCCGCGACAGCTGAAGATGCTCTCAATATAACCGTGAATTCAAATCTTCCAAGTCGGGCACATAAATCTTCAGCCCGTACAGATGTCTTCAACACTTCTGCAAAAGAGAGAATTGCTAGTTCGTACTGAGATTCTTCTGATACGAGGCTTGCTTGCTCATCTCTTGGAAAAAGTTGAAATCTAATTAAAGTAAAACGAGATCGATTGCGCTCTGCTGTTGCTAGTTCTCGACGCAAATTCTCATAAAAATATGGTGGGGCAGCGAGCATGGTGAGTGAGTCGCGGAGCCCATCATGAGAGAAGATCATTGTGGTTTCCGAATCAACATTGACTGATACCAGCCTGCTAAAGTCTGCTTCATGGCTGCAAATGATGCACTCTCGTCTTCACATCGCTCTATCGTGGCAACCCTTCTCTATATCGAAGCTGCCATCGTGCTTGCCCTAGGCCTGTGGTTAATCTTCTTTAGCTTTACTCACGAGAATGAAGAGTTGGCGCCACTTTTGGGTGAAATTTCATTTGCGGCCCTTGGGGCACTTGGTTTATTTGCAGCAGGCCGTGGATATGCGCGGGGAAAGAATTACGGAAGATCTCCTGCGATTTTGGCTAATTTAATTGCTCTGGGCGTTGCTTACTATCAAATCCAAGGGGCTTTCTATATTGGAGCAGTCATCATTCTTGCCCTTGCTCTACCTACTCTGTACTTCGCATTTGTTATCGCTAAAAACGAAGGCTGATGCGTACCCGCATCACCAAGGAACTATCTGTTGATCTTCCCAAAGAACGCCTGTTGTATCCCCTGCATTAAATTCTCTTGTTGCTAACCAGATTGCAGTAGCTGCACCTTCTTCTGCAGAACGTGGTGCATCAGGGCCGCCCATATCGGTACGTGAATGGTTGGGACAAGTTGCATCAACGAGGAATCCGCGAGCGCCGAGACCGGTTTCATGTGCAAGGTTTCGAACGAGTGCGTTGACGCCAGCTTTTGAAATTCTGTAGGGAGCAAGTCCTCCCGCATTTCCTGGTCCTGACATTCGACCGAGGCAAGCAGAGAAGATAATGACGCGTCCATTGCGTGCATCTGCCATGGCAGGTGCGATTCCATTAACGAGTTGGAAGACAGAGTCGAGATTAATTGCCATGACTCGTCGCCATTCAGCATCATTTGTCTTGAGAGTCTTCGACATCTTCTCGCTCATAACGCCATGGGCAAGAACGAGAACTGTTGGAGTGGAAAGTGATTGGTTGAGGGAATCGATGAGTTCGCGGACGAGGCGCGGTTGTTCGAGATCGCAAGTGAATGTGGAGATATGAGAATTGGCTGCGCCGTTCTTATGCGTATCCGCATCACGCAAGAGTTGTGCAGCAGCTTCCAAGCGCTGTGAATCCTTGGCAATCAGAGCCAGATCGAATCCCTGGAGCGAGAGAGCCTTTGCGACTTCTAGGCCCAGGCCTCGACTTCCACCTGTGATGATGGCGAGTGGGCGGTTGCTCTCAGTAGACATGAGCGAACTCTCTCAAGGATTGGGATACCTCGCCTTTTGAAGGTGGAAATGTGCCCAATCTCGCGCACCGAAGAGGGCTTTTGCCATTTTTTCAGCACGCTCACAGCCGATAGTCTTAGCCTGCAACCGCACACAGTATTTTCGTAATAAGTAGGTATGTGAGAACGCAAAGGAGCGCTCAGTGTCGCAATCAGGTCAGGACTTCGGCGCAAACGATTGGCTCGTTGAAGAAATGTACGAGCGCTATCAAGCTGATCCAAGTTCCGTACCCGCTGAGTGGGTTACATATTTCCAGAACAATCCTCAAGCAGGTGCAACTTCAGCACCAGTAGCGAGTGCACCCCAGACAAATTCAAACAAGGGTGGAACTCCTCCAACACCAAAGCCTGTAACTCCTCCTAATATTTCTGTACAAGGTGCGCCTGTCCGAGCTGAAAACAATCTTCCGGTGGCAGAGGTTCCAGCTCAACCAGTGACTACACAAGTAAGTTCTGTAACGCAAGCCGCTCCAGTTGCTGCTGCACCTGTTGCTGCACCAGTGCAATCACAACCAGTTGTTCGTTCACTTGATACAACTCCTGCGACTCCGGCTCAGCCAGTTGCAAAACCAATTCCAACTTTGGCAACTCCTGGTGCATCAACTCTTGAACCAATTCGCGGAGTATCTGCTCGCGTTGTTCAGAGCATGGAAGCATCTCTTACAGTTCCAACTGCAACTTCTGTTCGCGCAATTCCTGCGAAGTTGATGATTGATAATCGCATTGTTATTAATAACCACCTCAAGCGAACACGTGGTGGAAAAGTTTCATTTACTCACATCATCGCCTACGCAATGATCAAGGCGCTTCGTGCGATGCCAGAGATGAATGCCTTCTTCGGTGAACTTGATGGAAAGCCTGCGCTTGGTAAGCCAGAACATATCAACTTGGGTATTGCGATCGACTTGGCAAAGCCAGATGGAACTCGTCAGCTCCTTGTTCCATCAATTAAGGGATGTGAAGGACTTGATTTCGGTCAGTTCTGGGTCGCTTACGAAGAGATTGTGAAGAAGGCCCGCGGCGGAACTCTGACTGTTGAAGATTACGCAGGAACAACTGTTTCGCTAACTAACCCAGGAACAATCGGAACTGTTCACTCAGTGCCACGTCTTGTTCAGGGACAAGGTTTGATCATCGGTGTTGGCGCGATGGATTACCCAGCTGAATTCCAGGGAGCAAGTGAAGCAACGCTTGCCCGCATGGCTATTAGCAAGGTCATCACTCTTACAAGCACTTACGATCACCGCGTTATTCAAGGTGCTCAGTCAGGTGATTTCTTGAAGCGCATTAATGAATACCTACTTGGTGCAGATAATTTCTACGACGAAATCTTTACCGCGCTCCGCATTCCATACGAGCCAATTCGTTGGGCATCAGACTTTGCATTTACTAAAGATGATGAGATTGATAAGACTGCTCGCGTACAGCAGTTGATTCAGGCGTATCGCACATGGGGTCACCTCATGGCAGATATCGATCCATTGGTTTACGTGCAGCGCACACATCCAGATCTCGATGTTGTCACTCATGGACTTACCTTGTGGGATCTTGATCGCGAATTCGCAACTGGTGGATTTGGTGGAAAGCCATTCCTTCCACTTCGAAAGATTCTTGGAATCCTTCGCGACTCTTACTGCCGCTCAATCGGTGTTGAGTACATGCATATTTCTAATCCAGAAGAGCGTCGTTGGATGCAACAACACATCGAAGTTGGTCTGTCACCTATCGAGCGTGATGAACAACTACGTATCTTGCGTAAGCTCAATGGCGCAGAAGCATTTGAATCTTTCTTGCAGACCAAGTTCGTCGGACAGAAGCGCTTCTCACTTGAAGGCGGCGAATCTGTTATTCCATTGACCGATGCAATTGTTTCAGCAGCTGCAGAGCGCGGACTCGATGAAGTCTGTATCGGTATGCCACACCGTGGTCGCCTCAACATGCTTGCAAATATCGCTGGCAAGTCAGTCGGACAGATCTTCCAGGAGTTCCAAGGTCACTATGCCGAGAATGAAGTTCATGGTTCAGGCGATGTGAAGTACCACTTAGGTACTGAAGGTGTCTTTACTGCGCAATCTGGTGCAACAACAAAGATTTACTTGGCTGCAAACCCTTCACACCTTGAAGCGGTTAACCCAGTACTCGAAGGCATCGTGCGCGCCAAGCAGGATCGCCTCAACACAAAGGGTGCGTACTCAGTTCTTCCAATCCTTCTTCACGGTGATGCTTCATTTGCTGGCCAAGGCGTCAACGCTGAAACCTTGCAGTTAGCTGGCTTGCCTGGCTATCGCACCGGCGGAACTATTCACGTCGTTGTAAATAACCAAGTTGGATTTACAACATCACCAAGTTCTTCACGTACAGCGCGTTACTCAACAGATTTTGCAAAGATCATTGAAGCGCCGATCTTCCACGTCAATGGGGATGACCCTGAAGCGTGTGTTCGCGTTGCTCACCTTGCCTTCGAATATCGCCAAGCATTTAATAAAGATGTTGTCATCGATATGGTCTGCTACCGACGTCGCGGCCACAACGAAGGCGATGAGCCAAGCTTCACTCAGCCACTTATGTACAAGCTGATCGATGCAAAGCGCACAACTCGTACTCTGTATACAGAGGCACTCGTTGGTCGCGGAGATATCACTCCAGCTCAGGCTGAAGAGATTGAGGCTGAGTACCAGAGCCAGCTCGAGCAGGTATTTGCATCCGTTGCCAATTACCAAGAAGAGCACGATCCAAACTTCGTTCCTCCAATTGTTCCTAATGCAGAAGATGTCCCAACATCTATCTCAGAACAACTCGTCCGCGAGATTGCTGCAACACAGACTGCAATCCCTGAAGGATTTAATGTGCATCCAAAGCTTCTGCCACAGCTTCAAAAGCGTGCAGAATCAATCAACGATGGCACTATCGACTGGTCAACTGGTGAAATGCTCGCCTTTGGTTCACTTCTTAAGGAAGGTCGACCAATTCGCTTGGCAGGACAAGATTCACGTCGCGGAACATTCTCAAACCGCCATGCAGTGATTATCGATAAGGAGAATGGCAGCGAG
>Ga0079301_1001105_pt1 | contig 12758 bp, 8 predicted proteins | sample Wag4_2014_7_11_3_FD_74797 | JGI IMG/M metagenome (GOLD analysis project Ga0079301, IMG submission 74797) | Fresh water mixed with fracking chemicals microbial communities from Ohio, USA - Utica-2 Time Series FC 2014_7_11 | ecosystem: Engineered > Industrial production > Chemical products > Input...
GTGCTCCTCTGTCCACCCCCCCAGACCGGCCGGATCCCTCCCTGCTGATCATCGTTCCGACGCTCAATTCCCACCAGCTGCTGCCCCGGCTGCTGGCATCGCTGCGGCAGCAGAGCTGGCCCCACTGGCAGCTGCTGTTCATCGATGGTCCCTCCTGCCCGGAGCATCGTCGCTGGCTCGAGCAGTGCTGCGCGGCTGAACCGCGCTGCCGCTGGCTGGCGCAGGATCCGGATCAGCCCGGCATCTTCGGGGCGATGAATCAGGGGTTCGCCGCTGCTACGGCCGACTGGCTGCTCTTCTGGGGCTCCGACGACTGGGCCGCCTCTCCCACCGTCCTGGCGGAGGCCATCGCCGCCCTGCGGGCCGCCGGCCCCGAGGCCCCCGATCTGCTGGTCTGCCGCGGTCGCTACGTCGCTGCCGCCACCGGGGCCCCCGGCCGCGTCACCGGTTTTCACGGGCCTGGACGGCAGGGCGCCGCGGCCTATCGCCGCGCCCTGCTGCTCGGCTCCACGCCGCCCCACCAGGCCACCTTTTTCGGCCCGGGCGCCCGTCAGCGCCTGGCCCGCTATGCCCCTGATTTCCGGCTTGCCGCCGATCTCGACTACTTCCTCCAGCTCAGCGTCCTCCAACTCCGCAGCCCCGGCTCCAGCACCCCCACCGCCCTGCGGGTGCAGTGCCTCGATCTGGAGCTGGTGCAGATCGCCGCCGGCGGCATCAGCGGTCAGCAGCCCCAGCGCCGCCTGCAGGAGGTGCGCCGCGCCTACTGCCGCGCCTTCGGGGCCCTGTGGTGGTGTCCGTTCGTTGCCCGCTACCTGAGGCGGCTGGCCAGCCTGGTGCCGGCCGCGTCCCCGTCAAAGCATCCATGACGGAACCGCCGCCCGTGATGGATTGGTCTCTGCACCTGTTCGGCGCCGCCACGCCCACCGGGGAGGCTCTGCGTCGGCTGGCCGCTGGCAGCGAACCGGCCTGGCCCCTCCATTGCTATTCCCGCAGCCAGGCTGGTCATGACAAGGCTGTTGATGACAGGCCTGGTCAGTCCAGAGCAGCGGGGCTAGGGGCCCACCACCCCGCTGATTTCCGCGATCCGGCCGCCTTCCAGCCGGCTGGCGATCCAGCTCAGCCCGCGATCTGGCTCAGTTTCGGACCGATCTGGCTGCTGGCGCCCTTTCTGGCGCAGCTGGCCGATCAGCATCCCGAGCGGCTGCGCGGCCTGCGCGGCGTGGTCGCCTGTTCCTCCTCCTCGGCCCGCACCAAGCGCTACGCCGCCAACAGCTTCGATCGGCAGCTGGTGGCCCGGCTGATCGGTGCGGAAGAGCAGCTGCTCAGCACCTGCCGTCGCCTGGCGGTGCCCTGCCGGATTCTCCAGCCCACCCTGATCTACGGCCAGGTGGGCCCCTGCTCCGACCGCAACCTCAGCCGCCTGCTGCAGCTGCTGCGCCGCCTGCCGCTGTTGCCCCTGCCGCAGCACACCGGCCTGCGCCAGCCGATTCACGCCCGTCAGCTCGCCGCCGTGGCGCTGCAGCTGGCACATCAGCTTGCCGGTTCCGGCGCGGGGGCGTCCGCGCCCGCTCAGCCAGAGCGCCTTGCCCTCGGCGGCGATGTGGAGCTCAGCTACCGCGCCATGCTCGAGGCCCTGCAGCAGAGCCAGCCGCCGGGCGACCCTGCCCGCCGCTGCCGCCTGCTGCCGGTTCCCAATCGCCTGTTCATCCTGTTGGCGGCACCGCTGGTGCTGCGCTCTCCCAAGGCCTTTGAGGCCGTGCTGCGCATGGGGGCCGATCTGGCGGGCTTCACCCCCGCCCACCAGCTGCTGGCCAAGCCCGCGCAGCCATTCCCGTTGCAGGAGCCCCCCTGATCCAGCGGGCCTGCCGGTTCCCTCCTTCCCCGCCCTTCCCGCTCCTGTGCCTCTGCTTTCCTGGTTGGCCCTGGTGCTGCCCTGTTCAGCGCTGGTCAGCTGGCTGCTGCTCCGGGCCCTGATCCCCCAGCTGCGCCGCCGCCTGCTCGATCAGCCCAACGCCCGCAGCTCCCATCGCCGCCCCACCCCCCGCGGCGGTGGTGTGGCCTTTGTGCTGGTTGCCGCTGGCGCCAGTGTCCTGGCGCTGCTGCCCGGTGCTGGTGGCGTGAGGGCTGCGGCGCCGGCGCTGATCGCCCTGCCGCTGGCCTTGCTCCCCCTGGCTCTGGTGGGTTTCCTCGACGACCGTCACAACCTTCCCGCTGGAGTGCGCTACGGCGTGCAGCTGGCCACGGCCCTGATTATCGCCCTGCTCAGCCCGTTGGCCCGGGCCCTGCCGCAGGTCCCGATCGTGCTCGGGCCGGCGGCAATGGTCCTGCTGCCGGCGGCAATGGTCCTGCTGGTTGTTGCCATCACGGCGGTGATCAACTTCACCAACTTCATGGATGGTCTCGATGGCCTGGTAGCCGGCTCGATGCTGGTGGCTCTCAGCGCCGCAGCCCTGCATCTGGCGGCGCCGTGGTCGATCTGGGCTCTGGTGGGCGCCCTGGTTGGGTTTCTGCTCTGGAACTGGAGCCCCGCCCAGGTGTTCATGGGGGATGTGGGCAGCACCTTTCTCGGGGCGATGTTCGCCGGTGTGGTGCTTCAGGCGCCCAGCTGGCCCCAGTCCCTTGGCTTGCTGCTGGTTGCCACACCCCTGCTCGGCGATGCCTGTCTGTGTGTGTTGCGCCGTCTGCTGGCGGGCCAGCCTGTGCTCCAGGCCCATCGGCTCCATCTGTTCCAGCGTCTCCATCAGGCAGGCTGGCCCCACGCCCGGGTGGCCAGGCTCTACATCGGCGGCACGGCTGTTCTGGCGCTCACTCTGCTGGTTGCCGGCTGGCGTTCGGTTCTGCCCCTGGCAGCGGTGGAGCTGCTCGTGGCACTCTGGCTCGACAGGCGGGTGGCCGTGCCTTTTGTGATCGCCGCCGAAAGCTGAAATCCGGCTGCTGCGGATAACATCAGGCCTGCTGCGCTGCGTATCGGTCCATGCTCTCGGGCGTAGACCGTGCTGATGCAAATGCACACCATCGTCGCCGGCCTACTTGCGCAGACTCCCCTGCGCAGACGCCTGCTGCTGATCAGCCTTGATCTGCTGCTCGTTCCCATCGCGCTCTGGTTGAGCTTCGCTCTCCGGCTCGCAGACATCTGGCCTGAGCAGCTGCAGCAGAGCGGCTGGTTGTTTGTTGCCGCCTGTCTGGTGGCGCCGCCGGTCTATGCGCTCACCGGGCAGTACAAGGGCATCACCCGCTACGCCGGCAGCGAAGCGTTCTATGGCCTGGCCCTGCGCAACCTGCTGGTGGTGCTGGTGCTGTTCGGCCTGGATCGTCTGCTTGCGCAGCCGACTCCACCGCGCAGCAGCTGGCTGCTGCTCTGGCTGCTGCTCACCAGCTTCACGGGGCTGGCGCGGCTGGTGCTGCGCGATCTGTTTCTTGCTGTTCACAACGCCAGGCGCCCCCGGGTGGTGCGGGCCCTGATCTACGGGGCCGGCGGTGCGGGCGTGCAGCTGGCCGCGGCGCTGCGGTTTGCCGCCAGCCATCGGGTGGTGGGGTTTCTCGACGATGACCCGGCGCTCTGGGGCCGCCGCATCAACGGCATTGCTGTGCACTCCCCCGAGCAGCTCACCGATCTGCTCGCGCAGCAGCGGCCCAGTCAGATCCTGCTGGCTATCCCCTCGATCAGCCGGAGCCAGCGGCGCCGCATTGTCGAGCGGCTCCAGCCGTTCGGTCTGCCCGTGTTGCAGGTGCCGAGTGTGCTGGAGATCACGGCGGGCCACAGCCCCATCGATGCCCTGCGGCCGATTGCGATCGAGGAGCTGCTGGGCAGGGATCCCGTTGCTCCTGATCCTGCCCTGCTCGCCGCCAGCGTGTCGGACCGCTGTGTGCTGGTCACCGGTGCCGGTGGTTCGATCGGGTCGGAGCTCTGCCGCCAGGTTCTGGCCCAGGCGCCAACCAGGTTGCTGTTGCTGGAGCGCAGCGAACCCGCCCTCTACACCATCCATCAGGAGCTGAGCCGCCAGCTCGGCGGGGCCTGTCCGATTGAACCTGTGCTCGGTTCGGTCACCGATCGCGCGCTTCTCGATCAGCTGCTGACTCGCCAGCGGGTGCACAGCATCTTTCATGCGGCGGCCTACAAGCATGTGCCGCTGGTTGAAGCCAACCCGCTCGTGGGCCTGACCAACAACGTGTTCGGCACCCGCACCCTGCTGGATGCGGCCTTTGCCCATGGGGTGGAGCGGTTCCTGCTGATCTCCACCGACAAGGCCGTGCGCCCCACCAACGTGATGGGCGCTTCCAAGCGCCTGGCCGAGCTGGTGCTCCAGGCCATGGTTCACCAGCACGGCCATCGCGCTCACGCCCCGGTCTGCGCTCTGGTGCGCTTCGGCAATGTGCTCGGTTCATCAGGGTCGGTGGTGCCTCTGTTCCGGCAGCAGATTGCCGCTGGCGGGCCGCTCACCCTCACCCACCCCGACATCATTCGCTACTTCATGACCATTCCGGAGGCGGTGCAGCTGGTGCTGCAGGCCTCCGCCCTGGCCCACGGCGGTGACTGTTTCCTGCTCGACATGGGCGAGCCGGTCAGCATCCTTGATCTCGCCTGCAAGATGGTGGCCCTCAGCGGCCTCACCGTGCGCGATTCCCGTCATCCCGATGGCGATATTGAGATCCGCTGCACCGGCCTGCGGCCCGGGGAGAAGCTCTACGAGGAGCTGCTGATCGATGCGGAATCGGAGCCCACGGTGCATCCCCTGATCTACAGGGCCCGGGACACCTTCCTGTCGCCCGAACAGCTCTGGCCCCAGCTGGATTCCCTGGCCGCGGCGCTCGCCGCCCACAACCAGCCGGCAGCCCTCGCCCTGCTGGCGCGGCTCGTGCCCGAATGGCAACCCGAGACGGCCCCGGCGATGGTGGCTGCCAGCTGAACCCGCATGGGGTTTCTGCTCAGCAAACTGCTCCCCCTCCTGCTGCTGCCGCTGGGGGTGACGCTGCTGCTGTTGGTGTGGGGATCCCTGCGCCGGCTGCGCTGGCCCGGTATCGCCGCCCTGGCGATTCTCTGGCTGTTCAGCACTCCCCTCACCGCCGAGCTGCTCTGGCGCTGGCTTGAGTGGCCCCAGCAGCGTCAAACCGCCAGGGCCGTTCTGGATGGCGTCAGCAGATCCGAGCCCCTTGTCGCTGTGGTGGTGCTGGGGGGAGGTCGTCATGCCGCCCCCGGGCCGGCCCGATTGAGTGAATGGCACGATGCCGATCGATTCTTCGCGGCGCTGGACGCTGATCAACAGTTCGCCGCCGCCGGCTTGCCGTCGCCCCTGCTGATCTTCACGGGCGGCTGGTGGCCCACCCAGCCCCATCTGCCCCCGGAAGGGGAAGTGCTGCGCCAGCGCGCCCTGGCCCTCGGGCTGCCGGCCACCCGCCTGCGCAGCACCGGCCGGGTGCGCAACACGGCCGAGGAGGCGGTGGCCGTTGCCCGGATCCTCCCTCGCCGCAGCGCCATCCTGCTGATCACCTCCGCTTTTCACATGCCGAGGGCTCGACGCTTGTTTGAACGTCAGGGACTGGTGGTGCAGCCATTCCCGGTCGATTTTCAGGCCAGTGGTGCATGGGCAGGGGATCCCCTGCTGGATCCCCTGAAGTGGTTTCCTTCAGCCCAGGGCCTGGACTCCAGCAGTCGGGCCCTGCGCGAAGTGCTCGGACGGAGCTGGAGCCGATCCTGGTGACGGCTCCGCTGCTCAGCCATCCAGCCAGCGGATGATGGAGCGGCGAATCCGCCGCAGGTTGGAGCGATTCGGGAGAAGGGCCGCGAGTTTTCCAGACTGACCTTTGCCGTTGCCACCGGCCGTGGGTTGCACATTGCCCGGTGTGCCCACGCCAGCGTCGCTGCTGGGCGCAGTCATATCCCCTGCAGGCGCTTTCTTCTTGCGATAATACATATAGGCGATGGAGGGATCATTGGCATAACCTCCATAGCCGTAGCCGACGTAGCCATAGACCCCTTTGCCATATCCATATCCATAACGGTAGCGGTAACCAAAGCCGTACACCTGATCCTCCGTGTCACCGCCCGTGTTGCGGGCATTGGTCACCACCCCGAGCACGGGGGCTCCGGCCTGGCGAATCCTGCGAATCGCTTCCTTGGGCAGATCCCGATCCACCTTGCCCAGGCTGACAAGCACGATCAGACCATCGAGCTGCTCCGCCACCAGGGCGGCATCGGCCAGCCCCAATGCTGGCGGGGTGTCGTAAATCACCAGGTCATACCGACCGGAATCAGCGATGTTGCTCACCAGTTGGCCCATGCGCTGGGAGCTGAGCAGGCGCGGCGGGTCAGGCGGTGTTCGCCCTGCTGTGATCACATCCCAGCTGGTGTGACCGGGCACCTGATGCACAACAGACTGCCAATCGGCCAGTTCGTCGGTCAACAGGTTGCTCAGACCGGAGAGGTTGTCCAGCCCGAGCCGATGGTGCATCTGCGGCTTGCGCATGTCCGCGTCGACCAGCAACACTCTTTGCCCCAGTTCGGACAGGGTTTTGGCCAGCAGGATCACCACCAGGCTCTTTCCCTCTGAAGGCAGGGAGGAGGACAGTGCGATGGAACGCAAGGGCCGGTCGCTGTTCAGGAACCGCAGGCTGGTCGCCAGGTTGCGGAATGCCTCCTGGTAGTGGAAGCGTTGGTAGGCCGCACTGCCGCTGGCCCTGGGGTTGTCCAGCTCCTCCAGCAGGAAGCGCTTGTCCTGGCGCACCCCCTCAAACAGGCTGATGTAGGGCACATGACCCAGCAGGCTTTCGCCGAGGTCATCCCGCACCTCGCCGGGCGTATGGAACACATGGTCGAAGCGTTCCCGCAGCAGGGCCGCGCCTGCTCCCGCTGCCAGACCGAGCAGCAGGGCCCGCATCAGTCCTCTGCCCAGGGCCGGTTCCACGGGAGTCGAGCCCACGTCGCCTGGGGAGATCACCTTCCAGGGGGCCGTGTTCTGGGCGATTTCCAGCTGGAACTGCTCGCGGGCGCGTTGATAGCTGGTGAGATTGCTCTCTGCCATCTGCAGCTTCTGCTCCAGCACGCCGAATTGGCGCAACAGGGCGGGTTGCCCATCAAAGCGGCCTTCCAGCAGCGCGATCTGCCGTTGGGTGGTTTGAATGCCGCTCTGGTACTGGCTGAGGGCGGCACGGATCGCTTCCAACTGCTTGCGCTGGATGCGTGGGATCAGGCTGGCGCGCGCCCTCTCCAACTGGGTGAGCAGTGGTGTGCCAGGCACGAAGCGAGAGCGGGCTTCAGCCAGCTGGCCATCGAGTTTGGCCAGTTCCGCCAGCTCGGCCTGGTTCGGCACCGTCAGCGACACACTGGTGCCACCGGAGCCATTGCTGGCTCCGGAACCATCGTTTGACTGGCTGCTGAAGTCGCTGGTCACCAGTCGGCCTGAGGCGACGTCGCCGCGCAGTCGTTCCAGGCGACTCAGCTCGGCCTGCTGGGCGATCAGTTGATTGCGCAGGGCGTCGACCTGCCCGCGGGTGGTGGCGGCTTCCGTTTCGGGCATCAGCAGCCGGTGCTGCAACCGGAAAGCCTGCACCTCGCCGCGCAACACACTGGCCTTGCGCTCCAGATCGGGTGCCTGTTCGTCGAGGAAGCGCACCGCCTCCTGCAGCCGCTCGCGCCGCTGCTGCAACGACCAGCCCAGATAGCTGGTCTCAAGCAGCTCAAGGCTGCGGCGCAGCTGGCTCTGGTCTCGGCCACTCACCTCGACCTTCAGCACCCCATTGGCAGGATCTTCCCCCGGCTTGCCCGGGTCTCGCATGATCTGGATGCGGGGGATGGGCTGTCCAGGCCAGGTCTGTTGCAGTTGGCTCACCACCGGCTTGAGCACAACCGGGCTTTCAAGCACCCGGATCAACGTCGGCAGGTCCTGACGGCTGCGGTTCAGAGCCACCGCGCCAATCGCTCCCTCCACACCTTCCCCTGCACTGGAACCACCGGTTGTGGGGCTGATCGGATCCACGATCAGCATCCGGAAACTTCCCTGATAGACCGGGCGCATCAGCCGTTGGTAGGCCAGCCAGGTGGTGGAAGCCGCAGAAACCAGCAGGAAGACAGCAACGAAGACCCGGCGGCGCCGTTGCAGGACCTTGATGATCTTGCCGAGCTGGAAGCCATCATCGTCGCCGGCGGGCGAGCCAGGAGCCTGGTTGGCGCCACTGCTGCCGCCCCATGGCACCATCCCGGCGGGGGTGCTGACCAGCAGGGTCTGGGGCGTCTGTGGTGGAGACCCATTGCTGCTGGTGCTGCTCACAGGCCAAGTCATCTTGATCAGTAGACATTAGTCTGGAAAGAGTCTGGAAAGTCCCTCTCCAGGCATCCCATTCCAGCCTGATGATCCCTGCCCGTGCAGCCGGCGATCTCAGCGGCCTGGATCAAACAGCCGCCGTCCATCCGTCCGGCGGCTGGCCGAACGGGCCTGCCGCCGCGTGAATTCCCCCACGCTCGGGTTGGGCACCAGCGGATCAACATGGGCCACCTGCTCCCAGAGTTCCCGCGGCGCCCAGCGCACGCTGTGCCGCACCCGGTCGTGCTTGTGGACATGACACCAGCGGTTGCTGCCGCATTGGGGGCAAAACAACTCCTCCAGCCATTCGCTGCTCAGCACCAGCACCGGGTAAGACTGGATCACCAGCTTGGCGCGGCGCTCCGCCATGCCTCGCTGGCGCAGTTGCTCGGGGGTGAGCAGATGCAGAAAGTATTTGCGACCGTTGCCTTCGATCCGTTGATCAGGATGGGCAGGACAAAACAGCTCGCGGCGGGCGGGCCTTCGCCGTGACCGCCGTGCCGGCGCTCCGGATTCGGCGGTGGGGTCTTCAGCGGACAGGAGGGAATCGCGTGGATCGAAGCCATCCGGGCTGAGCGTCATGAACGAAGCATGGCTCCGCTGACCCTAAGGGGTCTTCGCTCAGGCGCTGCGCATCTCGCCAGAGCGGAGCTCCTGGCGGAAGGCCGCTACGGCCTGGTGCAGCCCCTGCTCCAGCGGGATGCGGGCTCGCCAGCCCAGGCCTGCCAGCCGGCTCACGTCCAGCTGTTTCTTCGGGGTGCCATCCGGTTTGCTGCTATCCCAGAGGATTTCGCCACGGAAACCGGTGGCCTCAGCCACCGCTTCCGCCAGGGCTCGGATCGTCAGATCGACACCCGTGCCCACATTCAGGCAGCTGAGCGGCTCGAGGCCCTCTCCCGCAGGGCCTTGGCCGCTGGGGGCATCGGCTGCAGCTGGATCCCAGCGCTCAAGTGCGAACACGCAGGCTTCGCCAAGGTCGTCGGCATGCAGAAATTCGCGCAGCGGCGTGCCCGTGCCCCAGCAGGTCACGGTGCTGCCGAGCCCGTGCTCTGGCCGCAGACTCGCCTCATGGAAGCGGCGGATCAAGGCCGGCAGCACGTGGCTGTTGTCCGGGTGGTAGTTATCGCCTGGACCGTAGAGATTGGTGGGCATCAGACTGATTGCGTCGAAACCGTGCTGGCGACGCAGCGCTTCGCACAGCTTGATGCCGGTGATCTTGGCGATGGCGTACCACGCATTCGTGGGTTCCAGCGCTCCTGTAAGCAACGCTTCTTCGCGGATCGGCTGCTCGGCGAATTTGGGGTAGATGCAGCTGCTGCCCAGAAACAGCAGGCGCCGCACGCCGCTGCGCCAGGCCGTTTCGATCACGTTGGTCTGGATCTTGAGGTTGTCGAGCAGGAAATCGGCCGGATAACTGTTGTTGGCCTGAATCCCTCCAACCCTGGCGGCGGCCAGCACCACCACTGTGGGCTGCTGCTCCGCGAACCAACGTTGCACCGCGGCGCCATCCAGCAGATCAAGCTGCGTGCGGCTCGCGCTGAGCAGGGCACCCCCGCGGGCGGGATCGCCATAGCCGGCTCGTTTCAGCGCTCGGATGATGGCGCTGCCTGCCATGCCGCGATGGCCGGCCACGTAGATCCGATCGGCCTCCGCAAGCAGATTTCCCGTCACAGGACGATCCATCAGGCCACTCCGCCCCGGGCCTGTTCCACAGCCTTTGCGTTGGTGGGAGGATTTTCCATGGAGCCAACCACCTGGAAACCCTTACGCCGCAGCAGCGCTTCCTTGGCCGCTTCCTCCCGGTCTGCCGCCACCATCTCGGCCACCAGTTCCTCGAGGGTGGTGGTGGGGGTCCAGCCCAGTCTCTCGCGGGCCTTGGTGGGATCGCCCAGCAAGGTTTCCACCTCCGCCGGGCGGAAGTAGCGCGGGTCGATCCTCACCACCACCTCGCCGCTGGATCGCCTGCCCAGCTCGTGGAGGCCTTCTCCCTCCCAGCTGATCGCGCCCCAGCCCAGCTCCAGGGCCGTGAGCTCAATGAACCGTCGCACCGATTCCTGACGCCCCGTGGCGATCACGAAATCCTGTGGCTGGTCCTGCTGCAGCATCCGCCACTGCATCTCCACATAGTCGCGGGCGTGGCCCCAGTCCCGCAGGGAATCCAGATTGCCCATGAACAGGCACTGCTCCAGACCGGCATCGATCCGCGCCAGGCCTCGGGTGATCTTGCGGGTCACGAAGGTTTCGCCGCGCCGCGGCGATTCATGGTTGAACAGGATGCCATTGCAGGCATACATGCCGTAGGCCTCGCGGTAGTTGACCGTGATCCAGTAGGCATAGAGCTTGGCAACGCCGTAAGGGCTGCGCGGGTAGAAGGGAGTGGTTTCCTTCTGGGGAATCTCCTGCACCAGGCCATACAACTCACTGGTGCTGGCCTGATAGATGCGGGTCTTGTCGGTGAGGTCGAGCATGCGCACGGCTTCCAGGATGCGCAGGGTGCCGAGCGCATCGCTGTTGGCTGTGTATTCCGGTGCTTCGAAGCTCACCGCCACATGGCTCTGGGCGCCGAGGTTGTAGATCTCATCAGGTTGTACCTGCTCGATGATGCGAATCAGGTTGGTGCTGTCGGTGAGATCCCCGTAGTGGAGCACCAGCCGGGGATCGCTTTCATGCGGATCCTGGTAGAGGTGATCGATGCGGCTGGTGTTGAAGCTGCTGGCCCGGCGCTTGATGCCATGCACGGCGTAGCCCTTCTCCAGCAGCAGCTCGGCCAGATAACTGCCGTCCTGGCCTGTGATGCCGGTGATCAGGGCGGTTCGGGCCATTCGGGAACAGACTGCGTGAGGGGATCGTAAGGGACCCCCCTGAGCGCACTTACTTCGCTTTCATCCAGTCGGAGCCGACGCCGGTTTCCACCACCAGCGGCACGCTCAGCTCCACGGCGTGCTCCATGGTGGTTCGGGTGAGGGTCAGCACCGTTTCAAGGGCTTCCGGGGCGGCCTCCAGCACCAGTTCGTCGTGCACCTGCAGCAGCAGCCGGGCCGGCAGGCCACCGCTGCTGAGCTTGTGGTGCAGCTGCACCATCGCCAGCTTGATGATGTCGGCACTGGAGCCCTGGATCGGAGCGTTGGCTGCTGCCCGCAGCTGCTGACCCTCCATCCCCGCCCGTCGCGCCACCTCCAGATCAATCTCCAGCGGCTCCTTGCCGAGCAGTCGCCCCAGTCCCCCGGGATCGAAGGCGAACGGCCGGCGGCGGCCCAGGATCGTCTCCACGTAGCCCTGGCTCAGGGCCAGCCGCTCCTGCAGCTCCAGGAAGGCGAAGACCTTTGGGTAGCGCTGTTTGTACCTGGCCAGAAAATCCTTGGCCTCGGCCTGGCTGACGCCCGTCTCGCGCGCGAAGCGCTGGGCGCCCATGCCGTACACCACCCCGAAGTTGATCGTCTTGCCCAGGCGGCGTTCATCGGGCGTGACGCTGTCTTTCTCCAGCAGCAGACGGGCGGTGAGGGCGTGCACGTCGTCGCCCGTCCGGTAGGCCTCCACCAGGGCCTCCTCGCCGCTGAGGTGGGCCAGGATGCGCAGTTCGATCTGGGAGTAGTCGGCGCTGATCAGGGACCAGCCCTGCTGGGGCAGGAAGGCCTGGCGGATGCGCCGCGAGAACTCGGTGCGCACCGGAATGTTCTGCAGGTTGGGGTTGCTGCTGGAGAGGCGCCCGGTGGCGGTGACCGCCTGGTTGAAATCGGTGTGCACGCGGCCGGTTTCCGCCTCCACCAGCGCCGGCAGGGCATCCACGTAGGTGCTCTTGAGCTTGCTGAGGGTGCGGTGCTCCAGCACCAGCGGCACCACCGGGTGGTCGGCCTCCAGTTTTTCCAGCACGGCCGCATCCGTGCTCCAGCCGGTCTTGGTGCGGCGGGATTTTTTGCGATCCAGCCCCAGGGTGTCGAACAGCAGCTCGCCCAGCTGCTTGGGGGAGGCGAGGTTGAAGTCCACCCCGGCGGCGGCTTTGGCCGCCGCTTCCAGACGCTGCAGGCTGGCGGCCATCTCGCTGCCCAGCTCTCCCAGGTAGGCCGTGTCGATGCGGATGCCGGTGGCCTCCATCGCCGCCAGCACCGGCTCCAGCGGCAGTTCCAGTTGCTCCAGCAGCAGCGGCAGCTTCGGTCCCAGCGTTGCCAGCTGTTCTCGCAGCAGCGGGGTGAGCCGCCAGGTGAGGTGCACATCCATGCCGCAGTACTGGGCTGCCGCCTCGATCGGCACCGAGGCGAACGTGGCTCCCTTGGCCACCAGTTCGCTGTAGCTGGTGGGCCGGAAGCCGAAATTGCGCTCGGCCAGCTCCTCGAGGCCGTGCCGGGCATTGGCGTCACGCAGATAGTCGGCCAGAAGCGTGTCCATCACCACGCCCTCCAGCGCCAGGCCATGGCGCAGCAGGATCAATCGGTCGTACTTGGCGTTCTGCAGGGTTTTGGGGTG
>Ga0079301_1001112_pt1 | contig 12709 bp, 11 predicted proteins | sample Wag4_2014_7_11_3_FD_74797 | JGI IMG/M metagenome (GOLD analysis project Ga0079301, IMG submission 74797) | Fresh water mixed with fracking chemicals microbial communities from Ohio, USA - Utica-2 Time Series FC 2014_7_11 | ecosystem: Engineered > Industrial production > Chemical products > Input...
TAAAGAATTTTTCTTACGGAATTGCTGCCTTCTTTATTACTGCGTCAATCGTTTCCGCGATTGTGAATTATTCACGCCGCCAACGATAACGCCCAAGTAAGTCATAGCAATTCCAACTACAAGATAGATTGATATTTGAACGCCATCTGTTGGAGAGAAAATGTCAATCAATAAAGAGCCGACCAATTGACCGCCAACGCTAAAGAGCGTAAATGTTAAGACTCCTAGGTGTTGAACAATCAGCGATGCCATTGCAATGTAGATAACACCGAGAACTCCACCGGTATACATCCACCATGGTCCTGCAGGTAGTGGGACGACTTTGCTTGAACCAAAGATAAGTGCTGCTGACAAGAAGATGACTAAGAAAGTTGTGCCCATTGTGAAGTTAAGAAATGAAGTTGCATAACTCTGGTGAGAGTGTTCATTGATCTTGCCGTTGAGTGAACGTTGAACGCCAACAAGTGCTCCGGCTAAGCATCCAAGTAACACTGCAAAGATTGAAACATCGTGTGCATCAAGTCGATCAAAGACAGATACAAAGACAGCAAAGACTGTGAATGCAGCGGCGGCGATACGTCGAGGAGTGATGTGCTTCTTGCCTCCACCTGTAAGGCCGATGCGATCTACGACTAAAGATGCAGCAGTCTGACCGGCAATGGATGCCACAGAGTAAATAGCTACGCCTATGAGCGGCACGATATGGGTTTGAACAGCCACGAAGCTTCCACCCAGCATGCCCGCAAAGAGCGTCCAAGCCGGGAGCTCTTTACGCTCAACCGAAGAACGGATGTTGCGAAGTCCTTCTTTAATCGAAGAGCTAAAGAGTGCGACAACCGCGATGATGATGAGTCCTGAACCAAAAGAGACCAGCGCAGCTTCGATACCATTTCCCATGCGATGTGAAAGTTCACCATTTGCGCGAGCTTGAAAAGAAATCATGACAGCCGTGAGCGCTGCCAGTAAATCTAAGCGCTGCATCTTCTTCGACATCTGCAAATCCTATTAACCTTCAAGGGCCAGAGTAATCTCCAGCCACTCTTCTTCTCGCACCGCTAATTCGGTCTGTACCTTTTCGACCTCTGCGGCAATCTCAATCAATTTCTCTGGATTAAAGCCTTCGGCTTCTTGCGCCTTGAGAAGTTCTGTAAGTCGTTCTTTCCCCTTGGAAACTTGGCGCTCTACTCGAGTGAGATCTTTCTTTAACTGTCGTTGTTCAGCAGCGCTCGATGTGGAAGAAGATTTACTTCCAGTTGAAGCAGAGGCTGAAATCGATGCAGCTCGCTGTTCGAGGTATTGATCAACCCCTCGAGGTAAATCACGAAGCTGCTTGTCACCGAGTAGTCCCCAGAAACGATCGCACACTCGCTCGAGGAAATATCTATCGTGGGAAATCACAATCAGGACTCCGCCATAGCTATCGAGTAGATCTTCAAGTTCGGTTAGCGTTTCAATGTCGAAATCGTTTGTCGGTTCATCAAGCAATAGAACGTTAGGTGAATCCATCAGCAAGCGAGTTAGTTGCAAGCGTCGACGCTCCCCACCTGAAAGGTTTCCGACTGGAGTCCACTGTGCATCGCGATCAAAGCCAAGACGCTCGCAGAGTTGTGAGGCAGAAAGCGTCTTTCCTTTACCGATTTCGACATGCGTTGCCACTTTCTCAACTGCTTCAAGTAAGCGCCATGTCGGATCTAATTCATCGAGATGCTGCGTAAGAAAGGCTATTTTCACTGTAATTCCAGTGACTAACTTTCCTGCAGCGGGTTGTAGTTGGCCAGCCAAAGTGCGCATAAGAGTTGTCTTTCCTGCGCCATTGATACCAACGATTCCGATGCGATCACCTGGACCGATGTTCCAGGTCAGATTATCAATCAACTCTTTATCGCCAGCTTTAATCAGTGCGTGATGGAGTTCAAAGACGGTATTTCCCAAGCGGTTAAGAGCGAACTTCAAGAGTTCTGTTGAATCACGCGGAGCCGGTTCTGCCGAAATCAATTCGTTTGCAGCATCTACACGAAACTTTGGTTTCGTTGTTCGCGCCGGAGCTCCGCGACGTAACCAAGCAAGTTCTTTACGAATCAAGTTATTGCGACGCGCATCCATGGCATTTGCCTGACGTGCGCGTTCTGCCTTAGCCAATACAAAAGCTGAGTATCCGCCGTCGTACTCTTCTACTTTTCCGAGTACGACTTCCCACGTGCGATCGGTGACTTCATCGAGGAACCAACGATCGTGAGTAACTACTAAAACAGCTAAATCTCTACGGTTCTTCAGGTGTTCTGCAAGCCAGGCAACACCTTCAACATCAAGGTGGTTGGTTGGCTCATCAAGCAGAATTAGATCCAAATCATCAATAAGTAATTTCGCTAACCCAACGCGACGCTTTTCGCCACCAGAGAGAGACGCAAATGTTCGCTCAAAGATATGGTCATCAAAACTTCCAAATAGCCCGGTAAAGATTTCACGAATTCGCGGGTCACTAGCCCAATCATGTTTTTCACGTTTACCAAGAACAACGTCGCCAACAGTTGATTGTGGAGCAGCGCTATCAATCTGCGAAAGAATTCCGACTCTTGCTGAATTTGATTTTGTGACGCGACCTTCATCAGCTTCTTCAACGCCTGCAATGATCTTCATTAAAGTAGATTTTCCGGCGCCGTTACGGCCGACAATTCCGATTCGATCGCCTTCAGAAACTCCGAGGGATACCCGCTCTAGAAGTGGGCGAATATCAAAGGCTTTAGAGACCTCTTCGATATTAACAACATTGCGCGCCACGGTAGGAGAGCGTACCTTTGAACTATGAAGGTCACTGACCGCGCATATGCGTTAGAGCTCGATAAGAACGATCCGCTTGCTTCCTATCGGAGCAAATTTGTTATCACCGAGCCCAATCTCTGTTATCTCGATGGAAATTCACTCGGTCGCCTCCCCCATGCAACCGTGAAGGCTGTCAGCGACTTCGTATCCCACGAATGGGGCAACGAAGTCGTCACGGGTTGGAGCCACTGGATTGATGAGGCTCAAGTAGCCGGAGATCTGTTGGGTCGCGCCTCACTTGGTGCAGCAGCTGGTCAAGTACTTGTTTGCGATACAACCTCGGTGAACTTCTATCAGCTCTGCCTTGCAGCAATTAATGCGCGCCCTGGCCGCAAGACAATCATTACTGATGCAGCTAACTTCCCCACCGATCGCTACATCCTCGCTGGAATCGCTAAACAACTTGGACTCAATCTCGTCATCATTGATAACGAAGATCCAGCGATTGCAGAGAATGAGCGCATTACTGCAGAACTTCTTGAGAAGTACATGTCTGAAGATGTTGCACTTGTTACCTTCGAAGTAATTCAATATCGCTCAGGTGCACGAACTGATATTCAATCTGTCACTGATTTGGCGCGTTCTTACGGTGCCTACGTTGTCTGGGATGCCAGCCACGCAACTGGTGCAATCGAAATGAATTTCGATGAATGCGGTGTGGATCTAGCGATTGGTTGTACCTATAAGTATGGAAATGCTGGCCCTGGATCTCCTGCCTGGTTATATGTAAATAAGCGCGTGCAGAAAGAACTTCAGGTTCCTATTCAAGGTTGGTTTGGAAATGAAGATCAATTCGGAATGGGTCCTCACTTCGAAAAGGCAAAAGGTATCCGTGGATTCCAGATTGCTAGCCCATCCATTATTGGTATTCGCGGTGTGCAGATTGCTTTTGAAATGATTGAAGAAGCTGGCATTGATGTCATTGCATCAAAGGCAGCAATAGGCACTCAGATGATGATTGACCTCTTCGATGAATGGCTTGCTCCGCTTGGATACACGCTCCTTACATCTCGTAATCCAAAAGAACGCGGTGGCCACATCTCTATCGGGCATCCAGATGCTGCAAAGATTTGCGTTGCTCTTCGTAAATTTGCCAACGTTATTCCTGATTACCGAACTCCTAATGCGATTCGTTTAGCTATTGCGCCGTTACCAACGTCTTACGTTGAAGTCTGGGATGGTTTCCAGCGCATCCGCGACCTCACCGAAACACGTCAATACGAGAAAATTGAAGGATCGGACTCTCGAGTTACATGAGCGAAAACTACGATTCAGCCCTTACCTACACTTCGTATCTAGCGGTAGATGACCTACTGAAGTTACAGAAGCCACTATCTGATGGCCCTGAACATGATGAGATGCTCTTCATCATCATCCACCAAACTTACGAACTCTGGTTCAAGCAACTAATCCATGAATTCCAACAGGCACAGCGCGCACTGGAAGAAGGCAATACGCATTATGCGCTTTCCATTCTTGGTCGCATCCGCACGATCATGAAAGTCTGCGTCGCACAGGTAGATATTCTCGAGACGATGACACCTTTGCAATTCAATGCCTTCCGCGGTTACTTATCCTCATCAAGTGGTTTTCAATCTTCACAATTTAGAAAAGTCGAAGCGATTCTTGGTCGTCGCGATAGCCGCATAGCTGGCCACTTGCCGCCAGTTATGCAGGCAGAGATTGCAGAAATTACTTCACGTAACTCCATTTGGGATTCATTCCTTGATTACCTAACAAAGCGTGGTTATTCATTGCCAGCTGAAGTGACGAGCCGCGATAAATCAATCGCTTACCTTTCAAATCCTGCAGTGCAAGATGTTCTGCTTAAGGTTCACCAAAGTGATCCAGAGAGTGCAATGGTCTCTGAGCGCCTAGTAGATATCGATGAAGGTATTCAGGAATGGCGCTATCGCCATGTAAAGATGGTTGAGCGCACAATTGGCCACAAAATGGGAACTGGCGGCTCAAGCGGTGTCGATTATTTGGCAAGCACTCTCTTCAATCCAGTCTTTAAAGATCTTTGGGAGATTCGTTCGCGCTTCTAAGCAGGTAGGCCTTTTACAACTATCTCGTTAAGAGGCAAGCGTTGACGTGGCGCCAATTCGCGCTCAAGTAGCGGACCAGCCAACTTCTCTGGTGCATCTTGTGTACCAACAGCAATAACCACTACAGGGATTAGCTCTGTAGCCATTGAAAGTTCGTCCTGTGCAATTGCCTTATCGAAGCCAGTCATCTGATGAGCAATAAGACCACGATGATGTGTTTCGACAACGAGTTGTGAAACAGCCAATCCACAATCAAATTGGTAGTCGGCATGAATTGAGCCATCGTTCTTGGTTGTCTTGCCTGCGACCAAAATCAGCGCTGATGAGTTCTTAGCCCAACTCTTGTTGAAGTCCCCAAGAGAAGTGAGAATCTGTCCAAATACCTCATCACCACGCTTACCAACAAAGAAGCGCCAAGGCTGTCCATTGAATGCTGATGGTGCCCAGCGAGCAGCTTCGAGGATGGCGGTTAAGTCTTCGTTATTGATTACTGACGATTCATTAAATGAACGGGGACTACGACGAGTTGCAATGATTTCGTGAACGGGGACTGAGGTCTCTGCTTTCATTCGATGACCTTAAACCTTTACGCTTTATTGCGCACTTTGAAATTACTGCCTCTTAATATTAATTATTTCAATCTTCGTTCCATATGCTTCATCTGCAATCTCTGCACGTCGCTTGATATATGCATCAGATGCACCAGTAATGAGATGTTCGAAACGTTGATCGCTCTTAATTAACGGGTGCAGCTCCTTCGCTGTGTTCTGAGAACCCCAAACTGGATTTTCTTCTCTGATTTTTTGTACAACAAGATGAGGATGAAGGAATCTGTAAATCAGTCCCAAGCGACGTAAACCGGTCCAGGCAATATGACGAAGTCCACGGTTGATATGAACTTGCAACTGAAGTTGTTGGTATCGGACCCATGAAGGACGAACTGGTTCTTCTTGCATAGCTAAGTCATAGAGAATCTTTGCGATTTCCGCACCACCTGTTGGATCTGGTAGTTCAGTGCACTTTTTACTCAAACGTTCACGCGTTTCTGGCTCTTGTAATTTCTTAACTGTTGCAGTGATATCGCGAAGGTCAGCTTGATTAGCACGCAACGCAAATCCCATGTCATGGCACCACTGTGCTCGCGCTTCTTGATCATCTGTACCACGAATATTTGAGACAAATACAGTTGGCACAAGTGCGGGCAGGAGTTCATGCACTCCGTTATATCCGGTTGCGCATACGCCAGCATCGAAGGCGTGAAGCACTCGTGCAAGCGGGAAGTGGCGAACTACGCGAATATCAAGCCCCTCAGGAGCTAGAGACTTTCCATCTTTATCAAGAGGTTGCTTGGTCAGAATTACCTGAAGATCTTTCCAGCCGATTAAACCGGAAAGGGCTGCTGTCATCTTTTCATTGACATCGCTTTCGCCCGTTCCAAGCTGAACAAGAACTGCTGGACGGTCTAAATCAAGTCCCAGAACTTTTCGCGCTTCATCGCGAGAGAGAGCTGTCTGCTTTTGGTAGAGCGAGACAGAAGAAGTCAGGCGCGCATCTTTACGTGTTGCTGTTGGCCCGAAATCGTAAGCACGGGCGTAGTCATCGGGTTCGACGATGTAATCCATCATCTTAGATTGCAGACCTAAAACAAATCTTTGAGGCTTCTTCTGCCAGAGACCACGGCGAACCCACACGAGTGCCAACTTTGAATGTGAAAACTTTGCGGCGATGACACCTGGGTATGGAACAACGCCATCGAAAGTCATTACCTTTGCGCCAGTTTCATCAACAAGTGCAAGCAAACGATCGCGTAGATAAACATCCCACTTATCGCGAGTCATCCACATGCGATCGCGTCCGGGAATATATTCGCAACGAATTCCCATGTATTCAGGAATTTCTGCGATTCCACCAGCCATGGAAACGATAATTGGGTTTGCATGTTCTTTCAGTGCAAGAGCTATTGCACTGGCACGCGCAAGGTGTCCCATTCCCACACCATTACTGGTTGCGAGAATAATCGTTGGTTTTTCCATAAGGCTCAAAGGTTACCAATTTTTCATGCGTAAACCACGCGGGAATAACGCTATTAGTTGCAAACTTTTTTGCCTTCGGAGATACTTGGCAAGCGTTAATTCGCAACAACAAAGGAGAGTACTTCTCAAACCGTTTCTAAATCAGAAACATTTGCCGTACAGCTTGACAATGACTACACAAACAGCGATTCAATCGCAACACAAAGCAACACATCGTTATGTACCAACAACATCCACTCCAATCTCGCCTGAAAAAGTAGCTTCTGTACTTGCAGCCGAATGGGATCTCTTCACGAAGAACACCAAGGGCTCAGAGCTCGAGAGCAAGCGCGCATTTGATTCGCTCCCACTTGGCGTGACTTCAAGTTTCCAGCACTGGGATCCATACCCAATTTCAATCGTCTCAGCCAAGGGCGCCTACATGACCGATGTCGATGGTCGTCAGCTCCTTGACCTTTCTATGGGCTTCGGCGCAATGCTCGCCGGCCACCTCAACCCAGTTGTCATTGAGGAAGTTCAGGCATCTCTTAATCAGGGAATGCTCTTTGTTACTCCTTCGCCTACTTCTACCGATGCAGCAGAGCGAATCTGTAAGCGCTTCGGAATCGATCAGGTTCGCTTCACCAACTCAGGAACAGAATCAACGATGTACGCAGTGCGCGTTGCTCGTTCTGCGACAGAGAAGATGGGCATCCTCAAGATCGAAGGCGGCTACCACGGTAGCTACGACCCATTCGTCGTCTCTGCAAAGCCACCACTAGACAAGGCAGGCAAAGCTGAAAAGCCAACTCCTTATGTTGAACCAAACTTGGTTCCAGGAGATATCTACGTTGTTCCTTACAACAACATTCCTGCACTTGAAAAGATGTTTAAGAAGAATGCCAAGAAGCTTGCATGCTTCATCGTTGAACCTGTTCTAGAGAACCTCGCGATTGTTCTTCCAGATGCAGGTTACCTCGAGCGTGTTCGCGAACTGTGCGATCAATACAACGTCGTTCTCATCTTTGACGAAGTAAAGACTGGTCTTACAGCTGGTGCTCATGGTGCAGCTATGCGCCTTGGTGTGAAGCCTGACCTCATTACTCTTGCAAAATCAATTGGCGGCGGACTTCCGCTTGCAGCCTTCGGCGGCAAGAAGAAGTACATGGACTTCGTTACCAACGGCAAGATGGCTCATTTCGGCACCTTTAACGGTAATCCCCTTGCGATGGCTGGCGTTCGCGCAATCGATCGCATCTGTTCAGATGAAGCTCTTGCAACTGCGGAAGAGTTCAACTTGCAGGCACTTACTCGCATCGGCGACATTATTGATGAGTACCAACTTCCCGCACACACAGTCGGATTCGGAATCAAGGGCTGCGTTACTTGGTCAACAACACCAGTGCGCAACTACCGTGATTACAAGGCAACTGACTTTGGTGTTGCAGAAGCACATTGGCTCTTCGCTTTGAACCGCGGAATCATCACTCCACCAGGACTTGATGAGCAGTGGTTGATCTCTTTGGCACACGGCCAGACAGAGATTGACCTACTTGTTGAAGATTTCCACGACTTCGCTAAAGCTATTCGCGCGTAATTAGAGCTGCCACGCACGAACTCCGCCAGCAACTCCGGCAGAGTTCGGAACGATAACGACGTCATCGCCCATGAGGTTTAAATCGCGTTGCTGAATGCTGTGTGAATTTCCGCCACCGATATAGAGGCGATCCCAAAGAAATACTGGGCGAAGTTCTGAAACCATCAAACGCACACGGCGTGACCAGAAGGTATTTCCCATACGGTGACGTTCGCGGTCACCAATCCATGTGTCATACGTTGTATTACGACGCACTGTTGCGTGTGACATTTCAAAGTGTGGTGAAAGCTTTCCGCCGTGGAAGACCGAGAAACCAAGACCAGTTCCGAGAGTTAGGACAATTTCAAGTCCTGAACCTGTAACAACGCCAGCACCATGAACTTCAGCATCATTTAAAACCTTTGCTGGCATTCCTAAACGTTCAGCTACTGCTGCTTCAGCATCAAAGCCCCACCATTGCTCTTTAAGTTCTGGGCTCATGCGGGTGTGTGGGCCAGCGTCATTAATGTAATGAGGTGTTGCAACCACAACACCATTACGGATCATGCCGGGAAGACCAACAGTGACACGTGCTGCTTTTGGAAGGGATTTTGCAATTGATTCAACAGTGTCGAGAAAACGTTCAGTTGAAAGAGGATATGGGGTTTGCACGCGTGTAGGTGCTGCGTGCATGGTTCCGGATTCGTCCAGAACGCAGCTCTTAATAAAGAGTCCACCGCAGTCGATGGAAAGGGTGAATTGGCTCATGGAAGTTGATCCATCACTGTAATTGTTTCGCCGAATACCAAATCTTTAGCAACTGATTGCCACGCTTTGCTGTTCTCATTCACCATATGGGCATCCCACGATGGACGGTCCGACCAGATTTCCCAGACGTTCACAACGTTCTCTTTCTGGGTATCGCGGTAAATATCGATGAACTCACAACCAGCTTCGGTACGAATCACTGAGATGTGCTTTGAGAGAGCTGATACAAATTCATCGTATTTTCCTGGGCGCACATCAATAGCCACAAAGAGGAAGATTTTGCTCACTGGATAACGATACCCGCACAATCCGGATAAGAAAAAGCGCGCTTCTTATCCGAACTACGAGGCTTATGGAACCTGTGGCAGGTGAACGTCAGGGACCCGATGTTCTTGATGTGCAATCACTGAAGCCTGGTGATACTTCTCAATTTCAGCTAAGAATTGGGGATCAAGATATGGACGTCCATCAACAAGTGAACCTTGGTAGCCATCAATAACTGCTGCCACATCTTCACCAGAAAGAGTCTTATGCGTTTCTAGGGCATGTGCCAAAGCGAGTACTTGGTTGCGATTGTCGCGCAAAATTTCTTCGGCCTGCACTAACAATTTCCCTAAGTTCTCTTCAATGCGATCAGAGAGCGCCATGCGCATCTGCTTATCTGGGTCATCTTTACCCTTACCGCCACCAGGAGAGCCCATCTCGAAGCGTCGATTGCTGGCATGAGAAGAAATAGTTGAACCCATTCCCCAATGACCTTCCATCAAGGATGCAATTGTTGTTGCGCTTTCGAGGTCACCTGAAACTCCCGAAGAGTTGTCATCATTAAAGAACATGCGTTCTCCAGCAAGGGAAGCAAGGGATACCAAAATATCTGATTGGTATTCACTCTTCCAGCGAGTGAATTGATCATCAGGCGGAATACTGGCAACCATTCCTAGGTAATCCGAACCTTTTTCAATCGTTGCTAAATCAATCGCCATATGTTGACGAGTGCGATGCGCCATCACCGCATGGCACGCTTCATGAACAGCAACCGCATGACGTTCGCGTTCAATGTATTCAACATCTTCTGATGGTCCAAGCTCTTTCTGCTGCTTCGCCTTGACGATATCTGACCATTCAATCGAAGTGCGACCATTGCGAATCGCCATAATGAGCGCTTCATTGATGGTGTCTTTGATTGTTGCACCGGTTGCATAAGGAGTAATCGTTGCAATCTTGTCGATTTCTTCGGCGGTAAGTGAGTGAGAAACCTTTGAAAGATAGCCCTCATAGGTTCGGATACGCCCTGCCTTACTTGGATATCCAACGCGATACATGCGATCAATACGTCCTGGACGCAATAGCGCTTCATCAAGTGCTTCTGGCAAGTTGGTCGCCATCACCACAAGGATTCGGTATTTAGGTGGGTTCTTAGGGCGCATTCCTAATGTGCGTCGCACAACTCGGTTGAAGAAACCACGTGGCTTCTTAAGCCCTGAAAGTTCAGTGAGAAGCGCTTGGAGAGTTCCCATTCCCCCGCCGCCACCACCTGCAGCTCCACCCATCACAAACTTTTCGCGTGCGATTGCAGAGACAGCTGGCTCTGAAAGATAGGTGCCACCATGACAATGGCTTTCGAAAATCTTGCTTGCGCTCATCGTGGAGTTTCTCTGTGGCCCACCTGTCGTAACAATTCCACGATTTCCAAGTGAATCTGCTTCATCAAAGAAGACAACGACGCCGCCATAGCGAAGGGCCAACTTACGTAATTTGCGGAAGAGGCTCTTTACTTTAAGAACACCAACGCCAAAAAACATATTGGTAAATGCGCCCGGATCAACGAATACGAATGGCTTGCCGGTTTCACCTGCCATGGATTCCGCCATCAGAGTCTTACCTGTGCCTGGAGGGCCCCACAAAAGAATTCCACCTGGAACGTAACCACCATGCTTTTCAATCTCTTCAGGAGTTTCTAGGAAGAGAAGATTTTCGCGGATGCGATTGAGTACGTGATCTTGTCCCCACACATCACTAAAGCGAGTACGAATATCATCAGGGAAATATGTATCAACGCCGCCGCGGCTCAAGAACCAGAAGATCGCAGCGAATTGAATAATGACGAAGAAGACTGCAAACAAAAGTTGGCCAAGAAATGGCAGAGCGGTAATGAATGCTTTTGGAGCCAAGAAGAACGCCTTGATAGGTGGCTCGTCATAGATCGCACCAAGAATGACAGCTAGTAGTGCAACAACCAGCCCCCACTTCACTATGCGGGATAAGCGGAAGCGAGTCCAGTCGCTAAGTCGGTGGACTTGGCGATCTGTAAACGCAAAATATTTACTCCAGATACCGTGATACGGAGCGAGCAATTCAGCAAAAAGGAAGTGAATCTGGCGAATGACTTCAATGACAGCAAGAACAATCAACCAACTCTTGGTGCGAGCTGTCTCATTGAGCGCATCATTGACGCTGAGAATTGGGTTTTCAGCAAGGCTCGACCAAGTAAGAACTAGGTAGGTGATGCCAAAGAGCAGAAGAAATTTAATGCGGTCATAAAAGGAAAGGTGAATACGGGTCTTGCGGTCAGTATCACGTGGACGGCTCGTGTTCTTCTCTAGCTGGCTCATCTCGCTCCTTCTACTGTGAATGTACTAACAATCTCTTCAATAGCTTTCTTATTCTTCTGATAACACTCAGATAGACATCTACCAATCAAGATATAGATAACGGTTCGGTCATTCGACATCAGAGCGGTTTGGTTAAAAGTCTGTTGTTCTCCATCAATTGAAAATCTATAGATGGTCTGTATTCCGCGCGCGCCTTTCTCTACAACCTCGCGATCGGAGAGAATTTCAAAATCTGGGACTCCAAGTTCAGCTCCATCGGCAAGCTGTGTCACTGGAACAATCACATTGCGAAGTGAGTTATATGAAAAATCATTTGTCTCTTCAGATGTTAAATCGCGCACTCGAGCAAATATCAACGGAGACGATGGAGGCTTAAGAGTAAAGACTGATGAGACTTTTACCTTTGGATCAGTTGAGTAAGCAACTTGCCATCTGACTAGCGACTCTCGAGATTCTTCTGGATTTTCTGCAGAGCGTCGCTCATATTTACTGAGCGCTGCAGATGAGAGGCCTTTCCAAGTTTTGGGAACAGAGAAGAAGACGCCATCTTCTTTCGATGCTGGATATAACTGTGAACTCTCACCGCAGGCAGATAAAGACAGGGCCGCAGCCATCACAAGACCCAGAGTTCGGACTCTTCTCATTCCAAGATTCTGCCTGAGAAAGCTAAGGGGCGCTAGATGAATTAGCTGCTTCCCGGAGCCTAGGCACGCTCGGAGCGCGGGCTACCCCCATACAAAAAAGAAAAGCCCTCGGTGTGAAAGGCACCGAGAGCTTAACTTGTGCGCGCGAAGGGATTCGAACCCCTAACCTTCTGATCCGTAGTCAGATGCTCTATCCGTTGAGCTACGCACGCTTATTGAATTGTGTATT
>Ga0079301_1001113_pt1 | contig 12705 bp, 8 predicted proteins | sample Wag4_2014_7_11_3_FD_74797 | JGI IMG/M metagenome (GOLD analysis project Ga0079301, IMG submission 74797) | Fresh water mixed with fracking chemicals microbial communities from Ohio, USA - Utica-2 Time Series FC 2014_7_11 | ecosystem: Engineered > Industrial production > Chemical products > Input...
GCCGTATCCCTCGGCACGGTGCGCGCGCGAGTCCACGCGGCCCGCGCGGAACCGGAACAGCCCGAAGCCGTCGCCATCGCTTCCGGCGACCCACCGCGCGCCGTCGGGTGAGATCGCGCCACCCATGATGTTCCCGTGATGCAGCTCGACCGGGGGTGCGGCGCTCCCGTCGATCATGCGGCGGATCATGCCGCCGACCACCGGGGGCTCGACCAGGTCGAGGTCGGTCGGCTCGTAGCCGTCGACCGGGACGAGCCCGCGCTCGGCGTCGATGGTCGCGAGCTCGGTGCGGGCGCGGTCGCGGTCGGCGCGCGCGCGGGTAAGCGCCGTGAACGAGACCACCGCCGCGGTGCTGAGCGCCGCGAACGAGACCACGATGGCCGTCGTCCACGCCGGATTGCGGCGCATCGCCCGCAGCAGGCGCTCGGGACCGCTCTCGACGCGGGCGCGGACGCTCTGGCCGTCGGCGAACGCGCGCAGGTCGTCGGCGAGCTCCGCCATGCTGAGGTAGCGGCGCTCGCGGTCCTTCGCCATCGCCTTCATCACGATCGCGGAGAGGTCGCGCGGCACCGTCGAGTCGGCGAGGTGCGGCGCCGCCGGTTCGGTGGCGCGCATGATCGACGCGGCGTCGAAGTAGAGGTGGCGCGGGATCTCGTAAGGGCGCCGGCCGACGATCGATTCGTAGAGGATCACGCCCATCGCGTGCACGTCGACGCGGCTGTCGATCTCGCCGGGCGCCAGTTCGAACTGCTCGGGCGCCATGTAGGCGGGCGTGCCGATGAGCGCGCCGGCCACCGTGTCGGAAGCCTCCGAGGGATCGGCGCCGACGAGCCGCGCGATGCCGAAGTCGATGATGTGCGGGCGTCCGTCGGAGCCGACGAGCACGTTGGACGGCTTGAGATCGCGGTGGATCACCCCGCGGTTGTGGCCGTGCTGCATGCCGTCGCAGGCCTCGGCGAGGCAGAGGGCGATCTCGCGGCGGGTGCGGCGCGGGGCGCGCGACCATTCGACCACGCTCTGCGCGCCCTCGATGCTCTCCATCACGATGTAGGGCAGCTCGGCGCCGTCGCGGAGCGTCGTGCCCGACGCGTAGATGCGGGCGAGGGTCGGATGGACGAGCCGCCCGAGCGCGAGCGCCTCGGTGCGGAAGCGCCGCAGGTGGCTCGACCGCGCGTTGGCCATGCGCAGCACCTTGACGGCGACGGGGCGCGCGGGGTGCTCCTGCGTCGCCGCGAACACCGTGCCGATGCCGCCGCGCCCGAGGATCGATTCGAGGGTGCAGCCGCCGATGCGCTCGCCCACCGCGGGTTCACCCGCGAACGGATCCGACTCGCCGCGCTCGACGCGTTCGGCGGCCTCGCGCGGCTCGGCGTCGGGCAGGACCGCGATCAACTCGCGCAATTCCTTCGCGCGCGCGGGGTCGCGCGCCTCGAGCCCGCGCAGGAAGACCTCGCGCGCCTCGGTATCGAGCGCGATCGCCTCGTCGAGCAGGTCGGCGAGGATGGTGATCGGGGTCTCGGGGCCGTCGGCGTCGTCGCCGCGGGCGGGATCGCTGGCGCCGCGCGCGGGATCCGCGCCGCCGCGGGTGTCATCGAAGTCGGAGTTGGAACCAGCGTCAGGCATCGCGCTCGGGGGAGTTGTGGCGATGGAGGCGCGTCCGAGCGGTCCGTGTCAGCCAGGGTCCGCGGCACGACGGGTGCCGCCGAGGGCGCCATGCCCGCGCGCGGCGCACGTGTCGCCGGTGCCCGGATCGCCGGTGCCCGTGTCGCCGGTGCCCGGGTCGCCGGTGCCCGGATCGCCGTTGTCCGCGCCGCCGCGGGTCAACTCGCGACGAAGGAGGGCGCGGCCGATGTTCCAGCGCTTGGAAACGGTGCGCGGCCGGATGCTGAGCACGATCGCCGTGTCCTCGAGGGAGAGACCCGCCATCGCACGGAGCCATACGACATCCGCCACGAGGGGCGCACGGGTTTGCAGCCGTCCGAGCGCCTCGACCAGCGCCGGGGTCCATTCACGGAGCTCGAACCGCGCGAGGTCGTCGGACGCGACCGCGGGTTCGAGGCCGCCGAGACTGCCAAGCAAAGCGGGACGCTGGCCGCCGCCCCGCTTCTGACGCGTCGAGCCGCGGCGCCAGTCGATCAGGAACTGGCCCATCGCGCGGGCGACCGACCCGAAGAAGTGGGCGCGGCTGTCCCAAGACGGTTCCCTGGAGACATCCGAGGCGTCACTTGAGGAATCGCCCGACGCTCCGCCGCCGCGGAAGGTCTTGAAGAAGGACTCGTGGATGATCGTCGTGGGGCTCGGCGCGTCGATGCTGTCGCGACGGCGACCGGGCGCGCCACCCTGCCGGATGCCCGCGGCCATCGCGCGCAGCTCTTCGTAGGAACGGCTCCACACCCAGTTGGCGGCACCGCCGTCGCCCTCGGTGGCGCGGTTGAGCAGCATGGTGAAGTCATCGTCCTGTCCGGCGGGCACGGAGCGCAAGATAGCGCGGGAGGGTTTGATTTCCTCATCAATTCGGAACGAAGCATGCGATGCTGCGGAGATTTATCGCATGGATCCTCGGCGGCGGTGGAACGGCTGCGCGGGGTGGATTTTCGCCACCGAAGCGTGGCTGCAAGCCTCCGCGTCCTCACCGCAACATCGTCCATCAGGCGGGATTGCGTCGCGTGCCGCCCTGTTCGGGGGCGTCGCGCGTTGAGGATTGGAAGTCAATCGGAAGCCCCGGGCGTGCGATGGTCGGGCTGCGGCCGCGCGCGCCGACACGGGGATCGTCCGAGGTGCTTCCGGGGCCCTTCCGGGGCCCTTCCGGGGATCGTCCCGCGAAAACGGATCGCGGGACCGACCGCGAGCGTCGCACACGCGGCGCTCGCGGCACTTTTGAGCGGGTCATCCGCGCGACGGTGCGGCGGGCGACTCAGCAGGCGCGGTCGCCGCGGGTGGCGACGGCGGCACCGACGACGAGGGCGACGACGACGAGGGCGACGACGACGAGGGCGACGACGCCGAGGGCGACGACGACGACGACGCCGAGGGCGCCGTCGGCAACTCGATCGCTCGGCTGGTCGCGCGGTCGAACGACATCTGTGCGCCGCTCTCCGCGCAAGCGGCGCGTAGCCGCGCGAGCATGTCGGCGAGGCGCGCCGGTTCGTCACCCGATCGCTCGCGCGTCTCGCCTGGGTCGCGCGCGACATCGAACAGCTGCATGCGCGCACGTGCGCCCGGCGCCGCGTCGTGGAAGAAGATCAGCTTCCAGTCGCCGTGGCGGATCGCGGTGAAGGGCTCGATGCCCGGCCCCTCCGGACCCCAGCGGTGCGGCTGGTGGAACAGGATCGTGCGTTCGGCGAGCGCGTCGGCCGGCGAATCGGCCGACCCGTCCGGCACGCCGCGCAGGACGGGCGCGAGGTCGACACCGTCGCACGCGCGGCCCGTCGGGACCGATGCGCCCGCGAGCGCGAGGATCGTCGGATAGAGATCCGTCCCCACCACCGGCCGCGCGAGCGGCGCCTCGCGATGCGCGATGCCGGGACCCGCCACCACGAGCGGCACGCGTACGCCGCCTTCGTAGGCCGAGCCCTTGCCCGAGCGCAGCGGCGCATTGTGGGTGTGCGCCTTCGCGCCGTCGGGCGCGGCGCCGCGGGCGTGGGCCGAGAGGCCGCCGTTGTCGGAGGTGAACACGATGACCGTCGAGTCGAGCACGCCCGAGCGCTCGCATTGCGCGACCAGCTGCCCGAGCGCCTCGTCGATGGCCGCGACCATGGTGGCGTAGGCGCGCTCGGTCGGGTCGAGGCCGGTATACGCGTCGGCGAAGCGCGCGTCGGTCATGATCGGCGCGTGCACGCCGTAGGGGCAGAACGAGAGGTAGAAGGGCCGCGCCTCGGTGACGGCGCGCGCGATCGCGGCGCTGGCCTCGCGGGCGAGGGCGTCGTCGAGCCAGATGTCCTGGCCGTGCCAGCGCGCGAGGCCGGGCACGTCCCACACGCTCGGCTCGGCGTCGGCGGGCGCGACCTTCCCCTGCTGCTTGCGCGCGGCGTCCTTGAAGTGGTGCGTGCCGAGGAACGAGCCCGGCGCGCCGGCGGCGTGCCCGCCGATGTTGACGTCGAAGCCCATGCGGAGCGGATCGGCGCCTTCGGTGTCGCGCGCGCCGAAGTGCGCCTTGCCCGCGTGGATGGTGCGGTATCCGCGCGCGCGCAGCAGCTCGGGCAGGTTCGCCTCGGAGGGCTGCGCGCCGTTCACGGCCCAGCGCGGCGGATCGAGGCGCGGATGGCGCGCGGTCTGGTCGGTGTCCTTCTCGAGCGTCCAGTAGGTGATGTGGGTGCGCGCGGGCGACTGCCCGGTCAGGATCGCGGTGCGCGACGGCGTGCACACCGGCGCCGCGGCGTAGGCGTTCGAGAAGCGCACGCCGCGCGCGGCGAGCCGCTCGAGGTTGGGCGTGCGGTAGCGGCGGTTGAGCGCGCTCGGCTCGGCGAGCATCGGCACCGAGACGTCCTGCTGCCCGAGGTCGTCGACGAGGAACAGGATGATGTTGGGGCGGAGGTCGCGCGCGGCGGGTTGCTGCTCGCGCGCCGCGTGTTGCTGCTCGCGCGCCGCGTCGGCGGCCGCGCACGGCGCGCATCCCCACCACGCCGCCGCCATCATGCACGCGAGGAGCGGGGGCAGCCTCGGCGCGCAGGTCGGAACGGCGAGGAACACCCGAAGCTGCAGGAGGACGTGCCGCATCCCGCGATTGTCGTGTCAGGGCGCGGAACGCACAAGTATCGTCCCGCGGCGCGGCGGTGCGGACGACGCTGTTCTACTGGTACGACCGCGAGAAGCCCTGATCCTCGACGAATCCCTGTCCGGCGGCCGCGCCCTGCGCCGAGAGTTCGAGCGGCGGCGCGCTCGCGTCGTCGCAGGCCTCCCACTCGGGGTCGTCCTCGACGGGATGCTCGGCGTCGTCGAACAGGTACGCGAGCATCGCGAGCGAGAGGTAGAGCACCGTGACCGCGAAGGTCATGATGCCGAGCAGGAATCCCTCGAACACGCTCGCGACCAGGAGCGACGCGCACCAGGCGAGCACGAGGTCGGCGGCCTCGGGCATGACCCTGCCCTGCCAGCGCAGGCTCCAGAGCCGGAGCAGCCCGCCCACGAGCAGCATCACGAACCCCATGAGCGGCACCGCGCCCGAGAGGCCGAGCAGCGACAGCGTCGAGAAGAGGCTCGATTCGATCGAGAACACCAGCTGGTCGCGCTCGCCGATCACGCCGAAGAGCGGCGCGCCGGCGAACTCCTCCAGCGCGATGGTCCAGACGAGGCGCCGGGTGTTCTCGCCGTCGATCAGGCGGTTGATGCCGATGAAGCTCTCGCTGAAGACGAGCGATGCCGCGAGCAGCACCACGCCCGCGATGATGCCGAGGACGAGCAGCCGGCCGACCTGCGCGCGGTGGAACACGAGGATTCCGACGAAGCCCGACAGCACGCCGGTGCGCGAGCCGGTCCAGAGGAGCATCAGCCCGAGCACGCCGATCGCGGCGCCGTGCACGAGGCGCGTCGGCCCGAGCAGCGGCGCGCGGGCGAAGAGATAGGCGTTGGCGAGGATGAACACCACGCAGATGAACCCCGTGAGCTGCGCGTTGCCGCTCACGCCGACGAGGCGGTTGGAGGCGACCGAGGTGCCGTAGCTCAGCGAGATCTGCAGGAGGTTGGTCGCGAGGAAGCCGAAGCTCGCCCAGCCGACCATGCGGACCACTCGGTCGAGGCCGGAGTCGTCCTGGATCGACTTGCCGATCCCGACGGTGAACGCGAGCATCGTCATCGCCGCCGAGCCGAGCCCGAGCACGCCGCGCAGCGGTTCGTTCAGGCTGAGGCGCGCGAGGTAGTAGGCCTGGAACAGCGCGAACACCACGGTCGCGCCGAGCACGATGCGGGTGCGCCAGCCGCGCGGGCCGAGCAGCGACTTGAGCAGCATGAGCATGAGCAGCACGAACGCGATCGAGCGGCCGTGGGTGCGCAGCGCGGCGAATGGCTGGACGAGCGTGTTGTCGAACCAACGCTGGTCGCCGTAGCTCAGGGTGAGCATGTAGAGCTGCGCCGATCCCGCGAGCAGCAGCCCGTGACGCCAGAAGAGGCAGACCGCGGCGAAGACCGCCGCCGAAAGCGCCGCGCCCGCGCCAAGCGGCGTGAAGAGCGCCTCGACGGCGAGGCGGATCGAGTCGCCGACGGTGGTGAGCCCTCGGTCGGACTGCGCGAGCATTCCGCCGATCGACAGCGCTGGGAGTGCATCCATGCATCCCGTGCCGCGCGATCGGCGCGCGGTCGGACCATCGGTCCGGTGGGAATTTCAAAAATCGCCGTTATCGTGCTCGGGATGTTCGGCAGCCCCATCTACGCCCTGCTGTCGATCGCCGCCGTGGTGGTGTCGGCGGTGGTGTGGGATCGGCTCTTCCGGCACAACCGCGTGCCGCGCGATGGACGGATGGCGCTCGTGTTCCTGGCGGCGCTGGCCGGGGCGTTCCTCGGCGCGAAGATCGCGTTCCTCGTCGCCGAGGGCTGGCATCAGCGCGGCGACTGGTTCGCGCTCGCGTCGGGCCGCACGGTGACGGGCGCGCTCATCGGCGGCACGCTCGCCGCGGAGTTCGCCAAGTGGTGGCTCGGCGTGCGCACCGCGACCGGCGACGCGTTCGCGATCACGGTGCCGCTCGCGGTGGCGATCGGGCGGGTCGGCTGCGTGTCGGCCGGCTGCTGCCAGGGCGTGCCGTGCGAGCCGTCGTGGTGGACGGTCGTCGACGCGCACGGTCACGCCCGCGTGCCGAGCGCGCAGATCGAGCTTGGCTTCAACCTCGCGTTCCTCGCGTGGTCGCTCGCGGCGGCGCGCTTCGGCTGGATGCCGACGCAGCGCTTCAACGTGTATCTCATCGGCTACGGCGTCTTCCGCTTCGCGCACGAGTTCTGGCGCGACGACCACCGCTGGTTCGAAGGGTTCGGCGGCTACCACCTCGCGGCCATCGCGGTCGTCGCGGTCGGCGTCGCGATGATGGTGCGGCGGAGCAGGCTGAACCTCGTCGCGGAACCGCCGCGCGCGCTCTGAGCGGACCGAGCGTCGGTGGCGCGCGCCCGACCCGCGCTTCGTCCCCCGCCGCGCGACGACCACGCCACGCCGCGCGACGACCACGCCACGCCGCGCGACGACCACGCCATGTCGTGCGACGACCACGCCGCGCCGTGCGTCACCCGCGCGCGACCATCGCGATCGCGACGAGCACCAGCACCGCCGCGAACACGCGCCGCAGCACCACCGCGGGCAGCCGCGACGCGAGCCGCGCGCCCGCGAGGCTGCCGACGATGCCGCAGCCGGCGACGATCGCGACCGCGCTCACGCCGACCTGCCCGCCGAGCTCCCGGTCGAAGACCAGGTTCGACATCACGCCGACCAGCGAATTCGCCGCGATCACGAGGAGGCTGGTGCCGACGGCGCGCTTCATCGGCAGCCGCGTGATGAGGACGAGCGCCGGCACGAGCAGGAAGCCGCCACCGACTCCGATGACCGAAGTGACCACGCCGATCGCGAGCCCGGCGGCGGCGGCGAGGGCGATGGCGCGGCGGTCGAGCGCGGGCGCCGTCTCGTCGGCGGCGTCCTTCTGCCGGGCGACCATGCGCCAGGCCGCGACGAGCGCGAGCGCCGCGAAGAGCAGCGCCTGCGTGTACGGCGTGAGCATCTTGCCGATCGGACCGCCCAGCCACGCGCCGACGAACCCCGGCGCCGCGAGCGCCGCGAAGCGCGGCACGTCGACCGTGCGCGCGAGCGCCGCGCGCACGCCGGAGAACAGCGCGATGATGCCGGTGACGGCGAGCGCCTCGACCTTCGCGACCTTCATCGGGTTGCCGAGCACGAGCGTGAAGATCGGGATCGCCACGATCGCGCCGCCCGCGCCGATCAGTCCAAGGCTGAATCCGACGAGCACGCCTCCGAGAACCTCGATGAGTAGGCTGGCGATGTCCATTCGGCGCAATCTAGGTGCAATCGGAGGCGGGTGCCTGCGGCGGATTGCCTGATGGCGGCTTTCGCCGGTCCGATTCTGGACTACCTTGGAAGGATGCCGATCCTCCCGCTCACGCTCGTCGTCGCCGCATCCGTCACGCTGGTGGGTGCGCCGCCGATCACGCCCGCAGCGACCACATCTGCGGAGACGCGGCGCGCGCTCTGGATCAGCCTCGCCGACAAGCCGCTGCCGCGCGGAGGCGTCCGGCCCGAGCACACCGAGCTCACCCCGCGCGCGCTCGCGCGCCGCGCGCAGCACCGCACGATGCCGGGGCTCGTCGACGCGCGCGACCTCCCGGTCGATCCCGCGCGGCTCGGCGCCGTGCTCGCGACCGGAGCGCGCTTCCGCGCGAAGAGCCGCTGGCTGAACGGCATCTCGGTCGACGCGACCGACGCCGAGGCGCGCGCCATCGCGGCGCTGCCCTTCGTGGCGTCGACGTGGTCGCTGCACCGCTCGCATGCCGTGCTGCCGCCGGTCGGCGTCCCCGCGGGCGACGGCGACGCGGGCGAGGGCGGCGTCGCCGGCGGACACACCGCCGCCGACTACGGCCTGATGTACGCGCAGGTCCAGACCGCGGGCATCCCCCCGCTGCACACCCGCGGCTTCCACGGCGAGGGGCTCGTGATCGGCGTGCTCGATACCGGCTTCCACCGCGTGCACGAGGCGTTCCATTCCGCCGAGCATCCGCTGCAGGTGATCGCCGAGTGGGACTTCATCGGCAACGACGGCAACACCGGCATCGAGGCCTCGGACCCGGCGGGCCAGCACCAGCACGGCACGTGGATCCTCGGCACGCTCGCCGCGTACCGCCCGGGCGAGGCGATCGGCTGCGCCTACGCCGCGCGCTACGTGCTCGCGAAGACCGAGGTCGTCCCGACCGAGACCGTGGTCGAGGAGGACTACTACGTCGCCGGACTCGAGTTCATCGAGGCGCAGGGCGCCGACCTCGCGACCAGCTCGCTCGGGTACATCGACTGGTACACCCCCGCGCAGCTCGATGGCCTCACCGCCATCACGACGCGCGCGGTGAACCTCGCGACCGCGAACGGGCTCGTCTGCCTGACCGCCGCCGGCAACGCGGGGCACGACGCCGATCCCGCGACCAACCGCCTGCTCGCGCCCGCCGACGCGTTCGACGTGATCAGCTGCGGCGCGGTCGACGCGAACGGCGTGATCGCCGGCTTCTCGTCCGACGGACCCTCGGCCGACGGCCGCGTGAAGCCCGAGCTCCTCGCGCGCGGCGTGGGCACGGTGTCGGTCCACTCGACGAACCCGACCGGCTACCAGGCGCTCAACGGCACCAGCCTCTCGACGCCGATCGTCGCCGGCGCGGTCGCGCTCGTGAAGCAGGCCCGCCCCGAGCTCGGCGTGACCGCGCTGCGGAACCTGCTCTTCACCAACGCCGGCGACTGGTTCGCCAACGGCGCCGCCGACCCGCTCCATGTGCGCGGCTACGGACAGGTGTCTGCGTTCGGCACCGCGACGTCGGGCCGTCTGCCCGAGGACATCAACCTCGACGGGACTGTCGGCGCCGTCGACCTCGCGCGCGTGCTGAGCGCGTGGGGCGCGTGCGTGCAGCCGGACCCGGTGCTGGGCGTCTGCCCCGAGGATCTCGATGGCGACGGGCAGATCGGCGCGCCGGACCTTGCGCGGATCCTGTCGGCGTGGGGCGGCTGAGGCGCGCGGGCGTGAGGCTGCTGCCGCGCGGGCGTGAAGCAGCTGCCGCGCGGGCGTGAAGCTGCTGCCGCGCGGGCGTGGAGCAACTGCCGCGCGGGCGTGAAGCAGTTGCCTCACGCCCGCGCCAGCACGACCGTCAACGCACGCCGTACTCGAGCGTGACCACCACGCGCGCCGTCTTCAGGATCGAGTCGGTGTCGAACTCACCGTAGTCGCTCGAGCCGGTCGCGCCGCGGGCGACGATCTGGTAGACGCCCTGCGACGCGCTCACGAGGCTGCCCACGCCGGAGCCCGAGCCGCGGGCGAGCGTCTGCGCGCGCTCGTAGGCGTTCGCGGTCGCCTTCTCGAGGAGGTCGAGCTTGGTCTGCTCGATCGTGCTCACGGTGAAGCTCGGCCTGCCGCTGTTGACCTCGAAGCCCTGCTTGACCAGCGCGCCGGTGACCTCGATCGAGGTCGCGCGGAGCAGCTCGAGGTTGCCCGAGCGCACGCTGAGGCTCTGCGCGAGCACGTAGGCCTCGAGCTCGTTGGTCTGGTTCCCCTTCTCGTCGCGGCGGAAGATCTTCGAGATGGTCACGCTTCCGGGCGCGATCTCGTCCTCCTTGAAGCCCTTGGCGAGCAGGAACGCGCGCAGCGCCGCGGCGGCGCGCTCACGCTCGGCGTCGGCGGCGGCGAGCGTGTCGGCCTTGCCGCTCACGGTGCCCCACCACACGCCGCGGTCGCTCGTCACGTCGAGCTCCGCCACGCCCTTCACGCGGATCACGTTCTCCTGCTTCATCGTCTTGAGCGCGCGGCCGAGCGTGTCGCTCGCGCCGAGCACGCCGAACGCAAGGGTGGCGCCGAGCAGGAAGATCCCCGCTCCAGGCGTCGCGACCCAGCCACCGAACCTCGAGAACACGCCGCGCTTCCCGCTGCCATTCGCCATTTCCGACATGGTTGCCTCCTTGCAGTTCGACCCACGACTTCGACCCACGACTTCAACCCGACACTTCGACCCGACACTTCGATCCGAGACTTCGATCCGTCTCGACCGACGCGCCCCCCGTGACCGCACGACAGGGAACACGCGCCACCTTGCGCGTGCCTTCCCACCGATCGCGTGCGGACCACCAGAGGTCGCGCGAGGGTAGGTCCGCCGGCGCGCGCGTCAAGGGGATGGTTCAGGGATTCGCGGGGGCGCCGTACTGGGCCCGCGCCGCCTCGAGGCGGGCGAGCATGCGGGCGAGCAGCTCGGCGTGCTCGGGCTTCGCCGCGAGGCTGGTGCGCTCGTCGGGATCGACGGCGAGGTCGTAGAGCTCGAGCACGGGTGCACCCGAGTCGTCCTTGAGGTCGAGGAAGCGGATCAGCTTGTGCTGCGCGGTGGCGACGCCCTCATGGCGGGGCACCGTGTGCGGGCCGCGGGATTCCTCGAAGCGGTAGTAGACGGCCTCGCGGAACGGCTTGGGCGCGGCCTTGTCGCGCGCGCCGCCGGCGCGCAGGAGCGGCAGCATCGACTTCCCCTGCAGGTCGGCGGGAACGGCGACGCCGGCGGCCTCGAGGAAGGTCGGCGCGAAGTCGAGGTTCTGGACGAGGTCGTCCGAGGCCCACCCCGCGGGAATCACGCCCGGCCAGCGGACCACGAGCGGCATGCGGAAGCTCTCCTCGTACATCCAGCGCTTGTCGTACCAACCGTGCTCGCCGAGGAACCAGCCCTGGTCGCTCGTGTAGACGACGAGGGTGTCGCGCGCGATGCCCAGCCGGTCGAGCTCGTCGAGGATGCCGCCGACCGAGTCGTCGACCCCCTGCGCGGTGCGGAGGTAGTCCTTCGCGTAGCGCTGGAACTTCCACGAGGCCTGCGCGCGGGGCGACAGGTCGCCGATCGCCGCGGCCAGCGCGTCGTTCTCGGCCGCGTAGGTGGCGCGCACGCCGTTGCGGACCGGCTCGGGCAGCCGCGCGAGCTCGTTCGCCATCCAGCGGTCGAGCGGCGCGAGCGTGCCGTCCGGGTCGAGCGCGCGGGCGTCGACCTTGAGGTCGTAGTCCCAGGAGAGGTCGCGGGACACGAGCATCGTCTGCATCGCGCTCGCGGCGGAGCGCCCGGCGTAGTCGTCGAACAACGTGTCGGGCTCGGGGATCTCGACGTCGCGGAACAGCGCGTAGTGCCGCGGCTGGGGCATCCAGTTGCGGTGCGGCGCCTTGTGGTGGACGAGGAGCGCGAAGGGCGTCCCCTGCTTGGCACCGGTCGCGAGCGCGTCGAGCCGCGCGAGCGCCTCGCGGTGGATGATGTCGGTGGCGTGGCCCTCGCGGACCGTCTTGACGCCGTCGACGACGAAGGTGGGGTTCCAGTAGTCGCCCTGTCCGACGAGGACGTCGAAGTGGTCGAAGCCGGTCGGGTCGCTCTCGAGGTGCCACTTGCCGACGACCTCGGTGCGGTAGCCCGCGGCCCGGAGCAGCTTGGGGAAGGTCTGCTGCGCGCCGTCGAACTTCTGGTCGTTGGTCGCGAAGCCGTTCGCGTGGCTGTGCTTGCCGGTGAGCATGACGGCGCGCGACGGGCCGCAGATGGCGTTGGTGACGCTCGAGCGGTCGAAGCGCGCGCCCTCGCGCGCGATGCGGTCGATGCCGGGGGTGGCGACGACGCCGGGCGCGGCCGTCGCGCCGTAGCACGAGATGGCCTGCTTGCAGTGGTCGTCCGACATGATGAAGACGATGTTCGGCCGCGCGGGCGGCGCGGCCGACGCGCCCAGCGAGGCGGCGAGGCTCAGGACGATCGAGGCGGCGCGTGGCATCGCGGCAGCCTACTCCGCTTCCCCCCACCCCGTGCCAGGTTGGTGCCTGGTTGGTGCCTGGCACGTGCCTGGCACCGCTGGAGGCAGCGCGGACACGTGCCGGCTGATCCAGGTTGGTGCTCGGTTGGTGCCGGGTTGGTGCCAGGTTGGTGCCTGGCACCGGTGATGGGCACCGGTGATGGCACCGGTCAGGAGCCGAGCGCGCGGAAGAGGAACCGTGCGCGGCGCAGGTTGCCGTACTCGCCCTCGGCCGC
>Ga0079301_1001114_pt1 | contig 12689 bp, 10 predicted proteins | sample Wag4_2014_7_11_3_FD_74797 | JGI IMG/M metagenome (GOLD analysis project Ga0079301, IMG submission 74797) | Fresh water mixed with fracking chemicals microbial communities from Ohio, USA - Utica-2 Time Series FC 2014_7_11 | ecosystem: Engineered > Industrial production > Chemical products > Input...
CCAAGCGGCATGGCGGCACAGGCCGCGATGCTCATGGGCGTCAGCAGCTTCCAATCGGCCTGATGTCGCACCTGCGGAAAAAGTTGGAAGGAGACGATCAATTCAATCGCCACCACCGTCACCACCATATCCGCCGATCCGAACAGCATGGCGAAGATGGGCGCCATCAGCATCGCCGAACCAAAGCCGGCAAAGCCGCGCATGAGCCCCGCGACGAAGGTTACGCCAAGTGCAGCCCAGATATTGATGCCATCGAAGATCAGCGCAAGCTGGTCGAGGATATCGGCCACAGCTTCAGGCTTGCATCATTGTGGCTGGATGCCGATGCGTTTGGCCAGCGCGCCATACATCTCTCTCTCGCGGCTCACGCGTTCGGCAAAAACGCCGCCACCTTCAAAGGCAGGTACGATGCCTGCCGGCGCCATGGCGCGCGCAACTTCTGGCATGGCGGTTACCTGTTGCAGTGCCTCCGTCAGTCGCGCGACTGCGGCGGCGGGCATGGAAGCAGGTGCTGCCACACCATACCAGGGAATGGCGAGCGCGCGTTCCAGCCCGATCTCGGCGAGGGTTGGCACATTGGGTAATGAGGGATTTCTATTCTCGCCAATCGTTGCAATGCCGATCAGCTTGCCATCATTCACGGCCGGCACTGCAACTGAATCAAACAATAATTGCACGCGTCCGGCCAGCGCATCAGTCAATGATGGTGCAGAACCACGATAGGGCACGTGTTCGAGCTTGATCCCGGTGACGTCGCCGAAAAGCTCGCCCGTCAATTGTGTGATGGTGCCAGGCCCGGCGGAACCGAAGCGCAATTGCCCAGGATTGGCCTTGCCATAGGCGATCAGGCCCGCAGCATCTCGGAATGGCAGAGAAGGATGGGAAGCGATAACACTATAGCCGAGCGTGATGCGCGCCACAGGGATGAAGGCGGTGGCAGGATCATAGGGAAGGCCTGCCATGACATGCGGGCTGATGGTCAGCACCGCGGTCGGGAAAATCAGCACCGTATGGCCATCGCGCGATTGCGCGACCGCCTGCGCGCCAATGCTGCCCCCTGCCCCGGCGCGATTTTCGATCACGACCGGCTGGCCAAGAATGCGCGAAAGCGGTTCCACCAGCGGCCGCGCTGAAACATCAGAAGGCCCGCCTGGCGGATAGGGCACGAGCAAGGTCAGCGGCCGTGTCGGCCAATCCGCCGCGCGCGCCAGATAAGGCAGGCTGAGAGCAGAGGCAGCCATGCCCCCAAAGCTGCGTCTTGTGATTTTTCCCATATGAATGCTTCTCCCCGTTGCTTTTGATTGTCGAGATGGGGAGCCTAGCAAAAGTGAGCGAAAACCCAAGGGCGGCTGAGCGCTACTGAGGAGGGAGGATGGCGCGCCCTGGTGGATTCGAACCACCGACCCACAGCTTAGAAGGCTGTTGCTCTATCCAACTGAGCTAAGGGCGCCCTGAAATCGCGCGGTCAGTGAGACCAATTCTCATGCCGGCCGAATTTGAAGTTATCGGCATAGACCTTGGGTTTGATGTCGCCCGTGGCCTTGGCTGGCGCCTCCGCCTCATAGCGCAGGCCTTGCGCCTCGGCATAGGCGATTGCCTGATCGCGGCTGTCAAACTGCAACGTCACCTGCTTCGCCGTATCGGCCGAGCCATACCAACCCACCAGCCGATCCGCGCGCTGCGCTTCGTTGGGCACGAAACTCAGCACCCAACCTGCTTTGGCGGCGCGGCCGGATTGCATAGCGGATTTTGCCGGCTGGTAGATGCGCGCAAAACCTTTGGTTTCGGACATGGGCTTACCTCTTTCTCTGGCGCTTCTTGTCCACCATTCGGCGCCGAATCTCAAGCGAAAGTGGTGGCTTTCCCTAGACTGCGAACTGCCCCTAGGATTCGGCGCCTCAAGCCCCGCAAAGGAACCCCGCCATGCTGCCGAGCCAACGCGACGCTTTCGATATCCCGCGGGATGTCTGCTACCTGAACGCAGCTTCCTGGAGCCCGCTGCCCCGCGCTGTCCAGGCCGCCGGGCATGAAGGCGTGGACCGCAAGGCGCGCCCTTGGGCGGTGGACCCAGGCCTCGCGCGCGCGCAGCATGAACGGACGCGCGCGGCTGCGGCGGCGCTGATTGGCGCGGCGCCCGAGGATGTGGCGCTGATCCCCTCGGTCTCCTACGGCGTCGCCGTGGCGGGCAAGATTTTTGCGCCGCCGGCTGGTACGCGGGTTTTGTTGATCGAAGATGATCATTCCTCCCCCGTGTTGGAATGGATGACGCGCGCCGCCGCCCAGAGTTTTGCGGTGGAGGTGGTGCGCCGCCCGGCCAATGGTGATTGGACATCGGCGGTGCTGGAAGCGATCGCGCGGCCAGGCGCGGCGCCAGTATCGCTTGCCTCGATCTCCTCAGTGCATTGGGCGGATGGGGGCGTGATTGATATCGCCGCCATCGTGCCGGCCTTGCGCGCAACGGGGGCGGCGCTGCTGGTGGATGCGACCCATGGCGCGGGTGTGACGCCGTTGAATATGGCCGAACTTGACCCCGACTTCCTGATTTTCCCGACATACAAATGGGTACTTGGCCCCTATGGGCGCGCCTTCATGTATATTGCCAAGCGCCGGCAGGAAGGCGTGCCGCTCGAGCAAACCGGCTTTGGCCGCCGCGCCATCGCCTCGGAAGCCGCACCTTATTTGAAGGACACCAGCTTCGCCCCCACCGCGCGCCGATTTGACATGGGGGAACGCGATCACTTCATCTCCTTGGAAATGGCGGCTGTGGGCATGGAGATGATGGCCGCATGGGGCCCAGCCGCGATCAGCGAAAGGCTTGGCGCGCTGACGGATCGGCTGGCGGAGGGCCTAGCTGCCCAGGGCGCGGTGCTGACTGAAAAGCGCTTTCGCGTGCCGCATATTCTGAGCATCGCCTTCCCCGGCGGCATGCCGGAGGGGCTGGTGGAAAAACTCGCCGCAGCGGGCGCGCATGTCGCGCCCCGGCTGGGGCGCATCCGTATCAGCCCGCATGTCTATAATGATGAGGCGGATATTGATCGCTTCCTGGAAATCTGGAGCAAGGTCACGCAATAACATAATCGGCGGGATCAAGATTTTCCGTCATGCGCCGATAATCCACCAGGCGGAAGGGTGAATTGGTCACCACCCTGCCCGCCTTGTTCTTGTACCAGCTGCCCACACCCGGATGCGTCCAGACCATGCGCGCATGGGTCGCATCCAGGAAGTCGTTATAGGCAGCGCAGCGATCTTCGCGGATTTCGATACTGCGCGCGCCGCTTTCCACGACTTCGCGAATGGCCTGCATGATGTAGCGCACCTGGCATTCCGAATGGAACATCGCACTGCCACCATGGGCGAGATTTGTCCCAGGCCCATAGAGCATAAAGAAATTCGGAAAGCGTGGCACGGTGATGCCAAGGAAGGCGCGCGGATCATCCTCGCCCCAAACTTCCCGCACGGAAACGCCGTCGCGGCCAAAAATCTCGAAAGACCCAAGCGCCTTGGCGCCATCAAAGCCTGTCGCCATGATGATGACATCGGTGGCGTGGTGCCGCCCATCCTGGGTTTCCACGCCATCCTTGGTAATGCGCGCAATGGGTGTGGTGACCAGTTCCACATTCGGCGCGGTCAGCATCTTGTACCAGCCATTATCGCGCAGCATGCGCTTGCCATAGGGCGGATAGGGCGGCACGACCTTTTCCAGCAGATCCGTGCGATTGCCGATCTGCGTCTTGATATAGCCGATGATATCCTCACGCAGCTTCTGATTGGCGGCATTGAGCGATTGCGCCGGCTGATCCCAATTCGGGTCCTTGTGCAGTGACGCATGCATGCCATCGGCGGACGCCCATAAAAGCTGGAAGCGATACCATTTGGCATAGAAGGGAATGTGCTTCAGCGCGGCCTTCTTCGCTTCTGTCACGACCGCATGGTAATTGGCGTTATAGACTGCCCAATGCGCCTGGCGCTGGAAAATGGTGAAATGGCCAAGCTTGGGCGCAATGGAAGGCCCGGCCTGCATGCCTGATGCGCCGGTGCCAATCATCGCAACACGCTTGCCTTCAAGCGCCACACCGTGATCCCAGCGCGCAGTATGAAATAACGGGCCAGCGAAATCCGCTACACCTGGAATGGCTGGGATCACCGGGCGGCTGATCGTGCCAACGGCGCCCACCAGTGCTTCGAATTCATGCGTTTCTTCGCACCCTTCGGCATTGCGCGTGGTTACGCGCCAAAGCGCAGCGCTTTCATCATAATGCGCAGCAACCACACTGGTGTTCAGGTGCAGATCGCGCCGCAGCCCGTATTTGTCGGCGATACCTTCCAGATACTGCCAAAGCTGATCGCGCTTGGAAAAATGCTCTGGCCAATCATGGTTGGGTTCGAAGGACAGCGAATAGAAGTGATTGGGCGTATCCACGCCGCAGCCCGGATAGTCGTTCTCATACCAGGTGCCGCCGACCGCATTGTTCTTTTCGAAAATCGTGAAGGGCAGCCCGGCTTCCTGCAGCTTGATCGCCATCAGCAGGCCGGAAACGCCAGCGCCAATAATGCCGGTGCGGAATGCCGCACGGCGTGCTGCCGGCACATCACGGCGCCACTGCACCGTCTTTGGGTCCGGCGCATCCACCACCGTCTCTTCACGGATCAGCGGCAAATATTCTGCCGGCACCTCCGCCCCCACACCAACGGACAGCATCCGCTGCAGCAGATGCGCCGGGGGTTCCGCAGGCAAGGGGCGCCCGCTTCGCGCGTAATCCAGCAGCACGTCACGCAGCCGGGCTCGGAGTGCTGCGCGTAATTGATCCGGCGCGGCCTCATGGAAGTTCCAGGGGCCTTTGATATGCGGCGCCAGCCGGTCAAGCCATTCTGCCTCACCGGACAGATGCACGAGCACCATCAGCAAGGGCGCGATATCGCCACCGGCCAGCGCCTCATCCAGTAAGGCAGGGTGGGACAGGAAGGTTTTGGGATCGGGGATCATGGCGACTAGATGATCACGTCAAGCCCAGTCGCGCCAAGCCCCCATATGCAAAAAAGCTGTGCATGAGAAGTATTTGCAGGCCAACCAAAAACAATTGGGCCAGTTGAAAAACAAGCCGTGCAGCCAATCCCTAATGATAGGCCTGACCTTCAGCTTTCATCAAAGCTTGAACTGCGAGTATCTGGGGCTTCGCCATGCCTGACCTTAGGCAGCGCAACCTTTTGCGGTTCCCATCGGCCTCGGCCATCCACATGGCGCTGATCGCGAGACAAGGGCTCACGCCCGGACCAAGCGCTACTCTACGTCAATTCAACAGCACTCAGGCGCCTTTGGCCGGATGCTTGAGAAAGAGGTTCAGGCTTTCCCCGCCCGATTTTTTGACAGCAAAAACCAAAGATCCAAAACATAACCCTATCTGCTGATGTCAATTGCCTTCGCAAAGTGCAGTCACGAAATTCCTACCAAAGCATGACGAAGTGGCGTCGAATACGGTGCGGCGGAGCGCAGCGTGGCGCGCCTGCCTTTCTTCTAGTGACATTTCGAGCGCTGTGTTCATTGCCTCAGCGATATCATCCGGATCATAAGGGTTCACGATCAAAGCCTCAGTCATCTCCTCCGCGGCCCCAGCGAATTTCGAAAGAATCAAAACGCCCGGATCGGCTGCGTCTTGAGCAGCGACGAATTCCTTCGCCACCAAGTTCATCCCATCACGAAGGGGTGTCACAAGACCAATCCGTGCCAACCTAAATAGTCCAGCAAGTTTGCTGCGCGCGACCGTTTGCGTCATGTAACGAAGTGGCACCCAATCAAAATGGGAAAGGCGGCCATTTATGTCCCCGGCCAGGCGGTCCAGGTCACGCCGCAAGCTCTGATAGGCGACCACGTCTTCACGAGAACGGGCGGCGATCTGCAGCATAGAGACCCGCCGGTGATGTTGCGGAAAACGCGCAAATAGGCGTGCAAAGCCGTGAAAGCGCTGCGGAAGACCCTTGGAATAGTCCAAACGTTCAGCGCTGACGACTAGAGTACGGTCAACAAGGCTTTCCCTGACACGCTGAATATAGGCCGTACTGACGGTGCGCGCCGCTACCCGCGCAAAAGCTGACGCATCGATACCAATGGGGTTCGCGATAGCACGCACAAGCCGATCACCATGTTGAATTTTATTGCCATCAACCGCAAGCCCATCTACGCGTCGGGCACAATCGAGAAAGTCCTGCAGATGCGTTTGCGTCTGGAAACCGACAAGATCATAATCACAGAGCATTTCAAGCATTTCGCGCGCCGGTGGCAAGGCTTCAAATACGGACGGGGGTACAAAAGGAATGTGAAGGAAGAAGCCGATCCGTCCAGAAAAGCCAATGGCGCGCAGTGCTTTGGCTAGGGGAATGAGGTGATAGTCGTGAACCCAAATGATGTCATTTTGTTGCAGCAAAGGCATGAGTAGCGACGCAAAGCTAGCATTGACTGACAGATATCCCTCAAAATCTTCCCGTCGATAACTCATTAAACCAAGGCGGAAATGCAAAAGTGGCCAAAGCGACGAATTCGCAAAACCAACATAGAACCGCTCGTAATCCTGCCTGCTGAGATCAATGGTACCATAGGTCACACCGCCCCCGGTGACCACGCGTGGTGCCGTGGAAGTCTGCTCCGCGACACGGCCGGACCATCCAAACCAGAGCGTATTCGGCCCAATGAAGGATTGAAGCGCGACCGCAAGACCGCCGGCACTCCTGCCCCCTTTGGATTTCGGTGGCGGGACACGATTCGAAACAATAACAAGCCGCGGATCAGTCATGCGCTGCATCTCGCTGCAGGTGAGCCAAGCCGCGCGCGAGCCAAGCGCGCACCTCGGCGGGTCCACCGATGAAGTCGCGGCCGACATGGAGGCCCATGCCACCGTGCCGGCGCGCAGCCTCCATCCCCTCCTCATCCGTGACATCGTCTCCGACAAATACTGGAAAACGGCCATCAAAGGGCTTTGCCGACATCAGGGCCTCAACCGCACGCGACTTAGTCGCTGCTCGTGGACGGATTTCAAGAGCCATATGCGCGCGCAGCAGCGCGAAGGAATGCTGCTGATCATGCAACAGGCGCTCCAGCATTGCGCGAGCCACAGCTTCATGTTGCGGCGCCTTGCGGTAATGCAAGGCAAGCCCGTGTGGCTTGTGTTCAAGCAAAAGACCCTGGTATCGCTCTACTTCCCTTTCCAATCGTTCTGCCCACTCTTTTGGGAGTCCTGGCATGGCGTCAGCAAAGCATGCGTTGCCGACGACACCGCGCAACTGGGCGCCATGGCTGAAGCCACCAGATGCAACAAAGGGTTTCAGTAACCTATCTGCAGTTTCCTGGGCGCGACCAGTCACAATCGCAAGCGCGCCACCAAGTAGTTCGCGCACGGCCTCAAGAAGGGCGGGCAACTCTTTTGGAACGACGACTTCATCCGGCGTCGGGGCAATATCAATCAGCGTTCCATCGAGATCGAGAAATAAAGCCCAATTTGTTTTAATTTTGACGATACTAACATAACTCATGCGCCTTGTTTAGGCCACAATTGCCCATTCGTCAACCCTAGTAGTTGTTTATTCCGATACAGAAAGGGTTTTATATTCCGTATTCCAAATGAGTAAGCTTGATCGAATTAATCGTCTGTCGCCGAGGAAGGAAAATTCGATGAGGATTTGTATTGCAAGATCGAAGAATGTATCGCTGAAAAAAACATAACCATGTTCAGGAGCAGGAATTTGTTTTACTGCCCCTGCATATAGAAAAGGCCTCATACAAAGTATGAGGCCCCTTCCCGTTCCGATCCTGTGCGGATCAGACGGAGTAGTACATCTCAAACTCAACCGGGTGCGGGGTGTGTTCAAACTTGTACACATCCGTCCATTTCAGTTCGATATAGCTTTCGATCTGATCCTTGGAGAACACATCGCCGGCGAGCAGGAAGTCGTGATCCGCTTCCAGCGCCTGCAGCGCTTCACGCAAGGAACCGCACACGGTCGGAATGCCCTTCAGTTCTTCCGGCGGCAGGTCATACAAATCCTTATCCATCGGGTCGCCCGGATGGATCTTGTTCTTGATGCCATCAATGCCGGCCATCAGCATGGCAGCGAAGGCAAGGTAGGGATTCGCACCCGGATCCGGGAAGCGCACTTCAACGCGCTTCGCCTTCGGGCTGGTCGCGTAAGGAATACGGCAGGAAGCCGAACGGTTGCGCGCAGAATAGGCGAGCAACACGGGCGCTTCAAAACCCGGGATCAACCGCTTGTAGGAATTGGTCAGCGGGTTGGTGAAGGCATTCAGCGCCTTGGCGTGCTTGATGATGCCGCCAATGTAGTACAGCGCCGTCTCCGACAGATCGGCATAACCATTGCCGGCGAAAACCGGCTTGCCGGCCTTCCAGATGGACTGGTGCACATGCATGCCCGAACCATTGTCGCCATAGATCGGCTTTGGCATGAACGTCGCGGACTTGCCGTAGCTATGGGCGACATTGTGCACGCAGTATTTGTAGATCTGCATGAAGTCAGCCTGCTGAACCAGCGGGCCGAACTTCGTGCCGAGTTCGTGCTGCGACTGCGCCACTTCATGGTGATGCTTTTCGATCGGCAGGCCCATCTCACCCATGGTGGAGAGCATCTCGGCGCGCAGATCCTGTTCGCTATCCACCGGCGGCACCGGGAAATAACCACCCTTCACAACCGGGCGATGGCCCATATTGCCTTCCGGGTAGTCCTTCATATTGGCGCCGGGACCTTCGATGCTATCCAGCGAGAAATGGCCAAAATTGCCGCCCGTGCCGAATTTCACATTGTCGAACACAAAGAATTCTGCTTCCGGACCGAAGAAGGCGGTATCGCCAATCCCGGTGGATTTCAGGAATTCCTCCGCCTTCTTCGCGGTGGAGCGCGGGTCGCGGTTGTAGCGCTGCCCGGTGGAGGGTTCATAAATGTCGCAGAACAGGATCATCTGCGGCTTGGCCGAGAAGGGATCCATCACCGCGGTGGTCGCATCCGGCATCAGGATCATGTCTGATTCATTGATGGCCTTCCAGCCCGCGATGGAGGAACCATCAAACATGATCCCCTCTTCGAAGATTTCCGGCTCAATGGTCGAAACATGCTGGGCGGTGTGCTGCCACTTGCCGCGCGGATCCGTGAAACGGAAGTCCACATATTCCACGCTGTGTTCCTTGATCATCTCCATCACCTTGGAGACGGCATTGCCACCCGCGGCGGCTGCTGGCTTCTTGGCCATCCTGTGCAATCCTATTCCGTGCTAACGAACCCCGAATGAAACTGCACCAAGCCGCGACTTCGGTATCCCGCGGCCCAGTCCGGCACCAGGCGAGCACCCTTCAGGTACTCCCCGGCTTGTTCAGGCGCGGCCGGTCAAACCCGCCGCTCCTCGCCCTACCCCCCCGCCGAGAAGGGATGGAGCGAAACTCAATAGCTTCAGACCGCGTCCTCGCCCCGCTCACCGGTGCGAATACGGATCACTTCCGAAACGTTAGATACAAAAATCTTGCCATCACCAATCCGGCCCGTGCGGGCGGCGGCCTGAATGGCTTCCACGGCGCGGTCCAGCATGTCGTCGCTGCAAATCACTTCCACTTTCACCTTGGGCAGAAAATCAACAACATACTCGGCGCCGCGATAGAGCTCCGTATGGCCCTTTTGCCGGCCAAAACCCTTGGCTTCGATGACTGTCAGGCCCTGCAGACCAATCTCATGCAGCGCGTCCTTCACCTCATCCAGTTTGAAGGGTTTTATGATGGCCTCGATCTTCTTCATCGCTCCCGTCCCATCATGGGGTTGGCCCCATGCCATGCTCCGCGGCGCCATGCCCCGCTTCCTCGCGCCGCATATGGCATGCGGGCGGGGGTGGGGACAATCGCGCCAAGGCAAGAAAAACGCTTTTCTGGGCAGGGAGCGCCTAGATTTTGATCATAAAGCCCAAAATCACGCCATTGCCGCCCGGTGGCTTGCCCCCCGCCGCATCGCACCCCATAAGCGGAGCAGGGCTGGCCGCGTCCAGCATGGGTTCAAAGCACTTGGGCAGGTTAGATGAAGCCGCAGAACGAAGTCCTTTCAGGCATTGGCACCACCATCTTCACCGTCATGTCGGCGCTCGCCAATCAGCATGGCGCGGTCAATCTGGGCCAGGGTTTCCCTGATTATGATGGCCCGGCCGATGTGATCCATGCTGCCGCCGCCGCGCTTCTGGATGGCCGCAACCAATACCCGCCCATGAGCGGCGTGCCCGAACTCCGCCAGGCGGTCGCCCATCACAATAAGCGCTTCTATGGCATTGAGGCCGACCCGAATGCCGAGGTGGTGGTGACCTCAGGCGCCACTGAAGCAATCACCGCCTGCCTCATGGCCGTGCTCAATCCCGGCGATGAATGTGTGCTGATTGAACCGCTTTATGACACCTATTTGCCGGTGGTGCGGCTGCTTGGCGCCGTGCCGAAGCTGGTGCGGCTCAGCCCGCCGGAATGGGCGCTGCCGCGCGCGGAATTGGCCGCGGCTTTCGGGCCGAAGACCAAGGCAGTATTGCTGAACACGCCGATGAACCCAACCGGCAAGGTCTTCACCGAGGAAGAACTCCGCTTCATCGCGGGCCTGCTGGAACAGCATGATTGCTACGCGATTTGCGATGAGGTCTATGAACATCTGACCTTTGATGGCGCAAAGCATATCCCGCTGATGACGCTGCCTGGGATGCGCGCGCGCTGCATGCGGGTTGGCAGCGCCGGCAAGACCTTTTCGCTGACGGGGTGGAAGATCGGCTATATCACAGCGGATCGCAGCCTTGCCCAAAACGTGACGAAGGCGCACCAGAACCTGACCTTTACCACCGCGCCCAATCTGCAGCGCGGCGTGGCGGTGGGGCTCATGAAGGATGATGCCTATTTCGCTGGGCTTTCCACGCATTTGCAGGCCAAGCGCGACAAGCTTGGCGCGGGCCTCGCGCGGCTTGGCTTTGATGTGCTGCCGGCCAAGGGTTCCTATTTCATCACGACCGATTTCCGCCCGCTTGGCTTCAATGGTGATGATGTCGCCTTCTGCCAGACACTGACAGAAGAAGCCAAGGTCACCGCGATCCCAGTAACCGCCTTCTACGCCAGTGAGGATGCGCCATCCCATTACGCGCGCTTTGCCTTTTGCAAGGGCGATGCGGTGATTGATGAGGCGCTGGCGCGGATGGAGACGTGGTTGGCTAAGCGGCGGGGGTGAATAAAGTTTGTTCCATGGAAGGTTCAGGCCGCCAGAAACTCCCTTAGCGTCGCCAGGAAATCTTCGGGATTTTCCGCATGCAGCCAATGGCCAGCGCGGGGGATGCTGGCGAAACCAATGCGCGGAAAAAGCGCGCGAAACGCCGCGTGGTCTTCGGTGCGGATATAGGGCGAAAGCGCGCCAGCCATGGCGAGTGCCGGGCCTTCGAACCGCGCGCCGGGTGGCGGCGCGAAATCCTCGATCTCCGGCATGGCGGCGGCGATCTCGATCAAGCCGATCCGCCAAGCTGGCGGCGTGGCCTCGAAGCGGAGGTTTTGCAAGAGAAAGCTCCGAATGGGTGCCTCGGGCACGGCAGCGCGCAAGGCCAGGTCGGCTTCCTGGCGCGTCAGGCCGGGATGAAGCGGCACGGCCTGCATCGCGCCCACCGTGGCGCGGAGCGCGGGCGGATAGGGACGCGGGGCGATATCGGCAACGATCAGGCGTTCCACCAATTCTGGCCGCGTGAGCGCCAGCATCATCGCAACCTTGCCGCCCATGGAATGGCCCAGCACAACAGCGCTTTCGATGCCAAGCGCCGCCAAGGTCTCGGCCACATCTTCGGCCTGCGCTGCGTAGGCCATGCCGGGCGCATGGGGTGAGGCGCCGTGATTGCGCAAATCCAGCGCCACCACGCGGTAATCTGCGGCCAGCGCCTTCTGCACCGCGCCCCAATTGCGCGCCGATCCGAATAGCCCATGCAGCAGCACCAGCGGCGGCCCCTGCCCGGCTTCCAGCGCCTGCAGCCGCATCTATTCCGACGCCGCCAGCACGACCGAAGCCACGATCAATCCGCCGCCCAGCATCATATCCCAGCCAAAGGGCTCACCGAGCCATAGGGTGGAGACAAATACCCCAAAGGCCGGCACCAGCAGAAAGGCGACTGAGGCAACCGCACCGGGCAGGCGTCGCCCGACCTCAACGACGCACCAGGTGCCGATGGGGGCCACAATCAGCCCGATATAGAGCAAATAGGGCCAGGCGGAGAGGCCAATCGCCGGTACCCTTGGGCTCATGAGCGCGAAGGGCAGGATGACCAGCGCGCCGATGGAAAAGGCCCAGGGCAGCAAATCGAACATCGGCGATTTCGGCGGAAAGCGGCGCGTGACGATGATGGCAATGCTCCAGAGCAGCGCGGCGACGATCAACATGCCATGCCCCGCCAATTGCCCCGGCGCAGTCCAATCCACCGCCCAGGGGCCGGCCAGCACCATGATGCCGCCAAGCCCCAAAAGCGCCGCCACCCAACGGCGCCCGGAAACCTGTTCGCCCATCACCAGCATGGACAAGGGAATGAGCCAATAGGTAACCACGGCGGAAATGATCGCGGTGCGTCCGGCCTCCACCAGCGCGACTGCGGCATGGGCAAGGACAAAAAAACCGCCCAATTGCAGAATGCCAACGGCAAAAATGGTCGGCAGGTC
>Ga0079301_1001117_pt1 | contig 12628 bp, 10 predicted proteins | sample Wag4_2014_7_11_3_FD_74797 | JGI IMG/M metagenome (GOLD analysis project Ga0079301, IMG submission 74797) | Fresh water mixed with fracking chemicals microbial communities from Ohio, USA - Utica-2 Time Series FC 2014_7_11 | ecosystem: Engineered > Industrial production > Chemical products > Input...
TCGGCGATGTCCTGTTCGGCCGGTCGATGGGCAAGCGGATCGTCGGGCTGCGGATCATCGCCGCCCGGGGTGGTCCGGCGACGGCTGGGCGGCGCGCGCTTCGGGCGCTGGTCTCGTCGATCGCGGTGGCGAGCCCCGTCGTGATGCTGCTCGCCTTCCTGCACCCGCGCGGCGACGGGCCGGCGGAGATGCTGACGGGCACCGCGGTGGTCGATGCGTCGGAGGTCGACGAGGGTGGGAACCCGCCCGCGCGGACCGGCGACGGCCAGAACCGCCCGGACTGAGCAGTTCTTGCCTTTTGAGGATTCTCTTCCTGCCTGCCGATGAACCGAACGGGTGCGTCGCCGCCCGGGATTCTGTTCCCGGAGGCACGGGCCCGGGACGACGTCCGGCTCGCCAAGGATTGGCGGGTCCAGTGCGCATGCACGCTCGGAAGGATTCTGAGAACCGCGATGGCAGAGACCCCGACACCCGATCCACGCACCTCCGCCGGAGGTCCGCTGCGCGCGCTGCTCCGCGATGCATGGCAGGTTCCGCTGCTGGTCGCCGGCATCGCGGGGATCGCGGGTGCCATCTGGTTCGCCCGCGCGAACAAGGCGGAAAACCAGTGGGATGAGGCGCTCGCGCAGGCCAACGAGCAGATCGAGAAGGACGAGCTCGAGGTCGCGCGCACCATCATCGACACCGTGATCGCGCCGCACATGGGCGAGGCGCCCGAGGGGTTCGAACCGCGGTTCGCGGTGGCGCGCGCCGACCTCGCCTCGGAGGAGCTCGCGAAGTCCGGCAAGCTCGACAAGGAGTCGTTCGAGGCGGTCGCGAAGCTCTACGAGGGGGCGCTCGAGCTGGGCGCAGACCTTGGCGACGCGCAGTTCGCCCGCTACATGAACGCGTTGGTCGGGGCGGGCCGCGAGTCGGAGGCGATCCGGCAGGCCGAGGCGGCGGGGGACCTCGAGCATGCGCGCAAGCTCGCGTCGCGGTTCGGTCGCCAGCAGCTGCAGGCGGCGTACGACGCGGTGATGGCCGGCGGCGCGCGCGGCACGAAAAAGCTCGACGACGCGAAGGTGAAGGACTTCTTCGAGGCCTACGAGGACCTGAAGGGCGGCGACCGCGACTCGGGTGACCCGCGCCGCGTCTCCGCCGACGACCGCGCGTGGGCCGCGACGCTCGCAGCCCGCGTGCGCCTCGCGCGTAACGATCCCGCGGCGGCCGCCGCGTCGCTGCAGATCGACCTGCCCCGCGCCGATGCGGCGCTCGCGGCGGGCGAGCCGGTGGGGGAGGAGCACTTCGCCCAGCTGCGGCTGCTCCTCGGCGAGGCGTTCCGGCGCGAGGGCAAGCTCGCCGACGCCGAGCACTGGCTCGAACTCGCGCGCGAGGGCGTCGATGCGTCGAAGCCGCTGGCCGGCGAGATCGACCTCGCGCTCGGCCGCACGCGGCTGGCGCTCGAGCGGACCGAGGACGCGCACGCGGTGCTCGATCCGGCGGTGGCGCTCGAGCACCCCGGCGACCTGAAGCCGCTCCTGCTCGTCGAGCGGGCGCGCGCGCGGGCGCTGCTCGGGCGGCTCGACGAGTCGCTCTCGGATTTCGACGCGCTGCTCGCGCTCTCGGCCAAGGGCACGCTGGCCGAGGATGCCGCGCACGGCGCGCTCGATGCGCTCAACGCCCTGGCCGCCGATGCGCTCGGCGAGGAGCGCTTCGACACCGCGTACGCGCTGGCGGAGCGTGCCGTGTCGTTCGACGACGACGGTGCGCGCGGCGCCGCGGCGCTCATCCGGCTCGCGGAGGGCGCGTACCGGCTCGCCCGGCTGATGCGCGACCGCGAGGTCGAGCGCGCGGGCAGCCTCGCGGCGATCGACCCGGGCGAGCGCGTCGCGATCAACCGCATGTACCTTCGCGCCGGCGAGGCGTTCTCCGACTTCCTGCGCACCGATGCGGCGCGCGATCTGGCGCAGCCCGAGCGGGCGGAGCTCCACTTCAGCGCCGCCGACTGCTTCGACTGCGCGGGCGAGGCGTCGCTCGCGCTCTCGCACTTCGGCGACTCGCTGGAGGAGCTCGGCGAGCGCGACACCAAGCGCGTCGAGCGACTGCTGCGCATGGGCGACATCCACCACGCCGCCGGCGCCTTCGACAAGGCGGTCGAGGCGTACGAGGCGATCGCGGCCATCACCGAGAACGATCCGCGGGTGGCGATGCGCCTGTGCCGCGTGTTCGCCGAGAGCGACCAGGCGCCGCGCGCGATCGCCGAGCTGCAGCGCGTGCTCACCGGCAAGGCCGGACTCACGCCGGACAGCGAGCAGTACCTCGAGGCCCTCGAGATCTACGCGCGGATGTCGCGTGCGCGCGGCGATTTCGTCGCGTCGGCCGAGCGCCTCGCAGAGCTCATCGAGCGCGCGCCCGATGCGACGCAGGTGGGCGAGCGCACCTTCTGGCTCGCCGACAGCCTGCGCGAGATCGCCGATGCGGCACGCGCCGAGTCGCGCAACGAGGAACTCACCGCCGCGCGGCGCGCGCAGCTGGTGCGCTCGGCCGAGGAGCGCGCGCTCGAGGCCCAGCGCGCCTACCAGCAGGCGATCGACAAGCTCGAGGCGCGCGGCCGCAGCCTCGACGCGCTCGGTCGCGACATGCTCGCCAACGCCTACCTCCAGCGGGCCCACTGCGCCTTCGACCGCGGCGACTTCCGCGAGGCGATCGAGTTCTACGAGACCGTCGACCGCAAGTACGCCGACGACGTGCGCAGCCTGCGCGCGCTCGTGCAGATCGTGAACGCCGCCGACGCGCTCGGCGACACCGCGCGCGCCGAGGCCGCGCACCGGCTGGCGCTGCGCCGGATCGAGAGCCTGCCCGAGGAGGCGATGCTCGGTCCCGACGGCGTGTTCGGTCGCGACGATTGGCGCAACTGGCTGCGCCGGCACCCGCCCGGCGCGAGCCGCGTGGCGACCGGCGGCGAGACCGATGGCGCCGGGAAGGACGGCGCGCCGTGAGCGGCTTGTCGAACGGTTCTCCGAACAGTTCCCCGGGCGATGCGTCGGGCGATGCGTCGCGTCGCGCACCCGGCCTGCGCATGCGCGAGATCGCCGCGGCGCGGCTCGGTTCGGCGCGTGCGATGCGCGTGCTCGCCGAGCGCCAGCCGTCCGTGCTGGCCGCGGTCGACGCGGCGGCGCGTGGCGAGATGGCGCAGATCGAGGCAGAGGAACTGCTGCTTGCGCACCTCTCCTCGCGCGAGGCCTGCATCGCGTCGATGCGCGCCTTCGACGGCGAGTGGCGCGAACTCGCGCGCGACGCGTCGGCGTGGAGCGACGCGGAGACCGACGAGATCCAGTCGTCGGCGCGGGAGTTCCTCGCGGTCATCGCCGAGATCGAGGCGTCCGACGCGGTCTTCGCGCGCGCCCTCTCGGACCGCCGCGGCGCCGCGCGCGACGAGATCACCCGCACCGACAGCGGCCGCGCCGCGAACCGCGCCTACGGCGCGCCGCGCGGCGACGAACCGCGCTTCACCGACAGGAGGGGCTGAATGAGCACGATGAAGGCCGACAACGCCGACTTCGCCGAGTTCGTCCGCTCCTTCGGCGAGGCGACCGCGCGGCTGCAGGAGACCCACATCGCGCTGCGGTCGCAGGTCGAGCGCCTCCAGGCGGAGCTCGCCGAGGCCAACGAGCGCCTGCGCCGCTCGCGCTCGCTCGCCGCGCTCGGCGAGATGGCCGCGGGCATCGCCCACGAGATCCGCAACCCGCTCGGCGCGATCGCGCTCAACGCGGAGCTGCTCACCGAGGACGTCGCCGACCGCCCCGAGGCGGCCGCGAGCGTCGACAAGATCCGCCGCGCCGCCGACCGGCTCGACCGCATCGTCGGCGACGTGCTCAGCTTCGCCCGCGACACGCGCGTGAACGCCGTGCCGACGAGCGCGCGCGAGATCCTCGAGCTCGCGCTCTGCGACTGCGAGGCGTTGCTCGCCAAGGAGTCGGTCGAGGCCCATCTCGAGATCGACGGCGCGTGCCGGCTCTCGGCCGACAGCGCGCTGGTCGCGCAGGCGGTGTCGAACCTCGTCCGCAACGCGGTCGAGGCGACGCGCGGCTCGCCGGTGCGGGAGATCACGCTCTCCGCGCGCGAGGCGCGCCTGCGCACCGCCGACGGCGCGCGCCGCGGCTTCGTCGTCCTCGCCGTCGAGGACACGGGCCCGGGCATCCCGGCCGACGCGCGCGAGCGCATCTTCAATCCGTTCTTCACGACCCGCGAGGAAGGCACCGGCCTCGGCCTCGCGATCGTCCACCGCATCGTCGACGCGCACGGCGGCATGACCGCCTGTGGCGAGGCGGCGCGCGCGACCGGCGGCAGGCGCGGGGCTCGTCTCGAGCTCTCGCTCCCGCTCGAGCCGGCGCGCATCGGCGCGGCCGAGGGCGTCTCCCTCGGCGAGGCGGTCCGTCGCCGCATCGGCGGCAACAGCAGCGTCCAGGCAGCAACAGCTGGTTAAGGAGTTTCAGCGATGGGCAGGATTCTCGTGGTCGATGACAAGGAACTCATGCGCGACAGCGTCGCGGCGATCCTCAGCCGGAAGGGCCACACGGTGATCACCGCGGCCGACGGCTCCGCCGCGCTCGCGCGCATCGCCGACAAGCGGCCCGAGTGCGTCGTGACCGACCTGCAGATGCCGGGCATGAACGGCCTCGAGCTCCTCGAGGGGATCCGCCGCATCGACGCCGAGCTGCCGGTCGTGTTCATGACCGCCTTCGGCTCGGTCGAGACCGCGGTCGAGGCGATGCGCAAGGGCGCGTTCGACTACGTGACCAAGCCGTTCTCCGGCGATGAGCTCGCGATCAGCACCGAGCGCGCGCTCGAGCACGCGCGGCTGCTGCGCGAGAACCAGGTCCTGCGCGCGAACGCCGCGCCGCAGACGCGCCGCGCGCAGAGCCACCGCATGATCGGCTCCGGTCCTGCGATGGAGGCGCTCCGCTCGAAGCTCATGCCGATCGCCGCGAGCCACGGCACCGTGCTCGTCACCGGCGAGTCGGGCACCGGCAAGGAGGTCGCCGCGCGCTTCATCCACGAGAACAGCCCGCGCGCGGGCGGTCCCTTCCTCGCGATCAACTGCGCGGCGCTGTCGAGCGCGCTCCTCGAGAGCGAGCTCTTCGGCCACGAGAAGGGCGCCTTCACCGGCGCCGACCGGCTCCGCAAGGGCCGCTTCGAGCTCGCCGACGGCGGCACGCTGCTGCTCGACGAGATCAGCGAGATCCCGCCCGACCTGCAGGCGAAGCTGCTGCGCGTCCTGCAGGAGAAGAGCTTCGAGCGCGTCGGCTCGAGCGTGGCGCAGAAGGCCGATGTCCGCATCATCGCGACCACCAACCGCGACCTCGCCCGCGAGGTCGACGCCGGGCGGTTCCGCGGCGACCTCTACTTCCGCCTCAACGTCCTGCCGATCCGCATGCCCGCGCTGCGCGACCGCGTGAGCGACGTCGCCGAGCTCTCCGAGCACTTCCTCGGGCTCGTCGCCGACCGCGAGGGCGGCAAGCGCAAGAAGCTCGCGAAGGACGCGCTCGCGCTCTTCGAGGAGTACGCCTGGCCGGGCAACGTGCGCGAGCTGCAGAACCTCTGCGAGCGCGCGGCGGTGCTCGCCTCGGGCGACGTGATCGGTCCCGATCTCGTCGAGCCCTGGCTGGTGGCGAACGACGTGCCGGTGGCGCCGTCGGCGGCGATCCCCGCGTCGGGCGGCATCGGCGTGCGCCTCGCGCGCGCGGCCGCGATGGCGGAGGTGCCGGTGATCGAGACCTTCGCGTCGACCGCGGCCGCGTCCCTTGCCGGGCATGGCGCCGCCGGTTCGAACGGGCAGCCCGCCGCCGCTCCCTCGGGCGACGGCACCGGCATCCCGAGCCTCGTGTGCGACGGCGCGCTGACCCTCGACGAGATCGAGCGGCGCTCGATCGTCGCGACGCTCGAGCGCAACCGCGGGCACCGGCAGAAGAGCGCGAAGGCGCTTGGCATCGGCGTCCGCACCCTCGGCCTCAAGCTCAAGAAGTGGAAGGAAGAGTCGCTCGTCCCGCAGGAACTCTGAGCGCGCGGCGCCAGGGTCTCGAAGCCCGGCCCGCGTCGGAGCACGCACCCATGATCGACGGATTCCTCGGTTCATCCTCGCTTCCCGCGCTCGAGCGCTCGCTGCAGTTCATGTCGGCGCGGCAGCGGCTGCTCGTCGGCAACCTCGCGAACGCCGACACGCCGGGCTTCCGCCCGACCGACGTCGATCCGCGCGAGTTCCAGGCTGCGCTCCGCGACTCGCTCGAGTCGGGGCAGCTCACCGAGCAGGGGAGCCTCGCCTTCGACGACGCGGCCCCGGTGCGCTTCGGCGAGTCGGGCGTCGAGCTCAAGCCCGAGGTGCTGGCCGACAACATCCTCTTCCACGACGGAAACGACCGCAGCGTGGAACGGCTTCTGCAGAGGGTCACGGAGAACGTGTACGCGTTCCGCGCCACCTCCCAGCTGCTGCGCAACCAGTTCGAGTTGATCAACGCGGCGATCCGCGAGCGGCCGTGACCGCTTCCCGAGCCCTTCCTCCAGGACCCTGACCCATGTTCGGAATGCTCGACATCTCCACCTCCGCCCTGGTCGCCCAGCGGACGCGCCTCGACGCCATCTCGGCGAACCTCGCGAACGCGGAGGTCAAGGTCAACCCGAAGTCGCCGACCGCCTTCTCGGAGCGGGTGGTGGAGTTCGCGCCCGGCGATCCGGTCAGCGGCGACCCGAACGGAGTGCATGTCGCGGGCATCACGCCGCGGCGCGACTTCCGCTCGGTCTACGCCCCCAACGACCCGGCCCGCGACGAGAACGGCTACGTCTGGTACCCGAACATCGACCCGGTGGCCCAGCAGGCCAACGGCATGATGGCGGCGCGCGCCTACGATGCGAACCTCGCCGCCGTCGAGGCGACCAAGGCGATGTTCGACGCCTCGCTGCGGATCATCGCGTGAGGCGTCCGGGGCCGTCCTCCGGCCCCGCCGCGACCAAAGTTGGCACGCCGTATGCTGAATGACCGACGAGGAGACAGGCCATGATCGATCCACTCGGCATCGTCACACGCGTCAACGCCCAGCAGCCCGCCATCGCGCGGCCGCAGCAGGCGACGGGTGCCGACTTCAAGCAGGAACTGCTCGACGAGCTCCGCAAGGTCAACGAGATGCAGCAGGACGCGTCCAACGCGACCAACGACCTGCTCACCGGCCAGCGGGACGACATCGAGGGCGTGCTCATCGCCACCCAGAAGGCCGATTCGGCGTTCCGGATGCTCGTCGCCCTGCAGAACAAGGTCGTCGGCGCCTACGACGAGGTCAAGAACATCCGCGTCTGACCCGGCGGTCGTTCCGCCGGGCCTGCCGGCTCGGCGCCCGCCCGACCCCGACGGGTCGCCGCCCGCGCGCAGGAACCGCGCGCGCCACAGGCAATCCTTGCTGCCTGAAACACATTCCTGCCGATGAGCATTCTCTGACCGCGTGACGCCAGGATGGCGTTCCTACGCAACGGCATGGAGGCCATCGCGTGCAGGCAATCCGAAACACCCTCGAGCTCGTCCGTACCCGCATGGCGGGGCTGCCGGCGTCGGCGAAACTGCTCGCCTTCAGCCTGGTGGTCATCGTGGCGCTCGGGCTGTTCCTGGTCGCGCAGTGGAGCGCCAAGGCCGACAGCGTGCCCTTCGCCGTCGTGCCCACCGCCTACGAGGAGGCCCGCCAGTTCCTCGCCACCCGCGGCGTCGCCTACGAGGAGAAGAACGGCAAGCTCATGGTGCCCGTCGAGAACCACGCAGACCTGCTGTCGGGCTTCGCGCAGCAGGGCGGCGGCGGCGAGATCGACTGGAACGAGCTGGTCCCCGCCGATCCCTTCGCGACCGAGGGCGAGCGCAAGCAGCGCCTGCTGCTCGTCACGCAGTCGGTGCTCGGCAAGGTGATCGCCGGCTTCCGCAACGTGAAGAGCGCGACCGTCATCATCGCGCCGAAGACCGCGGGACCGCTCGGCTCGGCGCGCAACGCGCAGTCGGCGAGCGTCACCGTCGCGATGCGCACCGGGCAGCTCGCGCCCGAGCAGGTCGACGCGATCGCCGCGATGGTCGCGGGCACGCAGGCGGGCATGAAGCCGGAGAACGTCTCCGTCACCGACGGCTCGCAGGCCTACCGCACCAGCTTCGGCAAGGGCGCCGCGAGCGGCGAGAACCTCGAGCACTCGCTCAAGGTCGCCGACGCGGTCCAGGGCCGCATCGCCACCGTCCTGTCGTGGCTGTCGGGCGTGCGCATCGCGGTGAACGCGCAGGTGCTCACCACCGAGCGCACCGACGTCACCACCGAGGTCAAGGAGGCGATCGTCGCCCCGATCAGCGAGGTAAGCTCGACCACCGAGACCAAGGGCGCGACCGCCGCGCGCGAGCCCGGCGTGGTGCCGAACACCGGCCTCTCCCTGGGATCCTCCTCGGGCAGCGGCTCGCAGAGCGCGACCGAGCGCAGCGAGAACAAGTACTCGCCCAAGTTCCCGAGCACGAGCCGCACCGAGCACGACCAGACGGGCTACCCGACCAAGATCGACGTGAGCATCGCGGTGCCTTGGAGCTACTTCGTCAAGGTCTGGCGCATGCGCAATCCGCAGCCGGCCGACGGCGAGCAGAAGGAGCCCGACATGGCGGCGCTCGACGCGATCCAGGCCGAGGAGATCACGCGCATCCGCGCGCTCATCGAGCCGCAGATCGCCACCGACGCCTTCGAGGGCGCCAAGAAGGGCGCGGTCGCGGTCACGTGGTTCCCCGACGACGCGCCCACGGCCGCCGAGGCCTCGATGACGGCCGGTCTCGGCGAGCTCGTCCTCGGCGGCGGGGGCGGCGGCACCTTTGGGGGCGGCGGCCTCATCAAGCCGATCGGCCTCGGACTGCTCGCGGTCGTGAGCCTCCTCTTCATGTTCAACATCGCGAAGAAGGCCTCGGCGCGCGAGGAGCTCCCCACCGCGGAGGAGCTCGCCGGCGTGCCGCCCAAGCTCGAGTCCGACGACGCCGAGATCGTGGGCGAGGCCGACGAGGCGACGCCCGCGCTCGAGGCCATGGAGCTCGACGACGAGAGCCTGCGCCGCGCGCAGATGCTCGAGCAGCTCAACGAGCTCGCCGACCGCGAGCCCGCCGAGATCGCGGGCATCCTGCGGCGCTGGATGCGCACCACCGCCTGATCCGAAGGGCACGACCGACACCGCCCTCCGCGCCGGCGCGCGGGGGACGCACGAAGGATTCCCACCATGGCCTACCGCCCCGGCATGAAGCTCCCGAAGTCCGCCGATGAACTCGACGGCGTGCTGAAGAGCGCCATCCTGCTCCTGCTGCTCGACGCCGACAGCGCCGGCAAGCTCCTCAAGGAGCTGCCGACCGAGGTCGTCGAGGAGGTCACGCGCGCGCTCGCGGCGCTCGGCGACGTGCCGACCGAGCTCGGGCAGGAGGTCATCAGCGAGTTCTACTCGCTCGCGATGGCGCAGGGCTACGTGCGCGAGGGCGGCCTCGACTACGCGCGCACCCTGCTCAAGAACTCGCTCGATCCGAAGACCGCCGAGAAGGTGATCCAGCAGATCCAGACCCAGGTGCAGCGCACGCCGTTCGCCTTCCTGCAGAAGGCCGAGAGCGAGAACCTCCTCACGTTCATCCAGGAGGAGCACCCGCAGACGATCGCGCTCATCGTGAGCCACCTCCCGCACCACAAGGCGAGCGAGATCCTCATCGGCCTGCCGCAGCAGAAGCAGATCGAGGTCGTCCGCCGCGTGGCGAACATGGAGCAGACGAACCCCGAGGTCATCCGCGAGGTCGAGCTCGCGCTTGAGAGCCGGCTGTCGAACATGATCGGCACCTCGAGCGAGAAGGTCGGCGGCGTCGAGACCGTCGCCGAGATCCTCAACCTCGTCGACCGCTCGACCGAGCGCTCGATCATGCAGGGCGTCGAGAGCGAGGATCCCGACCTGGTCGAGGAGATCCGCCGCCGCATGTTCGTGTTCGAGGACATCAACAACGTCAACGACAAGGGCATCCAGTCGGTGCTCAAGGAGGTCGAGAACGACGAGCTCTGCCTCGCGCTCAAGACCGCGTCCGAGGCGCTCAAGAACAAGATCCTCGCCAACATGTCGTCGCGCGCGGCCGAGTCGATCCGCGAGGACATGGAGTTCATGGGGCCGGTGCGCATCAGCGACGTCGAGGCGGCGCAGCAGCGCATCGTCGACATCGTGCGCAGGCTCGAGGAGTCGGGCGACATCATCATCTCGGGTCGCGGCGGCGCCCAGGACGTGGTGGTCTGATCGGCGCCGCGCGGCGCGGGTTCGTTTCCCATGGCGGTCATCAAGCAGACATCCCCGCGTGCCAGCGTCGCCATCGGCGGCGTGTTCGACCTCGGCGACCTGCGCGCCGGCGCCGAGCGCGCACTGGCGGAGGCGCGGGCCGAGGCGGCGCGGATCGTCGACGCCGCGCGCCGCGAGGCCGACCGCATGCGTGCCGACGCGCGGCGCGATGGACTCGCCAAGGGCGAGGCCGAGGGCCACGCGAAGGGCCTCGCCGAGGGCCGCACCGCCGGCGCCGCCGAGGGGCACGCCGCCGCGAAGGCCGAGCACACAAAGGCGCTGCGCGCGATCGAGGAGGCGTTCGCCACCGAGTTCGCCCGCTGGATGTCGACGCGCGACGAGGCCATGCGCTTCGCCGAGCGCGAGCTCGCCGGCATCGCCATCTCGATCGCCGAGAGCATCGTGCGCGAGCACGTCGCGGCCGACCCGGCGGTGGTCGCGCGCGAGGCGCAGGCCGCGGTCGCGCTGTTCGCGCGGGCGACCCGCGTGACCATCGAGGTCGCTCCCGAGGATGCGCCGATCGTCGCCGAGGCGATGCCCGACCTCTCGTCGGCGCTGCCCGAGGGCGCGGTGGTCTCGATCGTGGCGCGCGCCGGCATCGCCCGGGGCGGCTGCGTGATCCGCTCCAACGAGGGCGCCGTCGATGCGCGCTTCGAGACGCAGTTCCGCCGCATGCGCGAGGGCATCCTCGGCGCCGACGCGGTGCGGGCGGATGCGGCGGCGCAGCGTGAGGTTGAGGCCGCGCCGCGTGAAGCGGCGGCCGATGTGGCCACCAGCCACGCGACCGAGACCTCCAGCGACGGCCTCACCACCGACGGCCTCACCGCCGACGGCCTCACCACCAACGGCCTCGCCATCGACGGTCCCACCACCGACGGCCTCGCCACCGACGACTTCGCGGACACCGACCCCGACACCCCCGACGCCACCGACGACCCCGCCGGAGGCGACGCATGAAGCTCGCCGCGATCCCGTCGGCCATCCGCGCCATCGAGCCGCGCGAGATCGCGGGCACCGTGCGCTCCGTGCGCGGGCTCGTGCTGGCGGTCGACCAGCTTCCGCTGCCGGTCGGCTCGCTCGTGCGCGTGCATGTCCCGCATCGCGCCGACCCGCCGCGCGGCGAGGTCGTCGGCTTCGAGGGCTCTCGCGCGCTGGTCATGCTGCTCACCGAGGCCGAGGGCGTCTCGAGCGGCGTGCGCGTGGTGGCCGAGCAGCCGTTCGCGACCATCGGCGTGAGCGAGGCGTGGCTCGGACGCGTGGTCGACGCGCTCGGCAACCCGCTCGACGGGAAGGGTCCGATCCCCGCGGGCTCGCCGCAGCCGATGTGGCCGCCGCGCACGAGCCCGCTCACGCGCGGCGTCGTGAAGCAGGTGCTGCCCACCGGCGTGCGCACGATCGACTCGATGCTCACCATCGGCAAGGGCCAGCGCATGGGCATCTTCGCCGGCCCGGGCGTGGGCAAGTCGACGCTGCTCGGCTCGATCGCGCGCGGCACCAGCGCGCAGGTCAACGTGATCGGGCTGATCGGCGAGCGTGGCCGCGAGGTCCCCGAGTTCATCGAGCACGTGCTCGGGCCCGAGGGCCTGCGCCGCTCGGTGGTGGTGGTCGCCACCGGCGACGAGAGCCCGCTCATGCGCGTGCGCGCGGCGACGGTCGCGTGCAGCGCCGCGGAGTTCTTCCGCGACCAGGGGCTCGACGTGCTCCTGATGCTCGACTCGATCACGCGCTTCGCGCAGGCGCAGCGCCAGATCGGCCTCTCGGCGGGCGAGGCGCCCGCGACCAAGGGCTTCACGCCGAGCGTCTTCGCCATGCTGCCGCGGCTCCTCGAGCGCGCGGGCACGATGGCCGGCGGCGGATCGATCACCGGGTTCTACACCGTGCTCGTCGAGGGCGACGACATGACCGAGCCGATCGCCGACGCCGCCAAGGGCATCCTCGACGGGCACATCGTGCTCTCGCGCAAGCTCGCCGAGCGCGTCCACTACCCGGCGATCGATGTGCTCTCGTCGATCTCGCGCGTGGCCGACCAGGTGTCGGACCCGAACCACCTCGCCGCGCGCCGCCACCTCGGCCGGCTGCTCGGCGCGTACCGCGAGGCCGAGGAGCTCATCCAGATCGGCGCCTACGCCAAGGGCTCGAACCCCGACGTCGACGCGGCGATCGCGCTCCGTCCGGCGATCGACGCCTTCCTCAAGCAGCGCTCCGACGAGCGCGCCGAGTTCCCGCGCACGCTGCGCTCGCTGATCGAGCTCTCGCTCGCCGCCGAGGGCGCGGGCAAGCGCGGCGGCGGTCCCGCGGCGGCGTC
>Ga0079301_1001118_pt1 | contig 12622 bp, 10 predicted proteins | sample Wag4_2014_7_11_3_FD_74797 | JGI IMG/M metagenome (GOLD analysis project Ga0079301, IMG submission 74797) | Fresh water mixed with fracking chemicals microbial communities from Ohio, USA - Utica-2 Time Series FC 2014_7_11 | ecosystem: Engineered > Industrial production > Chemical products > Input...
AGTTCCTGCTGCTGCAACTGCGTCAGTGCCGTCGCGTAATCCAGATCCTTCAAATCGGATAACGACTCGCGTGCGCGAAGGGTGATCTCCTCTGCCTGCCGCTCGGCGATATCGAGACGCTGCTGGATGCCGCCGGCTCTCGCCATGGCAACGCCAACGTTTTCGTTTAAGGTCTCGATATCACGCAGCGCCTGCTGCCGGCCGTCCAATCGATTATTACGGAGAGCTGACTCGAACTCATTTAGGACTTCGAAGAACCCGATGCTGTTGTTATCTCGCTCGATACCCTTCCAAATACTGGGACCTGAGGTGGTAGCGTCTTCGAAGCCCACGTCATTGACGCGTACACGTAGCGGTGTCGTGGAGCCAACGTAATCCACGGTTCCATCGTTATTAAGAACATACGGCGGCGCCCCCGAACGCGTTCCACCGAAAACGTAACGATCGTCCGCATCACGTGTGTTGGCGAGATCGACGAAAGAGCGCTTGAGTGCCGTCAATTCCTCTGCAATCGCGTCGAGTTGAGACTGCGGGACGGGGTCATTAGATCCTTGGAACGCCAACTGCTTCAAACGATCCATCAACTCGGAGCCGAGCTGTAGAGCTCGCGACTGCGCGTCGACGCCGATACGGACACGCGTGATTGCTTGTCGATCGGCCTCAAGGGTGGCAAGACGACTCTCGAACGATTGCACGCGACCAGCGAGACTGGGTTCCTCGGAGGCACGCGTGAACTTACTACCCGATGACAAGGCGCTTTGCAGTTTTGCCATAGCAGCCGAGTTCTCTGACATTTTGTCAGTAAGCTGCTGGTAGATCATCGAAGTGGATACGCGCATTCAGTTCACCTGTTACAAACGCTGCAGTAACGAATCGAAGATCCGATTCGCGGTCTGGATGACCTGGGCATTTGCCTGGTACGCCTGCTGGAAACGCAGCAGGTCTGACAATTCTTCGTCGAGATTGACACCCGAAACCTTGTCGCGCGATTCGCGCGCATGATCGAACACGACCTTTTGAGCGTTGCGCCCAACCTCGGCTTGAACCGTAAGCGCACCAGTACGATTGACTAATCCCTCGTACTCCTCCTGAACGGTTTGACCGGAGGGAGTGAGATCGCGTCGGCTCTGAATTCGAGCAAGCGCGGAAGCCACTCGGTTGTCACCCAACGGCTCATCCGTCGGTTGAACGGTATAGCGATCGCCATCGGCCGGGAGGCCGCCCATGGTGATCGCCCAATTGCCGTACTTTATGGTCCGCGTAGAGAGATCCATGCGCCCCTCCGACACGATCGTCTCGGTGCTTTTGTCGACTAGCTGATAGACGTTATCGGAGTCAAAGATCAGCTCGTATCGGCGTGCATCCGATTGCAGGGAAGCAGGAGCAGCACCTTGAGTATAGGTACCTGCCAGCTGAACATCGGCAGAAGCGCCCGAACTGTTCACACCAAATACCAAGAGGTCCTCAGCTAGCGGATCGGTCATGGCAAAGCCACGTCGCAAGCCCATCGTCTCGAGCACAGAACTCGTCGTCGTCGCCGGATCGAAGTCGATCGAGAGTGCCCCGGCATTGAATTGAGTGCCCACCGCCAAACCAAGCGAGTTCTCACCCATCTCGAAGGGCTCGCCAGCTCGCCCGCTGCTGTTGGTCAGGACAAGATCACCATCGATGATCTCAGCTGAGATACCAATCTTTGCGCCGTTGATATTGGCAGCTAAATTCTGCGCCCATGTCTCACCGGCACCGAGTGTCGAATCAACTGCGACGCGAACGCCGTTCAACGTGACGTAGTCACCGGAGGCAACACTGGAAGCCGTGGTAGTGACCGCGTTGTAGCTTTTAAAAATAAGCTGATCGTTATCAACCACTTCAGCAACGACACCCGTTTCACTCGCCTTGGCATTAATCAAAGCGGTCAAATTAGTCGTTGTGACGGGGCTGGGCACGGCGAAGGTCTTGACTGTCCCGTTCAATCGCAGGGTCAAGCTGCCATTGGCGGCTAATGTCGCAAGGTCAATCGCGCCAGTTTCAATTCGAGCCGGGGTGCGGATGACGGAACCGTCGATAGATGTTTGAGCGCCTGCAGCAGCATACATACCGTGTACGAGCGCCATATCAAGGTAGCCGGCCGTACCGGTCTTATTCAGGTAGTCCGCGGAATATACGGCCGAGTCATAAAAGCCGTTCGCCGCCGTAACCACGGACGACTCCATCGCAGGACCCGAGAGTTGACGACCATCACGCGTAAAGACGGCAAGTTGCCCCGAACCGCTGCCTGTTGTTAGCGCGACATTACGAGTGCCCGCTTTGAGGACTGCAATCGGCGTGCGGGAAGCGGATACGGTCGTTTCTGAATATGGGGGCCCCGACGTGCGTGGAATCAAAACATCGATACCGCGAAAATCCGCTGCGACGCGTGGGTCCGATAGTGCGATATCGGCCGTCGCCGTGCTCAAATTACCAAGGCCAGCTGTCGTCATGATCTTACTGGCGCTGGCAACTTCAGCAGGCTCTTTGATCAGCGTACGGAAACTGACTGCCGGTCGACTCTCCGGGGAGATACGGAAGGTATCACCGTTGGTCGGTACGCCTTGCACCGAGAAACGCAACCCGTCGAGTTCGAGATCATTGCTGCCGGTTGCGATATCACCCGACTGAACATTACGTACCGTCCAAAGACCGGCGTTCGCGTCGAAGCGCATCTCGTAGCTATTAGGCTGAACGGCCGTTGCATCAATGACGGATACGCCAAGTCTCGACTTGCCCGCATTCGCGCGGCCATCGACGACAAAATCAGGGCCGACATAGAAAAGATCGCCACCGGGTCGACCCACCGAGTCGAGACCCTGACTATGGAGTTTGTTGACCTCGCGACCAAAGTTGAGCGCCAAACGATCAAGCGTCTCAGCCGCTGGCCCTAGAGCCTGACCGCGAAAACGCACAAGACCACCAAGCGTTCCCGTTTGAACATTAGAGAGCACTGTTGGCTGACTTCCAGCATCCAGTACGAACTGCACCTTGCCGTAATCGAAGTCATCAAAAGAAACGGACATCGTGCGCGCGCGATTGCTCTCAACGAGGGCTACGCCAGAGGCCGACTCACCGGCATACACCGTCGCCGCGCCGCTATCTGCCACGGAAACAGTGATACCGATACGCTCGGCGAGACTCTTCAAGACGGCATCGCGCCGATCGAGCAACTGCATGGGCTGCTCTGAATCCGTAGCGCGCTTGACGAGTTGAATGTTCAACGCCGCCAGCTCTTTCATCAAAGAGTTAGCTTCGGCAACACCTTGCTCGATTTGGGTACGCGTCGTGCCATCGAGCATCTGAGCCGTGCCACCGAGCCCACGGAATCGCGCCGAAACCCCCTCGGCTGCGGCCAGAAACCCGGCACGGACGCCCGAAGAGCCTGGCGCTGCCTCAAGACCACGAGCGGCATCGAAAAATGCCTGGAAAGCGCCGTGCAGACCCGCCTCCGAGCTACCGAGCGCATCCTGCAAGGACTGCAACTCGGTCAGCAATACTTCCTCGCCTTTGAGATCGGAACTCGCACGCTGCAAGTTCTCTTCAGCAAACCGATCGTACAAACGCTGGATCTGCGCGAAGCGCACGCCATTGCCAAGACTGATACGCGAAGAATTGTCCTGGCCTGCCGTCTCAAGCACGGCACGCTGCCGGACATACCCCTCGGTCTGCAGGTTCGCGATGTTATTACTAGTCGTTCCAAGCGCGCGTTGATACGCGGCCAACCCCGAAACGCCAATGCCTACGAGATCAACCATCTCAAGGCCCCTTCACTTGAAAGCCGCGCTGTTGCAGGACGACGTTTGTCGCGATCGGATCTTTCGCAGGCGCATTCGGATCGATCGTTGTGCTGTTCTGCCGCTGCAGCTGAGCATCTATGAACGAGCCGAGACCGATGCCGCCCGCCTTCGATATACCGAGAGCGACCTGCTGGTCAAACATCTGCTGATAGGTCTCCATTGCATCGGAGCCCATCAAACCGCTACGCGAAACCGTCTTACGCATCTCTTTCATCATGAGATTGATAAACAGAGACTCGAACTGCGATGCGACGGACGATTGCGCCTCCGACGGACGATTCTCGGCCTTCGCGCGCAAGTCTGCGAGCGAACCGAAGTCGTACCAGCTGGAAGTGCTTTTGACGTCCATGATGCTTAGATGACGATGAGCTCAGCCTGCAAGGCGCCGGCGCGCTGCAGTGCTTCGAGGATGGAGATCAATGCGGTCGGCGAAGCGCCAATTTCGTTGACCGCATTGACGATCTGTCGAAGCTCGGCACCGGGCTTGAAGAGCACCATCTTCTTGGAGTCTTCCGTCACCGTAATAGCCGCATTCTGAACGGGCGCCGTCTGCGCGTTTGGCGGTGCGAACGCACCCGGTTGGCTGACTTCATTAGTCGCTTCAACTGTCACCGAGATGTCACCCTGGCTGACGGCGGCCGCTTTGACTAGCACGTTGCGACTGATCACCACGGTACCCGTACGTGAATTGACAACCACTCGAGCCGGTGGCTCGGCTGCATCCACATCGAGCTCCTCGAGTAAGCCGACGAAAGCCACACGAGCGTCTGGCGACATGGGTGCACGCACCTTAACGGACACGGCATCTACGGAAGCCGCCGTACCCTCGCCGAATTGATTGTTGATCGCTTGCATCACACGGGCGCTGGTCGCGAAATCAGGCGCCGTCAAATTCAGCGTGACGAACTCACCCACGTTGAGTGGACCTTCCACCTCACGCTCGACCAAGGCTCCGCCGGGGATGCGAGCAGATGTCGAGACACCCACCGCAACGGAGGATCCTGCTGCGTCGGCTGTAAAACCTGAGGCCGCCAGCGGACCTTGCGCCACCGCGTAGGTCTCACCATCCGGCCCGCGAAGCCGCGTCATGAGCAACACACCGCCACGAAGACTCTTTGCTTTAGCGATCGCCGCTACGTTGACATCGATCTTTTGACCTGGCTTGGCGAAAGCCGGCAACTCTGCTGTCACCATGACAGCCGCAACGTTTTCGACTTTGAAGTCTTTGACAGCGGTCGGGTCGAGATCATAGCTAGATAACGGACCGTCGACCGACGCGCCCATACGCGCCAAAGTCTCCCGCAAGGTCTGAATGGTGAAGGAAATATCCTTACCATCACCCGTGCCCTGCAGTCCGACTACGAGACCGTATCCCAGCAACTGGTTCGGACGCGCTGCCGACAGGGCTGCGATATCTTTGATTCGAGCTGCTTCGACTGGCTTCGGCCACGCGCCAATCAGGGTGATCGCAGCGGTCAATAGCAGTGTGGTGACTGTACGCATTTTCATGAGGGGCTCCTAGAAGGGCCACAAGCGCAGCAACGCGCGATTCATCCAACCGGCGCGGCTAGCGTCTGCCAACTCGCCTTTCGCAGCAAAGCTGATATCGGCATCCGCTAAGCGACGCGAGCGAACGGTGTTGTCCGGCTGAATGTCGGAGGGCCGAACGAGCCCCGTCAGACGCACGATCTGGATACCGCGAGTCAGCTCCATGCGCTTATATCCACGCACGGCAAGCAGACCATTCGGCAACACCTCGGTGACAACCGCCGTGACTTCGCCAGTAATACGTCCTTCTTGAGCGGCACTGCCGGTACCGTTCGAATCGATGGCGCTCTCACCCGGAGCCATATCTGACGGCCACGGAAGACCCATGTTGCCGAAGCGACGATTGAGATCGGCAAGTGCATTGGGAGTTAAGGCCGTCGTCGCCGAATTACGCGACGCATTACTGGAGGCCGTACTGGAGGCGGAGACATTTTCTTCGATCAACACAGTCAGCAGGTCACCTGGGCGACGCGCACGATCCTGACCCAAGAGACTGTCTTGGCCCGCTCGAGAAAAAATAGACCCGTCGTTTGAGGCTACCGTTTGAGCGGCGCTCGGGATATACACTCGCTCGGGCGGCAAATCGCGCACACCCACTTCGGTACAACCACCGATCAGGAGAGCAGCAACAGTCATCAAAAATGAGCGAGGCAACATGATTTTAATCATCAGAGATTGTTGTTAGCGAAGCGCAGCATGCCGTCGACCGCTTCGATCGCCTTCGAATTGACCTCGTAGGCTCGCTGTGTCTCGATCATGTTGACCATTTCTTCGACGACGTTGACGTTGGAGCTTTCGAGCGCGCCCTGAATCAACTGACCTACACCCTGCTGGGTCGGGATGCCTACCTGCGGCGGACCGCTGGCGCTTGTCTCGCGATACAGGTTCTCACCGATCGCCTGCAAACCAGACGGGTTCAAAAAGCGGGCAAGCTGTATCTGACCAATTGCCTGCGCAGCCGGCTCACCAAACGCCTGAATGGAAACGGTGCCGTCGGAACCGATGGTGATCGTCTGCGCGTTCTGCGGAATCGCGAGTTCCGGCTGCAGACGGTAGCCGCTCGAGTTGACGAGTACACCTTCAGCCGAAATCTTGAATCCGCCATCACGGCTATATGCCAGCGTGCCATCGGGCTGGAGGATCTGGAAGAAACCTTCGCCGCTGATGGCGACGTCGAACGCGTTCTGCGTTTGAATGATGTTGCCTTGAGCGTGCAGCTTCTCTGTTGCGACGACGCGCGTACCGGTACCCAACAGCAGACCAGTCGGAGCTGCGGTATCCGCAGAGGTCTGAGCACCACCCTGACGGACGTTCTGATAGAGCAAATCCTCAAAGGTCGCACGATCGCGCTTGAAGCCGGTGGTATTGACGTTCGCGAGGTTGTTCGCGATCACCGTCATACGGGTCTGTTGGGCATCAAGGCCCGTTTTAGCTACCCAGAGTGCGGCTTCCATGGAAGTCTCTCCTATCTACGATTCGTTATTGGTTGAGTCGCGCCAACGACTGGCTGCGCTCGGCAAGATCACTTGCCTGCTTCAATACTTTGACCTGCATCTCATATCGGCGACTCATGCTGATCATGTCCACCATGGTCGAGAACACGTTCGTGTTACTGCCCTCGAGCGCACCGGACTGCAGACTCGGCACTTCCGCTTGCGGGAACGGCTCGCCAGTCGCCGACGTGTAAAACCCATCCTCACGCAAACGCACGCCATCAGCCGGTGCATCGCCCAATTGCATACGCGCGAGCGGCAGAAAAATTGCCGCCTGTTCGCCAGGCTGTTTGGTAAAGATCGTGCCGTCCGTGCCGACTTTGACTTCGACAAGTGCCGGAATCTGAATCGGCGCACCGCCGTCAGAAAGAACAGCTTCGCCCGTACCAATACGCAGAGTGCCATCGGAGCCGACCATCAGATCGCCGCGCCGTGTGTACGCGGTATCACCGTTCGGAGTCTGAATTGCGAGAACCTGCGTACCGGCCAACGCGATATCGAGCTGGCGCCCCGTGTGAGTCACAGGGCCCGGTCGCATATCAACAGTGGTCGCCGGCACCATCACGGGTACGAAGCGCGAAGTGAAACCATCGCCGTCGTAGCGATAGGTATTCAAGGCCGCGGCGAACGAGCGCTTAAAGCCAGTGGTGCTGACGTTAGCGATCTCGTTCGAGATCTGCTGCATGCGATGACCGACAGTGTTCTGTCCAGCCAGGCTTGTGAAAATCAGCTTATCCACGGCGTGCTACCTCATGTGCCTCGAAATTAGCCTCGGATGTTGACGATCGTGCTCGTCAAGTTCGTGGCCGTTTCGATCGCCTTAGCATTTGCCTGGAAGTTTCTCTGTGCAGTGATGAGCTGCACGAGCTCTTCCGTGAGATCCACGTTAGCGCGCTCGAGCGCACCACCCTGAATCGAGCCGAAGCCGTCAGCACCTGCCTCACCCACCGCCGGCGGACCCGAGTTCGAAGTCGCGACGTAGTTAGCGTTACCGATCTGCTTCAAGCCGTTCGGGCTCGCGAAGTTGGCGAGAATGATCTTGCCAAGAGCCTGCTGCTGACCGTTGGTGTAGTTCGCACGCACCACACCCGAGGTATCGATACTGATACCGTCGAGTCGACCCGAGGCGAAACCGTCTTGCGACAGCGACAACACCGAGAAGGGCTGCGAGTACTGCGTGGAGAACTTGCCGTAGTCCACGTTTAGAACGATGAGGTCAGCGCCGTTTTGCGGGTCGAACGGGGTGTACTTCGCACCCTCCTTCGGCGAAATCAGCTTACCGGCCGTATCGAAGGTCAACTGACCTTTGGTGAGATAGATCGGCGCATAGTTCGGGAGGTTATCCGGCTTACGCGTGGTTTCGTTGCCATCTTTGTCGATGTACAACAAGTTGCCATCGGCGTCCTTCGCCTGCACCAACACGGTGACCTTCGGCACACTACCGCGAATGGCCGTCGTGGCGTTCAAGCCAAAATTCGGGTGACCGTTGACGTTGATGAACGACTCTTCGCTGGTCGTCCCCGAAGTGAAGATGAATCGCGAGTTATCGGGGTCGTATTCGACGGTGACACCGTTGATCGTCTTGCCCGTCGGTCCCGCGATACGATTGATGCGATCTTGTAGCGCTTGAGCGAACGTCGTGCCGGTGTAGGCACCCGGCGGAATAATGATCGAACCGTCGATACCGTCGACCGTGACGTTCACAACGTTGTCGTTCGTCGTCACCGAGAAGGTACCGGAAATGTCGATACCCGCCTTGCTACCCGTCGTCACGGCCGCTTTCGCAGGCAAACCGGTACCGGCAACCGCAGCAAGTTCCGTCGTGTACTCATCCGAAATGCCGAGGACGTTTGCTGCGCGCAGATTGTCGGCGCCCTCAACGCGGATCGAGGAGTTCTCACCCGTCGTACCCGACGAGAAGACAAACTTACGTTGGTCTTTGAGGTACTCGACCTTGATACCGTACCGACGCTGATCTTCGTTCAGCTTGTCGTTGCCGTTCGGGATGATCTCGTTAGAGCGCAAAATACCTTGCGTCGTACCGGCACCGACTGGCGTGAAGTCGCTGGTGGCCGGAAATCCCAACACTTCGTTGGCCAGCGCGGTGCCGTCGTTAGTGACGGGACCCGTGACCTTCAAGCTCTGCAAGCGGAATGCGTTGTCGTAAGGCTTGAACGTAAAGCTGCGAGCACGCGGGTCGTAGCCCACCTTGATGATGCCCGCGCCGATGTTGTCGTCCAACTGCTTTTGAACGGCCGACACCAAGTCCCACTCACTGCGACTGGAGTTCGGGCTATAGGTCTCGAGGGGTGGCAAACGTAACGTGATACCGGACTCGAGCGCCTCGGCAATAGTCTTGCCAGCCAAAGAAGTGTTCACATTATCGGCAGCGGGATACGGGTCCTGATAGGCACCACGTAAAACGCTTGAAGCACTCAGGTTGTCGAGGTCGATTTCCGCAAAGATACGGAAGGTATCGCTCTCGCCGGCGACGATATCGATGCTGCGCTCATCGCCGAACTCGTTGTTGATGGCTTTGGTGAGCTCAGCGGCAAGCTCGGTACCGGACAACGTAGCGCCACGCAGACTATCCGGCAGCGAGATCGTGATCGGGTCTGAATCGTCGACCGAGATTTTTAGGATGTCGCGATTGCTCAAGCCTTGCGACTTGACAACTGTCGAGCCAACCAACACGTTGGTCCCGCTGAAATCAGCTGATGAGAAGCCACCTGCTTGGCCGTCCATCGTGTTGGTAACCGACATCGTAAACGCCTGGTTGCCATCGCCCTCGAGATCGTAGAACGAAAGTGACCCGCCGAGCGCCTTGCCGGTGTAACCCAAGCCCAGAGCCGTCAATGCGGCCTCCGCAGTCTCGCCGGTCGCGTTACCCGCACCATCGAGAACGGTTGCGTTGAAACCAGCCGGAATCGCCGCAGTGTCACCCGCGAGGAATGCATCGATGTCCTGTGCTTTGACGGTCAGAGCTGCTGTTCCAGCATTGGCAGCCTGATTAAAGAACACCAACTCACGAGTGACCGCACCTTTGGTGATCTTCAGCGAGTAGCGCTGATCTGGCGAACCCGCACCGAAACTCGAGATCGCGTTCGTGAACGTGCCACTCGCCGTCGTCGTGATCTCGGAAGCGCCGATGCGGATCTGGTTGCCATCGGTACTGCCGAAATCGAAGCCGATCGCACGGTCGATGAAACCACCGCTCAGCTTCGCCGGGGTAGAGTCGACCTTGTTGGTCTGATCGTTGAGATAGTAAAGCGGGTGCGGCGCCGTCGCGTTAAAGGTCGGATCAAACTGCGTCGGATCCGTCGTTTGCTGACCAAACTTGTCGATGTAGAGGGGCTCGCTCTTGTCGGTCTTTGCTGACAACAGCGCAGGTTTAATTTCGCGGTCACCGACGTAAATGTACGTCTGCCATTTGTTGGTCGGATCTTCGATGGTCGCGTTCGAATTCTTGACGTAGTAGATCGTCGCGATCGAGGGGTTACCGAGAGAGTCAAACACCGTGATCGAGGTCGAACGGTTGAACGTGTTCGGATCGTTACGATCGAAGCGGTACACCGCAGCACCCGACTTGTACTGCTCCTGCTGCGGGATGATTTCCGCGTCGGCGGGCAAGTTAACGCCGAGGTCGATCTTCGACGAGGCACGCGGCAAGCCAGCCGTACTCGGCAGCTGCAGCGACTTGGCCGACTCGAGGCCGGTTGCAACCACGGATCCGTCGTCGTTGACGGGGAATACTTGAACGAACTGCCCTGAAGAGTCGACGACGTATCGGTCGTTGTTGACTCGGAAGGAGCCGTTACGCGTGTACACAGACTGATTCGAAGTCAGATTCGGCTTCAAGACGAAGAAGCCCTGTCCTTGAATGGCCATGTCGAGCGAGTTCTGCGAGAAGGCGACGTTACCTTGCGAGAACTCCTGGGCCACGCCCTTCAACAACACGCCCTGACCGATCGAACTCGAAGCGTTCTGCAATGGCGAGGTGGCAAAGATGTCACCAAACTCGGCTCGCGACTTTTTGAAGCCGATGGTACCGACGTTGGCGATGTTGTTGCTGACGATGCCGAGCTCTGCAGTCGCGGCATTCAGACCCGTCAAAGAAGTGTAGAACGACATTTCTCGATCTCCGGATTGGTGCTTCCGTCAAAAATCAACGCATAGTGGTCACTTGCGAAAGCGGCACTGTCGAACCGTTCTGCAAGTTGAGAACCACGTCTTGTCCGCTCATCGTGACGCTATTGACCGGCGTGTACAGCAAGGCCCGAGCAGACTCGGTCTTACCGGCACGTCGCACAGCGACATCGACTTGATACTGGCCTGGCAGAGCGTTGGCGCCACCGCCCAACGCTCCATCCCAGGCAAAGGGGTAGTCGCCCGCGCCTGCTGGCCCGAGCTCAAAAGTTTCCATGATCTGGCCAACGGCATTGCGGATATAGATCGTCGCGCCATCGACAGGCTCAGTGATTCGCACCGTACCTTCGAGCGGCGAACCTTCGCCTAACTCACCGTAGTTACCCTCGGAGAGCACTTGGCGACCAATTAGCGAACCGCTTGAGAGTAATCGGTTGGCAACGAATTGATCTGAGAGCGACTGCAATTGCTTCGACATCTCGGTGACTGAAGAAACAGTCGAAAACTGCGCCATCTGACCCAAGAATTCGCCGTTTTCCATCGGCTGCATCGGATCCTGGTTCTGCAGCTGCGCAGTCATGAGCTTCAGGAAGTCTTCCTGACCCAGGCTCGATGAGCGCTCGACGTCTTTCTGCTTCTCCGCTTCATAGCTCAACACTCCCGGCGGGAGCACTTGACGGTCAGCGGTGGAAATCGTTGCGGATGCCATGATTCAGTCAACTCACTTGGTGTTCATATCGATGGTGCGCATCATCAACTCGCGCGCCGTGCTAGCCGTCGTCAACGCCGTCTCATACGAGCGAGCGGCATCAAGCATGTCGGTCATCTCCTCGAGCGGATTGACGTTCGAGCGATAGACGTAGCCATCTTTGTCCGCCAAGGGATTCTCGGGGTCGTAAACCTGTTGGTTCGGTTTACGCGTCTCTGAAATCCCTTTCACTTGCACGCCAAAGCCGCTCTCGACGTCTTGCGTCGCGTTTTGCATCACCGTTTGGAAGATCGGGCGCTTGGCGCGATACGCTGTATCCGGCGAGCTCGACACCGTTTCGGTGTTGGCGAGATTGGAGGCGACGGTGTTGAGACGCACCGTCTGCGCATTCAATGCACCGCCAGATAATTTAAGAATGTTCGCGAGTGACATGATCGGTCTCCGTCGTTACGACGCTTAATCGCCGCGATACGCCTTGCGCATCCCGGAGAGCGCTCCTTCCGCGAAGCGCAGGGCGGCCAGGTAGCGGCCAGCAGCATCACCATAGGAAGCTTCTTCAACGTGCGTCTCCACCGTATTGCCGTCGCGCGAAGGCGCGAGCGGAACTCGAAACAACAAGGCATCCTTCGTCAGTTGCTCGGGAGTTTCGATATGCTTTAAATGTGTGACAGCGAGACGCGGCTGATCGCCGACCTCGGCCATGACTTTGCGGAAATCGACATCGCGCGCCCGATAGTTCGGGGTGTTCGCGTTTGCGATGTTGCCGGCGATGACCTCCAAGCGACGCGCCTGTACGGCCGCCGCTGTTGGGAAGGCACCGAGAACTCGATCGAGATTTGGCATATGTCTTTCTCCCGAAAAACCGACAGAGGGTTCTTCGCCCAAGGGGAGAAGCAACT
>Ga0079301_1001120_pt1 | contig 12618 bp, 10 predicted proteins | sample Wag4_2014_7_11_3_FD_74797 | JGI IMG/M metagenome (GOLD analysis project Ga0079301, IMG submission 74797) | Fresh water mixed with fracking chemicals microbial communities from Ohio, USA - Utica-2 Time Series FC 2014_7_11 | ecosystem: Engineered > Industrial production > Chemical products > Input...
TCAAAAGAGTTAAGGCAGTGGAGCGATCGCAAAAAATGGGTTGAGTTGCCCTTGTTTAGCGGGTATTTATTTGTGTATTGCCAGCCGCATCAGCTTTTTACGGTTGTGGGCTATCCGGGGGTTGTAGCTCCCGTAAAATTAGCCGGAGAATTTGCCTGCATCGGCGAAAGGGATATTGAAGCCATTGAACGGTTTTTGGCAACGGGTTTGAGTGTAGAAGTGGTTCAGGGTGTCTTTGATTTGGGAACCCAGGTTGAAGTGATGGGAGGCCCCTTGAAAGGAATGACTGGACATTGGTTGTCAGAAGCGGGGCAGGATTACTTTTTTATAGAGGTAGAATCGATAAACCATCGAATTCGGGTACAGGTCAAAAAAGAATTGCTGCGGGCCAAAAAAGGCTGAATAAAAAAACGAACATCGAATGAACGTGGATTGGGCGAGGGATTGCAGTGGAAATGCCCGCAGGGCATTGCAGCGGAAAGCCCGGTGCCGGCAGCAGGCCGGCACGCCCCCAAATAAAAATTAAATTAAAGGGCTGGAACTTGGCGTTTTGAATTCGAGATAAGTCTTAAAAACTGCCGGACAGCGACACCATGAAATTGCGACCGGGGGCGCTGATGCCGCTGCTGAACACGCGGTAGCGCAGGTCAAGGATGTTGTTGAGTTGCAGGCGTAGGCTTACCCCTTCGCGCAGCCTCCACTGAAAATGGCTGTTGATGGACCACCAAGCGGGCATGCCCATGGGCGTGGCGTAACGCAGGTTGTCCTCGCCCAGCAATCCGTAATCTTCAAGCCGTTTCCAACCGCTAAAATCGACTCGAAGCCCCAAGTCGATGTGCTTGTTGCTCCATTCTATGCCCAGTTGCCCGTGCAAAGGCGGAATGTGGTCGATGGGCTGCCAAAACGCGTTAAGATATTGGCGGCCATAGGTATAGTTTAGCATAGCGTTGGCCTGTAAGCGGGGGCTTAAGCTGCCTTTGTAGCGAAATTGCGCTCCGCAAATCCAAGCAGAAGCAGCATTTTGAAGGCTGGCCACAGCACTGAGCTGCCCTTGATAGAATAGGCTGTCTTGCCCAGAAAACTGGGCGGATTGCAGGGCGAGCAAACCTGGGGCATGGCTTAAGAAACCCAGCAGCATGAGCTGTTGGCCCTGGGTGCTGATGCGGTATTCGGTTTCAAACCCGAATAGGTATTCAGGGCCAAGACTGGGATTGGGAACCACGACGAGGCCGGGCTGGGAATCAAAAACCTTAGCGATGTCGTCCACATTTGGGGCTCGGAATCCGGAGCTCAACGAACTGCGAATGCGGTGAGCTAGCTTTTGCCAAGTGTATGTAAGGCTGCCGTTGGCCGCTGGGAGCAGGTAAGAAATATGGGAAAAAGGAAAGGGGAAAAACAGGGTATCGGAGAACTGGGCAGCCAAGGAATTGATTTGAAGCCGGCCTCCAAATTGCAGCAAAGAATGGGCCGTGGAAAGCAATTGAACTTCAGACCAAAATCCGGCTTGAAATTGAGATGAGCCTGCGTCGGGGTAGCGGGTTTGGGCGGCTTGCGTGGTTGAATCGTCAACCTGAAAGGCCTGAGCTGCAGAGCAGACTCGATTATATTGGGCATCGAAGCCAAAGCGCAGCCAAGGTTGGTCTGCCTTGGAAAGGGGAGAATCACCCTTGGCCCGGAGCTGTGATTCGGAGGGAGCCAAACTGCCCTGCCAGCTGTATCCCCAGACCTGAATCAACTCATTTTGAGTGTGTTGCCAAGGGGATTGAAAGCGGCGAACAATGCGGCTTTCGCGGAACTGCTGCCAAGAAAAGGCTTGGCTCCACTGGAAACGCCCTTTTTGCACCTTTTCGGTATGCAGGGCCAGGAGCAATTGCTCTTCGGGACCGTAATCCCAGCGGGCAAACAGCGGAAGGCCCTGGGAGTTGGTGTCAGACAATCGGTCGTAACGCGGCACCAACAGGGTAGAGGCATACTGAAAATTCAGGTAGTGGCGCAGGTGTTTGCCTTGGTACCCGGCTTTTTGCAACAGGTTGATTTGCCCGTATCGGCTGTTGGTTTGGATGTTGGGATTGGCAAGTAAAAAAAGGCTGTCTTTTCCGTTGATGCGGCGTACGGAAAAGCGTGCATCCCAGCGCCCGGGGTCGCGTGGGTCGGTTAGGGCACCTTGCCTTAGGTCGCTAAAATCGCTAAACGAAAAAGAGGTTAACCCTGCCCATTTTTTTCGGGAATAGGCAGCATCGGCATGCAGGGTTCGCTCTAGAGAAGCCGTACTAAAGCGTGCTTGAACATGACCAGAAATGTGGCCTTCTTGGGTAAAAATAAGGGGTAGGGTATTCATTTGAATCAGTCCGCCAAGGGCATCGCTGCCGAATGCCACGGTACCGCTGCCAAAAACCAAATCGATGGATTCCATGGCCATGGCATCGTTGCGAATAATTTGCTGAAGATGGCCAGAACGGAAAGCGGCGTGGTTTAGGCGAATGCCATCGACCACTAGCAAGATTCGGCTGGCTTCGAATCCCCGAAGAACGGGGCTGCCCCCACCCATTTGACTGCGTTGCACAAAAACCCCATTTCGTTCCAATAGGTCGGCCGTGGTGGGCGCTTGGGCGTCGTCTATGGCTTTTCGTTCTAGCCGCAAACCTTGCCGGCCCGAAGCAAACTGAGGCAAACGAAGGCCGATTAAAGGAAAATCGTTGAGGTGTACACCCAGGCGCCGCAGCTGAAACAGGCTGTCGCCCAATTCCAGCTGCAGCCAGGGTATCAGCAGATCTTCGTAGCCCAAAGCCCTTACCAAAATGGGTTGCTCGGCAGAAAGTTGAGCCAAGGGAATGGGGGAAGAGCTGGGCGCAAAGCGAAACTCCAGCTCTTTGTTTTCATTCAACTGCAGCAGGCGCAGGCCATGCTGAAAAGCATCCACAGGCTGGAGGTACAAGGCCTTAGGCAGCTGAGCGGAAGCGGAAGCGGCGGAGAGAAAAAACAAAACAGGAGCGAGAAAAAGGGGGCCTTGCATTCCGCAAATATAGCAGGGAATTCCTACCTTCGTTCCAAATCGGATTCATGATACTTTCTGGGAATGAAATAGCGGCCCGACAGGGCAAAGACATTGTGATTGAACCCTTTGACCCAAATCGAATCAATCCCAATTCCTATAACCTATCCTTGCATAAAGACCTGTTGATTTACGACCGGCATGCATTGGACATGAAAGAGGAAAACACGGCAAGTCCCTTGGAGATTCCAGAAGAAGGCTTGCTGTTGGAAACCGGAAAATTGTATTTAGGCAGAACGGTGGAGTACACCGAGACCCAGGGTTTGGTTCCCATGCTGGAAGGCCGAAGCAGCATTGGACGTTTGGGGCTGTTTGTGCACATTACCGCCGGTTTTGGGGATGTAGGATTTAAGGGATTTTGGACTCTAGAGATGTTTTGTGTGCAGCCCATACGCATTTATGCGGGGGTTCAAATTTGCCAAATTTTCTACCACAGCATTGAGGGAAGCTATCAGACCTATTCCAGCGGAAAATACCAGAACAACAAAGGCGTTCAGCCCAGTTTATTGTTTCGAGATTTTCAGTAAACGGCATTAGGTTCTGCCTTAGCAAACCTGGCTTAGCGGCATTTTCTAGAAAAGCAATGTATGAAGTTTGGCGGGGAGTTGGCTTGTTGGGGGAATGGGCCGCTTGCCCGGCGTTAACGAGCCCATTTGCTGAGACAACTCAATTAGGGCACGTGGGTGCACCGAGTGCCAAGAATCGATGGAAGCTACAGCGGGGAACTGCTGAAGCCCTCGGTGCAAAAAGGCTTGATTATCGGCCGTCATGCCAATGATCATTGGCAAACCAGCAACCAAACATTCTAGGGCTAGGGTGCTGGATGGCACCCAGGCTAGGGTGCAATCGGCTATTAGGGATTTCATTTGTGCGGCATTCAGATTGGAATGCAAAGTCAAGCCTGGGAAAATAGAGGAAACATGGGATTGGGGATTGGCCACAACGGCAGAAACCCGGAACGTTGGACTTAGGCCTGCGGCCCAATCTAAGGCGTTGCGGATCAAGGATCCGCCGTCGGTGCCGCCGAAGCAAACAAACAAATGAGGCGGTTGTGCGGAGTTAAATGGGGCAGAAGGCTGCTGAAATTCGGGACGAAGCAAACGGTATTCCAATCCAAGCCAATAATCGGTGTGGGGATTGGCTGGAAAATCGGCGGGGCTTAGCCCTGGACAATGGTTTAAAAGTACATCTACAGGAAGGGCCATCTGAGGCAGGTCATTGATTTGAAGGGTTTGAAGGCCCAGGCTGCGGGCGGCATGCACGTAATTGGGCGTTGCCTTGTAGGAATCGACCACCAACAAGTCGCCGGGTTGAATCAGGCTGGACAAATGTTCCGCCTCAGCCACCGAGAAATCGCTACCCACATTAAGGTACGGAATGCCCTGGGGCAGAAAAGGCATGGAGGATTCTGAAATTAAAAAAGTAAACTCAGGAAGGTATGCGGCCAAGGCTTGGCAGCGAAGTAGGTGGCCAAAACCGAGGTGTCGGTCGCCATCGGTTCGAATCCATGTGTGTTTTGCGGGGGCATTTGACCGTACACTGCCATCAAAAATCCCTGCTTTTTCCATTTTTTGGAATTTAGATTCCCGAAAAAGGAAAAACAAACGGAGATGCGATGAAAACCGAACTCAAAACAACATTAAAATGCCGTCCCTTTGATGCTGGAGTTACATTTAAAGTGCCCAAAAAACAAAAAGGAAGTTGAAGCATGCCGCAAATATTTGAAAAAAAAATCCACAATTTTTGCAATCAGGCAGGGTTCCACCTGATTTCAGCCACCGAATTGGAAACCGAACAGCTGTATTTTGTGCATTTGGAATTGTTGGAAGAAGCGAGCGGCAACCTGGGGCTGTTGCTGCCTGAGGGCAGCTTTTTAATTTCCTGCTATCAAGCACTGGGGCTCTCGACCTTTCAAACCCAGTATTGTACATCAGAGCCTACACAGGATGGAGACAGGGCTGGATGTTTAAAGGCGGGACAGCATTTGATGTTGATTGGAAAATCCAGTTGGCTTACCTCTACCCTACAGCGTTTTAATTCGGTACAAAAACAAAAAATCAAATCGGTCGGCGGGTATTTACCCTATTGCGATGCCCAAATTTCAACCTTAATGCTGATTCGGCAGGGGCAGCTTCTTATTCAGGAAAGGCGGCTTGAGCCCAGCAAAATAGACCTACATGGCTTTGTTGTTTTGTTGCTTGGCGAATGGGAGGGCGTACAGCATTTGCTGTACAAGGTAGAAATGGGTCGAGGCAAATGGTTGGTTTCGCAGACGAATCGGCTTATAGAACAGCATTTAGAAGGGGAGCCTTTAACCCTGGACGCCATAGCAAAAACCTTGGCCGTTAGCGTTTCGAAGTTAAAAATCGCCTTTCGGCACGAAATGGGAATTTCGGTATATCGGCATTATTTAAACCTGAGGTTAGACCGGGCAAAAGCCCATCTAAGTTCTGGCAAATACAACGTTTCAGAGGTGGCTTACCGGATTGGATACACCAGCGTCAGTAAATTTTCAAAAATGTATGCTGAATACCACGGGGCCTTGCCTTCGCACATAATAAAAGAGAGGGCTTCATTTGCCTAAATGGGTTGGGGGCCAGCAGAAGAATTAGGTAAGAGCTTGTTCATTGCGTACCTTCGCAAAAAAATCGGTTTGAGTTTTTTTGAGAATTTCGGCAAGTATTGCATGTTGGTGTTTAGAACCTTCAAATATCCGGCACGCAACAAATTTTTCAGGGAACAATTTTTTAGGGAGTTAGAGGCATTGGGCCTAGGCTCTATAGGGATTGTTGCCATTATTTCGCTGTTTATGGGTGCCGTCATTGCCATTCAGATGGCGGCCAACATCGACAACCCATTAATTCCACGCGAAACCATTGGTTATGCCACTCGGGAATCGGTTTTTCTGGAATTTTCTTCGACCGTAGTTGCGTTGATCCTGGCGGGCAAGGTGGGTTCTAGCATTGCCTCAGAAATTGGCACCATGCGTGTAACCGAACAAATTGATGCCTTAGAAATCATGGGGGTAAATTCGGCAAGCTATTTAATTCTACCTAAAATTACTGCTTCCCTGCTCATCAATCCAATATTGACCTTAATGAGCATGTTTCTGGGTGTTTTAGGGGGGTACTTGGCCTGCTTGGTTACCGGCATGTTAGACCCGCCCAGCTATCTAACGGGACTTCTGTTTGATTTTCGGCCCTTTAATGTGGTGTATTCCATCATTAAAAGCATCGTATTTGCCTTCATTATTACCTCCATCAGTGCCTACCGAGGCTATTATGTAGAAGGGGGCAGCCGAGAAGTGGGTGAAAACAGCACCAAAGCTGTGGTGAACGCAAGCATTGCCATCTTGTTCTGGAATTTGATTCTAACCCGAATTCTGTTGCTGTGATCGAAATAAAAGGATTGTATAAAAACTTCGGAGACAAAGAAATTTTGACCAACGTCAATCTGACTTTTGAAGAAGGAAAAACCAATTTAATTATTGGGCAATCTGGAAGCGGAAAAACGATTTTAATGAAATGCGCTGTTGGCTTAGAAACACCCACCAAGGGAGAGATTCTGTATTCGGGGCGGCCTTTTACCCACTCCAGTTTAGAAGAGAAAATGGCGATTCGGAAAGAAATCGGCATGGTTTTTCAGGGTGGAGCCTTGTTTGATTCGATGACCGTGGAAGAAAACGTCGCTTTCCCCCTTCGAATGTTTACCAACATGTCGAAATCTGAACTGGACGACCGGGTGAATTTTTGCTTAAACCGCGTCAATTTGCCTCAGGCCCATGCCAAGTACCCCGCCGAAATAAGCGGGGGCATGAAAAAGCGCGTCGCCATTGCGCGTGCCATTGCCCTAAACCCCAAATACCTGTTCTTCGACGAACCCAACTCGGGCTTAGACCCCAGAACCTCGCTGGTCATTGATGCCCTAATTCAAGAAATTACCCAAGAATACAAAACGGTAACCGTAGTCAATACCCACGACATGAACTCGGTTCTAGAAATTGGCGACCACATTGCGTTTATTTTCAAAGGAAATGTGGTTTGGACGGGCGATTCAAATACCATCATCTCCGCCGAAGTACCGGAAGTGCGTGATTTTGTTTTTGCCACGCCCCTAATGAAAAAATTGTTTAAATGAGTTTTGGGGATTGCGGAAATAATTGGCCCCTTTCTTTGATGTTTAATTTATTTTTCTGTAACATTGAAGTTAAATCGAAACACCTAAACCTATGAGATTATTAGTTACAACTGCATTGGCCCTTAGCATGGGAATGATGGTTATGGCTCAGAGCCAACGTTTGGTTTTGGCCGAAGGCTTTTCAAACGCAAGCTGCCCGCCTTGTGCCAGCCAAAACCCCAACTACAACACGTTGACGGCCACCAACAGTGCCCCCAACAATCCGGCTAAAATGGTGGCCATTAAATACCAAACAAATTTTCCTGGTACCGACCCCATGAATGCCCAAAATCCTGGAGATATCTCTGCACGGACTTCCTATTATGCAGTTAATGGAGTGCCCTGGGGTGCTTTGGACGGAACAGCCTTCGCCGGCAGCAATTATTCGGGCGCTTTGGCAAACCTAAACCAAAACGCCATCAATTCGCGGTATGCCGTTACCTCTCCTTTTGATTTGACCGTAACCCACACCATTCACCCCAACCTAGATAGCGTAACGATTTCCGTTGCAATCAACTGCACCGACTCGCTGCTGCTTGGGTCTGGCCTAGTTAAACTGCACGTAGCCCTCACCGAAAAAACCATCACCTTTGCTACCGCTCCCGGTTCAAACGGCGAAACTTCATTCAAAGGCGTAGTACGCAAAATGTACCCCGACGCAAATGGAACCACCCTGTCAAGCAACTGGTTGCCAGGTCAACAAGATGCCTATTCTTGGACCGTGCCTTTGCCTTCGTACATCTACAAAATTCCTGAAGTAGCTGTGGTTGCTTTTATTCAAAACAATGCAAGCAAACAGGTGTACCAAGCAGGCTACAGCGCTCCAATACCGGTTCCAAACTACGCTGCTGTGAGCGCGGTAACCACCAACAGCCCCGCCATCAATTGCAGCGGCGATTTGAACAACGCAAGCGCCACCATCAGCAACATCGGCAGCAACGCCATCACCTCGGCTACCGTTAATTACCAAGTGGACAACGGCACCGCCTCTACCCTTCCCTTCACCGGCAACATTGCTCCCAACGGAACGGCCAACGTTTCTATTCCTGCCATTACCGGCGTAAGCGGTGGTGCCCACGCTTTGAATGTTTGGTTGACCAACATCAACAACAACGGAGCTACGAACGCCATTGGCCAAGCATCTGCCACATTCCAAATGTCGGCAGCACCCAGCGTAATGTCCAATACCGTTGACTTTGAAGGCAGCGTTTTCCCCAGCAGCTACATCATTGAAAACACCCCCGGCGCAAACGGCTGGAGCTGGGTATCCATCAACAACGGTGCCTCTAAATTCATGCGTTGCTTCTTCTGGAACATGCCTTCTGGAACAGTAGCCAATTTGTATACCGCTCGTTATGATCTTTCTGGCTTTACAAATCCAGAATTGAAATTCGATGAGGCGTACACCTTTTTTACGGTAGCCACCCCTGAAAACGACCGTTTAATTGTTTCGTATTCTACCAATTGCGGAACCAGCTGGGTTGAATTTTACAACAAAGCAGGCACTGCATTGCAAACGGCAACGCCCATTAGCAATCCGCAACAGCAATTTGTACCCGCGGCCACCGATTGGAGAACCGAACTTACGGCAATGGCAGGGGCAGGTGGCCTGAGCGATGTTCTAATTCGCTTCCGTGGTGTTTCTGATTTTGGCGACAATCTGTTTATCGACAACATCTTGATCCAAGAAAAAAACATGGGCGTAGAAGAGGTTATCCCTGTAAGTCAAAACTCCATGGTTACCTACCCCAACCCAGCCAACCAGCAGGCAACTCTGCGCTTTAACCTAAATGCCGATTTCAATGGTCGGGTTGAAGTGGTGAATGCCTTGGGCTCGACCGTTTTTGCCACCACCGACCAAACTTTTGGTCAAGGCGACCAACAGCTTAGCCTTCCAACGGCTCAGTGGGCCGACGGTCTATATTTGGTGCGGTTGATTTCTGGCAACATGGAAATGAGCACTCGATTGGTGGTGCGCCATTGATTATAATTGCATTTTAAACTTGAAAAGGCCGAGGTTTCTCGGCCTTTTTTTTTGTTTCTTTGAACAACAAAACAAATTTTCACTTGTTTATATAGTTTATATTCTGCTCAAGGCCGTGTGCCAAAGGCCTTAACCCTTGATTTTATGTTTACCGGAATCATAGAAAGCCAAGCCGAAATTCTGGAAATCCTTCCCAACGAAGAGAACATAACTTTTCGCCTCGCATGCCCCTTAAAATCGGAATTCAAAATTGACCAAAGCATTAGCCACGATGGGGTGTGCTTAACCGTGGATGGAATTCAAGACAACAGCTATACCGTAACCGCCATTTACGAAACCCGAATCAAAACCAATTTGGGAGCCAAAAAAGTCGGCGATACCTTAAACATTGAACGCTGCATGCCGGCCCATGGACGCTTTGACGGGCACATCGTTCAGGGACACATCGACGGTACCGGAACCATTCAATCCATCGAAAACCAAGCTGGAAGCTTCTTAATCGGCATTCATTACACCATGCCAAACCACCTAACCGTTCCCAAAGGATCCATTGCCCTGAACGGAATCAGCCTAACCGTGGTCGATAGCCAACCCGGGCAATTCTCGGTGGCCATCATTCCCTACACCTGGAACCACACCAATTTACACCAACTGAGCATTGGCGATACCATTAACCTAGAATTTGACATCCTGGGCAAGTACATACAAGCCTGGATCAAACACCCTTCAATTCAACCCAACGCATGAAACACCTGGTTTCTTTTTTTCTGCTTGCGGCCTTAACCGCCTCGGCCCAATCGCCTTTTCAATTTGTGGCTAAATCTGAAATCCCCCTTGAGCTGAAGCAAAACGCGGTGCTTAAACCCCAACAAGCAAGCCATCTGAAATATGCGAGGCTTCCCCTTGAAAACACCAACAGCTCAAGCCTACGGCTTTCTCTACCCCACCCTTCTGGCGCCTGGGTTATGGCCAACCTGATGCCTTATGCCGTTTTGGCCGATGCCCGAAAGCAAGCCGACCTGGGCATTTCGACGTGGTATGGCCGATTGGAAAGCGACCCCAGTGCTGTGGTTCGGGCCGACCAAACCCCCCAAGGTTTTCATGTTCAAGTGTTGAGCCCAAACGGCGATTGGCACATTGACCCTGTTTCGCCAACCAATGCCGTATGGCACATGGCATACTTTAAGTCCGACCTGCCCAACCCACACGCCTTTGAATGTGGACTGCAAGATCAGGAAGGCCTAATTGACGACCCTGTTTTTGATCCATTTTCAACAAATCCGAACGGAGGAACCCTACGCACCTACCGCCTTGCCTTAGCGACTACGGCCGAATACACCAATTACCACGGAGGCCCAACAGGAGCCTTAGCCGCCATGGTTACTGCCATAAATCGAGTGAATGGAATTTACGAACGCGATTTGGCGGTCCGCATGCTGCTGATTCCCAACACCGACACGCTGATTTACACCAGCACCGTTACCGACCCCTACACCAACAACGACGGATTTACCATGCTGGGCGAAAACCAATCCAACATCAATGCCGTAATTGGATCGGCCAACTACGACATTGGGCATGTATTTAGCACCGGTGGCGGCGGCATCGCCTCGCTCGCCTCGGTGTGCACCAATTCAAAAGCCCAAGGCGTAACCGGCCTAAACAACCCCATTGGCGACCCCTTTTACGTCGATTATGTGGCCCATGAAATTGGACACCAATTCAACGGCAGCCACACCTTTAACTCCAGCTTGGGTTCCTGCAGCGGCAACCGCTCCAGCCAAAACGCCTACGAGCCTGGCAGCGGAAGCACCATAATGGCCTATGCCGGCATTTGCGATGCCGACAACGTCAGCAACAATTCCGACGATTATTTCCACGTGCGCAGCTACCAAACCATGCTCACCTTTTTGCAAGGTACGGGGGGCAACTGCGCGGCTACCTCGCCCACCGGCAACACGCCTCCCACCGTGAACGGGCAACAAACCCCAGCAACCTTTTTCCCCATTGGCACGCCCTTTAAGCTTACAGCGGCCGGCAGCGATGCCGACGGCGACACGCTAACGTATTGCTGGGAACAGTACAACCGCGGCAGTTCCATTGCCCTGGCCAGCACCCCCAGCACCGGAACTCCGCCCCTGTTTGTGTCCTTGCCCCCCAGCAACAGCCCCACCCGCTGGTTTCCACGACTCAGCTTTGTGGTGAGCAATGCCAATTCGGCCCTTGAAAAACTGCCAACCTACACCCGTGCCATGGATTTCAGGGTTACGGTCCGCGACAACCAACCCAACGGCGGGGGAGTCAGCTACCAGCAAGTAAACTACGATGCTACGGCGCTGTCGGGGCCATTTTTGGTAAGCAATCCAAACACCAACCAGGTGCAATGGGCAACCGATTCGCTGGTTTCCATCGCTTGGGATGTTGCCAATACCGATCAAACTCCGGTCAATTGCAGCCAGGTCAACATTTTGCTGTCCACCGACGGGGGCTACACCTATCCCTACACCCTATTGGCAGCCACGCCCAATGATGGGAATGAAACCATTGTTTTGCCGTTTTTTCCGAATGAACCGATGATTATTTCACAGGCTAGGGTTATGGTAGAAAGCGTAGGGAATATCTTTTACGATATATCAAATGCCGATTTCAGCATCCTAAATCAACCGTCGTCTTCCCTTGAAAACGCGAATGAATCTGGACAATTATACCCCAACCCATCTCATTCGGGTACAGCGAAATTATTCCTTTCAAATCTAAAACCGGGCAGTTTGCGAATTTATTCTGCAGAGGGCCGTCAAATGGAAGGCGAATTGGAAGGAAATACGGTCCGTTTGATTGATGCGAGCCCAGGCATGTATTTGGTTCAGGTTGAAGCGAAGGGAATTTTGCGTTCTTTTCGTTGGGTTATTCTTCCTTCATCGTTTCGTTGAGCAGAATGGATTTTGTTTGATGTGAATGGGGATGCACAATCCTCTGCTAGGGGATTGTTTCATTTAGCCTGTATATTGTAGAATAATGCCTTTCAGGATTTGGCCTTAGCGGAGTTCAAAAATTATTGCTTTCTTTTTGTGTGGGAGCATTTCCTTTCCATTTCCTCGGATTTTGGAGAATATATGTTGAAATGGTTTGAAAGGCATGATTATCACGGACGATAATGTCGTGGTAGTTTCGTTGCCATAATTTTTTGTTAAACGGAACCCAATTCAACGTTTTAACGCCCCGTATGTATTCGTTGGTGGTCATGGTTTTAAACCATTGTATGACCAACGGCAGGGGCGAACCTATGTGTTCGCCCCTGCCCGGATTGGCGTGTTCGCCCCTGCCCGGATTGGCGTTTTCGCCCGGATTGGCGTGGTCGCCGTGGTTGGCGTGGTTGGCGTGGTTGGCGTGGTTGGCGTGGTTGGCG
>Ga0079301_1001121_pt1 | contig 12617 bp, 13 predicted proteins | sample Wag4_2014_7_11_3_FD_74797 | JGI IMG/M metagenome (GOLD analysis project Ga0079301, IMG submission 74797) | Fresh water mixed with fracking chemicals microbial communities from Ohio, USA - Utica-2 Time Series FC 2014_7_11 | ecosystem: Engineered > Industrial production > Chemical products > Input...
CGCTCGCGAGCGGCGGCCAGGAAGGGGGTGATGCGCGGATTGGTGATCACTTCTACCACAACGCAGGTCGGATTCACCGTGCTCCAGGCCACGGGCACCGGTTCCAGCGCAGGGGCGCAGCCCAGGTGGGTGGCGTTCATCAGCAGGGTCGTGCCCGCGGGCAGGGCCACCTCCCCCTGCCAGGGTTGCCAGATCGCCGGCACGCCGCTGGCGCGGCTCACGGTGGCGGCCACCTCCTCACCCTGCTCCTGCCGGCGCGTCACCAGGGTGAGATGGGCGGCACCGGCCCAGGCGAGTTCCACCGCCATGGCCCGGCCGGCTCCCCCGGCCCCCAGCATCACCACCCGCTGGCCCGCCAGCGGGGCCACCTTGGCAATCGCCTTCACCACCCCCTTGCCATCGTTGTTGTGGCCGATCAGGCGACCGTTTTCGATCGTGAGGTAGTTGGCGGCACCGATCGCCCTCACGTCATCGTCGACGGCATCGAGCAGGGGCATCACCGCCTCCTTGTAAGGCACCGTGATGCCCACCCCGCGGTAGCCCAGAGGCGCCAGGGCTCGTACCGCAAGGGCCAGATCGGCCACGGTGGCGATGTCGTTCTTCCAGAACTGCCAGGGCAGCCCGTAGTGGGCATACACGGCATCGAACATCCGATCGATCGGGTTCTCGGCCACCGGGTGGCCGAGCATGCCGGTCATCTGTTTCTGGGGAGGAATCACGGCGAGGGAGCGTTCAAGCCCCAGGCTGGCAGGACCGTGCCCCCTTGGCCGCCATCAGAGCTGGGTTTCAGCCTGCTCAGCCCCGAAGCAATGCATCAGGGCATCACCCCAGCTGTTGATGCCGGCCAGAGCCTGATCGGAAGCCTCGCTCACGGCCCGGGCATGGGCCCGCAGCAGCACCGTCTTGTCGACGTCGTGGCCATGAGCCGCCGCGATGGCCACGATGTCGTCGACACCGGCGGCGGCATGCACCTGGCTGTGCAGGGTGTCATCGGCGGCCACGCGGGCACAGAAGGCCTCAAGAGACGCGATCGACATGGGCCACAAACAGCGGGACTCCCCTTTGCTAGCAGCGGGGAGGTGCTCAAGGCGACCGTCCATGCCACGAACTGCCGACAAGCACACCACAACCGCGCGGCAACCCATACGTTGTGGGCAGCAGATCAGAGCCCATGGCACCGGAACGGTTCTTCCTTGAACTCGATCCGCCGGGAAACACCAGCGCCGAACTGCCCCATGTGGTGATCGTGGGCGGGGGGTTCGCCGGGCTCAAGGCCGCCCAGGCCCTGCGGGGCAAGCCGGTGCGCGTCACCCTGATCGACAAGCGCAACTTCAACCTGTTCCAGCCCCTGCTCTACCAGGTGGCGACCGGCCTGGTGTCGGAAGCCGACGTGGCTTCACCCCTGCGCCAGCTGCTGGGGAAAGCCCCGAACATCCAGATCCTGCTGGGGGAGGTGGAGGAGATCGAGCCCACGGCCAAGGAGGTGGTGTTCAACGATCGGCGCTTCCGCTACGACCACCTGATCCTGGCCACTGGCTCCGGCAGCACCTACTTCGGCCATGAGGAGTGGCGGCCCGAGGCGCCGCCGATGAAAATCATCGAACACGCCGACGAGATCCGCAGGCGGGTGCTGATGGCCCTTGAGGAGGCTGAGCAGACCCCCGACCCCGAGCGGCGGCAGCTGCTGCAGACCGTGCTGGTGATCGGCGCCGGCCCCACCGGCTGCGAGTTGGCCGGCTCGGTGGTGGATCTGATGAAGCATGCCGTGGCCAAGGAGTTCAAGCAGCTCGAGCCCAGCCAGAGCAAGGTTGTGCTGATCGACCCGGGCGACCGGGTGCTGCGGGCCATGCACCCCAGTCTTTCGGCGGCTGCAGGCAACTACCTGCGCTCTCTGGGGGTGAAACTTGAGCTCGGCGGCAGGGTGCAGTCGATCCAAGGCGGAACGGTCACCCTCAGCCAGAAAGAGGCTGATGGCAGCAGCAGCACCCGCACGATCGAAGGGGGCACCGTCTGCTGGACCGCGGGTGTGCGGGCCTCCCACCTCGGCAAGCTGCTGGCCGAACAGACCGGCTGCGAGGTGGACCGGGGCGGCCGGGTGGTGGTGCAGGCCGACTTCTCGATCCCCCAACATCCGGAAATCCGGGTGGTGGGCGACCTGTGCAGCTACAGCCACACCGCCGATGGCAAGCCCCTGCCCGGCATGGCCGGCCCGGCCGTGCAGATGGGCACCTGGGTGGCTCGCGACATCCTGGCCCGCATCCAGAACCGCCAGCACGCTCCCTTCCGCTTCACCGACTTCGGCAGCATGGCGGTGATCGGCCGCACCTTCGCCGTGGCCGACCTGCGCGGCCTGCGGCTGAGCGGCCTGCCCGGCTGGCTGCTCTGGGGCGTTGCCCACCTGGCGTTCATGCCCGACACCGAGAACCGTCTCACCCTGCTGACCAAATGGCTGTGGCAGATCGCCACCAACCAGCGGGCCGCCCTGGTGATCACCGGCCGGCCCGGGCAGCACATGGGCGTGGAGGTGGGCCTGGAGCGGCGCGAACTGGCCTCAGCCCCGGCGCTGGTGGAAGCGGCCCAGAATTAGGGCGATCAGGATCGCCACATACAACTGGCCCGCAACGGTGATCGCCGAACTGATCACCTGGGCGGTGACATTGCGCGGATTGAGCAGAGCCGTGCCTGCCGTGGTGAGCAGGTTCATCGCCCCGGCCATCAGCGCCGGCGCCGTTTTCAGCAGATCCGGAGCCGCGCCGCTGCCGGCGGCTGGCAGATCGGTGAGATTGAACGCCTGGGGCTGAAACACCCACAGAGCCGTGAACAGCAGGCCGCCGGCGATGCCGATCAGCAGGTAACCGCTGGCGGCGCCCATCACGACGGAAACGGTGACGAACGGCTCCCGCACCAGACCCTTCACCTTGCGCAACAGCACCAGGGTGAGAAACACCACCCACACCACCACGTGCGGCACCGTGAGGGCCACACCCCAGCTTGGATCCAGCTGCCGCAGCAGATGCCAGAGCAACTCCATGGCGATCGCCAGACCGCCGAAGAGGTACACCACCAGGCGTGAGCGCCGCAGCAGCGAGTAGCGGCTGAGAAACACGATCAGCACCACCGCCATCCCCACCAACAGGAGCGACAGCAAGCCCGGCCAGAGTTCCGCCAGCGGCAGGGCGAGCACAAGCAGCACCTCCGCAGTCAGGGTGAGTTGGTAGCCGCGATGGCGTTTGCGCAGCCGCTGAATGTCGGCGCGGGTGTACCCCCGGTTGGGATGCGCCTCAGGCCCGTTCATCACCCGACCATCAAAGGCCGGGGCTGCTCTGCATAATGCCGCCGTCGGCGAAGATCGTGGTGGCGGTGATGTAGCTGGCGGCGTCGCTGGCCAGGAAGGCCACCACCTTGGCGATCTCCGAAGGCTGGGCCATCCGGCCCATGGGAATGGCGGCGTTGAGCTTGGCCAGCAGCTCAGGATTGTTCATCGTGGAATCGTTGATCGGTGTGGCCACGGCCCCGGGGCCCACATTCACGATCGTGACCCCTTTGGAAGCCAGTTCCACGCCAGCGGTGCGGGTGAGCATGCGCACACCGCCCTTGGCCACGCAGTAGGGCGTGTTGTTGGGCATGGGCCAGTCCTCGTGCACCGAAGAGATATTGATGATGCGGCCACCTGTGCCCTGGGCAATCATCTGTTTGGCCGCGTATTGGGTGGCGAAGAAGACACCGCGCAGGTTCACGTTCAGCACCTTGTCGAAATCCTCAGGCGTGGTGTCGAGGATGGAGGTGCGGGTTTCAATGCCGGCGTTGTTCACCATCACATCGAGGCGGCCGTAGCGATCCACCGCTGCCTGCACCAACCGCTGCAGATCCTCCAGTTGGCCCACGTCAGCCTGCACGCCAAAGCTGCTGCCACCCAGCTCCCCGATCTCCTCTTCAATCGCCTCGGTGGCTTCGGGATGGGAGCGGTAGTCGATCACCACCTTCGCCCCGAGCCGGGCCACCTCCTCCACGATCGACCTGCCAATGCCGCTGTTACCGCCAGTGACGATGATCACCTTGCCCTGGAGCAGCTGGGCCAGGGTTTCCTGGGCATAGGGGTTGGCCTGGGTCATGGCGCGGGGACTGCGGTGGTGAAAAGAATCAGCTCGAAACTAGGCACGCGCCAGCAAACCGGCAGCCAGCTGCAACACCCCCGCACACCCTGGGTGATCAAGGATCAGCAGATCAGCACGAAGGGCACAACCTTCGATGAAGGTTCCTGACCACCGAGAGGGGTGTGCCTACCTTGAGCAGAGAGAACCTGCCAAAAATTGATGTCTGCGCTGCCCCTGCGCCGAGCTATCCATAGCGAGCGCTTCCCGAAACCGGTCGCTTCCTACAGCCAGGGCTTCCAGCATGGCAACACCCTGTTCATCACCGGGCAGCTGCCGGTCGATCCCAGCACCAATGCCGTGGTGGGCGATGGCGACATCACCCTCGAATCCCGCCAGGTGATGCGCAACATGCAAGCTGTCCTCGAGGAGGCCGGCTTCGGCTTCGAGCACCTGGTGAGCGCCACCGTGTACCTCACCAACATCGACACGCTCGACACGTTCGATGCCGTGTGGCAGGAGTATTTCCCCGACCCCCTGGCCTATCCCTCTCGGGCCGTGGTGCAGGTGGCAGCCCTGGTGCTCGGCATCCAGCTGGAGATCTCGGCCATCGCCATCAAAGACTGACAGCCCCATGGTCGATCCCTTCAGCCTGGCTCCCCAACCCGAGACCTACTGGCACCTGTGGACCAGCGGCGACGGCATCAGCCGCCAGCAACAGTGCACGATCAGCGCCTTTGAACTCGGGCAGCTGGGGCCCGGCGATTCGCCGCAGTTCTCCCGGCCCCTGTTTGATCAGGGCAATGCCTTCGTCACCTACCTGCCGGTGGGATGGACGGCCGACTGGCACGAAAACCACGTGCCCAAGTGGATCTACGTGCTCAGGGGCGCCTGGTCGGTGCAGAGCATGGACGGGCAGGTTGCGATCATGCGCGCCGGGGAGTACTCCTTCGGCGGTGATCAGGGTTGCATCGCCAGCCCGGAGGGCCACAAAGGTCACCTCTCCGCCCAGGTGGGCGATGAGCCCTGCGTGCAGTTGATCATCCAGCGCAACGATGAGGCCTGGAAGCAGGCACCACCCGGATACTTCCGATGACGATGCTCCCGCCATCGGCAGCAACGGCACAGCCGCCGACCTGCATCGAGGTCCACGACCCGCGATTCGAACAACTGGTGCTGTTCAACGCCGAGCTGGAGCTGCTGGCCGAGGGCTTCCGCTGGCTGGAGGGTCCCGTGTGGTTCGGCGACCACCGCTGCCTGCTGTTCAGCGACATCCCCAACAACCGCAGCCTGCGCTGGAGCGAGCAGCACGGCGTCAGCACCTTTCTGGAGCCATCGGACTTTGCCAACGGCCAGACCCGCGACCTGCAGGGGCGGCTGATCCAGTGCCACCACCGCAGCCGCTGCCTCACCCGCCTGGAGCACGACGGCAGCACCACCACCCTGGTGAGCCAGGCCCGGGGCCAGCGGCTCAATGCCCCCAACGACGTGGTGGTGAAGGGCGACGGCTCGATCTGGTTCAGCGATCCGCTCTACGGCCTGATGAACGACTACGAGGGCGGCCGCCAGAAATCGGAACAACCGCCGGCCCTCTACCGGCTCGATCCCGCCAGCGGCATCGCCGAAGCGGTGGCCACGGATTTCGATGGCCCCAATGGCCTGGCCTTCTCCCCCGATGAACAGCTGCTCTATGTGGCCGAGTCCGGAGCCCCCGGTGCCAGCGAGCCGCGCCAGACCATCCGTCGCTTCCGGGTGAATGCCGACGGCCGCAGCCTGGGCGGCGGCGAGGAGTTCCACAAGATCACGCCGGGCTGGGCCGATGGCTTCCGGGTTGATGAGCACGGCAATCTCTGGTGTGGCGCCGCCGATGGCGTGCACGTGATCGCCCCGGACGGCACCCTGCTGGGCAAGGTGCTGGTGCCCAAGCGCGTGAGCAACCTCTGCTTCGGCGACCGCTACGGCAGCCGCCTGTTTCTCTGCGCCTCCACCGCTCTCTATTCCCTGTTCACGAACACTCGCGGTGCCACCTGGCAGCGCTGAACACCAGCCCCCTCTCCTCACCCCTGCCGCCCCATGGCCAACCCCCAGCTCGAAACCTTCCTCCAGCAGGTGAAGGGCGATCCAGCTCTGCTGCAGCGCTTCAGCGGCTGCGCCAACCTCAATGCCATCGCCGCCCTCGGCGCTGAGCATGGCTTCAGTTTCACTGGTGTGGATCTGGTGAGACACCAGGCCGAAGCCACCCTGCGGCTCAGCGACAGCGAGCTGGAGGCCGCCGCCGCCGGTGTGGAGCTGGAGGGCCACCTCTGGCTGATGAACATCGTGTGGGGCTGAAGGCGATGCGCCCCGCCCTTGCCCTGGAGCTGGCCGACGCCGAGCGGCTGCTGGCGGCCGCCCTGGCCGAAGCCCGCCGGGATGGCTCCCGGGTGGCCGCTGCGGTGGTGGATGCCGGTGGCCGACTGCTCGCTTTCCGCCGGCTCGATGGGGCCAGCCCGGCCTCCGCCGAGGCGGCGATCGCCAAGGCGCGCATGGCCGCCCTCAGCGGCAACGACACCGCGGGGCAGGAGGCGGCCATCAATGGCGAGCGGCCGGCCCTGCTGCAGCTGGCCGGGGCCCTGGGCCAGCCGGCGGCGGCCATGGGCGGCGGCATCGCCCTGCGCTGGCAGGGGGAGTTGCTGGGCGGACTGGGGGTGTCGGGCATGACGCCCCAGCGCGATGGTCAGATCGCCGCCGCCGGCGCCGGAGGCCTGGCCCCCTGGCCGCACCTGGAGGCGGTGAGCTTCAGCTGCGCCGACGCCGAGGCCTGCGCCGCCTTCTTCTGCAGCCATCTGGGCTGCCGCCGCCTCGATGCGATCGAGCCGGGCCCGGGCTACGCCAACCTGATCGGCCTGCCGGGGGCCCGGCTGAAGCTGGTGCGGCTGGCCCTGGGCCGCGAGCGGCTGGAGCTGCTGGAGGTGCGGGAGCTGGGCCCGGGCCAGCGACCCGGCCGCCCCTTCCCAGCAGACAGCCGCAGCAACGACCTCTGGTTCCAGCACATCTGCATCGTGGTGCGGGATCTGGCGCAGGCCAGCGGGCCGCTGCGCCAGGCGATCGCCGCGGGGCGCCTGCAGTCGATCTCCAGCGCGCCCCAGAGCCTGCCCGACTGGAACAGCGCCGCCGCCGGCATTGAGGCCTTCAAGCTGCACGGCCCTGAGGGCCACTGCCTGGAGCTGCTGCAGTTCCCGGCCGATAAGGGCGACGCCCGCTGGCATGGGCTCGACGACACCACCAGCATCGAGCCGTCCGGCCTGTTCCTGGGCATCGACCACAGCGCCATCGGCATCAGCGACACCGAGCGCAGCTGCCGCTTCTACGACCAGCTGCTGGGCCTGCACCTGGGCGGCGACGGCATCAACGAGGGGCCAGAGCAGGATGGGCTCGATGGCCTGGATGGCACCCGGGTGCGCATCACCGGCCACCGCTGCCCCGGCGGCGCCGGCATCGAGTGCCTCGACTACCGCAGGCCGGAGGGGGGCCGGCCGCTGCCCAGTGATCTGGGCCCGCAGGACCGGGCCCATGGCCAGCTCCGCCTGCTGGTGGGCGATGGCCCCGCCCAGCTGGCGGCCATCGCCGACCAGGTTGAGACCTATGGCGGGCTCCTGCTCAGCCCTGGCATGGTGACACTCTCCGCCGCAGAAGCCAGGGAGCTGGGTTTTCAGGCCGGCCTGCAGGTGTGCGATCCGGACGGCCACCGCCTGCAGCTGGTGGTGCGCTGAAGCCTCAGCCCCGCTGGCTCTGCTGCATCAGCACGGCGCCCTGGTGGCCGTTCCAGCCCTCGCCGCGCCAACGGGAACTGAGGGCATCGCTGACGGCGCTGACCAGCAACAGAGCCGGCAGCAACTGGAGATCGCCCTGAAGGGTGAACACGAAGGCGGCGCAGAACAGGGGCGTGCCCTGGGTGCCGGCAAAGAGCGCCACCGCACCCACCGCCGCCAGCTGGCCGAGCTCGCTCGGTGAGAAACCGAGCCCGGCGGGCAGCAGGGAGGTCAACAAGGCGCCGAGAGTCATGCTGTTGTGCATCAAGCCTCCAGGGGCGCCGGCCGCCGGGCTGATCAGCATCGCCAGGCCGCGCCACAGCAGGGTGAGGGGAGGGCCACCGCTCTCCCCCGCCAGCGCTGCTGAGAGTGACAGGGAGCCGTCGTTGAGGCTGAGACCGCCACTGAGCTGCGCCAGGGCCGCCAGAGCCAGGGCCAAAACCACGGCTCCCGGGAGACGCTGGCGCAGCATCAGCCGCTGGACCACAGCCGCCAGTGGGATCAGCAGGCGCACCACAAGCACCCCCAGGGCGGCACCGAGAACGGTGAGCAGCGCCGCCCAACCCCACAGGGGAGCCGCCAGGGCTCCGAACTGCAGACCCACCAACCGCGCCGGCTGCCCCAGCGGCGTGCTGAGCAGGGCGCCGGAGGCAGCGGCCAGCAGCAGCGGCCCCAGCACACTCACGCCGCTGCGGCGCCCGAGCTCCTCAACGGCATAGGTGGCCGCCAGCAACGGCGAGCGGAAGGCCACACCAAGGCCGGCGGCCCCGCCGATCACGGCCACGGCCGGCAGGGGCAGGTCCGCCAGCGGCCGGAAGCGAGACCAATGCCGCCGGATCGCCAGGAGGGCGGCGGCGCCGATCGCCACTGACGGTGACTCCACCCCCACGGCCAACCCACCGATGTGGGTGAGCAGCATCAGCGGCAGCCGCTGCAGCTGGCTGCGCAGGCTGAGCTTCTCCAGCCAGCTGGCTTCAGCCGCAGCGGGCTGGGGCGGCGGCGTGCGGTCGAGGGCCAGCAGCGGCGCCACCCCTCCGCCCCGGCCGGCGGCCAGGGGCCCCCAGGCCAGCCAGAACAGCAGGGCGCTGGCGCTGAACACCAGCAGCACGGCCAGGCCAGGGGGCAGCCGACTGCCCCCGGCTGGGCCTGCCGCCCCGGCATCCAACCCTGGCAGCGGCCAGCCCCAGCGCTGCAGGCGAAACCCCAGCTCGGAGAGCGCCTGGTAGGGCCACTCCAGCAGCGCCAGCGCCAGGCCCAGCAGCAGCCAGATCAGCGCAGCAACCAGGCTGGCCATCAACGGGCCGCTCCGCTTTCGATTTCACCCTGACAGACCAGCAGCACCACCACCGAATTCACCCTGACAGACCAGCAGCACCACCACCGAACGGGCCTGAACCTGATAGTCGCCGTCGGGGAGTGGCGGCGCCTCCTCCCAGGCGACGATGTCGTCGGGGCTGGGTCGGGCGGTGTCGATCCAGCGGTGCCAGCAGCCATCCGCCAGGCCGGTGGGCGGCAACGTGAAGCGCAGGGGCTGCCACCAGGCATTCACCATCACGTGCATCCGAAAGCGGTGCTCGCTGCTGGTGTAGCTGAGGGCCAGGGAGTGGGAGTCGGGGCCCCAGTCGGGCTGGAACGGCTCCACGCCGTGCCACTCCACGGCGCAGCGCCGCAGCAGCTCGGCCAGCGGCAGGCTGGTGTGATCCACCACCACATCGCGCCGCTGCCGGTAGGCGATCAGCTCGCGGGTGAAGCGCAGCAGATCGGCATGGCGCTCCACCAGGGTCCAGTCGAACCAGCTGATCGGGTTGTCCTGGCAGTAGGCGTTGTTGTTGCCCTGCTGGCTGCGGCCCACCTCATCGCCCATGGCCAGCATCGGCGTGCCGGCTGCCAGCAGCAGCAGGCAGAGAGCATTGCGCTGCTGGCGGGCCCTGAGGGCCAGCACCGCCGGATCGTCGCTGTGGCCCTCCACGCCGCAGTTCCAGCTGGCGTTGTCGTCGGAACCGTCGCGGTTGGCCTCGCCATTGGCCTCGTTGTGCTTGGTGTTGAAGCTCACCCAGTCAGCCAGGGTGAAGCCGTCGTGGCAGGTGATGAAGTTCACGCTCACCTCCGCCTCCCGCCGGCGGGAGCCGTAGATGTCCGGGCTGCCGATCAGGCGCTGGGCCGCCGCCCAGGCGAAGCCGCCATCGCCCTTGAGGAAGTGACGCAGGTCGTCGCGGAAGCGGCCATTCCACTCCTGCCAGCGCTCGCCCACGAAGCCGCCCACCTCGTAGAGGCCGGCCGCATCCCAGGCCTCGGCGATCAGCTTGGTGCCCGCCAGCACCGGGTCGCTGTCGAGATCGAACAGGATCGGCGGGCGTGGCTCCGGCTTGCCCTCCTCATCGCGGGAGAGCACGGCGGCCAGATCGAAGCGAAAGCCATCCACGTGCATCTGCTCCACCCAGTGGCGCAGGCTGTGGCGGATCAGCCGCCGCACCACGGGGTTGTTGGCATTGAAGGTGTTGCCGCAACCGGTCACATCCAGATCGCGCAGGCTGTCGCCTTCCCCTTCCAGCAGGTAGTAGTCGTGGGGGGCCAGGCCCCGGTAGGAGAGGGTGGGCCCGGCCGCCGGCCCGGCCATCGCCCCCTCGGCGGTGTGGTTGAAGACCACATCCAGGATCACCTCGATGCCGGCGCGGTGCAGGGCCTTGACCAGGTCGCGGAATTCATCCAGGGCCGCCAGCGGATCGCTGCCGCTGGCGTAGGCCGGATGGGGGGCCAGCACCGTGATCGGCTGGTAGCCCCAGTAGTTCACCAGCTCCGCCGGCGCCGCCTGGGCGTCGAAGGCGAACACCGGCAGCAGCTCAACCGCGGTGATCCCCAGCTCCTGCAGGTAGGGGATCTTGTCGATCAGCCCCGCGTAGGTGCCGGCCCGCCCGGCGGGGATGCCGGCGCTGGGATCAGCCGTGAAGCCGCGCACATGCAGCTCGTAGATCACCGTTTCGCGGGCGGGTCGGCGCAGGGGGCGATCCCCCTGCCAGTCGTAGCTGCCGAGGTCGGGCACCACACTCTTCATCGCCCCGGCCCAGCCGTCACCGCCCTGGCGCCGCTGGCCCCGCTGCCGGCTGTAGCCCGGCGGCACCGCCAGGGCCGGGGCATAGGGATCGAGCAGCAGGCCGTCGGGATCGGCCGGCAGGCGGTAGCCATAGAGCTGGCCGGGGCCCAGCCCGGCCACCAGCCCATGCCAGTAGGAGCCGCTGCGGTGCTGTTCCCCCTCGAGCACCAGCACCGCCGCCGGCTCAGGATCCTCGAGCCCCTCGAAGAGGCAGAGCTCCAGGTGAGCGCAGCCCCGGGCATGCACGCTGAAGTTCACGCCCCCCGGCTGCAGGCTGGCTCCGAGCGGCGCGCTGCAGCCGGCGGAGAGGCCCAGGGGAATGGTGGTCACGGCCAGGCCCTCGCTCTGTGTGGGGTCACCCGCCAATGGTGGCCAGGGCCAGGGCCGCTGCCTACGTTGCAGAGAAAATCAGGCCGAATTGATGGACGTCACGGTGGTGGAACTGCTGGTGCCGGCAGCCCCTTCAACGGCAGCCCAGGCGGCCCTGCTGCTGCTGCGCCTGTTCATGGGAGTGTGCTTCATCCGCCACGGCTGGCCCAAGCTGCGCAACCTCTCCACCTGGGCCCAGGCGCTGAACACGCCGCAGTGGCTGTGCTTCCTCTCGGCCTTCTCGATGTTCGCCGCGGGCATCGCCCTGCTGCCCGGGCTGCTCACGCCCCTGGCGGCCCTGGCGATCCTGGTGTCGATGGCCTACGCGATGGTGCTGGAGATCCGCTCCGGTTTTCCCTTCATCGCCCCCGACCCGTATCAGATTCCCGCCGGCGACTATGCCGGCCCGATGGGGGTGGGCGAGCCGCCCAGCTGGGAGAAGGCCGCCATGTACGTGGTGATGTGCCTGGTGCTGATCGGCTGTGGCGGCGGGCTGCTCTCCCTCGACAACCTGCTGATCGCCGATCTGCTGGAAACCCTGCTGGCTTGATGAGTCATCCGCCGCTGGTGCTGATCCACGGTCTCTGGGATACACCGCAGCTGTTCAATCGCCTCGTTGATCGCCTCCAAGGCCGCCGTGATCCCCTGGTGATTCCCTACCTGAACCATGGCCTGGGTCAGGTGGCCCTCGATGAGCTGACCGCCCGACTGAACACCGGAATCATCGAGGCTCTGGGCTCCGATCAGCCCCTGGATCTGCTGGGCTTCTCCATGGGCGGACTGCTGGCCCGGGCCTGGATCCAGGAGCACGGCGGCCACCGGCGCACGCGCCGCTTTGTTTGCGTGGGCAGTCCCCAACGGGGCACCCTTGTCGCCCAATGGATGCCGCGCGCCCTGCTGCCCAGCATCGCCGACATGAAGATCGGCAGCGCCTTCCTGCGCCGCTTGGCAGCAGAGCATCGGCGGCAGCCCCAACGGCTCCAGTCGATCGACTGCAGGAGCTTCTACTGCCCCTTTGATCTGATGGTGGTTCCCAGCTGGCTGGGAGTGCTGCCGGTGGGCTCGGTCCAGGCCTTGCCGGTGCACTCGCACGAAGCACTGATCAAGGACCCGAACGCGGTGGCGATCCTGGCCAACACGCTTCTGGCAGGCTCAGGAAGTTAGGACACCACGCTGCTGCCGGATGCCCGTGGCCGAGTCCCACGTGCCGCCAAGCCCGCCTATCGCCCCAGGCGCGCCCGGAGGTGTTCACCCACCCGCAGAGCGTTGGCGATC
>Ga0079301_1001122_pt1 | contig 12614 bp, 8 predicted proteins | sample Wag4_2014_7_11_3_FD_74797 | JGI IMG/M metagenome (GOLD analysis project Ga0079301, IMG submission 74797) | Fresh water mixed with fracking chemicals microbial communities from Ohio, USA - Utica-2 Time Series FC 2014_7_11 | ecosystem: Engineered > Industrial production > Chemical products > Input...
GTCTGGTCCTGGTACTTGCCCTTCTTGTCGGCGTAGCTGGTGGCGCACACGCGGTCGGCCTTCAGGAAGACCATCTGCGCGATGCCTTCGTTGGCGTAGATCTTGGCCGGGAGGGGCGTGGTGTTCGAGATCTCGATCGTGACCTTGCCGCGCCACTCGGGCTCGAGCGGGGTGACGTTCACGATGATGCCGCAGCGCGCGTAGGTCGACTTGCCGACGCAGATCGCGAGGACGTCGCGCGGGACATGGATCTCCTCGACGGTCTCTGCGAGCGCGAAGGAGTTCGGCGGGATGATGATGTGGTCGCGGCCGCTGACGGCGGTGTCGATGGTCACGAACAGGTCGTTCGTGAAGTTCTTCGGGTCGACGACCGCGGTGCCGCCGCTGGTGGCGTTGGTGAAGATCTTGAACTTGGTGCCGACGCGCACGTCGTACCCGTAGCTCGACACGCCGAAGCTGACCACGCCGGGTCGCTTCTCGTTCGACGCGAAGGGCTCGATGTGCACGAGCTCGCGGATCTGGGTGTCACTCAATACGGGCATGCAGCACACCGAACGCGGGCCCCACCGGCCCGCACGGTCCTCGGCTCGCGCGCCACCATGCGCATCGAGCTGAGGTGCTCTGTTTCAGGTCGTCATCCAGACGGCCTGTGCTCCTGTCGGTCGGTGACTCTGCAGATCCGGGAGGGTGCCGATCGGGTCGGCAGGAAATCTCACGCGATCTGCGTAGGTCCGAGAACTTTCAGGAGAAACGGTGCGGAAGACGAAACGGTCCACCAGTCCACCGCGGGTCCGATCCTACCCCAACCTATTGGGGTCGCAAGGGAGAAGGACCCCAAGAGGTAGTTCTTTTCGAACTTTTTTGGATCGCGTTGGAATTGGCCGGAACCGCGTCGAACCGACTCCGCGCGCGGGCGCTGGAAACGGGTGTGGGCCCCCGCGTGTCCAGCTGGAACCGCAGCGTCACGCGCGCGGCGGAGGGTAACGGCCGCCCGCAACCGACAGAACCGGACGGCCGACTGGTGGACAACCTGTGCCGCGCCACGCCGCCCGCGCGGGAGAAGTTGCACCATACCAAACAAAATACGAACATGGAAGGCCTCGCCCTCGCCCCACGAATTCCCCGCGCGCGCGTCGCATCGCCGGATCACGCGCCCGCCGCCCGTAGGATCGCCGCCCCGTGACGCTGCGCCCCGACATCGACCCGAGCCTGCTCGACAAACTCACTCCCGCCCAGCGCGAGGCGGTGTCGCATGGCGAGGGGCCCGCGCTCGTGCTCGCGGGGCCGGGTTCGGGCAAGACGCGCGTCATCACCCGGCGCATCGCGGCGCTGATCGAGCGCGGCGTCCCGCCGTGGCAGATCCTCGCGCTCACGTTCACCAACAAGGCCGCGGGCGAGATGCGCGAGCGCGTCTCGCAGCTCGTCGCGCGCGAGGATGGCTCGCGCACCGGACTCGTGGTCTCGACGTTCCACTCGCACTGCGCCGCGATCCTGCGCCGCTTCGGCGACCGGATCGGCCTGCAGGCGGGATTCTCGATCTACGACGCCGGCGACCAGAAGGACGCGATCAAGAGCGCGATCGAGGAGGCCGGTCTCTCGAACTCGCAGTGGACGCCCGCGAGCGTGCTCGCCGAGATCTCCGACGCGAAGAACAAGCTGCGCGACGCCGCCGCCTACCTTGCCGAGGCGAACGACTTCTGGAGCCGCTCCGTGGCCAAGGCCTACAAGGCCTACGAGGAGACGCTCGCCCGCTCCAACGCCGTCGACTTCGACGATCTGCTGCTCAAGGTCGCGCTGCTGCTCCGCAACGACGCCGAGGTGCGCGAGCTGCTGCAGAACCGCCACCGGTGGGTCCTCGTCGACGAGTACCAGGACACCAACCACGCGCAGTTCGTGATCGCCCACGCGCTGGCCGAGCGCTCGAAGAACCTCTTCGTGGTCGGCGACCCCGACCAGTCGATCTACGGCTGGCGCGGCGCCGACATCTCGAACATCCTCGAGTTCGAGGAGCAGTTCCCCGGCGCGCGCGTGATCCCGCTGGGCGAGAACTTCCGCTCGACGGCGCACATCGTGTCGGCGTCGGCGGGGCTCATCGCGCACAACCGGCGCCGCAAGCACAAGGACCTCACGACCGGCCTCGGCGCCGGGCTGCCCGTGCGCCTGCTCAAGGCCAACGACGAGCACGAGGAGGCCGACAAGGTCGCCGACATGCTCGCCGAGCGCGCCGCCGACGGCGTGCCCTGGCGCTCGATGGCGGTGCTCTACCGGATGAACGCCCTGTCGCGCGTGGTCGAGGACGCGCTGCGCCGGCGCATGATCCCGTCCACGGTCGCGCGCGGCACCGCCTTCTACGACCGCAAGGAGATCAAGGACGCGATGGCGTACCTGCGCGTGTGCGCGAACCCGCGCGACGAGGTCTCGCTGCGCCGCATCATCAACACGCCCACGCGCGGCATCGGCGACACCAGCGTGCGCAAGATCGAGGCCTACGCGGTGTCGAACGGCATCCCGCTCATCTCGGCCTTCGCGCAGGCGGCGAACGCGGGCATCGTGTCGGGCAAGATCGGCAAGGCGGTCGACGGCTTCGTCGCCATGATCCGCGACTTCGCGCAGGCGCTCGACACGCGCGTGCCGGGCGACCTCGCGTCCTTCGTGTCGGAGGTGCTCGAGACGAGCGGGCTCGACCAGCTCGCCGACCACGCCACCGTCGACGAGCGCGAGCGCGTCGCGAACCTCGAGGAACTCGTGTCGGCCGCGGCGCAGTTCCGCCTGCCCGACGACGATCCGACCGCCGACGGCGAGCCGGCGGATGGGGTGGCGGACGGTGCAAAGGACGGAGTGGGGGACGGCCTCGATCCCACCGAGGCGGCGATGCCCGCGCTGCCGACGCTCGGCGACGCCCTCCGGCTCTGGCTCGAGACGGTGTCGCTCGTCGCCGACGCGGATGCCATCGACCCCGAGCAGGGGAGCGTGACGCTCATGACGCTCCACGCGGCCAAGGGCCTCGAGTTCGACACCGTCGCGGTGGTCGGCGTCGAGAACGGCCTGCTGCCGCACATGCGTGCCTCGAGCGAGGGCGAGGACGGCATCGAGGAGGAGCGCCGCCTGCTGTTCGTCGGCATGACCCGCGCCGAGCGGCTGCTCATGGTGAGTTCCGCCGCGGTGCGCACCGTGCGCGGCGTGCGCCAGGCGTCGATCGAGAGCGAGTTCCTGCGCGAGATCCCGTCGGCGGATGTGCAGCGCACCGACCTGACCGAGCGCTACGCCGGCGGCCGCGTCGAGTACGACGACCCGGAGGCGTTCAGCGACATGGATGTGGGCGAGATGTTCCCCATCGGCTCGATGGTGCGGCATCCGATCTTCGGCGTCGGCAAGGTGGAGTACCTCGCGCGCGGCTTCGGCGGCACGAGGGCGCGCATCGCGTTCCGCTCGGTCGGCCTCAAGACGCTCATCGTGGAGCACGCGAAGCTCAGCCGCGCGTGACGGCGGCGCGGGTGCGTGCGTCATCCGTCCCGCAGATTGCGGCGGAGCCTCCATCTGCGGGCACACATGCGTGGTGGCGATTCGCGGCGCGTGTGCGCTTGTGGCTCACGCCGCGTTGCGCGCGGCGGGCGCCGCAAGGGCCGCCATCGCGTCGAAGGCGGCGGCCTTGTAGAGCTCGGTGAGCGTCGGGTAGTTCAGGCACATCTCGACGAGGTGCTGGATGCCGTGACCGCTGTGGATCGCGAGCTGGCCGAAGTGCACGAGTTCCGTCGCGTCCTCGCCGACGACCGAGACGCCGAGCAGCGCGCGGGTGCGGCGGTCGAACACCGCCTTGAGCAGGCCCTGGTCGTCGCCGAGCATGCGTCCGCGGGCGTTGTCGCGGTAGTACGCGCGGCCCACGACGATGTCGCGGCCGCCGTTGCGGGCCTCCTCCTCGGTGAGTCCGACCGCGCCGATCGCGGGAATCGTGTAGATCCCCATCGGCACCGTGTCGGCGATCTTGGTGAGGAACGGGATGCCGAACATGTGGCACGCCGCGACGCGGCCCTGCTCCATGCTGGTGGACGCGAGGGCGGGGAAGCCGATCACGTCGCCCGCGGCGAAGACGCTCTGGCAGGACGTTCGGTAGTGCGCGTCGACCTTGAGGTTGCCGCGCTCGTCGGGGGTCACGCCGATGCGCTCGAGGCCGAGGCCGCGCGTGTTGCCGTTGCGGCCGAGCGACCACAGCACGCAGTCGCTGTCGAGCACGGTGCCGTCGTCGAGGGTGGTGCGGGCGCGCCCGTCGGGTAGGCCGGCGACGCCGGCGACCGCGTGGCCGAAGCGCAGCGCGATGCCCACGTCCTCCATGCCGTGCACGAGCACGCGGCGGACCTCCTCGTCGAGGAACCGCATGATCGCGTTGCGCGGCTCGATGAGCGTGACGTCGACGCCGAGCTCGGCGAAGATGCTCGCGTACTCGCTGCCGATCACGCCCGCGCCGACCACGACGAGCGAGTGCGGCATCGTCTCGAGCTCGAGGATGCCGTCGGCGTCGACGACGGCCGGGTGGCTGAAGTCGACGTTGCGCCCGCGCGCGGGGGACGAGCCGGTGGCAACCAGGATGTAGTCGGTGGTGAGGATGTGCGACGAGCCGTCCTCGCAGGTCACCTTCACGGTGTTGCCGTCGACGATCTCGCCGCGGCCGTGGATGATCTCGACGCCCGAGCCTTCGAGGCGCTCCTCGATGTGGTCGTGCTCCTCCATCTGGACGAGCGTGCGCCGCGCCATGAAGCGCTGCATCGACATGCCCTTCGGCACGGCGGATTCGAAGCCCGGGATCGGCCGGCGGCGCAGCGCGCTCGCGACCAGCGCGGTCTCGCGCAGCACCTTCGAGGCGACGGTGCCGGTGTTGACCATCGCGCCACCGGGCCGGGGCGCCATCTCGACGATCGCCGCCCGGCGCCCGTACTGCGCCGCGACCAGCGCGGCCTTCTCGCCGGCGGGACCCGATCCAATGGAGATGAGGTCGTAGGACCGCACGGGGACGGCATCGGCACGCGCCGCGGGCGACTTCAGCGCGACCGTGCTTTCTCGGTCCTCGGGCGGGCCAATGGGGCAGATACCGCGCGTCGGGCGCCGCCGTGCGACGCCGACGGCGGGAGCGCCGCCAAAAACACCGCGGACCGCGCGTGGGCGCGGTCCGCGGCGATCGGTCGGGGTGATTCCGGCGGTTGCGCCGGCGGAGGTCACTTGCAGCAGCCGGTCTGGCTCATGACGAACGACCACTGGTCGACCTCGTCGCGGATGCGCAGCGCGAGCGGCTTGCCCTGTCCGTGGCCGGCGTCGCGATCGACCCAGAGCATGATCGGATCGGCCGAGACATCGTTGCCCGCCATCGCCTGCAGGCGCGCCACGAACTTGCGCGCGTGGAGCGGATGCACGCGCGAGTCGTTCTCGCCGGCGGTCACGAGCAGCGCGGGGTACTTCTGCCCCTTGCGGATGTTGTGGTAGGGCGAGTACGCGCGGAGCGTGCGGAACTGCGCCGGATCCTCGCTCGAGCCGTACTCGGGCACCCAGTAGCGCGCGATCAGGAAGTCCTGGTAGCGCAGCATGTCGAGGAGCGGCACCGCCACGATCGCCGCCGCGAAGAGGTCGGGGCGCTGCGTGCTCGCCACGCCGGTGAGCAGGCCACCGTTGGAGCCGCCCTCGATCGCGAGCCGCTTCGACGAGGTGTACTTGTTCGCGATGAGCCACTCGGCGCAGGCGTAGAAGTCGTCGAACACGTTCTGCTTGCTGCCCTGCATGCCGGAGCGGTGCCAGTCCTCGCCGTACTCGCCGCCGCCGCGGAGGTTGGCGACCACATAGACGCCGCCTGCGTCGAGCCACGGCACGATCGTCGGGTTGAAGGTCGGCGTGAGCGAGACGTTGAAGCCGCCGTAGCCGTAGAGCAGCGTCGGGTTGTCGCCGTCGAACTTCATGTCCTTGCGGCGGACGATGAACATCGGCACCTCGGTGCCGTCCTTCGACTTCGCGCGCTTCTGCTCGACGGTGTAGCCGGAGAGGTCGCCGGGGATCTCGGTGCGCGCCCACGGGGCGAGCTTGGGATGCATCACATGCGTCTGGTAGATGGTGCGCGGCGCGTCGTAGCTGGTGTAGGTCACGAACGCCTCGTGGCGGCGGTGGTCGGTCGAGATGCTCGCGGTGCCGAGGCCCGGGAGCGTGATCTCGTGCAGCACCTTGCCGGCGAGGTCCATGACCTCGAAGCGCGAGCAGACGTCCTTCGACCAGCTGGTGACGAAGCACTCCTTCGCGAGCGACACGCCCTCGAGGACCATGTCGTTGCGCTCGGCCAGGATGGTCTTCCAGCGCGCGCGCGCGGGGTCGGCGAGGTCGATCGCCTGCACGCTGCCCTTCGGGCTGCCGAAGCTGGTGGTGATGTAGAGCGTGTTGCCGATCACGTCGATCGGGTCGAAGCGGCCGTCGAGCCCCTCGGCGAGCACGGTCTTGTCGAGCTCGCCCTTCTCGAACCACGGCTGCAGCGGGGCGATCCAGAGGTCGTTCGCCTGCCAGCCCTTCGAGAGGGTGCCGATGAGCCACTTGCCGTCGGTCGACGGGCCGGCGCCGGGGATCTCGCTCGGCACGGTCTGCTTGACCACGATGCGGTCCTGGGCGGGATCCTGCCCGAGCACGTGGTAGCGGGTCTCGCGCGAGTACGCGTCCTTGACGTCGCGCAGGCCCGAGTAGAAGAAACTGCGGCCGTCGGGCATCCAGCCCGAGAGGTTGACCTTGCCGACGATGCGATCGTCGAGCCACTTGCCCGTCTGGACGTCGAGGACCTGCAGCTCGCTCATCTCGCTGCCCTGGCGCGAGGTGCCGAAGGCCATCAGGGTGCCCTGTTCGTTCGGGGACCACCAGTCGAGGCTGGTGAGGCCCTTCGCGTCGAGCGCGTTCACGTCGAGGAGCGTCTTCGCCGGGCCGTCGACGGTGGCGCGGAACTTGACGACGCCCTGGTTCTGGGTGCCGGTGCGCTCGGAGTAGAAGTAGCCCGCGTCGGTCATGCGGGGGGCGCTGACCGCGCCGAGCGTCATCCACGGCTCGATCGCCTTGGCGAGCGCGTCGCGGCAGGGGAGCTTCTCGAGGGTGGCGCGGGTGTAGCCGTTCTGCGCGGTGGTCCACTCGGTGACCGCGGGCGAGTCCTTCTCGAGCGACTCGAGCCAGCGGTACTCGTCGACGAACTCGACGCCGTGGAGGGTGTCCTTCACGGGTTCGGCCTTCGTGGGAGGAACGGTCGGCGGGACCGTGGCGGCGGTGGCGATGGTGGTGGACAGCAAGAGCGCGGTGGTGATCGTGGTGGCGATGAGCATGGAGACTCCGTGAAGCGCGCCATGGTAGGGGCGCGCCGTCGTCCGGGTTGCGGCGTCGGTGGTCGTTTCCGCGTGGCGTGGATCGTTTCCGCGTGGCGTGGATCGTTTCCGCGCGGCGTGGGTCGCTTCCGCGCGCGGCGGGGCCTCAGCCGACGATTTCCGGCAGCTTGAACAGGCCCTCGGTGAGGTTCACCGGGCCCTCGGCCGTGACCAGCACGTCGGCCTCGTAGTGCACGCTCATCGAGCCATCGGCGGTGAAGACCGGCCACTCGCGCCCGTTCGAGCGCGTCTCCGAGCTCGAGACCGCGATCATCGGCTCGACCGCGACCAGCAGGCCGGGCTTGACCTGCTTCCAGGCCTCCGGCCATTCGCCCTGGTACGACGGCACCACGTTCGACACGAACGGCGGTCCGTGCAGCTCCTTGCCGTAGCCGTGGCCGCCGAGGCCGCGCACGAGGCAGAACTTGCACTCGCCCTCGACATAGCCCTGCACGGCCTTCGCGAAGTCGATGAGCGGCCGGCCCGGCTTGAGCGTGGCCACGCCGCGGCGCAGGCTCTCGACGCCGCACTTCATGAGCGCCTCGCTCAGCGGGTCGCGCTCCTTGATGGCGTAGGTCCACGCGGCGTCGCCGATCCAGCCCTTGTGGCGCACGCCGATGTCGACCGAGATCAGGTCGCCGCGGCGCAGGGGCGAGGCGCGCATGTCGTGCGTGCCGTGGACGACGCACGAGTTGACCGAGAGGCACGCGTGCGACGGAAACGGCGGGTGCCCGCGGATCCGGTAGCCGACGAAGCAGGAGGGCGCGTCGAGCTCCGCGAGCGTCCGGCCGACGAACGCGTCGATCTCGGCGAGCGTGAGCCCCTCGCGCAGGTAGCCGACGAGCCGCTCGTGCGTCTTGACGACGCACTCGGCTGCGCGCGTGGCGCCTTCGATGTCCTCGGGCTTGGTCACCAGCATGGGAGGGGAAATGTAGCCGATCAGCACCAGATGTCGGAGCAGTCGAGCAGCTCGCCGCCGATGTAGGTCGAGATCGGCGTGGCGGCGCCCCATTCGTAGGCGAGCGAACGCTCGTCGCCCGAGGGGAGGATCACGAGGTCCGCGCGCTTGCCCGGCTCGATCGAGCCCGCGTGGCGCTCGATGCCCATCGCGCACGCCGAGTTCCAGCACGCGGCGGTGATCGCCTCCTCGTGGGTGAGGCGGCAGAAGCGGGCGGCGAGGGCGATCACGAGCGGCATCGAGGTGAGCGGACTCGAGCCCGGGTTGAGGTTGGTGGCGATCGCGACCGCGCCGCCCTCGTCGATCAGCCGCCGGCCGTTCGCGAAGCGGAGGTCGAGGGTGAGCCCGGCGCCCGGAAGCAGCACGCCGATCGCGTCCGACCGCGCGATCCGCGCGAGCGCGGCGTCGGAGGTCGCCTCGAGGTGGTCGACCGTGCGTGCGCCGAGCTCGAGCGCGTCGTCGAGGAACCCGAGCTCGTTGAACTGGTCGACGTGGACGCGCAGCGGGCAGCCGAGCGCCTTCGCCCGCTCGAACAGGCGGCGTGCGTCGGCGCGCGACCAGGCGCCCTTCTCGCAGTAGGCGTCGCAGGTGATCGGCCCGTAGCGCGCGACCATCGCGGGCAGCATCGCGTCGATGACGTGGCCGGTGTACGCGGCCTCGTCGCCGTCGATCGCGTGCGCGCCGAGGAAGGTCGGCCGCACCAGCCCGAGGTCGTGGCGCGCGACCTCCTCGATCGCATCGAGCATGCGGAACTCGGCGGCCTGTTCGAGCCCGTAGCCCGACTTGATCTCGACGTGCGCGGTGCCGGTGGTGCGCATCTGCCGCAGGCGCGCGCGGATGCCCTCGACGAGCTCGTCGGTGGCCGCGGCGCGGGTCGCGCGCACGGTCGACATGATGCCGCCGCCCGCCGCGAGGATGTCGAGGTACGGCGTGCCCGCGAGGCGCATCGCGACCTCGGCGTAGCGCTCGCCCGCGAAGCACGCGTGGGTGTGGCAGTCGGTGAAGGCGGGCATGACCACGCGCCCCTCGACGTCGTACTCGTCGCCGTAGTAGGCCGGCGGGTCGCCCGCGCTCACGGTCTCGATCCGGTCGCCGTTCACCACCACGAAGCCGCGCTCGATCACGCCAAGGTCGCGCATCGCCGCGCCGCGCCGCGCGCCCAGCGACTTCGAGGCGAGTGTCAGAATCCGTGCGTTCGCGAGGATCAGTCGGGCCATATCGTGCGGAGTGTTGCAGAAGTGGCGCGGCGCGTCAGCGGCCGCGCGAAGCTGGAGCCTCTCCGATGGACCTGATCCTCATCCGCCATGCCCGTGCCTTCGACCGCGACGCCGCGGCCTGGCCGAACGACGCCAAGCGCCCCCTCACCGCGAGCGGGCGCGAGGAGTTCCGCCGCCTCGCCAAGCGGCTCGGGCGTGTTGCCACCAATGTGGAGCTGGTCGAGTCGAGCGGCTTCGTCCGCGCGTGGCAGACGGCGCAGATCCTGGCCGAGCAGACGGGTTGGCCGCGGCCGTCGCGCCTCGAGCGGCTCGAGATGACCGCGGCGCCGGCAGCGGGAGGGCCTGAAGGCGACGCGCCCGACGCACCCGGCGCCCCCGACGCCATCGAGTCGCTCGTGCGCGCCCTCGCCGGCATGCGCGGCATCGACGCGGTCGCGTGGGTCGGGCACGAGCCGATGCTCTCGCGGCTCGCGGCGCGGCTGCTCACCGGGCGGGCCGACGGCATGGCGGTCGACTTCAAGAAGGGCGCCGCGATGGCGCTGCGCATCGGCCGCGACGACCGTTGCGAGCTGCTGTGGATGATCACCCCGCGCGTGGCGGCGCGGATGCGGCGCGCGGTGAAGTAGCGCGGTGAAGTAGCGCGGCGGAAGTCGCGCGACGGAAGTTCCGCGCGGGGCGTCAGCTCCGGAGCAGCATGTCGAGCTCGCCCTGGTCCTTGGCGAGCTTGTACATCTGGTCGATCTTCATCATCGAGAGCAGCTTGACCAGCTCGGGGGAGGTGCCGAACAGGATCGGCTTGCCGCCCGCGGCCACGGCCTTGTTGCGCAGCGCGATGCACACGCCCACGCCCATCGAGCTCATGAAGTTCACGCTCTTGAGGTCGACGATGAAGTGCTTGAGTTCCTTGCCCGCCGCCTTGAGGTACGGCTCGACCTCCTGGCTGATGATCGGCGACTCGCGCTGCCCGACCTGCGGCCCCATGAACTTGACGTACAGGAGCTTCGAGCGGACCTCGATCTCGACGAGGGTGGTGGTCTTCTTGGTGGGCAGTTCGGACATGGTGGCCTGACTTTGCTGCGGTGCTTGCCGCGGGGCTTCGCTGCGGGACGCCGGTGCGCCGTCCCGCATCGCGGGTCGGATCCGCCCGTCACCCTGCGGGGGGCGCAGTCTAGCCGTTCGTGCGCGGGGCGCGCTTCACGGGAAATCCGTAGATCACGATGTCGGCGAGGCCGCGGTCCTCGTCGCGGAGCTCGGGGCTGGAATCGTCGACCACGGTCACGGTGAGCGCCTTCGCGCCCGGGCGCCGCGCGAGGAACTGCAGCACCGTCCCGCCCGAGCGCTCGATGTGGAAGCAGCCCGCGCAGAACACGACCTTGGGCGCGCCCGCGGCGAGCGCCTGCGCGGCCGAGGCGCCCATGGTGCCGTCCCAGGTCGACTGCGAGAGGAAGACGGTCGCCGTGCGCTCGAGGTCCTCCGCGGTCGGATCTCCGCCCGACATGAACTCCTGGAACCGACGGCGGTAGGCGGCCCAGCGCGCGTTCCAGTCGTCGTCGCCCGCGACCGACTGGAGCGGGATGTCGAAGGTCGCGCGCTCGGGCGGCGGCAGGCGGTCGAGCGCGTCGTGGCCCTCGCTGCGCGCGCGGCGCACGATGTCGCGCGGGGCGTTGCCGGCGATCACGGGCGAGTCGTGCTCGCGCGCGGTGTCGACGAGCGGCTGCCAGAAGCCGATCCAGGTGTCCTTGCCGGCCCAGTCGCGGCTGCCGGTGCCGTCGATGAACTGGTCGGGCGTGATCTCGCCGCGCAGGTAGCGGTCGAGCGTCTCCTGCTCGTTCCGCTCGAGGTGCTCGACCGCGATGGCGGTGCCGGGGAACCGCGCGAGCAGGTCCTGGTAGATCGCGAGCTGCACCGCGTGTCCCGTCGGATCGTCGTGCCGCTCGCCCACGAAGGTGGCGTCGGCCGCGGAGGCCCGCGCGACGACGTCGGACCATCCGAGCGGCTCACCCGACGCGCCGTCGAAGATGGCGAGGGTGCGCGTCGACGGATCCGTCGCCGCCGATCGTGCGCTGGCACAGCCGGTTGCGAGCACCGAGCAGAGGGCGGCGAGGACCGCGGTGACGAGCGCGATGGTCGGTGTGCGGCGCGTGGAGGTCATGGGGCGAGTGTACCGCTCGGCCGCGCGGCGTCCCTCGCGGTGCGCCCGCCCCCGGCGGATTCGCGCGATGTGGCGATTCGCGCTTGCGTGGGGGGCTTTCGAGCGCGAGACTCGCGGCACCATGCAGACGCGCCACCGCCTCAGCCGCCGCAGCCACCGCGGCCACGCCCTCGCCCGATTCTCTCGCGCGCTCGTGCGCTCCGTGCTTCCGGTCGCGGTGCTCGCGGCGTCGGCGCTCCTCGTCGCGACGGCGCCCGCGGCCGCGCAGTGGAAGCCCGAGTTCCACGACGGCAAGTCGGTGGTGCGCGCGACCATCCGCTCGGCGCGCGACCTGCGCACGCTGCTCACGCTGTCGAAGGATGCGTTCACGCACCGGCTCGACTACGGCCCGGCGGACTTCCTCTTCGAGCCCGATGCGCTCAAGGCGCTCCGCACGTCGGGCATCCCGTTCGAGGTCCTCGTGCAGGACATCGGCCCGCTGCTGCGCGCCGACCACGAGGCGCGCGAGCAGCAGGGCGGCGGCGGCGACGGCGGCGTGGCGGGCGCGGACTTCTTCTCGACGTTCCGCACGCTTGACGAGATCCACGCGCGCCTCGACCTCTACGCGGTCACGCGACCGGACCTCGTGACGCCCTTCACCATCGGCACCTCGCTCGAGGGTCGGCCGATCCGCGGCATCCGTATCGGCCGCGCGCCCGCGGGCAGCCCGGTCGTGCTGTTCAACGCCACGCAGCACGCGCGCGAGTGGGGCGCCACCACCACCGCGATGTACATCGCTGACCGCCTGATCGCGGGCGACGGCATCGATCCGCGCATCACCGCGATGCTCGGCCGCGCGTGGATCGACGTCATCCCCGTGTGCAATCCCGACGGCTACGTCTTCACCTGGACCGGCGACCGCCTGTGGCGCAAGAACCGCCGCG
>Ga0079301_1001127_pt1 | contig 12577 bp, 13 predicted proteins | sample Wag4_2014_7_11_3_FD_74797 | JGI IMG/M metagenome (GOLD analysis project Ga0079301, IMG submission 74797) | Fresh water mixed with fracking chemicals microbial communities from Ohio, USA - Utica-2 Time Series FC 2014_7_11 | ecosystem: Engineered > Industrial production > Chemical products > Input...
CGTTTCGCCGTGCTGAGCCACGAAACTCACGCTGTACCGGCGCTAGCCGGTCAGCGGGAGTAGTTCATGAAAAATTACGCCATAGTGGTTTTTGGCTTGTCATAATCTGGTTTTTTGCTGCCTGATGTCCAATATGATCAAATCCATTCTCTATGGCGTCGTTTGTTGGCTGCCGCTGTTAGCCTCTGCCAGCCCATATATCGCTTGCCACTACACCTACGGTGGAGAAAGCAAAACCCACCTTGTTCAACCAACCAAACAACCCTATGACATTGCGCCGATTCAAATTGGCTCGTACTTTACCTTTCGGGTGGTCTGGCAAACCGAGCCGAGTGATCTCGCTCATATCAAGATTTACACCTATGCCGATCAAGAACAGGGACAGGTGCTCATTCAACAAGTCAGCTATCCCTATCCCCTACCCGCAACATCAACCAAGGGATATGGTTTTACCGGCAAACAACGAGTGTATGAGCCGATTCGTGATGGTGAGTTGGAATATTGGTGTGAGTTAGACAGAAAATGAAGACTTTTTTCCTCAGCAGTGTACTTGCCCTGAGCTGTGCCAACGTCGCAGCAGCCGAACTCAAACTGATCTTTGCCGGCGATATCATGTTGGCTGAAGGGCCTGGCCGAACGATTGCCAAAGGCAAAGATCCGTTTCAATTTTTTGCCCCTTACTTGGCACAAGCTGATTATCGAATTGGCAATCTTGAAACACCGGTGGCAACCAGCGGCAAAGCCTTAGAGAACAAAATTTTTGCCTTTCGTGCCCATCCACGGGTATTGCCTGTCTTAAAACGGCATTTTGATGCAGTCAGTGTCGCTAATAACCACTCAGGTGATTATGGCAAAACGGCCTTTGTCGAAACCTTACAGCATCTAGACCACAATAAAATTGCCTATTTTGGCGGCGGACATCATCTCAATGCCGCCCATCGACCACTCTGGATAGAACGTCAGGGCATCAAAATTGCTGTGCTCGGTTATAACGAATTTAAGCCACGTTCTTTTGAAGCCGGTGCAAATTGGCCGGGGATTGCATGGAGTGAAGATGAGCAAGTCATCATGGATATCCGCGCCGCAAAAGCTGCCGGTGCAGATGTGATCATTCCTTACATGCACTGGGGTTGGGAACGTGAATTGCAGCCAACAGCACGTCAACGACAACTAGCACAACGCATGATTGATGAAGGAGCAAGTGTGGTGATTGGAGGACACCCGCATGTTACCCAAGGCACAGAGTATTACCGAGGAAAATTGATTGTGTATAGCCTCGGTAACTTTGTCTTTGATGGCTTTGACCCACCCGAACCGGCAGAAACGCGTCAGGGTTGGGTGTTGCAGGTGAATATCAACCAGCAAGGCATGACACGCTGGCACACTTGGTTAGCCCGCCAAGACCGTCACGGCACCCCACACCCTGATCTCCATACCGCAACCCCTTGTGGCCGTGCGGGGGATACGCAACCCCGCCAGTGCCGTGGGGACGTCGCTGTAGATTAAGCCAAACGGGCCAAAACAGCGTAGGTAAAAGCTTGGGTGGAGCAGCGAGTCGGTAAATTCAAATCGGCCGTTCCCACCCCTGCCGCCAAAGTCGCAGCAACCGCTTGTTCAATCGCATCCGCAGCATGAGGTTGATTCCACCAACTCCGCGCCAACAACGCTAACGACAACATCGCAGCCACTGGATTGGCCTGTCCTTTGCCAGCAATATCTGGAGCCGAACCATGGACAGGTTCGGCAATCGCAGCAGATTCGCCCAAATTTAACGACGGAGCCATCCCCAAACCACCGCCCCATGCAGCAGCCAGATCAGACAAAATATCCCCATACAAATTCGGTGCGACCAAGGTATCAAAACGCTCGGGATAGCGTGCTAGCTCATACGCTGCCGCATCGACCAGCCGCTCTTCCAGTTCTAAACGTGGAAATTGTGCTTCAGCCACTTCGCGCACACTGTCACGGAACAAACCATCAGTTAACGGCAAAATATTGGCCTTATGCACAATGGTCAGTTTCCCTCGTGAGAGCCGACAAGCCACCTCACCGACTCGACGACTGGCCAAGCGCGTGATCCGCCGCATGGCAGTAGCAACTTCACCGTCACTTTCCTCTTCACCGATGTAAATATCTTCCGTATTTTCGCGAATCACCAATAAATTCACCCCCGACCGAGCCCCAGGCAGCGGAGGCGAAACGGTTGGACGTAAATTGGCATAACAGTCTAAACGACGGCGCAATTCCACAATCGGTGAACGATATCCCTCCACCTTACGAGCAGGCGAGCTGACGGCGCCAAATAACACAGCCCCGCATTGCGTGGCGGTCTCAATGGTTTGAATTGGCAAGGCCTTCCCTACCTTTTGAAAACATCCCCACCCCGCTTCTGCTTCGACACATTCCACTTGCGGTAAGACTTGCCGTAATACTTGCACTGCCGCAGGCACCACTTCTTGACCAATCCCATCACCGGGAATCACACACAAACGCAACGCTTCTGCCATGCTATATCGCTCTTTCTTTGTTATGTTCTTAGGAAGTTCTATTGAGGTGGAGGATCACCGGTGTGTGATCGGAAGGACGCTCATTTTTTCGCGGTTGTCGGTCAATCTCACACCCCAGCGCATAGGGCCGTAAGGCATCAGACAGTAAAATATGGTCAATACGCAAACCCAAATTGCGCCGAAACATCGCCGCACGATAATCCCACCACGAATAATGTCCGGCCTCGGCCTGAAACAAGCGAAAACCGTCGTGTAAACCAAGCGCTAACAGTTGTTGAAATGCAGCACGCTCTGCCGGTGAACACAACACACAGTCACGCCATTTTTCTACATCGTAAACATCGCGCTCATCCGGTGCGATATTAAAATCACCCAGTAACACTAACTGTGGATAAGTGTGTAATTCTGCTGCGATATAACGTGATAATTGGCTAAACCAGTGCAATTTGTAGTGATATTTGGCCGAATCCAGCGATTCACCATTGACACAATACACGTTCACCACCCGTATCCCATCAATGGTCGCCGCAATCACCCGCCGTTGTGGATCAACATAATCGGGAATATCAGCTACCACGTTTTCACAAGGCAATTTGCTAAGAAGCGCCACCCCGTTATACGTCTTTTGTCCCGCCCACACCGCGTGATACCCCGCTGCAGTGATCTCTGACAGAGGAAAAGCCGGTTGATCTAGTTTCAGTTCTTGCAAAGCAAGAACGTCGGGTTGTTGTTGTTCTAACCAATTCAATACCTGTGGCAAACGCACTTTGAGCGAATTGACGTTCCATGTCGCAATACGCATAACCAACCCTTTTCAACAAAAACAGTATTGTGCCACGTGGCTTCAACAGCCGATCAAGGACTCAGCCAGACAACAGAGCATGCTAATATGCAAAACACTGTCTTTCGCCCATTTTGTCTGTTGCCATGACCTCTTCTCTTCCTATTACGCTATCTATTTCGTTTGCCGATCCCTCTGGTTGCAGTGGCATTCAGGCAGATGTTCAAACCTTTGCTAGCCTCGGCTGTCATCCCCTATCAGTCATCACAGGCATCAGCGTGGCCGATACGCGGGGACAAGTGGAGTTTCACCCAGTTGAAACAGAATGGGTTATTGAACAAGCACGCTACTTGCTAGAGGACATGAGCGTCAGTGCCTTCAAAATCGGACATGTTGGTAGCATTGAAACTGCGATGGCACTGGCTGAAATTGCAGCAGATTATCCCGATACCCCGCTTGTTCTTGATCCAGCACTGGGTCATGGTGGTGATCTTGCCACTGAAGAATTGGCCGAGGTAATCCGCGATGTCTTGTTACCACATACCCATTTGTTGGTGTGTAACCCCCTTGAAGCACGTTGGCTCTCCAGCAGCGATCCTGAAATAGACGAAGACCCAGAACCAGATGCTTGTGCTCGTCGATTAGCAGAAACAGGCCTAGGCGGGGTATTAATTACCGGCATCGCCAACCCACAACAACCGCAAGAAATTTTGCACCATCTCTACCAAGGCGCACGCTGTGTCAGCCGCAATCCGTGGCAGCGGTTACCCTTCGATTATCGCGGGGCTGGCGACACCCTTTCCGCAGCTATTGCGGCCTTTACGGCTGCCGGCCAACCGATGGCACAAGCCGCCATCGAAGCCCAACGTTTTGTCTGGCAAACCCTTGCTGCCGGCTATCGACCAGGCATGGGCTATCACGTCCCCGACCGTTTATTCTGGGCATGGCCAGACGCGACGGACGAACTCACTACAGACAACGAATCACTGTCTTGATTGGCTAAAGTGGTTAACAGCACATTGAGAATGCGCTCGGTCGCACCTTGATGTGCTGCGGCAAAGGCTAAGCCAGCAGCGCCCATCGCCTTCATCAACGTAGGATGATGCAAAATCGCGGCCGCCGCTTCAAACACCTCGGCAGGGGTGTCAACACGTTGCAAGGCACCTGCTTGAGCAGCTAAAGCCGTCACCTGTGAAAAATTAAAATCGGATGGCCCCATCACAATGGGGACACCCAAACACGCCGCCTCAATCAAATTTTGCCCACCCAAGGGCAACAAGCTACCGCCAATAAAGGCCACGTCAGCAATGCGGTAATAGGCGAATAGCTCCCCCATCGAATCACCCAACCACACCCGCGTTTCAGGGCGAAGCGGCTGTTTTTCGCTACGGCGTTGAAATGGGATATGCCGTGCTTCTAACAGTTTTGCCACATCGGCAAAACGCTCAGGATGCCGTGGCACAATCACTAGTAGAGCAGGAAAATCAGCGGGAAAAGCGTCCAACAACAACGCCTCCTCACCTTCGCGCGTACTCGCTGCCACCAACACAGACCGTTCCCCACACCACAACCGAAATTGTGCTGCAAGATCCAAACTATCCCATGTCGGCCTTACATCAAACTTGGTGTTACCCACTACCGTAACCGAACAGGAAGAGGCCAATGCCGTGAACCGATCAGCATCCGCTTGAGTTTGCGCAGCAATTTGGGTGAGCTGACGTAAGGCGGGAGCAATCAGAGGTCGGATACGGCGATAGCCGCGAGCAGACCGCTCTGACAGTCGTGCATTCACCAAAAACAGCGGGATATGCCGTTTATGAGCCGCGTGAATTAGATTCGGCCATACCTCCGTTTCCATCAACACACCAACCCGTGGTTTTACCTCGGACAAAAAACGTTGTACGGCGTGGGGCATGTCATAGGGCAGATAAGCAAAAGCAATGTGTTGTCCACGACATCCCATATTGGCAAAAAGCTGACGGGCCGTGTCACGGCCAGTCGGTGTCATTTGCGTAATCAAAATTGGCAACTGGGGAAAATGGTCTTGCAAAGCTTTCACCAGCGGAATCGCCGCACGGGTTTCCCCCACCGACACCGCATGTAACCAAATCGGTGGCGAGGGCATGGTTGGCATTTGGCCCATAAAGCGCTCGTGCCAGTGCAAACGGTAGGCAGGTTGGCGCTTGCTACGTCTGACCAAATAAAACGCCACCACGGGCGCTAGAAGGTACCACAACAGGCTGTATAGATAGCGAAAGGCCATTAACACATCACCTCATTCACCACAGCAAGCACTTCATGGGGTGTTGGCAGTTGCCCTACCCCACCCAAATTACGGGCCCGTAACGATGGAATCACCCCCGTTTTAGCAGGATCGGTATCGGTATAAAGCGCCACCAACGGCTTATCTAACGCATTAGCAAGATGACTCAAGCCGGTATCGACCCCAACCACACACACAGCATGAGACAACAATGCCGCCGCCTCAGTGAGCGAAAGGCGCGGCGGCACGAAAGCGGCTGGCATCTGCTGAGCAAGACGCTCAGCTCGCTCACGCTCCTTCTCGTTACCCCACGGCAAAACACAACGCCAACCATATTGGCGATATAACGACTCAGCTAAAGTCAGCCAATGTGTCTCAGGCCATTCCTTGCTTGGACGAGACGTGGCAGTGAGCGCAACACAATATGGGGTTGTGGATAACTCGGGAACCGAAGGGAGCTGCAACGCCGCCAAACCAAAATCTACCTTGTTTTCGTCGATTTGATAGCCAAACGCACGAGCCAACAACATACGATTACGCAGTACCGCACCCAAACCACGGCTAACAGGGTAACCCTTTTGATAAAAATAACTCGCCACCGGCTCGCGAATGCTGTTGCGGTCAAACCCAACCATCACATCACCGGCTGCCCAGCGGCCTAATACAGCGCTTTTCAGCAGCCCTTGAGCATCGACCACCACTTGGTAATGCTCTGTGGCCAGTTGCTGCCGCAGGTGGCTTATTTCTTGCCATACAGCAGGCATATACAAACGCTTACGCCAGCGTCGAACAGCACAGGCCCACACTTTATCCACAGCCGGATGAAGACGTGCAATCTCTGCAAAAGCTTCTTCTGCTAACCAATCGATTCGCCAATGTGGAAAGTGTCGCGCCAAATCGGTCACTGCAGGTAGGGTATGAACCAAATCCCCCATCGAGGACGTGCGCACCAAGAGTATTTTTGTCATGGGCGCGATTTTAAGCGGCAAACGGCTCCGGACCAAGTCCCATACAACTTATCCACAGAAGAAGCTAATCCCCACACGAAAAAACTATCCACAGGGTGTTTTGGCCATTTTGCAACTGTCCAAGGTATGCACCAAGCCATAAAAACAAATCAAATTATTGATTTTAAAAACAAAAATAGACTTATCCACAGCAAAAAATCTACCGTTTTTTGTTGTTACACGCCTCTCAATCTGTGGATAAGTCTGTGGATAAGCTGTGGATAACTTGTGGATAACTCAGATTTTTTGTGGATTGAAAATTTTATCCACATTTTATCCACAAGTTATCCACCGAGTTATCCATAGGTTTTCCACATGATAAGTCTTTGATAAATAAAGATTTCAACAAAGTTATCCACAGAAAAAGGGTTCCTTCATCATCATTACTACTATATATTCAATATTTGTTTAATAAGAACTTATCCCCATGCAAATCAGCGTTGTCATCATCACACTCAATGCATCACAGACCCTTGAAAGCTGTTTACAGTCATGTCAACAGTTCACAGAAATCATTGTTCTTGACTCAGGCAGCACAGACAACACCATCAACATTGCTAAGCAATACGGAGCAAAAGTTCACCAACACAACTGGTTAGGGTTTGGTAGACAAAAACAACTTGCTGTGTCACTAGCAAGCAATGACTGGGTGTTATGTCTTGATGCAGACGAATGGTTAAGTCAGTCACTACAAGACGAACTCAAAACATTGGATAATCCAACACAAGCAAACACAGTTTTTGCATTACCAAGATGCAATCGTTTTATGGGTAAGTTCTTACGTCATGGAGAAGGTTATCCAGATTGGTGTATCAGACTGTTTAATAAAAAACAGGCACGTTGGAGTAACGATAGTGTGCATGAAATTGTTGAACACAGTGGAAAAGTAATTAAGCTAAAACACAAGCTCATGCATGAATCAGGAGAAAAAATCAGTCATTATCTAGAAAAACAAAATCGTTATACTGATTTACAAGCAGAGATTTTATTTAAGAAAGGCAAAAAAGTCTCTGGTTATTCAGCAATAAGCAGTGCTGTATTTCGATTTATTAAGTTCTATTTAATTAAAAGAGGTTTTTTAGATGGCTTGCCTGGTTTGATTCATATTTTAGTCGGTTGCGGAAACAGTTTATTCAAATATATCAAGTTGATGGAATTGCAAAGACTCAATAAGGAAAAAAAATGATTTACTTAGTAACAGGATGTGCTGGATTTATTGGACGGGCGGTAGCATTAAAGCTACTCGAACAAGGAAATACTGTGATCGGTGTGGATAACTTGAACAGCTACTATCAACCTCAGTTGAAAAAAGATCGTTTATCCACAATAGAAAAATTTCCCAATTTCTTGTTTTTTGAGTGTGATATTGCTGACTACATTAAATTAGAAGAAATTTTTACTCAGTTTTCTGTTGATAAAGTAATTCATCTTGCTGCACAAGCTGGTGTGCGCTATTCAATTAGTTATCCACAGGCTTATACACAAAGTAACCTCGTCGGGACGGCGAACATTTTAGAACTATGCCGTCAGTTCAAAGTAAAACATTTAGTGATGGCCAGCTCATCTAGTGTGTATGGCAACAAGACAGAAACGCCATTTAGTGAAAACAGTCACACTGATTTACCAATCAGCTATTATGCTGCAACTAAAAAAGCAAATGAGGTGATGGCTCATAGTTATAGCCATCTTTATCAATTAACGATTACAGCATTACGATTTTTTACTGTTTATGGTCCGTGGGGACGACCCGATATGGCGGTATGGCTATTTACGGAGGCGATTGAACAAGGAAAAGAAATAAAGGTATTTAACAATGGGCAGTTATGGCGCGATTTTACCTATATTGATGATATTGTGACGGGTGTGATTGCTACTGCAGATAAACCACCTGTGGATAAGTCAGTGCCATTTGAAATTTTTAACATCGGCAATCATCAACCTGTTTTACTGGAAACATTTATTACCACTTTAGAAAAGGTGCTCGGTAAAACAGCTAACAAGATTTATTTGCCTATGCAAGCAGGTGATGTACTCACAACGTATGCAGATACTGAAAAATTACAACAGGCGGTTGGCTTCTCGCCCAATACTTCACTAGAGGAAGGGTTGATCCAATTTGTAGATTGGTATCGAAGTTATCCACAGGCTATTTGAGATAGGTTGTGGATGAATAAGAAAGTGTTTCAAGGCGGCTTTTGAGATCTTCTAAAGTCGCTGTAGTTTCATCATGATTATCGTGTAATGCAATTAGCGCCTGTGCTTTCTCTCTCACCATGTTTTCGATATCTTCTTCAAGGTCACTTGACATCCCGAGTGGCGCAAAAGAAGTGATCAGTGAATCAAGCATTTCTGTCATGGTTTGTGTGCTATGTGCACGAGCGCGCCGGCTATGTTCGATAAAATCATCGATGGTTTGCCGAATATCTTGCAACATATCCACAATCTGTCCCTGTGTATAACTATTTTGTGTTGTGGATAAGTAAGCTAGCAAACGGCTGTCTGCCATTTCTGTTGCAATGGCTAAATGATCTCGCAATCGTCCTGTTTTATCCACATCCTCAATTGGCATATTGTTGATAAGTAGAGTTAAATGCTCAAAGTTAAACACACAGCGTCTTTTAAATTGAAAAATTCGTTCTAAAGTACGAACATGATTTAATACAGCAACTTCAAGTGGCCGTTCTTTTCCTTGATCGCTAATGGATAATACCTCATTCCCTAATCTAAGTTGCACCGCCCCTTCTAAACCGAACTGCCGCAACATGGTCAACAAAGTATCAGCAAATTGTTGTGGTGTGGTATTTTCGGTTAAGTTGCGTATTGTTTGAATTAGAATTGCATATTCATCAATGTTTGATAGCAATAACGAGCTTAATAATTCTGAGTCAGCCATCTGTTGTTTTAATAACATGGCTTCATTGAAGGTATTTCTCACTCCTTCAACTCGATGTCTGACTTCGTCGATTGCATAAGGCTTAAAAATAAAATCTTCACCACCAGCATCATAGCCATGCAAACGATCCTGCAAACAATTGCGACCAGAGATAAAAATGACTGGTACATTTTGTGTATTGGGATGGCTTTTTACACTTTCGCAAAACTCAAACCCGTTCATCCCGGGTAACTCTACCTCAGTTAAAATAATGCTCGGTGCTTGTGTTGCTAATTGCGCAAGACAGCTTTCTGCTGAGTCAAATAAACTAACTTGATATTCTTCAGCAAAAATTGATTGCAGCATGATGCGTGAAGTGACGCTGCCATCAACAGCAAACAAAATAAATTCGGGCAGACTCATTGGATTGGCCCCAGAAGGGTAATGGCTTATTAGATTTCTTGTTGATCGATAGCATATTTCTCAAAAGTGGTGAGAAATACCTGACCAATGGCATGGTCTAAAGAAGCAAGAACGGCATGTGCTTGTTCTTGGTTGAGGATCGAAGGATGGTTTTTTTGAACAGATTTCGGCAGCGTCTTTGAAAAATAGGCTACAGCCCAAGTCGGGAGAGACACTTTATCAGTGCTATTTTTTGCTGCTAAGGTGACATTACGATGATTGGGATCTTTTTTCATTTCTTCAAAAGAGGCCATTACATCATCTTCTTTGCCTTCCAATAACTGGACACAACGCTTGTTGTGATAAAACATTAAGCCAGAAACCCGTTTGGTTAAGTGTTTTTCTTTGGCTTTTCTCAGAATATCCAGTTCTTCTGCTTCGCTGGCATGAGCGATGATTTCGCTGGTATGAATCAATTGCACGAATTGCATGTTTGAAACTCCCTGGCTGAAACGAGATTTGACGAGACAGCATAGGGAGTGTTTGTTAAGGTTAGATGGCAGTGTTATGAATTTATCATTTAATGATTGTGCTTCTATTTCATTTTATTTTTCGATAGTTGCCATCAAATGAAACATTTAAACCGCCGCAACGCATATTATCATCCGTTACCTTGAGTCCTTGTGGCATTAAGTGAATAGTTAAGGCACAGGCATCGCGATCGCCTTCTTGATAATAAAGCCGGTTACCGTTTAACAACACGGTATGATCCAATTCTCCGGTGTGCACAGCTTGTCCTCCCTGCCAAATCGCTGAACCTTGTACGTACACCTTGCCGCCTTTAAGTTCTCTTAGCGTAATTTCTGCTGTGTCTGGGTCTGGCTTATTTTTGATAAAGCGTTGGTAAACCCCTGAAATCCCTTGGCTGACTGGTGCTGTGGTTGTTGTGCTGGCAGTGATCCGGTTTAACTCGTTGAGCCGCTGCGTGTAAGCGGCTTTTAAACAGTCAATATCTTGGCAGCTGTTGCGGGTGTACTTCAGCCATTCTCGTTGTTGATACTTCACGGCATCGCCAGAGTGTGCAACCGCTTTTTTATAAGAAGCCAGCAAAAGCTCATCTAAATCAGAAAGCTGTTTGTCTGAGCAAATCGCTTTCTCTGTCCAATTACGGGCTTGGCTACAATCAAAACTGGCTGCAAGTGCGGTCTGTGTTGTAAGCATTAATGCGAAATAAAGAGGTAAAGTTTTTTTCAACATGGTCTCTCTCTGAGGAAAAATGATTATTGCATCATCATCTTAGCACCAACTCCCTCAAGTTTTGGCTGTTGTGAGGCTAAGCTTTTTGCGGGATTGTATTTTTATATTTGGTGTTTTTTTGATTTTTACATTTGTTCAGCTTTTGTATTGATTTTGTTCAATCATTTGTTAAAATCATAAACTAAGGATAAATTAAGCTGGCAATGGAGGTTGAACATGGATGTGTTGTTGCATGTTGATGATGACCCACTGCAACAAGCATGGTTACGAACCTTGTTTGGTGCAGAATACCAAGTTCTCACTTTTCCTGACGCTGAGACTGCTCTGCGTGAATTGGAAAATGAAACGCTGGTCCCGAACATTGCCGTGTTAGACCTTGAATTGCCGGGGATGAGTGGTTACCAGCTGTGTCGGCAACTACGAGAAATGCCCCAACTGGTGGGAATGGCCATCTTGGTGTTATCTGCCCACGATAGCTTGCCAGATCGTGTTGAGGCGTATGAAGCGGGCGCAGACGATTACTTTATCAAGCCAGCCGATGTGATTAACCTAAGGTTGAAGCTAAATCGCCTCAGTACCTTGGCGAAAGAACGACAAGAAATTGAGCAGTATGTATTACAAGCGCAACAAACCTCTTTCTCGGCGCTAAGTGCGCTTGGCGAAACCAATATCACACTGGCTTTTTTCCGTGAGATTGCCTTCTGTCGTGATTACAACGCCTTGATACAACATGGATTGCAAGCGCTTCATCAGTTTGGTGTGAATGCCGTTGTCGAGCTGCGGTCCCACTTTTTTACCCAAGCACGGGCATCGGAGCATGAAGTATCTCCTCTAGAGCGTTCTATTCTCGATCATGTGCGTACCTTGGGTAATATTTTTGAATTTAAACAACGGGCGGTGTTTAACTTTGATGATGTAACTGTATTGGTACATGATATGCCAGCCTCGGATTCTGAGCGCTATGCACGGTTACGCGAAGATATTTCACAGATTGCTCAGGGGATGGCGACGTGTGCACAAAACATAGATGCCATGCAAACTATGTTGCAACAACAGCAACGACTACGCCACACGCGGGCTACCTTGCTCGCTGCGTCAGAATCGTTGCAACAACAGCTCTCGCAACAGCGTCGTCGTGGTGAAGCCACTTTACAAACCATGACTCATTCGTTGGAAAATTTGATTCATTGTTTCGATCTGCGTGAAGTTCAAGAAATCGCGATTAAAGATATTTTGGAACAATCAAGACATGATCTACTGGACTTGCAAGAAGAACGCTTAGATGTTGAAAACGTATTGTCCGATTTAGTGTCGCAGTTGGATGATTGCTGTTAATCATCGTTGTTGATATTGGCTTGTTCACAAGCTGCTGAGATTTCTTCCCCCGATACAGCCCTCTTGCCTTTCGCAATAGGGCTTTTTTATTGCCTTGGTCACTGGTTTTTCGTTCGTGGAACGGGGAATGTTTCACGTGAAACATTCCTCGCC
>Ga0079301_1001128_pt1 | contig 12572 bp, 12 predicted proteins | sample Wag4_2014_7_11_3_FD_74797 | JGI IMG/M metagenome (GOLD analysis project Ga0079301, IMG submission 74797) | Fresh water mixed with fracking chemicals microbial communities from Ohio, USA - Utica-2 Time Series FC 2014_7_11 | ecosystem: Engineered > Industrial production > Chemical products > Input...
GCCGATCTGGCAGTGTTTTTGGCGAGCCCGCGCGGCGTTTATGTGAATGGCACGGTGGTGGATGTGGATGGTGGGGGGATGTGGCGCGCCTGACGCGTTACGCCCCTAGAAGGAAAGCAAACCATGCTGCGCTTCAGCAATTTCCTCTTCCCTGAAAGCCGTGAGCCCACCGGTGATCATCGCGTGATCGCGGAAAGCATCGCGGAAGCCAAGCTCTGTGATGAGCTTGGCGTGGAAGTGCTTTGGCTTGCGGAACATCATTTCGATGGCAATTGCGCCTATGTGGACCCGGTGACCTTTGCCGCTGCCGTGTTGTCAGCGACCAAGCGCATCAAGGTCGGTTTCGCGGTGGCGCAGGTGTCATTGCATCACCCGATGCGGCTTGCGGAACAGATGTCGCTTTTGGATAATCTTTCGGGTGGGCGGGTGATTGTCGGGCTTGGGCGCGGCACGGCCTATAACGTCTATGAATACCAGGGCTATGGCATCCCGGCAGAGGAAGCTTTGGAACGCTATGAGGAAGCCGAGGGCATTATGCTCAAGGCCTGGACCAGCCCGGATGGCTTTCAGCATCAGGGCAAGTTCTGGGATTTGAATGTGCCGCGGCTGCGGCCCGAGCCCTTCACCAAGCCGCATCCTTACGTGATCCGTGCTGCATCATCCGAAGATGGCGCGCTGCATCTGGCGCGGCGTGGTTTGCCTTTCCTGATGAATGTGCAATCGCTGGAGGTTACGCAAAAGCGCCTGGCGGCCTATCGCGCAGCACTCGCAGAGGCCGGTTTCGATGCCGCGCATATCGCGCATTGCCTCAATGAAAGCTGGGTCTGGCGCAATGTGGTGGTGGCGGAGACCGATGAGGAAGCGCGGCGCATCGCGATCCCCGCCTTTGAGGCGATGCAGGCGCAGCGCAAGGCCATGCGTGAGAAGATCTACGCCGAAAAGGGCGTGATCATGAAAAAGGAAACCGCCCCGCCCGCGCGCATCAATCCCGAACATGCGCTGATCTGCGGCACGCCGGCCACGGTTGCGGCGCGCATGGCGGAGATTGAGGCGACAGGCGTTGGCGGTGTGATCTGTTCCTTCCGTTTGGGGCCGATGAGTGCCGATGTGACCAACAACTCGATCCGGCTTTTCATGGAACAGGTGGCGCCGCGCTTCGCCGGCCCCATGCGGCAGGCGGCCGAATAGGCGCGGGAAAGATTACGCCCGCGCGGGCAGGTGCATCTCTGCCTTGCCGAGCGCCGCAAGCGCTGTCGCCACAATTTGCGGCGCATTCAGCCCTGCCTGATCATATTGCTTGCGCGGCGCTTCATGATCAATGAAGGTATCCGGCAAGCACATGGGCCGGATTTTAAGCCCGCGATCCATCAGTCCGCGCGTCGCCAAATGATGCATGACAAGGCTGCCAAAGCCGAGCATGGAGCCTTCTTCAATCGTGATCAGCACTTCATGCTCACGCGCAAGCCGTTCCACCAAGGCGGTATCAAGTGGCTTGGCGAAGCGTGCATCGGCAACCGTGCAGGAAAGCCCATGCGTTGACAATTCATCAGCCGCCTTGAGGCATTCCTGCAAGCGTGCACCATAGGACAGGATCGCAATCGCAGTGCCTTCACGCAGCACGCGACCCTTGCCGAGATCGAGCACCGAACCGCGCTTGGGCAATTCCAGGCCAAAACCCTCACCACGCGGATAGCGGAAGGCTGAAGGCCGATCATCAATCGCGGCGGCGGTCGCGACCATATGCATCAGCTCCACCTCATCGGCGGCGGCCATCAGCACCATATTGGGCAAGCAGCCGAGATAGGCGATATCGAAAGATCCCGCATGCGTCGCGCCATCCGCACCGACCAACCCGGCACGATCCATGGCGAAGCGCACGGGCAGTGATTGCAGCGCCACATCATGCATGATCTGGTCATAGGCGCGCTGCAAAAAGGTTGAATAGATCGCGCAAAAGGGCTTGAGCCCCTCGGTCGCAAGCCCCGCCGCAAACGTCACCGCATGTTGTTCGGCAATGCCAACATCAAAACTCCGGCGCGGAAATTTCTTGGCGAATAAATCAAGCCCCGTGCCGGATGGCATGGCGGCATTGATGGCGACGATGCCCTCATTCGCTTCAGCTTCCGCGATCAGCGCATTGGCGAAGACCTTGGTGAAGGAAGGCGGGCCAGGCGGTGCCTTGGCCTGTTCGCCGGTGATGACATTGAACTTCACCACGCCATGATATTTGTCGGGCGCCGATTCCGCCGGCGCATAACCCTTGCCCTTTTGCGTCACCACATGCAGCAGGATCGGGCCTTGGTGATCCGTATCACGCAGATTGCGCAGAATGGGCAGCAAATGGTCCAGATCATGCCCATCCACCGGGCCGACATAATAAAAGCCCAACTCCTCAAACAACGTGCCGCCGGTCAGCAGCCCGCGCGCATACTCATCCGCACGCCGTGCGGCGCGTTCCAAAGGTGCGGGGAAGCGCTTGGCCAGCCGCGCCATCATGTCGCGCAGCGAAAGGAAGGGGCGCGATGAAATCAGCTTGGACAAATAGGCACTCATCGCGCCCACCGGTGGCGCGATGGACATGTCATTATCGTTCAGGATGACAATAAGGTTGGCCTTGGATGCGCCGGCATTGTTCATGGCCTCATACGCCATGCCCGCACTCATCGCGCCATCGCCAATCACGGCGATCACATGGCGGTCCTTGCCTTGCAATTGGCTGCCAATCGCCATGCCAAGCCCGGCGGAAATGCTGGTGGATGAATGCGCCGCACCGAAGGGGTCGTATGCGCTCTCACTCCGCTTCGTAAAACCGGAAAGCCCGCCGCCTTGGCGCAGCGTGCGGATGCGATCGCGCCGTCCGGTCAGGATCTTGTGCGGATAGGCCTGATGCCCGACATCCCAGATCAGCCGATCATGTGGTGTGTCGAAAATCGCATGCACCGCGACAGTGAGTTCGACTACCCCCAGCGATGCACCAAGATGCCCGCCAGTGACGGAAACCGCGTCAATTGTCTCGGCGCGCAATTCCTCGGCCAGGCGTTTGAGTTGCTCGCCCGAGAAATTCCGCAAATCGCTGGGAATGGTCACGCGATCCAGCAGCGGTGTGACAGGACGGTTCATTCAGCTTCTCCGCGCGATGGTATAATCCGCAAGCGCGCGCAAATGCGCCGCCGCATCCCCGAAAGCATCCAGATGATCCTGCGCCTGGGCAGCAAGCCGTTCCGCTTGCAGCCTGGCGCGTTCAAGTCCCAACAACCCAACGAGTGTGGCCTTGCCCGCATCGGCATCCTTGCCGGTGCGCTTGCCGGTTTCCTCGGCGGATGCGGTGGCATCCAGCACATCATCGGCAATCTGAAAGGCAGCGCCCAGATCGCGGCCATAGGCGGAAAGCGCATGGCGCAACTGGATCGGCGCCTTGCCGAGAATGGCGCCAGCTTCGGCAGAAAATTCAATCAGCTTTCCGGTCTTCAGCAATTGCAGCCGGCCGATTTCGGCTTCTTCCAAAGGCCGGCCCGCTTCTTCGGCCAGCATATCCAGCATCTGCCCGCCACACATGCCACGCGCGCCTGCCGCCCGCGCCAAGGCGCGGCAAAGCTCGGCCCGCACGGCAGGGTCCGGGTGTGTTTCTGGCTCACTCAAAACAAGAAAAGCCTGGGTTTGCAGCGAATCGCCGGCCAGGACGGCGGTTGCTTCATCAAAGGCGCGATGCACGGTTGGTTTGCCGCGGCGCAGATCATCATCATCCATGCAGGGCAGATCATCATGCACCAGCGAATAGGCGTGCAGCATTTCAATCGCTGAGGCGACGCGCAAAGCCGCATCGCGCGCCACGCCGAATTGCGCAGCGCCTTCCAGTACCAGAAAACCGCGTAGCCTTTTGCCGCCGCCCATGCTGGCATAGCGCATGGCTTCAAACAGCCGCGCCTCATCGCCTTCCACTGGCGGGATCAGCGCATCAAGCGCCTGATCAATTTCGGACGCCGCTGCCGACATGGCGGCGGCAAGGGCCTTGGCGGAATCGGGTGCAGCGGCGGACATGCGGCGCGCTATTCCACGTCTCGCAAGGATGGCCCGGCGGGACCATCCACAATGGCTTGGATTTTCTGCTCCGCTTCCGCGAGCTTCGCCTCACAATGGCGCTTCAGCGCCGCGCCGCGCTGATAGGCAGTGACCGAGGCCTCAAGCGCGCCCTTGCCGCTTTCCAATTCCCGCACAATGCCTTCAAGCTCCGCAAGCGCTTGCTCGAAGGACAGGGCGGCGATATCGGATGGCGGTGCCCCCGCCGTCTCATTGGATGTACGAGCCATACTGTCAGCCTAGCCTTACAAATATCAGGATGTCTATTCCGGTTGGATGCCAGCGGTACGAATCGCGGAAGTCCAACGCTGAATTTCAACCTTAACGAAGGCCGCCGCCTCTTCCGGGGTGGAGGTAGCAACCACCATCCCGAAGCCGGAAGACAGCCTTTCGCGCAAATCAGCTTGTTCCCCGGCGCGGCGCACCGCGGCATTCAGGCGGGAAACCGCAATGGCCGGCGTGCCGGCGGGCACGAAAAGCCCGAACCAGGCGGTGATCTGATAGCCAGGCAGGTTCCCCGCTTCGGCCACGGTTGGGATCTCCGGCAGCATGGCGGAGCGCTGCGGTGCGGTAATGCCAAGGATACGGAGTTTCCCTTCCCGCGCATGCGGCAGGATAACCAATTGATCGGCCACGAAAAGATCAACCCGCCCTGCCAGCAAATCCTGCACCGCCAAGGGCGAGGACCGATACGGCACGCGGAGCATCTTGGCGCCGGCCATATGCGCCATCAGCTCGGTCGAAACCTGCTGGGACGACGACGCGGAGGCATAGGTAATGCTCTCGGGCTTGGCTTTAGCCTCGGCCAGCAATTCGGCCAGGTTCTGCCAGCGCGATTCGGCACGCACCGCGACCAGCAGGGGCACGGAACCGAGCGTCGAGACTGGGATGAAGGCATTCTCGACATCAAAAGGTACACGCTTGAACAGCGCCCCGGCGGCAGCATTGGTGGAATTGGTCCCGATCAGCACCGTCAGGCCATCGGGGGTGGCGCGCGCCACGGCTTCGGCCCCGATCAGCCCATTGGCGCCAGCGCGATTTTCCACCACCACATTCTGGCTCAGGGTTTCGCGCATTTTTTCGGTAAAGACGCGCGCCACGGTATCCGTGGCGGAACCAGGCGCGAAGGGCACAATGGCGCGCACCGGGCCGGGCGGCCATTCCTGCGCGGCGGCGAGGCGCGGGGCGAGCGCCGCAGCAGGCAGAGCGGCAAGAAGATGACGACGGTGCATGGCGGACCTCTTGGTTTTGTAACGTGGAATTTGGGGGCGCGGGGCAGCCCCGCGCAAGGGTTAATTGAGCATCAAGGCCCGGACATGCGCGGCAACCGAAGCGCCAAGGGCATCAAGATCATAGCCGCCTTCCAGCACTGAAACGACGCGGCCTTCGGCGTGGCGCGCGGCCAAGGCGCAAAGTTCTTCCGTGATCCAGGCAAAATCCGTCTCCGTCAGCCGCAACTGCGCCAGCGGGTCCGCAACATGCGCGTCAAACCCGGCCGAGATGATCAGCAATTCAGGCGCGAAGGCATCCAAAGCGGGCAACAGCAGCCTTTCCCAAACGGCGTGAAACACCGCGCCATCAGCGCCAGGCGGCAGCGTAGCATTGAAGATATTGCCAACCCCCCGTTCTGTCGGCGCACCGGTGCCCGGATAAAGCGGCCATTGATGGGATGACGCGAGCATCAGCGACGCATCCGCTTCAAAACAGGCTTGCGTGCCATTGCCGTGGTGCACATCGAAATCAGCCACTGCCACGCGCTTTAGCCCATGCACTTCCTGCGCATGGCGCGCGGCAATCGCGGCATGGGCAAAGACGCAAAATCCCATCGGGCGGGCTGGTTCGGCGTGATGGCCAGGCGGGCGCGTGGCGCAAAAGGCGTGGCGGATCGGCCCGGTGCAAACCGCATCCACCGCCGCCACGGCCGCACCGGCGCTCCGCAAGGCTGCTTCAATGCTGCCATGGGACAGGATGGTATCGGCATCGAGTGCGACGCGATCACCCTTGGCGGGCGCCGATTCCATGATCGCTTGCAGATAGGCTTCGGGATGCACACGCAGGATTTGTTCCCGCGTTGCGCGTGGTGCCTCGGCGCGCGGCAGGGTGCTGAAGGCTTCCGCCTCCAAGGCGCGCGTCACGGCACGCCAACGGTCCGGGCATTCCGGGTGATGGGGCCCTGGATCATGCGCCACGCAAGCCGCATGGGTCAGGATCAGCACACTCATGCCGGCGGGTCGTCGCGCTTGCGGATCACGAAGCGATAGCTGCCCTGATCTTCGGAAAAGGCCAGCAGCGCATGGCCGGTTTCTCGGCAAAAGGCGTTGAAATCGGGAACCGAGGCCGGGTCGGTCGCCAGCACCGTCAGCCGAGCGCCGCCCGCCATGCCACGCAGCGCCTTATTCGCCTTCAGCACCGGCAAGGGGCAGGTCAGGCCCTTCACATCCAGAATCGTCTCGCTCATGCGTTCTCTTCCACCATGGCTTGCGTATCGCCGCCAGTTCAGGCTTGCGGCGCCGCGCGGCCTTGACCAAGAGTATTAGCATGAAACTCGGCATTGATCTGGGCGGCACCAAGACGGAAATCGTGGCCCTTGGCGATAATGGCGCCGTGCTGCTGCGCGAACGGCGCGCGAGCCCTGCGGATTATGAGGGCGTTTTGGCGACCATCACGGGGTTGGTTTCTGAAGCTGAAGCGCGGCTTGGCCAACAGGGCAGCATTGGCATCGGCATTCCGGGCAGCCTGAGCCCCGTGACCGGGCTGGTCCGCAACGCCAATTCCCAAGCCTTGAACGGGCGCGCGTTGAAACAGGATCTGGAAGCTTTGCTCGGGCGCGCGGTGCGTATCAGCAATGACGCGAATTGCCTGGCGATGAGTGAGGCCGCCGATGGCGCCGGCGCTGGTTACAACACGGTATTCGCGGTGATCATCGGCACCGGCACGGGTGCGGGCATTGTCTCGGACGGGCGGATTCTGGATGGGCCGAATGGCACGGGTGGCGAATGGGGCCATGTGCCCTTGCCCTGGATGCAGCCTGATGAATTTCCGGGCCCGCGCTGCTGGTGCGGCCAGCTTGGCTGCCTGGAAACCTTCCTGTCTGGCCCTGCCTTGGCGGCAGATTGCGATGGGGCGGGCGCGCGTGATGCCTCTGGCTTGCCGGCGCGGGCGGCGGCGGGGGATCTGCGCGCGCAAGCGGCACTGGCGCGGCATGCGGATCGGCTGGCGCGGGCCTTGGCGATGATGGCCAATATCTTGGACCCGGATGTGATCGTGCTGGGTGGTGGTTTGTCCAATATGGCGCATCTTTATAGCGATGTGCCGGGGCTGATGGCGCGGCATGGTTTTGGGGATGTGGCGCGCACACCCGTTGTGCAGGCGCGGCATGGCGATTCCTCGGGCGTCCTTGGCGCGGCTCGGCTATGGGATGGCGGGTGATGGGGCGGGCTTTCAAGGCTGGGGCGGTCTATTTCCTACTGCTTTATGTGATTGGCTTTTTGCTGGGCGCCACGCGCGAATTGCTGCTGGCGCCGCGCCTTGGCGTGGTTTTCGCGAGTGCAATCGAGGCCCTTCCAATGCTCGCCGCCATCTTCCATTTCGCGCCGCTGATCGCGCGCCGCTTTGGCATCCCGCCGAAATCCAGCGGGCGCCTGCTGATGGGCGTCTTTGGGCTTGCGCTGCTGATCGGCGCCGAGATTGCCATGACGCGCGCGATGCGGGGCCTGTCGCCGGAGCAATGGTTGGCGCATTTTGCAAGCTTCGAGGGCGCGATTTACGCGGTGCTGCTGGCCTGTTTCGCTGCCATGCCTAGGCTAAGGCGTTAATCGATGCCCGCACTTTGCCGCGATTGCTTCCACCACGCGGCGGAGGATTTCACGCGCTGCGAGGCCTGCGGCTCACGGCGCGTTATCGCCCACCCGGATCTGTTCCGCCTGACGGTCGCGCATATTGATTGCGATGCCTTCTATGCCAGTGTGGAAAAACGCGACCAGCCGGCATTGGCGACCCGCCCGGTGATCGTGGGCGGTGGCACGCGCGGCGTGGTCGCGGCGTGTTGCTACATCGCGCGGCTCTCGGGCGTACGCAGTGCCATGCCCATGTTCAAGGCGCGCGCCGCCTGCCCCGATGCGGTGGTCATCAAGCCCGATATTGCGAAATATGCCCGCGAAGGGGCGCGCATCCGCGCCATGATGGAAACCCTGACGCCGCTCGTGCAGCCGCTTTCGATTGATGAGGCGGTGCTTGATCTGCGCGGGACTGAGGCGCTGCACCATGCACCACCCGCCGTGGTGCTGGCGCGCTTTGCCCAGGCCGTTGAGCGTGAGGTGCGTGTCACGGTCTCGGTTGGCCTCGCGGCCAATCGGCTGATGGCGAAATTGGCGGCAGAACGGGACAAGCCGCGCGGCTTTGCCGTGATCGGCGCGGGGGAAGCTGCCGCCTGGTTGGCGCCGCAATCAGTGGCCGTATTGCCTGGCGTGGGGCCCGCCATGGCGAAGCGGTTGGCCTCGGCGGGGTTTGTGCGCCTGGGGCAATTGGCCGCGCTTGATGCCCGCGCTGCTTTGGGCCGCTTCGGCGCTGATGGCCCAGCCTTGGTGGCGCGCGCGCGGGGCGAGGATGACCGTCCGGTGAACCCAAGCCGGGAGACCAAAAGCATCAGCGCCGAGACCACTTTTGATACGGATATGGCGGCACTGGACGCGCTGGAGGCACCGCTTTGGCGAATGTGCGAAAAGCTCGCGCGCCGGCTCAAGGAAAAGGGGCTGGCGGCAGGCGGTATAGTGCTGAAGCTGAAAGGTGCCGATTTCGCGCTCCGCACCCGCTCTCAGCGGCTGGCGGAACCAAGCCTGTTGCCGGAGGTTATTTTCGCCGCTGCCCGGCCGCTTTTGCAGAACGAAGCCGATGGCACGGCGTTTCGGCTGATTGGCATTGGCGCCCAGCCCTTGGCGCCGGCCGATCAGGCGGATCGTGGCGATTTGGCCGATCCGGAGGCACCGCGCCGTGCCGCGCGCTGGAAGGCGATGGAGGCGTTGCGGGCGCGTTTTGGCGAAGACGCGGTGATGGCCGGGCGCGGCTTCAAGGCAAAACCAGCACCAACGACGAAAGCGGTTGACCGAGACAAATAGGGATTATCGGCCGCGCGCGGGCGCCTGGGCCAGTTCTTCGAAGCTGCGCACATCATTTGGGCGCAGCGACCGCGCATTCGCCAGCACCGGCCCGCCGGGCCGCGGGGTTGAGGCCGTCCGGGCATAGCCATTATCCGGCCGATCATAAATAAAGCCCTGGATCGGATAGATGCGGCCCAGGCTTTCCTGATCCCGACCCACCTGCACGCGAACCGATGACCAATCATTCTTGAGCGAGACATCAACAACGGAAACATCCGCCATGATGGAACCGCGGCGGATGCCCGGCCCTGCCCAATTCGCGTGATGGATCAGCACTTCGCGCGCGCTGATGACTTCTTGCACCACCGCGACATGACCAGAGCGCATCTGCCCGGTACGGGCAAAGGCCATGATTGCGCCGGCTTCAGGCGCATGGCCGCGGGCATAAAGACCAGCGGCATTACGCCACCAATCGCCCCCATTGCCTTTGATCGCCATGCCGGTCGCCTGGCGCACATAGGGTACACAGGAAATGCCGGCTGGATGTCGCGTTGCGGAGCGCTGCGCTGTGGCTGAGGAACGCCGCGGCCCCTGGACGGCCTGATTGGCCCTGACGGGCCGAGCTTGGACATGTGCGCGTGCAACTGCCTGTTTGGCGGCCTGTTGACGCGGGGCGGAAGCTTGCTGCTGGCGCGTGGCCTTCGGCTTGGCCTGTGTGTTGGCAGAGCTTGCTTCCACCTGATAGGAACAGAAGACGACGCCAAGGGCCAGACAGGCTGACGCGATGAGCCGAGTTACCTTCATATTCGTTCAAAGCCCCCAAGTCGTTCAGCGCCTCACGCGCTTTTGACTTTGCTAGGCCGAGCCACCACTGCGGAACAAGCGGGGCTGCTGTAACTTTGTGAAATCTGGCGTGATTATCTGAAAGGCGCCGCCGAAAACCACAGATAATAGGATTAATTTCTAAGAAATTTGGCGGAAATGGGGCGAGGTCACGGTGTGGTGTCTTTCATGCCACAGCGCGCGGCCTGTGCGCTCCACGTCTTGACTCGGTACCTCGGCTGACGCCTGGAGCTGGACAGCACAAGGCCTTGGCCGTGCCAGCCGATGAGATGTGAATAAAAGAAAAATATCCTAGTTTCATCACATCCTCCACAAAAAAAAGCGGCGGCCCTTGGCTGGACCGCCGCCTTTCAGAAGCCTTCGGCCCAGTGATCAGGCGGCTTGCAGGCGCTTGATCAGCGCCTGGGTCGCTTCACGGAGCTGCACCGCCTCATCCGCCACGGTGCGGCTTGCGCTGGTAATGCTGCCCATGGCCTTGCCGGCATCCTCTGCCATGCCAGACACACGGCCGATGGACCCTTCCAGCCCATCCACCGCCTTGGCGGCATTGCGCAGGCTGGAAGCGATTTCCGCCGTGGTGGCGGATTGTTCTTCCACCGCCGCTGCAATGGCAGTGTTTTCGCCATCCAGCTGGCTGATGCGGGACACGATATCGCCGATCACGCCAACCACATCGCCGATGATGGTTTGCATGGCGCCGATTTCGGTCTGGATGCTCTCGGTCGCCTTGGCCGATTGCGCGGCCAGGTTCTTCACTTCGGACGCCACCACCGCGAAGCCCTTGCCCGCTTCACCGGCACGGGCCGATTCGATCGTGGCATTGAGCGCCAGCAGGTTGGTCTGCGCCGCAATGGTGCCGATCAGCCCCGTGACATCATTGATGCGCACGGATGCCGCATTCAGCCCATCCACTAGGCTGCTCACGCGATCGGCCTGTTCCGCCGCACCGCGCGCGGTCTGCGCCACGGCAGTCACGCGGTTGGAGACTTCGGAAATCGCGACAGTCAGTTCCTCAGCCGCGGCAGAGACGGATTGGATGCCGTGATTGGCTTCCGTGCCTTCCTGAGCGGCAGAACGCGCATTGGCCAAAGTGGCATCGGTGACGGAAGCAACCTTGGTCCCTTCCTGCACCAGCATGGAGGTGCTTTCGGACAGCGTGCCGACCGACTGGCCAACCGCGCGATCCAGATCGCCCGCGATGCTTTGGATGGCAGCACGGCGCGCTGCTTCCATTTCCGCCCCGCGTGTGGCTTCCGCGGCGCGCAGCTTTTCGGCTTCCACCAAGCCTTCGCGGAAGACAGTGGCGGCGCGGGCCATCTCGCCCACCTCATCTTGGCGTTCAGTGCCTTGGAAGCTTTTGGAAAGATCGCCCTTCGACATGATTTCCATGCCAGAGGCAAGCTCGCCAAGCGGGCGGGTGACACGAGCCACAACAACCCAGCAGGCAACAATCAGCGCGACGAGGGAGAACAGCCCCAAAAGACCAATGAGCAGCGTCGCCTGAGAGACTGAGGTCACCTCACGCGCCACCTTTTCATTCGTCTCAGCCACGATGGTGTCCATCATGCCGCCGATCGATTCCGTGAAGGGGTCAATCGCCTGATAAAGCTTTTCCTTGATAAGCTGCTCAAGCTCCGCGCTGTTCTTCGCAGCGGCGATGCGCACCAGATCCTGCGTCACCTGTTCTGCTGGTGGGCGGCGTTCGCGGGCTTGGGCGAAGGCTTCCTGCACGCTTGGCGGCAATTGTGCCTCGGTCAGGGCCGACCAGGCGCGATTGATGTTCTTCACCGCATCGGCAAGGCTCGTTGCGCCTTCTTCCCAGGTGAAATTGCCGTTGCGCATCTTGTGCGATGCGTCCACGACAAACACCGCATAGGCATCCGAAAGCGCCTTGAGATCAATCAGCGGTGCCACCGCATTTGCCTTGATTTCAGTGAAGCTTTGCGCGTTGTGGCGCATGGATACCCAGGCATAGATCGCCGCGCCGGCATTGACCGCGCCGATCATCGCAAGGATGCTGAGCAATAGGGGGGCAATTCTTATACGCATCGTTTGGCGTACTCCTTTCGTGATACCTCCTCATTGTGCCTGCATTGTCCTTGCTGAAACGTGACCAGGGAGGTTGAAAGGCGAAACGATTTTGCCTTCTTTGGTTAATGTATTTCTTGTTGCTGCCGCAGATGCCACGGTGAATTCTGTACTTTCAGGGGGCATTGGTTTACAGAAGCGTTAACTTCGGACTGAAATTGCACGGGCGCTTCCTTGGAATGTCGTGGAAACCAACATGAAATGCTGCTTTGGCGCCTTTCTGCCATCGGTTTGTGCAGAATTCTTTGGGGTAAAGGTTAAGCCTCAAAGCGCCATGAAATTCGATGAAATTATCATGACGCGAAAAATGCACATTGAACCAAGCGCGCTTGTCGGGCGCATGTCGCTATAGAAATCGAACCATAAGAAGCGACGGCGACGCCATGGCCATCGGCGGCTATCGGCCCATATCAGGCGGGGCGGGCAAGGGCGACAAGGGCGCTGTCCCTGACGCGGAGGGGGCGGAAA
>Ga0079301_1001129_pt1 | contig 12571 bp, 10 predicted proteins | sample Wag4_2014_7_11_3_FD_74797 | JGI IMG/M metagenome (GOLD analysis project Ga0079301, IMG submission 74797) | Fresh water mixed with fracking chemicals microbial communities from Ohio, USA - Utica-2 Time Series FC 2014_7_11 | ecosystem: Engineered > Industrial production > Chemical products > Input...
TTGGCCACCACGGCTGGCTTGAGCCGCACGGTGCGTGCCGCCGGATCCCATTCAGCGGCTGCCCCTGGTTTTTGGGGTTGGCGCAGCTCCAACCGCACCCCCAGGGCGAGCAGGGCGCGCCGCAGCGCGACAATCTGTTGCCGTTCGACGGCAAAGGTGGGCGGATCCCGCATCAGCGCCTTGATCTGGCCAAGGGTCAGCTCGGGATCGCCGGGTCTGCGCCGATAGACGTAACGGGTGCCGCCCCCTGGCAAGGGCTCGGCCCGGGGCCACCACTGACGGTCGGCGATCGCCAGCTGCTGCAGCAAGCGATCGTCAGCGTCGCGCTGGGGTCTGGAGCCGTTCTGGGGTCTGGGGTTCTGGGGCCTGAACCCGTCGGCGGGACGGCGCGACGATTCGGCCAGGCCCCCCAGCCCCACGGCGAGCACCAGCACCAACAGGCCAGCTGTGGGCCAGGGCCACAAAGCAGCCCAGATACGCGGCACGGACGACGGTGGCACAGCGCTGGCGGCAGCAGCTTCAGTCTGAACAGCCTGGGCTGGAACGGCGGGTCCGCTCGCTGACGGACTCCGGTTGCGAAGATCAGACCTGCTCTGCCTGCCTTCATGCCCCTTGCAGCCCTGGTGCGCCAGCTTCAGCAGGTGCCCCTGTCCGCTGAAGTGGCGGCACGACTGCAGAGGCCCGAACGGTTGCGGCTCAGCGGCGGCGGCCGGGCCGCCCGGGCTCTGATCAGCAGTGTCCTGGCCCGCAGCCGCCAGGCGCCGCTGCTGGTGGTGGTGCCCACGCTCGAGGAAGCCGGCCGCTGGGCGGCCCTGCTCGAGCTGATGGGCTGGCGCAGCTGCCAGCTGTACCCCACCAGCGAAGCGAGCCCCTACGAGGCCTTTGACCCCACCAGCGAGATCACCTGGGGCCAGCTGCAGGTCCTGAGCGAGTTGCTCGACCTGCAGGACAGCACCAGCAGCACCAGCGATCTCGCCATCGTGGCCACCGAGCGGGCCCTGCAACCCCACCTGCCACCGCCGGCGGCGCTCCAGGCCCAGTGCCAGAGCCTGCGCAAAGGGGACAGCCTCAACCTCGAAGCGCTGGGCGAGACCCTGAGCCGCCTGGGCTACGAACGGGTCAGCAGCATCGAGCAGGAGGGCACCTGGAGCCGCCGCGGCGACATTGTCGATCTGTTTCCGGTGAGCGCCGAGCTGCCGGTGCGGCTCGAATTCTTTGGCGAAGAGCTCGAAAAACTGCGCGAGTTCGACCCCGCCAGCCAACGGTCCCTCGACGCGATCGAGGTGGTGCGCCTGACCCCCAGCGGTTATGGCCCCCTGATTGCCGACGCCCTGCGGCAATCGATGCCAGACGGCCTGGAGCAGCTCCTCGGCCCCGAAGCCCTGGATCAGCTGCTCGAAGGTGGAACCCCCGAAGGCCTGAGGCGCCTGATGGGGCTGGCCTGGAGCCAACCGGCGTCGTTGCTCGACTACCTGCCGGCCCAGACCCTGATCGCCCTCGATGAACGCCGGGCCGCCCTGGCCCACGGGCAGCAGTGGCTCGACCATGTGGTCAGCCACCACGCCGAAGTCGCTGGCGAACTCGGTGCAGACCTGCCGCCGCTGCTGCACCGCGATCCGGCCACTGCCCTGGACGAGGCCAGCACGGCGTTTGCGGGCCTGGACCTGTGTGAGCTGCACGAAACCGACAACCACCCCAACCAACTGGATCTGGCCAGCCGCTCGGTGCCGGCCTACCCCAATGCCTTTGGCAAGCTGGCCGGCCTGATCAAGGGATTCCAACAGGAACGGGCCACGGTCTGGCTGCTGTCGGCCCAGCCCAGCCGCGCCGTCGCCCTGCTCGAAGAGCACGACTGCATCGCCCGGTTCGTGCCCAACCCGGGCGACCTGCCGGCGATCGCGCGGCTGGTCGAGCAGAACACGCCGGTGGCCCTCAAGACGCGGGGCACCGCCGAGCTCGAGGGGCTGCAGCTGCCCGCCTGGCGGCTGGTGCTGATCACCGACCGGGAGTTCTTTGGCCAACACAGCCTGGCAGCCACGGGCTACGTGCGCCGCCGCCGCAAGGCCGCCAGCCGCACGGTCGATCCCAACAAGATGCAGCCCGGCGACTTCGTCGTGCACCGCAACCACGGCATCGGCAAGTTTCTCAAGCTCGAGAAACTGGCGATCAGCGGCGAATCCCGCGATTACCTGGTGGTGCAGTACGCCGACGGGCTGCTGCGGGTGGCCGCCGACCAGCTGGGCAGCCTGGGCCGCTACCGCGCCACCAGCGATGCCCCGCCCGATCTCAACCGCATGGGCGGCACCGCCTGGTCCAAGGCCAAGGAACGGGCCCAGAAAGCCATTCGCAAGGTGGCGCTCGATCTGGTCAAGCTCTACGCCGAGCGCCACAAGGCACCGGGGTTCGCCTACCCCCCCGACGGCCCCTGGCAGAACGAGCTCGAGGACTCGTTCCCCTACGAACCGACGCCCGACCAGGTCAAGGCCATCGCCGCGGTCAAGCGCGACATGGAGCAGGCCCAGCCGATGGACCGGCTGGTCTGCGGCGATGTGGGCTTCGGCAAGACCGAGGTGGCAATCCGGGCGATCTTCAAGGCGGTGACCGCCGGCAAGCAGGCCGCCCTGCTGGCCCCCACCACGGTGCTGGCCCAGCAGCACTGGCGCACCCTGAGCGAGCGCTTTGCCCCGTACCCGCTCAAGGTGAGCCTGCTGAACCGGTTCCGAACCGCGGCCGAGCGCAAGGCGATCCTCGACGGGCTCAATGCCGGCTCGGTCGACGTGGTGGTGGGCACCCACCAGCTGCTGGGCAAGGGCACCAGCTTCAAGCAGCTGGGGCTGCTGGTGGTCGACGAAGAGCAGCGCTTCGGGGTCAACCAGAAAGAAAAGATCAAGGCATTGCGCAAGGACGTCGATGTGCTGACCCTCTCGGCCACGCCGATCCCCCGCACCCTTTACATGAGCCTCTCAGGGGTGCGCGAGATGAGCCTGATCACCACCCCGCCGCCCCTGCGCCGGCCGATCAAGACCCACCTGGCCGCCCTCGACGAGGAGGCGGTGCGCAGCGCCATTCGCCAGGAGCTCGACCGCGGCGGTCAGATCTTTTACGTCGTGCCCCGGGTCGAGGGCATCGAGGATGTGGCGAGCCAGCTGCGGGCCATGCTGCCGGGGCTGCGGCTGCTGGTGGCCCACGGCCAGATGGCCGAGGGTGAGCTCGAGAGCGCCATGGTCGCCTTCAACGCCGGCGAGGCCGACCTGATGCTCTGCACCACCATCGTCGAGAGCGGCCTCGACATCCCGCGGGTCAACACGATCCTGATCGAGGACGCCCACAAGTTCGGCCTGGCCCAGCTGTACCAGCTGCGGGGCCGGGTGGGCCGCAGCGGCATCCAGGCCCACGCCTGGCTGTTCTATCCCGGTGATGCGTCCTTGAGCGAGGCGGCCCGGGCGCGACTGCGGGCGATTCAGGAATTCGCCCAGCTGGGATCGGGCTACCAGCTGGCCATGCGCGACATGGAGATCCGCGGCGTCGGCAACCTGCTGGGGGTCGAGCAGAGCGGCCAGATGGAGACGATCGGCTTCGACCTGTACATGGAGATGCTGCAGGAGTGCCTGGCCGAGATCCAGGGTCAGGACATTCCCAAGGTCGACGACACCCAGATCGACCTGCCGATCACGGCGTTCATTCCCGGCGACTGGATCGCCGACAACGACGAAAAGATGGCGGCCTACCGAGCCGCCGCCGACTGCTCCAGCAAAGAGGCCCTGCTCGAGCTGGCCACGGGCTGGGTCGACCGTTACGGCGCCCTGCCGGCACCGGTGATCGCCCTGCTGCAGCTGATGGAACTCAAGCTGCTGGCCCGCTGCTGCGGCTTCTCGCGGATCAAGCCCGAGAAGCCCAACATCGCCCTCGAAACCCCGATGGAGGAACCCGCCTTTCGCCTGCTGCGCCAGGGGCTGCCCCAGCACCTGCACGGCCGACTGGTGTACCAGGCGGGCAGCGGCGCGGCGGCCAAGGTGCTGGCCCGGGGACTGGGGGTGCTGCCGATCGACAAACAGGTCGAAGAGCTCAAGGGCTGGCTGGGGCTCATGGCCGCCCAGATCCCCGGCGCCGATGGCCTCACCGAAAGCCAGCGGGCCCAGCAGCAGGCCAGCCAGAACGCGGCAGTCCTGGCCACATGAGCAGACCCCGCAAAAGTCCGTTACAATTCTGAGAAGTTGTGTAACGGGCAGCCATGGGCGAGCTGATCGAGCTGGGGACAGGCAGCGGCGGATTCGGCGTCCTGTCGGCCGTCATCAGCCTGGGCGCCCTCGGCATCTATGCCCTGACCCAGGGCAGCGGCGAGAACGATGATGACGACTCGAGCCCCGGCGGTGGCCTGATGCAACCGGTGGCCTGAGCGTCCAGGCTCCCCGGGCCAGGGCCTCACTCATCCACTGACCCGCGTCCACGCCAGTCGGAAGACTCAGTTTGCTGATTGCTGTAGGCGGCCGGCACCAGAATGAGAAAGACGGTCCACCACAGCAGAACGGCAAGCAGGACCGGCACGCTGACCCACCAGCGGTGCAGCACCATCCAGCTGGCAGACACCGCGACGAGTCCGGTGAGAACAATCGACCAGGGCTGACACCACCAGGGCTTGTGGTCCCAGATCGACGGCTTGGGTGTCGGCGTCACCTCAACCAACGGCGATCCTCAACAGCTGCCATTGTGACCCGATGCAACCGTCCCCACGTCAGATCCTGCTGACCCACAACGCCGGCATCTGGCAAGGGACCTTTGTTCGTCTCGACGCTGTCGGCCGCGAGCTCGAGCGGTTTGCCAGCCACCTCGAGGTGGCTGATCGGGCAGGCATCATCCATGCCGACCTCACCAACGGCAGCAGCGGCGCCGTGCGCTCGATGCAGTTCGCCGAGCCGCCGGCCGAGATGCAGATCAGCCCCGAGGGTCACTGGAGCCTGGGGCCCGACCGCATCGGCCCCTGGCCCTGGGTGTGCGAACTGTGCCTGGTCTGGGGCCAGCAGCGCCGTCGTGTGGTGGTGCGCCACCAGACCAGCGGCCTGGAATCGCTGGTGCTGGTCGCCGAGGGGCGTCCCGGGAGCGAACCCGAGCCGCCGCCATCACCGCTGCAGGCTCATGCCACCCCCCAGGGGGCCGATCGCAACCGCTGGAGCCTGGAACAGGACGCGGCGGTCTGGGTCACCACCATGGCGCACAGATCAAGCGGTAAGCCCGAGGCTGTGGTCCTGAGCTGGCAGCCGCAAGCAGGACTGAACCTGCAGATCGAGCGCCGTTACAGCGAGCACGGCCTGCTGGTCGGGCTCGCGGCCTGATGCGCGAGACCTGATCAGGGATTGGCCTGGGCAGCCGGAGCAGCCGACGTGGCAGCCGGGACGTTGGCGCTGGTCGGGTTGTACGCCTTCTCGACCGAGCCGGCTGTGCGCACCCGCTTGACCAGGGTTGATTCAGCGACCCGGTACTGGCTGTCCTTGCGGGTGCCCAGGTCTTCGAGCTTGAGGCGCTGGGCCTCCTGCTCCCCCATCTTGACCGCCACGTCGGGGGCGATGCCGTGCTTGTGGATGTCACGGCCCCGGGGGGTCAGGTATTTGGCGATGGTCACGGTCATCCCCGAGCCATCGGACAGACCCCGAACGGACTGCACCAGGCCCTTGCCAAAGGTCTTCTGCCCGACCAGCACGGCACGGTTGTTGTCCTGCAGCGCGCCCGAGAGGATTTCGCTGGCGCTGGCCGAGCCCTCGTTGACCAGGATCACCAGCGGTTTGGTCGTCAACGCCCGGCCGTTGGCCTTCTTGACATCGGTGATGCCGTCGCGCGTCTTGGTCGAGACGATGGTGCCTTCGTTGAGCCACTGCCGGGCGATCTCGATGCTGGCCATCAGCAGGCCGCCGGGATTGCTGCGCAGATCCAGCACATAACCATCGACCCCCTTGGACTCAAGCTCCTTGAGGGCCACGCGCATGTCTTTGGTGGCATTGGCGTTGAACTGCTTGAGCCGGATGTAACCGACCTTGAGACCATCGCCGGTGGTGTTGATCTGGTGATCGACGGCATGCAGTTCGATGCGCTCGCGGGTCAGCGACAACTCCACGGGCTGGCCCTTGCGCCGCAGGGTCAGCTTCACGGCGGTGCCGGCCTGACCGCGGATCAGCTTGACCGCATCCTCGGTGCTCATGCCCTTGGTGCTCTTGCCATCGATCGCGGTGATCACATCCTTGGGCTGGACCCCTGCCCGGGACGCGGGTGAGCCTTCGATCGGCGAGACGACAACCAGCTCCTTGGTCTCTTTGTCGAGGCTCAGCTGGATGCCCACCCCGGAGAGCTCTCCGGAGGTGTCGATCTGCATCTCCTTGAACTCGCGCGGGTCCAGGAAGCGGGTGTAGGGATCATCGAGGCTGCCGAGCATGCCGCGGATGGCGTCGTAGGCCTCCTTGGAGCTGCCATAGCTCTTGGCCAACACATCGCGGCGCAGCTTGCGCCAACGGTCGTCGTTGTATTTGCCGGTGGTGTCGAGATAATCGCGGAAGACGATCTGCCAGGTCTGGTCAATCACCTCCTTGGGGCTGTCGCTGATGCGCGAACTGCCGCCGGGAGGGGTCACCACCTCGCGTGCCAACACGGCTGTAGCGGCACAGGCACTCAGCCCGACCAACACCGCCACCGACCTGCTGGCACCCATCATCCGGCCCGAATCCTCTCTTCAAACTAGCGGCAGAAGCGGGGTGAAGAACAGAGCCGATCGCGCCGCCAGTTGAACGGCTGGCTCAGGGATCGAGCCAGCGTCCGTCATCCTTGATCAGCTGGATCAGGGCCTGCACCCCTTCTGCCTCAGGAACGCGGCGGATCTCTTCGCGGCCCCGATACAGAGAGATCACCCCAGGGGTCTTGCCGACATAGCCGTAATCGGCGTCGGCCATTTCGCCGGGGCCGTTGACGATGCAACCCATCACGGCGATGTCCAGACCCGTCAGGTGAGCCGTGGCGCTGCGCACCTGGTGCAGCACCTCTTCAAGGTTGAACAGGGTGCGGCCGCAGCTGGGACAGGCCACGTACTCGACCATCGTCTTGCGCAGCCCCAGGGCCTGAAGAATCGAGTAGCAGACAGGGATCTCCTTTTCGGGTGCCTCGGTCAACGAAACCCGGATCGTGTCGCCGATGCCCTCGGCCAGCAACGGGGCGATGCCGGCCGTGCTCTTGACCCGGCCGTAGTCGCCATCGCCGGCCTCGGTGACCCCGAGATGGAGCGGATAGGGAAACCCCTCGGCGTCCATGCGGTCCGCCATCATCCGGTAAGCGGCCATCATCACCGGCGCCCGCGAGGCTTTCATCGAGACGACGATGTTGTGAAAGTCGAGACGGTCACAGATGCGGATGAACTCCAACGCGCTCTCGACCATGCCCAGCGGTGTGTCGCCGTAGCGAAACAGCATGCGTTCAGCCAGGGAGCCATGGTTGACGCCGATGCGCAGGGCCTTGTCCTGGTCCTTGAGCAGCCTGACCAGGGGTTCAAAGGTTTCGGTGATGCGCTCACCGATGGCGGCGATCTCAGCGTCTGAGAACTCGGTGCGATTGGGATCGGGCTTGTCGAACACGAACAGGCCCGGGTTGATCCGCACCTTGTCGACATGCTGGGCCACCTCAAGGGCGATCTTCATGCCGTTGTGGTGGACATCGGCCACCAAGGGCACGGGCCGATAGGTGCTTTCGAGCCGGGCGCGAATCTGGCCCATGGCCTTGGCGTGGGCCAGCGACGGCACCGTGACGCGCACGATCTCGCAACCGGCTTCGTGCAGGCGGCGGATGCCGGCAGTGGCACCCTCGATGTCGAGGGTGTCCTCGTTGATCATCGACTGCACCACCACCGGATGGTCGCTGCCGATCCAGAGGTCACCGACGCGCACGCTGCGGGTCTTGCGGCGCCTGATCTGGGTGTCGTAGCGGGGGTTGCTGGCCCAGTCGGCAGACGAGGCTTGGGGACTGACCAGGGCGGCGGTCATGACTGGGGTCGGCCAGGATCGCCCAAAGCCTGTCACACCAGGGCGCTCAGCTGACGACGCACCTCCTGCAGATCGGCGCGGGTCAGGGCCCGGGGGCTGCCCTCGGTCTCGGCCGCAAAGCGCAGCAGATAGGAAGGATGCAGCAGCGGCATCAGCCGGCGCCCCTGCAGATCAGCCGCCATGGGCCCCTGATCAGCACCCAGCCACTGGCCCCGCAGGCTGGTGATGCCGCCTTTGATCGCCAGCACCGCCTCGAGCGCCGTGCCCCCCACCAACAGCACCAGGGCCGGATCCACCAGGCGGATCTGCTGGGCCAGCCAGGGCCTGCAGGCCGCAACTTCGGCCGGCCGCGGGCGGCGATTGGCCGGCGGCCGGCACTTGATCGCATTGCAGAGATACAGATCCTGCAGGGGATCGAGGCCCGCCTGCGTCAGCAACCGATCCAGCAGCTGGCCTGAACGGCCCACAAAGGGCTGGCCGCGGGCGTCCTCGTCGGCGCCGGGGGCTTCACCGATCAACAGCACCCGGGCCCCGGGGTTTCCCCGGCTGACCACCACCTGCCGGCGCCCGGCCGCCAGGGGGCAGCGTTGGCAGTCGCGGCAGGCCTGGGCCAGGGAGTCGAGCTGGGGCTGCAGAGTCATCACAGCGGCAGAACAGGGGGCCATCCTGCGCCCGCTGTGGTTCGGGCTGAACCCTGGGCCGCAAAGGCGTAGGGCAGGATGGCTGTATCGCCCACTGCACGATGCCGGCGACGCCGACCTCACCGAGTTCTGCTGCTTCGCCAGGCGCCTGGCTGTCGGCGCGGTCCCTGGCGCTGCAACCGTCGCTGACCCTGGCGATCGCCGCCAAGGCCAAGCAGCTCAGGGCCGCCGGCGCCGACATCTGCAGCCTGAGTGCGGGCGAACCCGATTTCGACACACCGGCCTTCATTCGCCAGGCCGCTGCGGCCGCGCTCGAGGCGGGCCACACCCGCTATGGCCCGGCAGCGGGCGAGCCGGCCCTGCGCGAGGCGATCGCCCACAAGCTGAGCCACGAAAACGGCGTGCCGACCGCCCCCGACCAGGTGCTCGTCACCAACGGCGGCAAGCAGGCCCTGTTCAACCTGTTCCAGGTCCTGCTGCAACCGGGCGATGAGCTGTTGCTCCCTTCGCCCTACTGGCTCAGCTATCCCGACATGGCCCAGCTGGCCGGAGCCTCGGTGCGGCTGATTCCCAGCACGCCAGCCAGCGGCTTCCGCCTGCGTGCCGAAGACCTCGAGGCGGCGATCACCCCCGCCAGCAAGCTGCTGGTACTCAACAGCCCCGGCAACCCCACCGGCATGGTGCTGAGCCGGACCGAGCTCGAGGCGATCGCGGCAGTGCTGCGCCGGCACCCCCAGCTGCTGGTGGTCTGTGATGAGATCTACGAATTTCTGCTGGCGCCGGGCCACAGTCACCACAGCCTGGCGGCCCTGGCCCCGGATCTGGCCGCGCGCATCCTGATCGTCGGAGGCTGTGCCAAGGGCTGGGCCATGACCGGCTGGCGCATCGGCTGGTTGGCCGGCAACCCTGCCCTGATCCAGGCCGCCGCCGCCCTGCAGAGCCAGAGCACCAGCAATGTCTGCACCTTTGCCCAGTACGGCGCCGCGGCAGCGGTCAGCGGTCCACGCGACTGCGTTCAGGCCATGGCTGCCCAGTTCAACAGCCGCCGCCAACGCCTCAGCGATGGCCTGCAGGGAATCCCCCGGCTGCAGCTGCAGCCCCCCCAGGGTGCGTTCTACGCCTTTCCGGATGTCAGCGCCTATGGGCTCGACTCGATGAGCCTGTGCAACCGCCTGCTCGACGAGGTCGGTCTGGCCGTGGTGCCGGGTGTGGCCTTCGGCGACGACCGCTGCATCCGCCTGTCCTGTGCCGCCTCCGAGGCGACGATCGATGATGGCCTCGACCGGCTGGCCCGCTTTCTGCAACGGCTCTGACGCCAACCGGCCCCAGCTCTCCCTTCATTCCCAGTTGCGTTGATGCCGACCCGAGAACGTTGGACCGCCGTTGCCCTGGGCCTCTGCCTGGCCCTGGCACCGGCGGTCCTGCCCCCCAGCCTGCGTCCCGCAGCCGCTCAGGCGACCCGGCCGGTGCTGCGGATCGGCGCCATCCCCGACCAGAACCCCGAAAAGCTCAACCGGCTGTATGGCCAGGTGGCCCGCCAGCTGAGCCAACAGCTGGGCGTCCCAGTGCAATACGTGCCGGTGATCGACTATGCGGCCGCGGTCAGCGCCTTTCGAACCGGCAGCCTGGATCTGGTCTGGTTCGGCGGGCTGACCGGGGTGCAGGCACGGCTGCAGAAACCCGGCGCCCAGGTGATCGCCCAACGGGACATCGACGCCGCCTTTCACAGCGTGTTCATCGCCAACAAGGCCAGCGGATTGCAACCGTTCACCAAGCCCCAGGGCCTGCGCGAACTGAAGGGCAAACGCTTCACCTTTGGCTCCGAAAGTTCCACCTCGGGCCGGTTGATGCCCCAGTTCTATCTGCAACAGGCCGGGGTCAAACTCAGCGACTTTGCCGGTGGAGCCCCGGGGTTCAGCGGCAGCCATGACGCCACCATCGCCCTGGTGCAGAGCGGCGCCTACCAGGCCGGGGCGGTCAACGAGCAGGTCTGGAAAGACAACCTGCGCAGCGGCAAGGCCAACCGCAACAAGGTGATCGCGATCTGGCGCACCCCCGGCTACCCCGATTACCACTGGATCGGCCAACCCGATCTGGATGCACGCTTCGGCAAGGGATTCACCGGCAGGCTGCGGGGCGCGATCATCAGCTGGCGGCCCACCAATCCCGAACAGAAGGCGATCCTGCAGCTGTTCGGCGCCCAGCAGTTCACAGGGGCCAAGGCCGCCGATTACGCCCCGATCGAAAAGGTCGGGCGTCAGATCGGCAAGATCCGCTGAGGGGCCCCTCAGTGACACAACCCCTGCTCGAGCTGCGCCAGGCCTGGGTTCCCGGCCGTGATCGACCCCGACTGGACGGGATCAACCTTGCCGTGCACCCCGGCGAACGGGTGGCGCTGCTGGGCCCCAGCGGTGCCGGCAAGAGCACCCTGCTGGCGGTGGCCAACGGCCTGCTGAGCGTCCCCCAGGGGCAGGTGCTGTGGCGGGGCGAACCCCCGGCCTGCAGCCGCCGGGCCCGGCGGCTGCAGCAACGGCGCATCGGCACCCTGTGGCAGGACCTGCGCCTGATCGAAGAGCTGAGCGTGCAGCAGAACCTCAACGCGGGTCGGCTGGCCAGCTGGGGCTGGCCCCAGGCCCTGCTCAACCTGCTGCTGCCCCGCGAGAGCAACGCCTGTGGCGCCGTACTGCGGCGTCTGGATCTGGATGCCGAGCTGCTGGGGGTGCCCGTGGCCGGCCTGTCGGGGGGGCAGCGGCAGCGGGTGGCGCTGGGCAGGCTGCTGCGCCAGGAGCCCGACCTGCTGCTGGCCGATGAACCGCTGGCCAGCCTGGACCCGCGGCTGGCCAGCGAACTGCTGGCGCTGCTGCTGCGCGAAGGGGCCGCCCCGCGGGCCCTGCTGTTGAGCCTGCACCGCCCCGACCTGCTGGCCGGGTTTGACCGGGCCATCGGCCTGCGTGATGGACGGCTGCAGTTCGACCTGCCGGCGAATGCGGTTCAGCCGGCCGCCCTGCAGGCCCTCTATGCCGGCTGTACCCCCCCGGCGTCCCAGCCTTGAAGCCGGCGCCGTCACTGGTGCTGCTGCTGCCGGCCCTGGTGCTGGTTCCGGTGCTGCTGTGGCTGCCCCAGGCCTTTCATGGCGGCGGCTGGGAGCTGATCGGCAGTTTTGTCAGCGGCGCCGTGCATCCGTCGCTCGATCCGCTGGTGCTGGGCGCCCAGCTGCAGGGGCTGGGCGTCACCTGTGCCATAGCCCTGGTGGGCTGGGCAGCCAGCCTGGTGCTGGGGCTGGTGCTGGGGGTCGCCAGTGCGCGGGTGGTGTGGCAGAGCTGTCTGGGTCGCCACTGGCCTGCCGATCTGATCGCCCGGCTGCTGGCGCTGCCGCGGGCGATTCACGAGCTGATCTGGGGCCTGCTGCTGCTGCAGTTGATCGGCCTGGCACCGGTGGTGGCCGTGGCGGCGATCGCCATTCCCTATGGCGCGCTGGTGGCCCGGGTGGTGCGCGACCTGCTCGATGCGCTGCCCCGCCGCAACCTGGATGCCCTGCTGGCCGGCGGCGCAGGGCCTGGCCAGGCCCTGCTGACCGCCCTGGGACCGCCCCTGCTGCCGGGGCTGCTCAGCTACGGCGGCTATCGGCTCGAATGCGCCCTGCGCAGCGCCACCCTGCTGGGGGTGTTCGGCCTGGGGGGCCTGGGCAATGACCTGCTGCTCAGTCTGCAGTCGCTGCAGTTCCGCGAGCTGTGGAGCGGCCTGTGGATGCTGCTGGTGGTGATGCTGACGCTCGAGCCCCTGGTGGCCCTGATGCGGCGCCGTTGGGGCATGCCCCAACGGCTGGGGCTCAGACAGGGGGCACCGGCTGTGGGCCTCCAGGCCCGCCAGCTGCTGCTGGTGCTGCTGGGTCTGCTGCTGCTGGCTGCCGCTCTGGCG
>Ga0079301_1001130_pt1 | contig 12570 bp, 11 predicted proteins | sample Wag4_2014_7_11_3_FD_74797 | JGI IMG/M metagenome (GOLD analysis project Ga0079301, IMG submission 74797) | Fresh water mixed with fracking chemicals microbial communities from Ohio, USA - Utica-2 Time Series FC 2014_7_11 | ecosystem: Engineered > Industrial production > Chemical products > Input...
ATGTTAGAGTTATGCACAGGTTCTCCACAGGTGTTAATATCTGTGGACTCGGTTGTGGAAAACTACATGACGAGCAGTAAATCATTGAATTTTGAAAGAAACCCATGGCCGAAATGACTGGTATTACCACTGAACAGTGGCAAGACGTCGTCTCTAGACTCAGAGAGGACGAACGCATCACTAACCAGCTGCTCGGTTTCGTCAATTTGATCTCGGTCCAAGGTGTTTTAGGTGAAACACTCTATTTGCAGGTCGCTAACGAAATGACCAGGGGAATCATTGAGCAAAGAATCAAGCAACCACTGCTTGAAACCCTCTCAACAGTTGGGCTAGACGAGGCACCTACCAACATCGGAATCGTTGTCAACCCAGAACTTACTCTTGCCTTTACTGCAAATCAGCAGGCTGACCTAGAACTAGAAGAAGAGCCAGAAACAGTAGTGCCTGTTTACTCTTCATCAGATAGCTCTCAACCAACCGATGGATCTTCAAGGTTGAACCCGCGCTATACCTTCGAGAGCTTCGTCCAGGGAAGCTCAAACAGGTTCGCTCACGCAGCAGCTTTCGCCGTAGCTGAAGTTCCAGCAAACGCCTATAACCCTCTGTTTATCTATGGAAACTCAGGTCTTGGTAAGACTCACCTATTGCACGCCATTGGTAACTATGTACAGCAATACTGGCCAGCCAAGAAGGTTCGCTACGTATCTAGTGAAGTGTTCACAAATGACTTTATCAATGCGATCCAAACCAACACCAGCTTCAATTTCCAATCAAAATACCGCCAGGTAGACGTTCTATTGATTGATGACATCCAGTTCCTACAGGGAAAGAAGGAGACTCAGGAGTCTTTCTTTGCTACTTTCAACGCTTTGCACGAACAGGGTAAGCAAGTTGTTATCACTAGCGATGTGTCTCCTAAGCTTCTAAACAGTTTTGATGAGCGTATGAGAAGTCGCTTCGAGTGGGGTCTAATGACCGATATTCAAGCTCCTGAACTTGAGACTAGAATCGCGATTCTTCGAAAAAAGGCCGAAAACGACAAGATCCGCGTCAGCGATGAGATTTTGGACTACATGGCTGCTCGTATTTCCTCAAACATCCGTGAACTTGAAGGTGCTCTAATCCGAGTGACTGCCTTTGCAGCACTAAACAGAACCCAGATCGATATGCCATTGGTCCAGGCTGTTCTAAAGGATGTTGTACCCCTGGGTGAAGATGGCAACAGCATCGCTCCTATGGAAATTGTTAGAGCTGTTTGTAGTTACTTCAAACTCACCCAAGAAGAGTTATTTGGTAAGTCAAGATCTCAAGCAATTGTTACTGGGCGACAGATTGCCATGTACTTGTGTAGAGAGAAGACAAGTATGTCTCTTCCTAAAATCGGAGCTCTTTTCGGTGGTAGAGACCACACAACGGTTATGTATGCAATCAAGAAGGTCGGTGACTTGATGAAGGAACGTAGATCTATCTACAACTTTGTCACCGATATCATGTCTGGTTTGAAGTAATAAGTTTTCAACATCGCCTGTTCATAACCTGTGTAATACCCCCATATTTCTGTTAGTAACCCAAGCAAGCTTGTTAGGTAAGAATTTTCATTCCACAACTAAATAAGTTATTCACAGAATTATCCCCAGATGTGTATACAACTTCCAACGATGTAGTTCAGGTGTAATTCATGGTCTCCATAGAGTTATCCACATTATCCACAGGTGTTAATAAGACTATTAAAGATTAAGGATTTAAAGAATTTAAAGACCATAACTCTTAGGGTTGGGCTTTGTACCAATGGCAAGTGAGTTTTATGCCAAGATTAACCAAGTAATCCCCAAGAAAGGTGAACTGTGAAGTTCCAAGTCAACAGAGATGTGCTCGCAGAAGCAGTAGCTTTCGCAGCACGCATGCTCCAGTCAAAACCAACCTCCCAGGTTCTCTCAGGTATGAGATTGGTTGCTGATGCAAACTCACTTCAAATCTCTGTATTTGACCACGACGTATCAGCTCAGACTGATGTTGTAGCAAACGTGGATCAATCAGGAACTGCATTGGTTTCAGGTCGTCTTCTAAACGAAATTATTGGTCGTCTCCCAAACCAGCCTGTGACTTTCGTAATCGATGGCACAAAAGCAGTTCTAACCTGTGGCACTTCTAAGTTTGAATTAGCAACACTTCCTATCGAGCAATACCCAACACTTCCTCCAATCCCACCGGTTAACGGAACTATTGATGGAGATGCTTTCATTTCAGCCATCAGAAGAGTTTCTGTTGCATCAGCAAAAGATTCAACCAGACCTTTCCAAAAAGGTATTCAACTAAGAGCTACACAAACCTCAGTAACTTTCACAGCTGCAGATCCAAACAGAATTGCTCGATGCCAGGTTCAGTGGCTAGGTAAAGATGTTCCTGATGAGACATCAGCTGTTGTTCTTACAAAGACAATGCAAGACATTGAAAAGACTTTCTCAAACCTAGGTGAAGTAAGTATTTCGATTGCACCAGATGGTGGCATGGTTGCTTTCCAAGCTAAGAACAGAATTGTTACAACAGTTGTTCTAAATATTGAAAACTATCCTGACATTGATCAGTACTTCCCAACCAACCTTGAAGAGTCAGTTGTGATCAACAAGCAAGACCTAATTGATGCAACTCGTCGTGTTGAACTTGTTGTTAATGAATCTGAAGACACTATTCGTTACGCATTCGAAGAAGGTGCTGTAAACCTTGATTCAACAAGTTCAGAGAACAACGCTTCTGAATCTGTTCAAGCAACACTTAATGGCAACCCAACTAGCTTGAGATTTAAGCCTTGGTTATTCCACGATGGTTTATCTCAGATCACAAGCGAATTTGTAAAAATTGAATTCACTAAAAACCAGAGAGACCCGTCTCGTCCTGGACCTATCATCATGTCAAGCCAAACCTCCAAAGATGCAGCTTCGCCTGACACATATCGGTACCTTCTAAACCCGAACATGCTCAAGCGCTAAACAAAAGCATCAACATCGAAAGGCAACAAATGCACATTGGACTAATTGGCCTAGGAAAAATGGGTGGCAACATGCGTACCCGTCTTCGCAACAAGGGAATTGAAGTAACTGGTTACGCACGTGATCGCAATGTTGCTGATGTTGGAAGCATTGAAGAACTAGTCGCAGCTCTTCCATCACCAAAGATTGTTTGGGTAATGGTTCCTCACGGTAAAGCTACTGATGATGTAATCAATGAACTTCAGAAGCACATGGGTCAAGGAGATCTAATCATTGAAGGTGGAAACTCTCGCTTCAGTGAAGACATTCGCCACGCAGCTCAAGTAGCAGAATCAGGTATTGGATATCTTGACTGTGGTGTTTCAGGTGGAGTTTGGGGTCTACAAAATGGTTACGGCCTAATGGTTGGTGGCGACGAGAAGTTGGTTGCCCAAGCTATGCCAATCTTTGATGCACTTCGTCCAGAGGGAGAACGTGCTGAAGGTTTTGTTCACGTCGGAGATGTTGGTGCTGGCCACTACGCAAAGATGGTCCACAACGGTATCGAATACGCAATGATGCAAGCTTTCGCTGAAGGATATGAACTTCTAGAAAAGAAGGACATCATCAAGGATGTTCACGGAACTTTCGCTGCCTGGCAAAGAGGAACCGTTGTTCGTTCCTGGCTACTAGATCTTCTGGTACTTGCACTTGAAGAAGACCCATCTCTGTCAAAGATCAAGGGTTACGTTGAAGACTCAGGTGAAGGTCGTTGGACAGTTGAAGAAGGAATTGCAAACGCTGTTCCAATGCCGGCAATCACAGCTTCACTATTTGCTCGCTTCACAAGCCGTCAAGATGATTCACCAGCGATGAAAGCTGTTGCAGCTCTGCGTAATCAATTTGGTGGTCACGCGGTTAAGAAAGCAGATTAGTTTTTAGATGCACGTCAAGCATCTGACTCTTTCAAACTTTCGCAATTATTCGACAGTTGAGTTACCGCTTGCTCAAGGAATCAATTTACTCGTTGGTAAAAACGGCCAAGGAAAAACAAACCTGGCTGAAGCAATTTTTTACTCAGCAACTTTAAGTTCTCATCGAGTAAGTGGATACCTACCTCTAATCAAACAAGGTGAAACAAAATCAATCATTCGACTGCTCGCTAGATTTGAAGATCGCGAAAACCTACTTGAGCTAGAACTAAACACTGAGGGTAGTAACAGGGCGAGAATAAACAAAAGTGAAACCCCTAGAGTCAGAGATGTTCTTGGATACGTAAACGCAGTCATCTTCTCCCCTGAAGATCTAGACATAGTCAAAAGAGATCCATCAAACAGAAGGGCATTTATAGACGAACTAATTGTTCAACTCACACCAAGAATGGCTGGCGTTTATAGCGACTATGAAAGAGTCCTTAAACAGCGCAACACTCTTCTAAAAAGTGCCAGGAATATGAGTGCTAGCTCATCGGGCTTAAGCACTCTAGATTCATGGGATCAATCACTGGTACGAATCGGAAGCGAGATTATCGCTGCACGTTTTGACATCACTGCTCGTCTAGCCCCATATCTTCAAGCAGCTTATGCAGCAATTGCCGATGAGAAGAATGATCCATCAATTCGAATAAAAAGTTCACTCTCAACTAACGACGTTGACTCAACAGATTCAGAATCTTTTCTAAACACTGGCGATAGACAAGAAATAGAAAAACTATTCCAATCTCGACTTGCTGAAGTACGCAGCAAAGAAATAGAAAGAGGAATCACACTCGTTGGCCCTCATAGAGACGATTTACTTTTACTCTTGGGAACCTTACCTGCAAAGGGATACATCAGTCACGGTGAATCCTGGTCTTACGCTCTTGCTTTGAAGTTAGCTAGCGCTGATCTAATTCGCAAAGATGCAAGAGCGGGAGATCCAGTCCTAATCCTGGACGATGTGTTTGCTGAGCTTGATTCAACAAGAAGGTCTAGATTGGCTTCTCTTGTATCGCATAATGAACAGGTGATTATTACAGCTGCTGTAGCAGAGGATGTTCCGAGTGAACTAAGCGCTACCCGATTCAATGTCCGAGACGGATCGTTGGTGGCAAATGACTGAAGAAAACAAGCCAGATGTAGCTGTTGATTTTTACTATCGAATGAGAGCTGCCATAACGGGCAGGAAAGACAGAGACACAAAGAGGCGTGAGAAAACCCAGCGCCAAAGGTCAAAACCTTTCGACTCCGGCAGAGACCCTAAGTCAATTGCCAACACAATGGACGAACTAATTCAGAGCTTTGGCTGGCAATCTAAGGTTGCTGAAGGCGAGCTCTTTGCCAACTGGAAAGACCTGGTTGGGGACAGGGTGGCCGAAAGTAGCTTCCCAGAGGACCTTGCCAAGGGAATACTCACAGTTAGATGCAAAAGCACCGCTTGGGCGACGCAGCTAAGGCTCATGGGACCTGAGATATTGGCAAAGATTTCAGAGCGTTTACCTGATCTTGAGGTCAAAGAAATACGCTTTGTTGGGCCTCAGGCACCGAGCTTTAAGAGGGGTTTTAGGACTGTTCAAGGCAGAGGTCCGAGAGATACCTTCGGATAACAACCCCTAAGAGCTTCTGCCTAGTAAAAATGCGACTTGTAGCCAGTTATCCACAGGCTAAAAAGAGCTCCCCAATGCCCGTTTTTAGCCTATTTTAAGCCCTTCTAGAGGGTAGAATTAGACGGTTAGTTACCCCGGATTTAAGTCGCTTTATTGAAGGCGCGGTCGTGAGGGCCTGACTCGATGAAATAGGAGCTGTACCCCGATATGACCGATTCTCCAAAAGGCTACGATGCCTCGAATATTCAAGTACTAGAAGGTCTAGAGGCGGTGCGTAAACGCCCCGGCATGTACATCGGATCAACTGGCCCTAGAGGTCTCCACCACCTGGTCTATGAAATCGTGGATAACGCTGTAGACGAGGCCCTAGCTGGTCACTGTAAGAACATTGACGTTGTCATCACTAAAGGCGGCTGGATCAAGGTCGCTGACGATGGTCGCGGTATTCCAGTAGACATGCACCCTGTCGAGAAGAAGCCTGCTGTTGAGGTTGTTCTGACAGTTCTTCACGCAGGTGGAAAATTTGGTGGTGGCGGTTACGCAGTTTCAGGTGGTCTGCACGGTGTTGGTGCCTCAGTTGTTAACGCTCTTTCTACACAGCTGAATGTAATTGTTGCTCGTGACGGTTTCATGTGGACCCAGAGCTATCTAGCCGGTGTTCCAACCGCACCTTTGGCTAAAGGAAAAGCAGCAGATTTCACTGGAACAGTAATTGAGTTCCTACCAAGCCCAGAAATCTTCGAAACAGTTGAATTCGATTACGAAACTCTTCGATCAAGATTCCAACAGATGGCATTCCTTAACAAGGGTCTAAGTATTTCTCTTCACGATGAAAGAAACGAACGTAGCGACAAGTTTATGTATGAAAACGGTTTGAAAGATTACGTTCAGTACTTGAACTCAGCCAAGAAAGTCGATCTAGTTCACGACGAAATCATTGCTTTCGAATCAGAGAATGCTGAAAAGTCAATGTCACTTGAAGTGGCAATGCAGTGGACCAACGGCTACAACGAAAGCGTGCACACTTACGCCAACACAATTAACACTCACGAGGGTGGAACACACGAAGAAGGTTTCAGAACAGCTCTGACTTCTCTATTGAACAAGTACGCACGTGAAAAATCTTTATTGAAAGAAAAAGATGAGAACTTAACCGGCGACGATGTTAGAGAAGGTCTAACCGCAGTTATCTCCGTCAAACTTGTTGAGCCACAATTCGAAGGTCAAACAAAAACCAAACTAGGTAACACCGAAGTTAAAGCTTTTGTGCAAAAGATCGCTAACGATAAATTGTCTGACTGGTTTGGCAGAAACCCAACCATGGCTAAAGAAATTTGTCGTAAAGCGATTCAAGCTGCCAGTGCTCGACTAGCTGCACGTAAAGCAAGAGAAGCAACTCGTCGAAAGGGTCTTCTTGAGTCAACTGGTATGCCAGGAAAACTTAGAGACTGTTCTTCAAGAGATCCTCGCCTTAGCGAAATCTATATCGTTGAGGGTGACTCAGCAGGTGGTTCTGCAATGCGTGGAAGAGATCCAGAGACACAGGCAATCTTGCCGCTACGTGGAAAAGTTTTGAACGTAGAAAAAGCAAGACTAGATAGAGCTCTAGGTAACAGTGAAGTCCAAGCACTTATCACAGCATTCGGAACTGGAATTGGCGAAGACTTTGACGTATCAAAGATCCGTTACCACAAGTGTGTATTGATGGCGGATGCGGATGTTGACGGTCAACACATTAGAACTCTTCTTCTAACCCTTCTTTACAGATTCATGCGACCTCTAATTGAACACGGATATGTATATCTTGCTCAACCACCGTTGTATCGAATCAAGTGGTCTAATGCTGAACACGAATATGTATATACCGATGCAGAGCGCGATGAGAAACTTGCAAGCGGTCAAGCAGCCGGAAAACGTATTCCTAAAGAAAACTCAATCCAGAGATACAAGGGTCTTGGTGAGATGGACTATGACGAGCTTTGGGCCACCACAATGGATCCAGCTCGCAGAACTCTTCTACAGGTCACACTGGACGATGCAGTTAGAGCTGATGAAATATTCTCAACACTCATGGGAGATGATGTCGAACTACGTAGAACATTCATCCAACAAAACGCAAAGGATGTTCGCTTCCTAGATATCTAGAGCGAGAGAAAAATTATGACTGAAAATATTGAACCAACCGTCGACAGAGTCGAACAAATTGACCTAAACGTAGAAATGCAAAGGTCATATCTTGACTATGCAATGAGCGTTATCGTAGGCCGAGCTCTTCCAGATGTTAGAGATGGTCTAAAGCCTGTTCACCGTCGTGTGATCTATGCAATGTATGACGGTGGCTACCGCCCAGACAAGCAGTTCTCCAAGTGTTCTCGTGTAGTTGGAGATGTAATGGGCCAGTATCACCCTCACGGTGACAGTGCTATCTATGACACTTTGGTGCGTCTAGTTCAGGAATGGAACCTTCGTTATCCTCTAGTAAACGGGCAAGGTAACTTCGGTTCCCCTGGTAACGATGGGGCAGCAGCTCCTCGATACACAGAGTGCCGCATGGCTCCTCTAGCTCTTGAGATGGTTAGAGACATTGACGAAGAGACAGTTGACTTCCAAGACAACTATGACGGTAGGACTCAAGAACCGACAGTTCTTCCTAGCCGAATTCCTAACCTTCTAATCAATGGATCAATCGGTATTGCTGTCGCTATGGCAACAAACATTCCTCCACACAACCTTCGTGAAGTTGCAGAAGGTGCTCAGTGGGCATTAGCTAACCCAGGTGCTTCTCAAGAAGAATTGTTAAATGCTTTGATGCAACGCATCAAGGGTCCAGACTTTCCAACTGCTGCAACCATTCTTGGATCTCAAGGAATCAAGGATGCATATAGAACTGGTCGTGGTTCAATCACAATGCGAGCAATCGTAAATGTTGAAGAACTTCAGGGAAGAACTTGTCTAGTAGTAACTGAACTTCCTTACCAAGTTAACCCAGACAACCTTGCACTCAAGATTGCTGAACTAGTTAAGGAACAAAGACTAACTGGCATTGCAGATATCCGTGACGAGACCTCAGGTAGAACTGGTCAACGTTTAGTAATTGTTTTGAAGAAAGACGCTGTAGCTCAAGTTGTTCTAAACAACCTTTACAAGTTCACTCCCCTTCAAGAAAACTTCAGCGCGAACATGTTGGCTCTGGTTGATGGTGTTCCTAGAACTTTGAGCCTTGATGGTTTCATCACCTACTGGATTGCTCACCAGATTGAAGTAATTGTTAGAAGAACTACTTTCCGTCTAAGAAAAGCTGAAGAACGTGCACACATTCTTCGCGGCTACCTAAAGGCTCTTGATGCTCTTGATGAAGTAATCAAACTAATTCGAGCTAGCGCAACGGCAGAAGATGCTCGCGATGGTTTGATCAAGCTTCTTTCAATTGATGAACTACAGGCAAGAGCAATCTTGAACATGCAGCTAAGACAACTAGCAGCACTAGAGCGACAGAAGATTATTGATGAAGCTGCTGAACTAGAAGCATTGATTGTTGAATACAAGGCAATCATTGCTGACCCAGAGCGCCAGAGAACTATCGTTAGCGAAGAACTTGCAGAAGTTGTTAAGCGCCACGGCGATGACAGAAGAACACAGATTCTTCCAGGTGAAGATGGTGTTACCGATCTTGATCTAATCCCTGAAGAAGAAATGGTTATCACCATTACACGCGGTGGATACATCAAGAGAACAAAGAGTGATAACTACCGTTCACAACACCGTGGCGGTAAGGGTGTGAAAGGTGCAAGCCTTAGAGCAGATGATGTTGTTGAACACTTCTTTGTTACTACTACTCATCACTATCTACTCTTCTTCACAAACAAGGGTCGCGTGTATCGCACCAAGGCTTATGAAGTTCAAGAAGCTGGAAGAGATGCAAAGGGTCAGCACGCAGCCAACCTTCTAGCTCTTCAACCTGATGAGAAGATCGCTCAGGTGCTAGACATCCGCGATTACCAACAAGCAGAGTTCTTAGTTATTGCAACTAAGTCTGGTCTTGTTAAGAAGACTTCCCTTGAGGCATATGACACAGCTCGTTCAGGTGGTTTGATTGCCATCAAGCTTCGTGAAGACGATGAAGTTGTTTCAGCAATGCTGGTGAACCAGAGCGATGATCTATTGCTTGTATCAAACAAGGGAATGTCGATCAGATTCTCAGCTAGCGACGAGTCACTTCGTCCAATGGGTAGAGACACCAGTGGAAACATCGGTATGCACTTCCGTAAGGGAGACCACCTATTGTCAGCTGACGTTATTACTGACCGTGGCTTCGTATTTGTTGTCACCGAAGGTGGTTTCGCCAAGAGAACCTCAGTTGACCAGTACCGACTTCAGAACCGAGGCGGCATCGGAATCAAGGTAGCCAAGCTAGAGGACCGACGTGGAGACATAGTGGGCGCCCTAATCGTTGAAGAAGATGATGAGGTACTTATAGTGCTTTCTAGCGGTAAAGTCGTGAGATCAGCCGTTAGTGAGGTCCCTGCCAGAGGTAGAGACACTATGGGTGTTGTATTTGCCCGTTTCGATGATGAGGATTCAGTCCTAGGATTAGCAAAGAACAGCGAAAGAAATCTAGACAGTTCTGACACAGACACCTCTAGTGTTGTAGTTGTCTCAGAAGAGAGCGGAGAGTAAATGAGTATCTTTTCACGCAACGTCAGACGCAGTGAATCCACTGTGAAGCCGGTAAACCTAAAGCTAGTGAAGATTAGCTTCTGGTCAGCAGTTCGCTTTGGCTTCGTAATCAACATCGCAATCGGTATTGGTCTTGTGATAGCCATCACTTTGGTTTACTTCGTTCTAAGCACCTTAGGTGCTACCGCCTTGCTAAAGGACATTGGGTTGGATGTTACATTGCCTCCCGTTCTAGCAATTGCCCTAAGCATGGCTCTCTTCGTGATCTTTGTAGGAACCATTCTGGCTGGAGTATGGGCAGCGATTTTCAACATCGTAGCCCGCATCACAGGCGGAGTTTCAGTGGGTTTCACAAATAACTAAACCTCAGTTTGAGACAAGCACTCAAATCAGGTAGGGTTAACTTCGTTCTATGGGCCTATAGCTCAGGTGGTTAGAGCGCTTCACTGATAATGAAGAGGTCGGAGGTTCAAGTCCTCCTAGGCCCACCAGGAAGTACTCACTCATCAGAGTGGCCTTCCGAATGGGGACTTAGCTCAGTTGGTAGAGCACCTGCTTTGCAAGCAGGGGGTCAGGGGTTCGACCCCCCTAGTCTCCACGCAAGTGGAAAGCCCGGTCAGAAATGACCGGGCTTCTCTCTTTAAGGAGTATTCTTCTGTTGCAGAAGGGGAAAATAATGTTTGCTAAATCTAGCGTCAATGTAATTGCTGGAATTGTTTTACTAAGCGCACTAACAGGTTGTACGAATACCAATGAAGAAGTTTCACAGAAGATGTCACCATCACCCTCAGAAACTTCAACACCAACTCCCACAGAGGATGAAGCTCAACCTCTCACATCTGTGCTTGATTACACGCAACCAATCGTCCTTGCAAAAGATGATCTTGAATTGGAATTTCTAACCATTGCTGTAAATAGTTGCAAAAAAGCTCAGACACATGGTTTCGTAGCAAAAACTTCTTCTGGAGAATCCTACTTCCGACCAACTGAGACCGGTAGATTTCCTAACTGGCCGTTTCTTGAGGTGAGTGTCATCTCTGGAAACACAGTTGTAGGCGACAGCACATTATTCAGCAACTATTGGCCGGCAAATCTCAATCCTTGTGACCTGGAAGCAGCGGCAAGGTCCCGCCTACTAGAGGAGTCTTACTGGGAGCACAAAGTGAGAAAAATCGACGACAATACTTACGGCTGGGCCCAGCACGGTGGAGGAGCAAATCTCGATGAGATCATTTATGAAGTTCAAGACGGGCTTGTTTCTGCTTATGGAGCCAACGAAGCTTATGCCGCTGAAATAACATATGGCCCACTGTCTGACTATCAGAATTCTCTCTTGGATCAGGCAAAGAAATAGCTCTTAACCTAACAAGACAGACATAGACTCAAGACATGGAATCTTTAGCTATCTTTGTGGGCTACCTGTTGCTAGCTATGCTCGTTATAGTTCTGGCAGTGATCGTGCTGTCAATTCTCGTTGGGATCGGAAAAATCCCTAAGGTAGTTGGCTACATTGCAGTAGGTGTGCAAACTCTTCTTACGGTTTTCACATTCCAATTGACTCAGATGATCTTCTTTATCTCCTTGTCAATTCTTTTGATTTCTGTGGTCCTAGTATTCTTTGGCCCAGCAAGTAAACGAAAGAGCTAAGCCGCAGGCCATTCAGGCTAGTAATCTTGTATCAATAGAATGGGGTCCCAAGTGAGAACAAAAAATACTTTCAAAGTCCTAGCCGTTTCAGGCCTTCTCTTGCTGCTAGCTGGTTGTGCTCCAGCTGAGCCAGAACCAACTGCTACCCCAACTCCAACGCCTACTGTTACTCAAACCCAAGCTGAGATAGAAGCAGAGTTTTATAAGATCGCAGATGATTCCTGCGCCAAGGGTCAGACCGAAGGCCTTGTTGAGCGGTTCATAAACAACGTTCCTTCTAGGATTATTGCTCTTGCTAAAGAAGATGCCTATTTGGATTACAGCGCGATCTACATCGATGAAAAAGGTGTTGCCCAAGTTCTTTATGAATTAGAAACAACAGCATGTGGTCCTGGTTATCTGATCTCCATGATGGAAGAAGCGAATCAAGACAACACTGGTGACTATGAGCACTATGTCAAGAAGAACGATGATGGAAGTTTTGTTTGGACACAAGCTACCTACACCGAAGAGGGCTCAAAACTAAAAGACACTATTTTTGAAGTAGCAAACGGTCTCTTAGTTAAAGCGACCCCAGAGGATGTTAAGAACACCAGGGCACTCGAGTATGGACCTGTGTCAGAGGTAGACATGCAAGCTCTTAAAGATGCTGTCGATGCTGAGATTGAAAGAATGAACCAGTAACTAGATTGTTAC
>Ga0079301_1001131_pt1 | contig 12557 bp, 9 predicted proteins | sample Wag4_2014_7_11_3_FD_74797 | JGI IMG/M metagenome (GOLD analysis project Ga0079301, IMG submission 74797) | Fresh water mixed with fracking chemicals microbial communities from Ohio, USA - Utica-2 Time Series FC 2014_7_11 | ecosystem: Engineered > Industrial production > Chemical products > Input...
GGGCTGCGCGCGGCACAACGCGGCGACATGGAGCAAGCCATCCGCGACTTTGCGGAAGCTCGGCGCTTAGATGCGGACCTCGCTGAAGCGCGCGACAACTTGGCAGGTGCCTACTGTGCAGTAGGTCGGTACGCCGAGGGCTTAGAGTTGTTCGAAGTATCTTTGCAAGCGCGACCACAGGATCTCGACACGCGCTTGCTGGCGGTGCGCGCCGCGATGGAAGCGAAGCTGACCCAGCGTGCGCTCGGCCATCTGGAAGTGGCCTTGCGCAGCTCGCCAAACGACCAAGCCTTACTGGAGCTGCGCCAGCGTTTGCTGAACGCTCGCGATCAGTAAGCCTGCAGCGTTGGTTTGCGGCCTGCGTTTTGGCGCTTGAGCCACTCCATAAGGGGATCGAAGTAATCCAGCATCGGCCGCGCAGTAAGGTCACTGCCTGTGGCCTCGCGCAGAACACTACGCCACTCTTCGGTCGCGCCTTTCTCAAGAATGCCACGTAAGTACGCACCCGCCGCACGGCTACCGTAGTAGTTCGTGTCCCGTGGATCCTGCTTGAGAATTTGACGCGCAATGTGGTCGTGGAGTTGGAACAACAACACAAAGCTCAAGGCGTAGTCGTAGTACGCCGCAGGGTCATCCACGATGTGCGTCTTCGTGGCTGCATCGCACAGCGTCTCCGGCCGCAGCGTGGGCGGTGCAATGCCTTGGTACTTGGCGGTCAACTCCCACCAGCGTTGGTTCCAGCGATCGGGAGACAGTTCGCCCGCGTACAAGTCACGCTCGAACTCGAACATCGTGCCCGCAGACCACGGGATGAAAACCACGTAGTTGAGGGCCTCCTTCAACAGCAACTGCATGGGATCCGGGCGAGCATCCCCCAAAGGAACCCCGACAGCCTCCAGGAAGCGCGGCTGCATCGCAGCCAGCCCCATCAAGGACCCTACCGCTTCGTGGAAGGCACGATTGGCGCCGCCACGCAAGACCGGAGGCACTTCCTGCTGCGAGTAGGACAAGTAGTAGTAGATGTGTCCCAGCTCGTGATGCGTGGTCTCATACCAATCGCCGTTAGCTACAACGCTCATCAAGCAACGCACATCTTGGTCATAGTCGACATGCCAGGCAGAAGCGTGCGTGTTCTTCTTGAACGGCGAGTTAGCAGGCAAGGCATACAGGGACGAGCGTTCCCAAAAGCTTGCCGGCAAAGCGTCAAATCCAAGTGACACATAGAAGCGCTCGGCCTGCTCGACCACCCACTTGGGCTCACGCTGGGCAAGATGCGTATCTAGGTCGAAGCCTTGTACATCCACCAGCGAAGACCAATCTTGCCCCCAGCGGTTGGGCAGCCAATGAGCAGGAATCAAGTCAGGCACAGGCTGGCCATGACGACGCGCTAGCTCGTGCCGCGCCCATGTGTGCAGCTCGACAAACAGCGGGCGCAACTCGCGCTGGATCTGGTCAACTTTGGCTGACAGTTGGTCGGTCGACATACCGTACTCGCCCGCCATGTAGGCGAAGTAATCCTTGTACCCCAAAGCCCGTACGACATCGTTACGCAAGCCACGCGCCAAAATAAGATCGGCTTTCAAGGCCCCACCGACAGCCTTCGATGCCTCCCACACAAGAAGACGCTGCTGCAGATCCGTCTCGTTGCGCAAGGCGGCATCCAACTCATTGGGAGTCGTCTCAGCGCCTTGCAACCGAAAGCGGTAGCCGTCCAGAATCTCGTTGAGCCGGGCCTCCACCTCGATGCGACGCTTGACCAACTCGGGCACCGTCTGCGGCGAGGCGCCGGCCTGGAACAACACGGCTTCCAGTTGCTTGACAGCTAGCGGAGGAAGTTCACGCTTGCGCTTCATGTAGGCACGCGCAAGCGCGATGTTGTCGGCACTACCCGTGAACGCAGCGAGCGCTTCCTCGGCGGCACGCGTGCGCTGCTGGTTCGTGCCATCGCCTTCGACGATACGCGTCTTTGAGAGCCATTGTGCTTCGGATGCTTGTGTGGCCAACTCGCGCCAACGCTCGTTGTAACGCTGCAGGAAGCCCTCCACCTCCATCCGGAAGGCCTCATCCCCGCCACCTTGAGAGGAGCCACAGGAGAGGGAGCACACCAACGCCGCGAGCGCGGCTAGAGCCATCCAACGCATACGATTTGCCTCGAGCGCGGGCTTGGCTGAGTTCTGTGCCAAACAACGCGCCTATACAGCCTAGTCGTAGGCTAGGCTGGTGCGCACCTAGGACCTCGAAGCTCCCACACAAAGCTACATGCGCATGCCCCTACTCATCGGCCACGCGTTCTGCGCCCTTGCCCCTCTACTGGCTGCCTGCACCGAAGCGACGCCACCGACCATTAGCGGCGCGGCGAGCGCGCTGGAGACCGAATGCACGGACACGCCTAGCGATCCTGAGCCGGAGCATGTGCCCGAAGCACTGCCCGAAGCTCTACCGCAGGCCACCACGGCCAACTCCGATGCGGACTGGAATGCGGCCATGGCGTTGAAAGGCAAGTCTGACTATGAAGGCGCGCGCAAGCTGTTCGATGCTATCGCCGCCAAGATGCCTGACACCCCTCGAGGCCAAGAGGCACTAGTCGAGGCGGGCGTATGCCAGTTCTCGCATGGGCGATCCAAGATGAAGGCGGGATTCAACACGCCGGAGTCGTTGGCCGCTTTCCAAGTGGCTCTTCAGCGCTTGGATCTTGCCTTGGCTAACAAGAAGTCACCGGTAGCTGCACGCGCCCAGTACATGCGTGGTTCGGTACAACTGTTCGCTGGCGATTTGAGCGCCGCTGAGCGTGAGTACACGCTTTCCTATGAAGGTTGGCCGAGTGACGCCAAGTACGCGCAGAAGTCCATCGAACGGCGCTCCTTTGTGCGTCGTCATTTGCTGAAGACCGACGCAGCCATCGCAGACTTGGACTTCTACTTGAAGACCTGGGGGCGCGGCACCAAGACCTTCGACGAAAAGGAATGGAACAGCGTGCAGACGCACCGTGGCTTTGCCGCGCTGTATGGCAAGCCTGCGCCTGCGCTGCAATCGACGGCATGGGTGCAAGGTCAACCCACCAGTTTGGCGCAACTACAAGGCGAAGTGGTGTTGCTCTACTTCTTCGCTACATGGTGCGACAACTGCGAGCGCGCACGCCCGCAAGTGCAAGAGTTGCTGCGTCGACATGCCGGCAATCTGCGAGCTATTGGGGTGATCGATGACCAGCGTGGTCAGACCTTAGATATGGTGCGCGCTTGGTTGCCGAGCAAGGGCTTCACCTTGCCCGTGATGCACGACGTAGGCCAAGTCGCCATGCGGGCCTACCAAGCGAATCGCATCCCCGACATGATCCTCATCGATCGCTTGGGGCGCGTGCGTTGGCATGACAATGCCAGCAACCTTCAAGATGCCACGGTCGAGGCCTTGCTCGTCGAAGATCCGACGGCAGGCGCTGGCAAGTAAGGGCAACGCGGTGAGAACCACTCCATGAAGTCTCTGGCCGTCTATTGCGGCTCGTCTAGCGGCGTGCGCCCTGCGTATACCCGCGCTGCACGCGAGTTGGGCATCGAATTGGCGCGCCGCAATGTCGAGCTGGTCTACGGTGGTAGCAACATCGGCCTGATGGGCGTGACTGCAGATGCAGTGCTGGAGCATGGTGGCCATGTCTACGGTGTGATCCCGCGCTGCTTGGTCGAGCGCGAGGTGGCACACACCGGCTGCACACATCTGTCGATGGTCGAGACGATGCATGAGCGCAAGATTCTGATGGCGCAACGAGCTGACGCCTTCCTCGCACTGCCGGGTGGTTTTGGCACCTTTGATGAGCTGTGCGAAGTTGTGACTTGGAATCAGCTCGAGATCCATAACAAGCCCGTGGGCCTCATGGACATCGAGGGCTATTGGCAAGCGCTGATCGGCTTCGTGGAACAAGGTGTGCGCGAGGGCTTTGTGCCCGCACGCACGCGTGAGCGCATGTTGGTTGAGCACGATGTCACGCGCATGTTGGACATGCTTGGGTACTAGGAACCTCTATGCACACACGGCTACGCAACCCCACCGGATTCTTCGTCATACTCGCTGGTTTGCAGCTATCCGCATGCGAGCAACCGGCTGCACCTCAAGTAGTGCAGCAGCCTCCTGTCACAGCTCCTCCTCTGCCGGCTGCAAGTGTTGAAACTGATTGCTCCGCGCCTTTGGAAGATGCGGAGTCCACAGCGGCCTCGGCTGCGGATGCAAGCTCACCGCAGCAACTAGAGGCCGAGTGGAGTGTGGCGTGGGATCTCAAGACCAAGGGCGACCATGCTGCGGCCGCCGAAAAGTTCGAGGCGTTCGCGAACAGCCATCCGCAAGCCGCTCGTGCAGCAGAGGCGCAAGTAGAGGCTGCGAACTCGTGGATCAACGTCGGCTTCCAACGGCGTGACCATGGGCGCTCGAACGCTGCGGCACAAGAGGCCTTCAGCACTGCACTACGTCATCTCGATGCAGTCTTGGCGCGTCAGGACAAGGCCTTTGCGGCGCGCGCGTGGTACTTGCGCGGGAACACCAAGCTGTACGCCAATGACTTGGCTGCTGCGGAACTTGAGTACAGCGAAGTGATTCGCACCTACTTGAGCGATCAAGAATGGGGGCGACGCGCCCTGGAGAAGCGCAGCGAAACGCGGCGTCATCGCCTCGACACTGCAGGCGCCATCGCAGACCTCGACTTGTACTTGCGGACTTGGCCTACGCAGGATCCGGAACGGACCAAATTCCTGCAACGCACCAAGGCATACACCATTGCTTCGGGGACGCCGGCCAAACCTTTTGCATCGCAAGATTGGGTGCAGGGCACTCCTATGCCATTGGAGATGCTGCTCGGTGAAGTGGTCGCGCTCTACTTCTTCTCAACGCAGTGCAGTTTCTGCGATGCACAACGCGACACGGTGGCTGCATGGGCCAAACACCTAGAGGGCAAGGTGCGTTTTGTGGGCGTGCTCGTGCCGCAACAAGACAAGAAGAGTGGTGCTATCGTCGAGCCGCTCGATGTTGCTCGCGCCGATGTGCCCAAAAAGCGCTTCGACTTCCCGGTGGTCTATGACCACGGCTTGCGCAGCGCTGTCAGCTTCATGGCAAGTAAACCTGACATGGTGTTGCTGGACCGCGAAGGCCGGGTGCGCTGGCACGACAGCCCGAAGAACTTGCAGCCCGGCACGATCGCAGCGCTTTTGGCGGAGTGAGGCGGCTCTAGCGCGCCATGCCGGGCAGGATCTCTGCTTTGACCTGGCGTGCGAGCGAGTTGCGGTAGTTGCCAATATCCGGCAAAACAGGCCGCTGGTGCTTGAGTTCGAACTCCAACTCCGACTTGGCGTCCTCGTAAGACACTCGCCTGCGTTCCACGAGCTGGAACGACACCCAGGCGCGGCCGTACAAGATCGGCGGCGTCGATTGTCCCACTTGCAGACCGGTGACCGCCGTAGCAATCGCCTCGGGGAACGCGTCCACACGGAAGCGGCCTTGGCGACGACCACCGTTGGCCTTGGTCGGCGCGTCATCACTGACTTCGCGCGCAACTCGCGCAAAATCCTCGGGCTGGCGCACACGCTCTAACTCCGCCGCCAGCGCAGCGCGTGCGATCTCAGAGGCCTTGGCCAGCGCAGCTTCCCAGACCTCGCGCGTCGCATCCGCAGCCGGTGCTTCGCCTTGAATGGTCTTCACGATCCAAGCGGTTTCCAAGCGCTCACCATCCTCGCCAAACTCGGCACGGTAGCGCTCGCGCAGCATACGCTCATCGACGACGCGCTCTTGCTGCATCAGCTTCTCGGCCAGCAAGTCGATGCGCCAACGTTCCGCCAAAGAGGCACAGAACGACTCCTCGGTGCGTCCCGCACGACGCAAGAACTCCAACCACCCTTCGCGTTGGCGCTTGAAGCCTTCATCGATCATCGTGTCGACATGTTCTTTGACTCGCTCGCGGACTTCGGCCTCGGTCACCACGATTCCTGCCGCTTGCGCACGCCGCTCGACCGCAAAGTCCTCGATGTAGCGCGACAACGCCGTCTCTCCTTGCCAATACAGCAAGTAGCGGGCGTAACTCGCTCTCGAGACAGGTTCGCCATCGACCAACATCACAGGTTCATCCACGCCACCGAGCTCACCGCCACCGGGACTACGCCACAGCGCAGGCAAGAGTTCGACCTTCGTCTGCGTGTGGATGGGCTCTAGGATGGCCCCGACTTCATCGGGTTCGGGGCCCTTTGCCTCAAGCATCGACACCAGCTCGCCGCGCACGGACTCCAGCGGAGTGGCACGCACCTCGAGGATCTTGACGATCCACCAACCGCCCTTGCCCTGCAGCGGCGGAGAGATCTCACCCACTGCCAACTTCGCGAGCTCGTCGTGGAAGCCCTTCGGCCAACCTTCATCGCGAAACTCGGACGGACGGCCGCGACCATCCTTGGTGTCGGGATCCTCGCTGACTTCGCGCGCAACCTTGCCGAAGTCCTCACCTGCAACCAGACGAGCACGCACCGCTTCGGCACGCACTTTGGCCTGCGCCCACGCCGCAGCACGCGCCGCATCCGTCGCCTCAGGCCCGCGCTGCGCTGGCGACAGCACCTCGGCCTTGGTGAAGGTCATCAACAAGTCGTAGCGACGCCCCAACTTGCCGTACATCCGCTGCCATTCGCGTACGACCTTGTGCTCCGGCACCACACGACCAACGCTGGCCATCTTGCCCGCCAGCAGAAACGGCCGTGCTTCCGTCTCGCGCTGACGACGAGCACCGGCTTCGGTGCGCCCCGTGCGAAGCAATTCAGCGCGCCACGCCTCCACATCGCCATGGAAAGCGTGCTTGACACGGTCCTCGAAGACCTGTTGCACATGAGCGTCCAACTCGGCGGCCGACAACTCCACACCGGCGCGACGCGCAGCGCGCTCCACCGCGACTTGCTCGGAACCAAAGATCTTGGCCAAGCGCTCGCCATGCGTGCGCAACAACCACGAGGCATACATCTCAGGCGTGATGCGCACACCATCAAGCTCGGCCACCGCGCCATCGTCCACGGCCTGCGCCGCGGGCGTCGTCTCTTGCCAGCAAGGGCTCGCCTCAACCGGTGCGCGGGGGCCTGTCAGCGCAAGCGCGCACACCACGGCTACGAAGGATCCAGTTCGTTTCATGCGTACACCACGAGGCTACGCGCTCGTGGGCGTGGATGGAGGCGAAAATCCGCCCGCAGAAGCCGCACAGCGGCGTATGTCGCCACCAGATCCGCTCCCCTACCATGCCGCACATACAGGACGCAGGGCTTCGGCGGGATCCCCCGCACCGACGGCTGGCCCCTGCGCCTCTTTCCAGGCCCCGTGCGAGCCGTACTCCCGCGCAAGGCCAAGATTCTTACTGAAGATTGTCTACCCATGAAATCAAGTCTCTATGCAGCGCTGGCCTTGGTCTGCGCATCTGTCCCCGCGATGGCCGAATGCGACCAACCGGGCAGCCTGTTGATCTTCCCGGTCTTCGACAACGCTCGTGGTGACGAGACCTTCCTGACGGTGACGAACACCTCCGCCACCGACACCATCGATGTGGAGTACCTCTACATCGACGGTACGACTTGCTTGGAGTTCAACCGCACTCGTCGATTGACCCCGAACGACACCATCGTCGTGCGTACGCGCATGGACAACCCGAACATGGTGAAGGGTTTTGCCTACGTGTTCGCCAAGAGCATCACCACGGGCCAACCGGTCAGCTTCAACCATCTCGTGGGCACCTCGCTCATCAATGATGGCAATACCCAGAGCGACTACGATGTGCCGGCCTTTACCTTCAAGGCTGTTCCGGCTCAGGGCTTGCCGACGGACATCGACTCCGACGGCGTGCGTGAGCTCGACGGCGTGGAGTATGAGACAGCCCCGGACACGCTCTATATCCCGCGCTTCATCGCGCAAGGACCGACGCCTGCAGCCAGCACGGGTGGTCCGCTCTCGGATCTCATTCTGATCAATCTCACCGGCGGCGTTGAATGGCAAGCCATCGTCGACATGATGGTCTACAACGACAACGAAGAAGCGTTCTCGGCCCAGAAGACGGTGCGTTGCTGGTCGCGCACTCCGCTCGCGATGATCTCGGGTGTGTTCACCCAGTCGTTCCTGAGCGGCACCAATCACAACGCGAATGAATCGCTGATGGGTGCAGAAACGGGCTGGTACTCCCTGAAGGGGCGCTTGGCCTACAGCAGCGCCGACTCGGAAGCGAATCCGTCCGTGCTGGCGATGCAAATCGAGCGTCGCGGCAGTGGTTTTGGCGCAACGGCGGTGTTGCCGTACGCCACGGGCTCGCGCGACAACGGTGGCCTGATCTACCAGGGCCCGTTCATTTGGTGAGTCGTTGATTGCGGAGCGGGGCGGCCAGCGGGATTCCGCTAGCCGCCCCGCGGTGTAGCTAACCAGACACTGTCAGCAGCTCAGGGCTGCCAGTTGACCTCAAATGCATTGCTCGTGTTCGACGAGAACGACCCGCAAGCCCCCAAGCCTTCGAGGTACCAACACTGGTACACGCGCGTGGCCCCCGGAGGCACAAAGCCACGCTGCGCGACCGGAAGATCGCCCAGCTCGGGATAGCGCGCCACGCCGAAGCTGACTGTCTTGACGCCTAGGCGCACCACCGTACCACCAGCGCACCGCAAGCCATCTCCGAACACCGTACCCGCTCCTCCGGCCACCGAAGCGGAGCCTTGGAAGAAGAGCACATTGTTGCCTTCGGGCACACCAGTCACCGATAGCTGGAGCGTGTCCGTCGTAGTGTTCGCGCTACCAAGCGCACGCAAACGCGCACCGCTGAGCACCGAGTTGATGCAGCCCACTTGCCCATTGCTGCCGTTGCCGCACGGACACGCAGTCGGCGTGCCAAAGCACTGTGCAGTTCCCGGCACAGGACGCGCGACCTGGATCGCGCCCTTCATCTGGATGCTGAAGTGCGGCGCACAGAAGTACTCGTAGCGATCACCCGCGCGAGGATTCGCGGCGAGGAAGGCTTCGCTGAAGTTCACGGTGTAGCTCGACACACCCGAGGTCAGCGACGAGGTGAACGCCTCATTGCCGTTGACCACGCCATCGGTACCCTCCGACACGGTGTGCGTGCCGCTGGTCCACACGAAGCGCACCGAATCGCCGGGAGCAATGACCACTTCACGCGGTGTGAAGAAGAACCCGATCTGCTGGACCACAACGGTTTCAGCAGAGGCGGGAACGGCAAAGAGGAGGGCTGCCAGCAGGGTGAGGAGCTTCATAGTGCTCCCCAATCATCCCCCGCTCAGGCCGATCCGGCAAGGTCAACTTGCAGGCTCAACCCGCCGTCGTCTCGGTCATCACATTGCGCGACTTGCTGGCAGCGTTGCCTGCAGTGCCGGTCTTGTGACCCGGATCGATCCACGAACGCGAGGTCTCCGCGCGCTTGAAGAGCTTCTTCTCGATGCGGTTGTAGACATCGAAGGCGCGTGCTTCCCACTTGCCGCTCGGGAAGCCACCTTGCAGATCACCGGACTGCAGGCGCTTCTTCGCGCGCTTCTCCCAGAAGCCGATCTTTCCGCGTGCCAAACCGTAATCCAGCGTCACGAAATGCTGGTACAGCTTGCGCTCAAGCGCGACATCGGGCGGGATCTTGCCCGGCCAGGTCTCTTCAAAGTGATACTCGCCAATCGAGCCCCACTCTTTGAGTGTGGTCGGCGGCTCGTAACCCATCGACACCGCTTGATCCCACATCGCAGTGCCTGGGATCGGACGGTACGGCCAGACCGTGGGGCGCGCCAAAGGTGCCGCCACATGCAGTCTCCGGCATTGATCGATGGTGGCCATCATCGAAGCGCGCTCTTCACCCGGATAGCCGATGATGTAAGTCACCGACGCACAGATGCCGCGCTTGTCCATCTCGACCGCGGCGTCGATGTTGTCATCGCCTTTGATCGGCTTGCCGATCTTCTTCATCATCTCATCGGTGCCTGCTTCGGCGCCGATTTCCGCGATGTACATGCCCGATGCGGCCATCAAGTCCAGCGTGGCTGGATCGTACTTGAGAATCGAGTTCGTCTCGATGAACGCGTTCCACCAGAACTTCGCGTTGCGGTCCAAAAGCCCTTGTGAAAATTCCTTGACGCGCTTCTGCATCACGCCGAAGTTCGCATCGTGGAAGCGCACCACATCAAAGTTCCAGCGTTCCTTGAGCTCGCATAGATCGTCCAACAAACGATCGGCAGGCATCGCCTTCCAACGGCGATCCGTCACGATCGGCGAGCAACAGAAGGTGCACGGTTCAGGGCAGCCGTAGCTTGAGAAGTACGTGATACCGAAGTACGGCTTGCGCTCCCCCATCGCCGGAGGCGTGGGCATGCGCAACACATCCTTGTGCGAACGCGCGCGCAGCTGGTGCTCGCGATACGGTTCGATGTCGATCAAGTGCCACGGCATGCGCTCGGGGATTGCGTCCCAACCGGCGACACCGCGCTTTTCGGTCTTCACGACTTGGCCATCACGCCACAACGCAAGCCCGGGCACCGTGTCGAGCGCCACGCCGCTGTCGAGCGCGCGCACGAGTTCGTCAAAGGTCACTTCACCTTGACCGAGCACCACACAGTCATACAGCCCCGTCTGGAGCTGCAGGTCGGGCCGCACCGAGGCGAACCAACCACCGATCACCGACTTGATGTGCGGGAACTTGGCCTTGACCTTGAGCGAGGCTTGCCACCCGTCATAGATCATGAAGCCCAGAATGCCGGTGGTCGCGTACAGGAACGCGCCCTCGCAGGCTTCCAACAGGCGCCGATGAGCTTCCTCGACGCTGTACAGGCTGCCGTCGACAATGACGATCTCGTACCCGTTGGCCAGCGGCCGCGCAGAGATGGTCAACATCTCCAGAGGCAACATGTCCTTGCTGGAGGGGAGCCCTAGGGACTCGTCCACCTGCTGCGGTTGGTACAAGACGATCTTCTTTTTGCGTCCGATCATCGTGGTTGTGTTCCAGTCTACCCCCAACTCTTCCGTAGAGGTGTGAATAGAGGGATGGCTGCGAATCTGTCCTTTCGGCAGGATCGCCGAAGGACACAAGGAAAAGGCTACAAGGGTCGGGCCCAGGCAGCTGCCTGCAGTACGGCAGCCACCAGATTCGTGGGGTCGGCCAGCCCCTTGCCGGCGATGTCCATGGCTGTGCCATGGACGGGAGACACTCGCACGTACGGCAGCCCGCACAGCACCGTAACCCCACCCTCGGGATCCAGAAGCTTGGCAGCGATGAAGGCTTGGTCGTGCCACAACGAGACCACGCCATCCCATTCACCGTGAGACGCGAGTCGGAATACCGAGTCGGGTGAAATCGGCCCATCTACGCGCACACCGCGGGCGCGCGCTTGAGCGATTGCAGGTGCGAGAATCTCTAGATCTTCGCTGCCGAGCAAACCGTTCTCACCCGCGTGCGGATTCCAACCGCACACGGCGAGGCGCGGATTCAAGACGCCGAAGCCCCGCAAGCTTTCATCCAACAAGAGAATCCGATCGAGCACCAAGGGCGTGGTGACTGTCAAGAGAGCTTGACGGAGCGGCATATGCCGCGTGCACAGCATGGTGCGCAAGCGACCGGCGACCACCAGCATCTCAAAGCGTTGCACACCACACCAACGCCCCAGCAGTTCGGTCTGGCCTTCGACCACCTCGCCAGCCAAGCGCAAAGCTTCTTTGCTTACGGGGCCGGTAACCAAGGCGCCTACTTGCTGTGCGGAGGCGAGTTCGTGTCCGGCACGCAACGCAGCCAGCGACTCGAAACCGGCGGCACGCTGCACGCGGCCCACGCTGATCGGCCCATGATCGCTCGTCGCCAGCCACGAGTGCCCTTGCTGTGCAGACAAGGCACCGGGCCGCGACACATCCGCTAACGGCACGGTGCTGGGCCGCCAGCGCTCGGGCCCCAGCACCACCAACCGCACTGCTGACTGCAGTGCAGGCGTCTGCAACGCATGCAGCGCAATCTCAGGCCCAATCCCTGCTGTGTCGCCGATGGTGAGCGCCACCAGCGGCGCAGCGGCTTGGAGACTCAACTGTGAGCACCTACCGACTGCTTGTGCGTGCCCACGCTCTCGGTGATACCCGTCCAGAACGCGATGCGTGCGCGAATCGCTGCGCTAGCGCCAATCTCGGCTTCGGCCCAACGCGCCGGATCATCACCACAGATGGACTCCAGCATGCGCGCGGCCATCGGGCCATGGCGCTCACCGTCCAAATGGATGTGGCGCTCAAGGTAGTCAATCAAGATGGACAAGTTGCCCGCGTGCGTGCGCGACAAGTCGTGCACAAGACGCGTGAACATGTCGGGGATCACATCCTCGCGCCCCAAGGTAAACGCAGCGGCAATGCGCGGCAACGAGCGCGATTCCACGATGCGCCATGTCTCACCAACGAAGAAGCGCGCCGCTGTAGGCACATGAGCACGCGCCAGCGCAGCCGGCACACTCTCGCCACTCTTCAAGCGTTCGATGAAGCTCTCGATGGTCGCGGTGCTTGCGCCACACTGCTTCATGGCAGCTAGGTACAGCTCGAAGTGACTGGTGTACCCC
>Ga0079301_1001132_pt1 | contig 12553 bp, 13 predicted proteins | sample Wag4_2014_7_11_3_FD_74797 | JGI IMG/M metagenome (GOLD analysis project Ga0079301, IMG submission 74797) | Fresh water mixed with fracking chemicals microbial communities from Ohio, USA - Utica-2 Time Series FC 2014_7_11 | ecosystem: Engineered > Industrial production > Chemical products > Input...
CCCTAGAGGGGATAGTATTTTGGCATGAGTGAAAAATTGGAATGCAAGCGATGTGACCGCCTCTTCACTTTCGACGATGCTCCAGTGGGGAAGTGCCCAGAATGTAATGGCACCCTGACCTACCTGACTAAGCCCAAGTCAGAGACTAAGTCCAAGTCAGAGACTCAACCAACAGAGACGGTGAAAAGTAAGTGGAATCCAGAGACTAATCCAGCACAAAAATTAGAGGAAACCACTTTGGAAGATTTAGTTGCAGCACAAAATCGCACCACTTACGCCGTTCGATCATTGGCCCTTTATTTCTTCATATCTCTTCAAACAGCTCTCCTGGGAGGCGGATTATTCGGGTTGGCTGTGAACAATCAGTCTCACTACGACTCCTATGGAAACCTGAATGCGGGAGCGATATTCTTTGCAACGATAGGCGCGATCATCGCACTGGTTGGGTTCTACGTGGCTGTATTTGTTGGTAGACAAGAACTCAATAAATCAAAACCCTAAACAGATTTCAAACAACGCTCTAATCGTTCCATCCACCAAGTAGTTCTATCTGCTGGTGCTTGGAGTTTGGTTAGGGCGTTTTTGTTTGGGGTGATTCTGGTTACTGGTATTTCTCCATTGATTGGGATTAGTGGAGTGTCAGTAACATCTTCTGTTAGTAGAGCTGCTGTTGCTAGTCCGCTCGCATATTCGCTGTTTAGTAGTGCTGCTAGATAGACACCCATGCTGATGCCAACTGATGTTTCAAGAGCACTTGATACAACTACTGGTAATCCAGCTTGTCTAGATATTTCTAAGGCATTGTTAATGCCGCCTAGAGGAGCTGCTTTGAGAACGAGGAGATCTGCAGCGCTAGCTTGAGCAACTGCTAGTGGGTCACTTACTTTTCTTACTGATTCATCAGCTGCAACTTTGATGTTTAGAAGTTTTAGTTTGAGTCTTAGTTCAGCTAGTTCAGCAATGGTCTTTACTGGTTGCTCAAGGTATTCCAGAGGAACACCTTCTTCATACATGGCTTTAGCTAGGGTGAGAGCAGTTTCAATGTCGTAGCCACCGTTAGCGTCGAGTCTAATCCTGGCGTTAGGGAAGTGCTTTCTGACTTCATGAATACGGTCAAGATCGTCTTGAAGGGTTTGTCCTGCTTCAGCGACTTTGATCTTGACTACTTCAAAGGTTCCAAAGGGTTCAAGGGGAGCTCTTACGTCTTTGACTGCAGCCAGGGTTGCGTTGACTTTGATGGTCTTTACTGTTGGCTCTGGTATTTCACCAAAGGCAAACTCTATGGCAGCTCTAAGCCAGATACTGGCTTCTTCATCTTCGTATTCAGTGAAGGGGGACCATTCAGCCCATCCCTTAGGGCCTTCAAATAGGAGGACTTCACGGGTAGTGATGCCGCGGAACTTGATACGCATAGGAATAGATAGGACCCTTGCTGAGCCGAGTATCTGCTGGCGCATTTCGCTGGTTATCTCCACATTGTTAGTCTAGGAGTATGTCCAAACACGTTTCTGAGCTATTTGATGCAAGCATCTGGTCTGAAGTCGATGGCTTTAGTGATCTATCAGACATTACCTATCACAAGCACGTATCCGTAGGGGTTGTTCGTATTGCATTCAATCGTCCTGAGGTTAGAAATGCTTTTAGACCTCAAACTGTTGATGAACTAGCAAGAGCTCTAACCCATGCTCAAGGTCTAACCGATGTTGGTGTTGTTCTTCTAACCGGTAATGGACCTTCTCCTAAAGATGGTGGCTGGGCTTTCTCTTCTGGTGGAGACCAGAAGGTAAGAGGCCGTGCTGGTTATGAGTATGGGGACAGCACTTCAGGTCGTCTTCACATTCTTGAAGTTCAAAGACTTATGCGCTTTATGCCAAAGGTTGTTATTGCTCTAGTTCCAGGTTGGGCAGCTGGTGGCGGACACTCGCTAAACGTTGTTGCTGATCTTTCTATTGCTTCAAGTGAACATGCAAGATTCAAGCAGACTGATGCAGATGTTGGTTCATTTGATGCAGGATATGGTTCTGCTTATCTTGCTCGTCAGGTTGGACAAAAGTTTGCCAGAGAGATCTTCTTCTTAGCTCAAGAATATTCAGCTCAGCGTGCTTATGAGATGGGTGTAGTGAACGCTGTTGTTCCTCACGCTGAACTTGAAGTTAAGGGTGTTGAGTGGGCTAAGGAGATTTTGACTAAGTCACCACAATCAATTCGTTTATTGAAGTATGGAATGAACATGATTGATGACGGTCTAGTTGGTCAGCAACTATTTGCTGGTGAAGCTACTCGTATGGCATATGGAACAGATGAAGCCATTGAAGGAAAGACAAGCTTCTTAGAAAAGAGAGCACCTGACTGGTCTCCTTTTCCTTGGCACTTCTAAACCATGAACCAAATCCCCATAAAAGTAATTCAAGCTAATGATGTTGTTGCTGCCCTACTTGCTCTAACCGAAGCATTAGAGGGCAAGTGTGCTGTGTTTATTTCTCCAAGAGAAATAAACGGGGAGAAGATAAAAGTTGAAGGTATTCCGGAGTTTGTTGATTCAAACACTGCAGTGATTGTTGAAAGCAGTGGCTCAACAGGAACCCCTAAGCGAATAAGTATCAGTGCTAAAGCACTGATAGCCAGTGCTAAAGCAACAGAAGAATACTTTGGCACTAAAGGTCAGTGGCTTCTAACTCTGCCTATCAACTACATCGCAGGTATTCAGGTTCTTGTTAGATCGATACTTGCTGATGTTCCACCTATCCAGATGAACACAGCTGTTCCATTTACCCCAGAAGCCTTTGCTCTATCATCAACACTTCTAACCGCTGATGCCAAGTTCACATCAGTTGTTCCAACCCAGTTGGTTAGATTGCAGCAGCTAGCTTCTCAAGATCCATTCCTAGTGAAGTTAATGCAAAGATTCAAAGCCATCTTGGTTGGCGGTCAAGCAACTAGTCCTGAAGTACTTGAGTTCTTTAGAGATAAGGGCATCAACGTAGTTGAGAGCTATGGCATGGCTGAGACGAGCGGTGGCTGTGTTTATAACGGTGAAGCTCTCAGTGGAGTGGAAGTAGAACTTGTTGAAGGTGGCAAGGTTGCGATTAGAGGAGATGTTCTAGCTAAAAATGTCGCTAATGAAGATGGCTTCCTAGTTACTTCAGACATTGGTGAATTCGATGAGCAAGGCCTTCTTCACATCCTAGGTAGAGCAGATCGAGTGATTATTTCAGGTGGACTGAAGATGAGCCTGGACAGAGTTGAAGCAGTAGCAGCCAGTGTTCCAGGGGTTGTTGAAGTTGGAGCTACAGCAGTTAGCTCAACTGAGTGGGGAGAACGAGTTGGTATTGCCTATGTTGGTTCCCCAGAGGTTGCTGACTACATAGCAGGAGCAGTGTTTGAACAACTAGGAATAGCGGCTAAGCCAATTAGGGTTATTCGGGTTGATAGATTGCCAAGACTTGGTAATGGCAAGACAGATTTGATTTCGTTGAGACAACTATTTAGTGAAGGTATCTAATGAGTGATTTGAAGTTATGGATTAAAGGAGCAAGGCTCAGAACTCTTCCATTAGCTGTTGCACCGATCTTGATTGGAGCAGGTACCGCTGACCTAGCTAAAAAGTTCGACCTAGGTTATGTGCTGTTAGCACTAGCTGTTGCTCTGTTTCTTCAGATTGGTGTGAACTACTCAAATGACTACAGTGATGGCATCAGAGGAACTGATGATAATAGAAAGGGTCCAGCTCGTCTAACCGGTGGTGGCTTTGTGCCACCTAAGCAAGTTAGAAATGCAGCATTTGCTTCATTCGCTATTGCAGCTGTGTTTGGTTTGGTAATTACAGTTCTCACTCAGCAGTGGTGGTTTGTGGCTGTCGGTGTTGTTTGTATTTTGGCTGCTTGGTTCTATACCGGAGGTAAGAAACCTTATGGTTATGCAGGACTTGGTGAAGTAATCGTATTTATCTTCTTTGGCTTGGTTGCAACTATTGGTACCGATTACATTCAGACTCTTGAGATTACCTTCTTGAGTGTTTTAGGTGGAGCAGCGGCTGGTTGTTTTGCTACAGCAGTGCTACTAATCAACAACATTAGAGATATAGAAACTGATCGTCTAAGTGGCAAGAAAACTCTTTCAACAAGAATTGGTAAGACAGCATCTCTTGTTTTGTTTGTCGTTCTAACCTGGGCACCGTTCACATTGGTTGCACCGTTATGGTTTGTTGCTCCGGCAGCATTTGTTGTTAACTTGTTTATTCTGCCGGTGCTGATTATCAACGTGATTGCTGTTTCAGCTAAGAGTCCTAAAGATCAGATTCTTGCTCTGCAGCTAACTAGCTACACAGCGTTACTATTTGCTTGTGGGCTTAGTTGGGGTCTTTTTACCCTTAACTTCTAGATCTACGATGTTGTTCTCTAGATCGCTTTCAGGGTCACCTGAACCTAGGGTGTTCTCTCGCTTCGCAAAGATCTCTTTGCTTATCTGGTCTCTAAGCCCATTTAGGAACAACAGTGAGTAGGCAAATGAGAGCATTCCTGCTAGCAATACAGCTGCTAACCAAGGCATCGCTAGAAGCCCAAATACTATGCAGAGCCCAATAAATAGACCGAGTCTGATAACTGTGTATTTCACCCACGCGCTTTTCATGGCTTAAGTCTATGTTTCCCGCTCGGTTAGAATTGACCCATGAACAGAGTCCAATTAGCCGTTATCGTTGCTGTTGCTATCTTCCAGATCTTCACAACTGTTTATGCTGCTAGTGCTAACCGCAACCAGGTAAGGGTTTTACCTAAGTTTGTGTGGGTTCTACTGTGTCTTTTCATCCCTATTATCGGTGGCCTTCTATACATCACCATCGGTAGACCTATTGATGGTGACTCAGGTAAAGGAGCTAAGCGTTCAAGACCTGTAGCCCCAGATGATGATGAGGACTTCCTTAGAGATTTAGGAAATCGTTTCAAAAACGATAATGACAACTAGTATGCCTTCATCCCCGGCTCAAATATTTTCAGCACACATCATTGCCGAACTCGCTGCCTGGGGTAGAGACTTCTGGCTAGCTCCTGGAGCTAGATCACAAGCACTAGCCATAGCAGCAGCTCAAGTAGCAGATGCTGGCGGAACTAATCTTCATGTTCGTATCGATGAAAGATCTTTAGGCTTTAGTGCTTTAGGAGCTGCTGTCTATGGTGGACCTCAAGTCATCATCACTACCTCAGGAACTGCTGTTGCTAATTTGCATCCAGCAGTATTAGAAGCTCACCATTCAGGTCTAGGTCTGATTCTCCTAACAGCAGATAGACCAGCAGAACTTAGAGATAAGGGTGCCAACCAAACAACTAATCAGGTTGGCATATTCTCTGATGCTGTTATTGATTGCATTGATGTTCCTGCTCCAACAGGCGAAGATATTCCTAATCTTCCTAGGCTAGCTAAAGCTCTCGTTGAGAAAGCAGTGTTACTTGCTTGGGGTGAAAGATCTCAACCAGTTCAACTGAACCTTCAGTTCATTGAACCGCTGTCAGCAACAGAACCAAACGCTGCTGAAATACTTGAAGCTATAGCTGATGTTGATGGTGATAGACATCTTGAAGCAATAACAAATGAAAATATCTTCAACTTAGATCTAACTAAGCCAACAGTTATTGTTGCTGGTGCTAACGCAGGTGTTCACTTAGCTGAGATAGAAAACCTAGGACTTCCTATATTTGCTGAACCAACTTCTGGTGTTAGACATCTATCTGCTTCAGTCATTGGTTATAGAACTCTTCTTGCTAGTAACTCAGAACTAGTGAAGCAAATTGAACAGGTTGTGGTTTATGGAAAGCCAACACTAAGCAGACCAGTAATTGCTCTGTTAAAAAGAGAAGACGTAAAAGTATTTGTTCGTGAAGGTCAGATGGGCTCTTTTGAAATAGGAAACCAAATAACAAAGGTTTCTGAAGTTATCGAAGGTTCTTCAAACCCTGAGTGGCTTGCTTCTTGGACTAAAGAACCAGATCACTTGTCTGTCAGTAGCAACTTAGATAGACATGCCATCATCACTAAGACTTGGGAGGCATCTCCTGCTTCCAACACAATCCTTGTTCTAGGAGCTTCACAGCTCATCAGAGAGGCTGACTTCTGTGCCCCTAGGTTAGAGGTCAGAGCCTGGGCTAATAGAGGTCTTTCTGGCATTGATGGCACTATTGCTACCGCTACCGGCATAGCCATTCAAGAGCCTGACAAGCAGGTTAGAGCGCTAATGGGAGACCTAACCTTCCTGCACGATGTTGGTTCACTTGTAATTGACCCAAATGATGGAGCACTAAACCTTCAGGTGATTGTTGCTAACGATAACGGTGGAAAGATCTTTAGCAACCTAGAAGTTGCTCAAAGTGTTGAACCTAATACCTTCAAGAGAATCTTCCAGACTCCGCAGAACGTAGATCTATCGAAACTGGCTGAAGCCTATGGTTGGCAATATGTGAACCCAAAGACAGTGAGTGATTTTGAATTAGCTCTGTCAATAAAGGGCAGAGTAATTATTGAAGTTGTTCTTGACTAACTAAGCGAGTCAACAATTGGCTTGAACTTGAGAATAGCTTCATCAAGTTCTGCTTGAGCATCAGATCCAGCAACAATGCCACAGCCAGCAAATGCTGTTAGTTTTCCTTCTGTTAGCTGAGCACCTCTAAGAGCAATAGCCCAAACTCCATCACCATCAGCACCTAGCCAACCAACAGGTCCTGCATAGCGACCACGATCAACATTCTCAATCTCTTCAATAACTTCTAGTGCTTTATCTCTAGGAGTTCCAGCAACAGCTGCACTTGGATGCAAAGCATTCACAACTTGTAGTGAGGTTGACTCAGAACTCAACATCGCTTTCACATCACTAGCTAGATGCCAAAGGTTAGGAAGAGCAATACTGAATGGTTCTTGATCTACTGTTATCTCTTTCGTGAATTCAGATAAAGAAGTAACAAGCGAATCAATAGCAAACTTATGTTCTGCTCTATTCTTAGGAGATTCAATAAGTGCAGCACCAATTGCTTGATCTACTCCAGGGTCTGTTCCTCTGCCAGCTGTTCCAGCTAATACTCTTGCACTGAACTCAGAGTGATTTACCTTCACTAGCAACTCAGGACTTGCTCCAAACATTCCAGCAACAGAGTAGATGTAGCAAGAGTCAAACTTCTTCTCTAGTTTTCTAAGAGCAGGGTTGATGTTGAAATCTGTTGTTACTGAAGCAGATAGGTCTCTAGTTAGAACTACCTTCTCGATTTGACCAGAGTAGATTACTTCAAGAGCCTTCTCAACGTTGAGCTTGTATTGATCGGGAGAAATCTGTCCAGGTCCAAATGAAACAGCGGTAAAGCTACTGTCTAATTCAATATGTTTCAGTGCATCACCTTTACTGATGTTTATTGTGGTGAGCCAGAGCTTCTCACCTTGCTTACCAACGACAACCTTAGGAATTACAAGAACGCTAGTTTTTTTGCTCATGTCTGAGAAAGCAATCGAGCCGAATGAGATTAGCCCTGAGCCTGGAAGATTTACCTCATCTGAGACCTGCGCCTCTTGGACTAGTTCTCGCCAAAGTCTGTCTAGTTCAAGAACTCGGTTCTCTCCAGTGGTCTCTAATCTTTGTTCTTCACCCCAGCCGATTAGACCTTGTTTGTCATAGATAAAGGCTGAGCTATTGGAACCTAGAAGATCAGCGAAGGAGTATTCAGGGGATAGGCCCAATTCATTGGCTGTAATAAGCCTTGAATGCACCTTGAGAGTCAACTAAATCTTTCCAAATCTGGTTCTGTATGTTTTCTGTGAAATCCCCAGCGAGCCTAAATTAGTCTCTTTTGACTGGGATATCCTAAATACAGGTCACTTGAAGTCTAAAACAGCGAAGGGAGTGCCAGATGCGGAAAGTTCTAATTACTGCTGCTACAGCTGCACTTCTAGCCATTATTAGCTTCCCGCTAGCTTCATCCGCAGAGGAACCTGAAGTCGATTACACAGTAGAGGTTCTAGAAGAAGAGAATCAAGGAAACCCAGTAATTGACCATATGCACACCGAACTTGAGCAACGTTACGACCAACACACCTGGCTACTAATCCCACCAACGGTTATGAGAATGGGTCAGCCAACAGACCCCAACATCTATGTTCTTCCTACCATTCCAATGAATGGTTCTAGTGCAATCTTGGAAATCACAGAAAGTACAAAACTGGAGCAGGTAGGACCTATTGGGGAAGACCCAGCGACAACTCTAGATCCATATAGACATGCAGCTATTCCAATTGATTCGCTAAACAGATCAACTGCTACCCCAGCGGATGAATTTGTTGAAGGAGCAAGAGTTCTTGGATTGGCTCTCGGTTTAGCAGCCCTAGCACTATCAACAGTGACCGGTGTGAACACAGTTAGAAGTAGAAGACGTAAGTTACGCTACCTAAAGGCTTCAGAGCAGTAGATACTCATCCAGCCAAAGATTAGACTTAGCCGTGTGAATAAAGCGGATATGGCTAAAAAGCCGGCAGAAGTCGCAGCCATGTTTGATTCGGTTGCTGAAAGCTACGACCGCACCAATGACCTCCTTTCCTTCGGTCAAGACCGCATTTGGCGTAGACAAGTCCTTAAAACCATTAATCCTCAAAGTGGACAAACTGTTCTAGATCTAGCAGCTGGAACAGGATCCTCATCAGTTGTCTTTGCAAAGCCTGGAGTCAAAGTTATTGCCAGTGACTTTAGCGAGGGAATGCTAGCTGTTGGAAGAAAACGTCACCCAAACCTTGAATTTGTATTTGCTGATGCAACCAAATTGCCTTTCGCCGAGAATTCAGTTGATGCAGTAACAATTTCTTTTGGTCTTAGGAACATAGTTGATCCTAAGAAGGCTCTAACCGAAATGCTTAGAGTTTTAAAGCCAGGAGGGGTAGTTGTTATTTGTGAGTTCTCTCACGTTAGAACTCCAGTTATTGGTTCTTTCTATCGCTGGTACCTAGCAAACATTTTGCCAACCCTAAGCAAGCTTCTAGCTAAGAACAAAGGTGCTTACGATTACCTGTCAGAATCTATTGCTGCTTGGCCTAAGCAAGAAGTTTTAGTTCAGTGGCTAACAGATGCTGGTTTCACAGAAGCTAAATACAAGAATTCAAGTATGGGAATTGTTGCCATACACAGCGCTAAGAAAGCTACTAAATGAGCAATATAGTTCTACCCCCACAACTACGTAAGGTAGTTGACAAAGCCGTACTAAAGAAGATTCAGTCAGGGCTAGAACTTGTTGAAGTTGAACTACTAAAGGCAGTTACCCATACTGACCCTGTGGCGAATGTAACATCAAGACATTTGCTTGAAGCAGGAGGTAAGAGATTGCGTCCTGTTCTAGTTCTCCTTGGTGCAGCTCTAGGCGATGACAGTAAAGAAGAAGTAACTAAAGCAGCTGTTGTAGTTGAACTTACTCACCTAGCTACTCTGTATCACGATGATGTTATGGATAGAGCACCAATGCGCAGAGGTGTTCCAACAGCTCATGAAGTCTGGGGCAATAGCGTAGCTATCTTGACTGGTGACCTACTATTCGCAAGAGCATCACAGATTGTTAGCCGTCTAGGTGGCAAAGCTCTTTCACTTCAGGCAGACACTTTCGAAAGACTTTGTTTAGGTCAACTACATGAAACTCTTGGACCTCAGGGTGATGAAGATCCAATTGCTCACTACATCCAGGTTCTTGCAGATAAGACAGGTTCACTAATCGCAGCTAGTGCTGAATTAGGTGTTGTCTATGGTGATGGTCCTGATGAATACAGAGAACCATTGCGCATCTATGGCGAGAAGGTGGGAGTTGCCTTCCAGCTAATCGATGATGTCATTGACATCGCCTCAGATGCTTCAGGCAAGACCCCTGGCACAGACCTTAGAGCAGGCGTACCAACCATGCCAACCCTGCTACTTAGAGCCCATGCGGCCACTGACCCTAAAGCCCAAGAACTTGTTGAGATAATTGATGCAGGCCTTGAAGACGATGCTCAGCTAGCAATAGCGGTAAGCAAACTTAGAGAGCATCCAGCTCTTGAAGAGGCTTATCAGCTAGCTAAGACTTGGGCAACAGATGCTGTTGCAGCTCTAGCTCCATTGCCAGATTCACCGGTCAAAGACGCTCTGCGAGTATTCGCTGAAGCAGTTGTTGACCGTAACCAGTAAAAGGATTTGATCTAACTTGAACAAAATGCGTTTAGCAATTGTTGGTGCCGGCCCTGCCGGTATTTATGCTGCCGACCTAATCATCAAAGCTGAAAGAGACTTTGATGTGAGCATCGACCTCTTTGATTTACTGCCTGCTCCATATGGTCTAGTTCGTTATGGAGTTGCTCCTGATCATCCACGTATCAAGGGAATCATCAGAGCACTCTATGAAGTACTAGATAGAGGAGACATTCGTTTCTTTGGAAACGTAAAGTATGGAACTGATATCACTCTTGATGAACTAAAGAGTCACTACAACGCAGTTATCTTCTCAACCGGTGCAATCAAAGATGCAGCACTAAACATCCCTGGTGTTGAACTAGATGGTAGCTATGGAGCTGCTGACTTTGTTAACTGGTATGACGCTCATCCTGATTTCCCAAGAACCTGGCCGCTACATGCCAAAGAGGTTGCTGTTCTTGGAAATGGAAACGTAGCACTAGATGTTGCCCGTATCTTGGCTAAGCAGCCAGAAGATCTTTTATCAACTGATATTCCTGACAATGTTTATCAAGGACTACTGGCGTCTCCTGTTACTGATGTTCATGTATTCGGTAGACGTGGTCCTGCACAAGTTAAGTTCACACCACTAGAACTTCGTGAAGCATGTGACATTGAAGGTGTTGACACCATCGTCTATGACGAAGACTTCAAATACGATGCTGGATCACAAGAAGCCATTGATACCAACAACCAGACCAGAGTAATGGTCAACACTCTTGAAAGCCACAGAGGTAAAGAAAGAACTGCAGCGACAAAGAGGCTTCACCTGCATTTCTTTAGTTCACCTAAAGAAATTCTTGGTGAAGATGGAAAAGTTACAGGTCTAAGAATTGAAAGAACTGAACTAGATGGTTCTGGCGGAGTTACCGGTACTGGGGAAATCAGAGAGTTCCCTGTGCAAGCTGTTTACAGAGCTATTGGTTACTTTGGTTCAGAACTAGATTCAATTCCTTTTGATCACAAAGCTGGAGTAATTACTAATGCTGCAGGTCGTGTCTTAGATGAGAACGGTGAACACATTCCTGGTGTTTATGCAACCGGTTGGATCAAGCGTGGACCTATTGGTCTTATTGGTCACACTAAGAGCGATGCTATGGAAACTATTGCGTGTGTTCTTGAGGATAAGAACACTTGGTGGCAACCAGCTCACTCTGAAGAAGATGATGTTGTTGAACTACTCAATTCAAAGGGTGTTCAATTCCTAGGCTGGCCTGAATGGCTAAAGATTGATGCAACTGAGAAAGCTCTTGGAGCATCTCAAGATCGTGAACGCGTGAAACTAGTTGAGCGCGAAGACTTCCTAGACGCTGCCTTCAAGAACGACTAAGGATGAGCAAGAAGACAGGAATCTCAGACAGCAGAGCTAAAACTGCTCAGTTTGCTCTAATGGTCACCTTCTTCACTCAAGGGTTCGCAACTCTTTCTTGGATGCCTCGTATTCCAGAATTCATTGAAAACCTAGAAGTCTCTAAAGAACTATGGGGAGCCATCATTGGGTTCAGTGGTGCTGGATCTCTGGTTCCTCTAATCTTTACAAGCAGACTAGTTATTCGCTTCGGTACAACTCCGATCATCAAGTATTCAAGCTTTGCCTTTGTTGCCATCCTCTTAGCAATGCCTTACCCAACTCAGTGGTGGCTATTTCTTGTACTGAACTTCTTACTCTCTTTCACAATCAGCGTCTTCAACATTGCTCTGAACTCTCAAGCAGTAATGTTCCAGAAGAGAGTCGGCAAAGTCCTACTGGGAAGTTTCCATGGTGCTTGGAGCGTTGGAGCAGCAGCTTCAGCTGCTGTTACAGGAATCATTGCTGCCTTCACTCCGCTAAAGCTTCAGATGTTCTTAATGCCCGTGCTTTGTCTTGCTCTATTCCTCTGGGCTGTGAAGCATATGCTAGATCCTGCTGAAAGTGATTCAGTAGACAGAGATGTTCCACCTGAACGAATCTCATGGCTTAAGACTCCTAAGTTCCTATGGTTATTGACAGCTGGTGCATTCATGGGAATGTGGCCTGAACTAGTTCTTATGGACTGGTCAAGTGTTTATGGCAAAGAAGTTCTAAACCTGGATCCATCAAGAGCTGCTTGGCCTTACACAATCTTTGTTATCGCCATGATTGTTGGCAGATTCTCTATTGCAAGACTCACAGAGACCTATAACGTTGCAAGGCTCTCTCAAGTTGGTGGAATCTTCGGTTCTATTGCATTAGCTCTAGCTGTCTTCACATCAGCAACTCTGGCTGATGTGAATAGAGATCTAGGACTGCTACTGCTTTGTGTGTTCTTCGCTATTGCAGGTTTAGGTATTTCTTCTATGGTGCCAGGATTCTTTAGTGCT
>Ga0079301_1001133_pt1 | contig 12553 bp, 20 predicted proteins | sample Wag4_2014_7_11_3_FD_74797 | JGI IMG/M metagenome (GOLD analysis project Ga0079301, IMG submission 74797) | Fresh water mixed with fracking chemicals microbial communities from Ohio, USA - Utica-2 Time Series FC 2014_7_11 | ecosystem: Engineered > Industrial production > Chemical products > Input...
GTTCGCGCTAAACACGCTGATTCAAGCGCATTGGGATTTAAAGTCTGCGTTACTTCGACAAACATTCATGAATGAAGCGAGCGATATCGAACCATGAAAATCAATCAATCACTAGTGACTCAAGCATTCCAGTGTCGGAATAACACTTCGGGAGTATATCACGAGCTCGAGGACGTTCACCATATCCAGGACGTGCTCAAAAGGGAACTGGGAGTTACTATTAGTGAATCAGAATCGATAGATTTCTGGCACTGGCGCTGCAATGAGTGGGATGGTTCTTGGTTTGGTATTGATTCATCTCACACTAATGATTCTGATATCATCGAGTGGTTTCAAGAATTCATTAAATTTGTCGGTGTAAAAGACGATGAAGATACAGAAGACTATTTTGATTCACAACAAAAGATCGGCGTCAAGGTTGTCGTAAAGGATGCTGAAGGTGCTTCCTGGGAAATCGAGTTGGATCCCGATTATCACACACAGCTCATTCGGGATATCGAATCACAGATTCCAGAAAAGAGTGTCGGTGGCACGATTCGTTATTCTTTGGAATATGACTCAAAAAAGATTTGGAATATGAGGAAGCTGTAATTATGACACTGGAGCAGTTGGGCCGTGACCCTCGAGGTGAAGTTTCTTCTCAGGCTGTCATAAAGTCTGGAAAGAATCGTGGGTTTCGCAGGAAAGAAACGGCTGGAACTTGGATACTTGCAGGTGGTTTTTGTTACGAATCGCGCCAGGAATCCAAGTGGCCACATTATTCCTGGAGCGCGGCGCTTCACCGGCTCGGATTTAGAGTTGGCATTTTAGATCGTGAAGGCACCAGAGATTTTTTCATTTTCACGACTCCAGCCAGCGCGTGTAAAACACACACTAACGCAGTATAATAAAATTATGAAAGCTAGAGTTATTGCTCGATGGTGGAATAAAGATTTCCAGAAGAAATTTGGTGAGTATGGATCAGTTCACGATCTTCCGGATGACACGGAAACTTTTGTGAAAGAGATCGTGATCCCGTTCGGACGGGTAGAACTTGCCAAGATCAATCACGGCTTGATCCAAATCGAGTTCCAAAACGATTACGATTGAAGGGAAGAACCGTGAAGAACAAGAAGCGCAGTGCCGAATTTCAAGATCTTGAAGGAACACAGTTCAGCATCTCGTTCAATCCGCACTGGAACAAGTTCAACATTAGCATTACAGACTCCTTCGGTAGAGGAACTAATTCCATTGTCATAGGCTATGAGGATCTACGTTCTATCTTCAAGGAAGCAGAGAATATCTGGTATCGCAACAATCCTGATTCACTTAATGAGTCAGGCTTCTCGAAGCCAAATGTGGTGGAATCGTGAAAAAGAACTGGAAAGATTATCTGACTGATCTGTGTGACAATCTTCCCGCGGTTGGAATTGATCCAAGCAAATTCCAGGATGCAATGAAGCGTTTACCGGCGGAACCTTTCACATCGGAAACCTATTCCAAGCTGAGCAGCCGAGCCAAAACTGGAGTTGCAGATATCGGCGTTGGTTTAACATTTCTCGATAGGGATCTTCACACTATTAGAAATGCCGGGAAGGTTTGCAAGGATTGGGAAGGCTTAGTCCAAGAAATCGACAGTGTTATTCTTCCACTATACAAAAAGGCATTCAAACACTTTAATGCGTGGGAGAAGAAAGGATATCCACACTCATGAAAACATTTCGCATCGAAAACAAGGATTTTATAACCTGCTGGAAGGCACTGTGCCATTCCGAGCGAATATTCAAGGATGCCATCCTTCGAAAGGATTTTCCAAAGGACGCTAGCGAGGATGAGTTTCTTGGCTATCTTGCCGACATCCAAGAAACTAAGGAGAAGATTGAAATGATCATGAGCACAGAACCGAGAGCCGAGATTCATTAGTGTGCGAGCAATACTGCGGTAAGAAATCGTGGTGGCTAGACGATGAATTCAAGGAGACAATTATGAAGAAGCAAGACGTCACAAAAAATTGTGCACATTGTAAGGCTGACATTGCAAATGACACAGAATTTCTGGAGTTCAAAGGGCAGCACTTCCATCCAGATAGACTAATCTGCATTGGGAATCTAAAGAGTCAGGTCGAGAGCTATAAGATTCTTCTCTCGGAAATTCAGCAGAAGATTGAGGTGTCACTCTGAGCAAGGAAAAAGACGATCATTTGAATGAGCTTCGTGTTCACGAGGCTGCTTATATGAGAGAGCTGATACAGCTTATACTCGATGCCGACTGTCTACGTCCGCATGCCTTCGAGTGCGGAGATGAAGATAGCAGCATATATGATTTGTGCAAAGCAGCATTGAAGCGGACGGCTGGGCTTTTTGAAGAGCAGATCGATCCCGAGTCTATCGTTTCGAATGAAAGGTCTAGTTAATGACAAATTTCTTTGCGCTGTTTGGCATCATCAGCACAGTACTTGTAACTGTGTGGGCTGCCATGAAGTACATCATCTTAGGGACGTATCGGCTCGACAATGACACGAGTAAGAGAATTGTCAGTCGACTCAAGAAGTCAGGCGCAAAGCAGTGGGTGCTCAATGGAGAGTACGTCATAGAACCCAAGTATCCTGACAACTACAGTTCGCTTGTCTACTTGGGCGGCGCTCTGTTCTATTTCTCAAGAGCAGAGAGACTGCTGACAGCCGGCTGGAAGAGCAAGGAGGAGATCTCCTACATCATCTTTCCGCGCTGGTGGCGATCAAAGATCGAGGCACTAATCCGCGGCGAAGGCAAAGAGGACAATGTCGTGCCTGTCATGGCACTTCTTCCTGGCGGCACCGACCGCCTGGGAGAGCTAATGTGTGATCCCAACCCGTCGATCTTTCTGTCACCCGAGGTCTACAGCGACATCGAGGATGACGTTGTCAGAACTGTTAAGGGCATCAAGAACAAGACGGGCTGTCTGCTCTATGGTCCACCGGGCAGCGGCAAGACACAGTTTGTCAAGTATCTGGCTCGCAAGTATTCTCTTCCGATCTACGTCGTCTATTTCAACCCGGACTACAACAATCACGACATTGCTGTGATGTTCGCGTCAATTCCCGGACGCTGCATCGTTCTGATGGAAGACTTTGACAGCTACTTTGACGGTCGCGAATGCTCGATGAAGAATGAGTCGGTTAAGTTCACATTTGATGCGCTGATCAACGCACTCGACGGCGTGCACAATGACTACAATGGTGTTATATTCGTCATGACGGCGAATGATATATCGAAGATCGATGAGTCACTGAAGACACGTCCGTCAAGGTACAGGTTCGTCAGGGAATTCACCCTGCCCGATGACCAGGTCAGAATGCAGATACTCGGCGATGAACAGCTAGTTGAACAGACAAGAGGCATGACACTTGACCAGGTCTTCTCAGCAAAGCCTCCCGTTCGCGAGCAGTCCTAATAAAAAGGATTTGTGCATTAATGTGGTCTGATCCTGAACGCGCTCTTCTTGTATACACATTTTTTGCAGGTGGAACGTTGGAGTTTGGATGGGCTCGATCGAATGGAGGAATGAGCGTAGGTACGAGTCCCCTGATGGCCCGAATCCGCATTCCTTTGAGTGCCGGCGATTATCCGGATGGGTGGTTTGTTGTGTCAGGAAAGCGATCAATAGTCAAACTGAAATCTGAGTTTGATGCTTTTGGAGGAGATATTTTTTTGCCTGATTGGCTCCGGGCAGACTGTTTTGAGTATCATTACAAGCGTCTCACGCAGTTGAAACAATGATGAATGCGTCAATGTGTGCTGATTCTGCAGATGTTGTGAGTATACAGCCAGGCGACCTAGTTCGATTAATTTCAACGAAAGGTGTAGTCAGCATTGGCATTCTCATGAAAATAAACAATGTTTTTCTTAGCACGTCCTGGGAAGTACTGCTACCTGAAGGCGTTTACTCTCACGTTCGTGAGGAGGGTTGGAGAATTGAGCTGCTCAGTAGATAGTTTTCAGCCAGGTGATCTTTTGCAGTTTCTTCCAGTCGGTTCTGAATTTAGGCTCGCACCCTCTGCAACTGCAATATATAATTGTGGCCCATATGTGACGCCTACCCGTACAATTGGCTGGCTGAATGAGCGCGAATTTTGCATTTATCTCGATCAAACTAAATTTAACGGCTACGCGAAAGACCAAGTCTGGCTGAACGTTCACACCCCCTCAGGTCCAGGGTGGGTGACAGCTGACTGGTTCGAACTCATTGTTCCGTGTCAAAATTGTCAATGATGATATACAAAACAAAGACAGCATCTGGGACGCTCTTGAGGTATCAAGAGACTTATCGTGTCATTCCTGGCCGCGAGGGAGAAGTATTTCTAGTAGTTGATAAGGTAAAGATTGATGGTCGTGATTATCTTGTAGTTTTAAGTGATGGCGAAGTTCGTCATTTCGGCTATGATTCATTGTTCTTGTACGAAGTCTTCGTGTAAAAACTAGTAGTATTTATTACAATAGCAATGTGAAGGAAACAACATGAAATCAAAATCTAAAAAATCTCTGCCAAAGAAAACGCTTGTTGTAAAATTCCATTCGATGCTTTGTGATGGCTCAAATGGGTTCGGGGATATTGCTAGATTTTATAGTGAAGCTGGCCAGGGTTGGGTAACAGATATTGAAAGTGCCACGCGTTATAGACCGGGCGGTGCAGACGGCATCATGCTAGCACTTCTTCAAGATGAAAAAATTGCAACCGTGCTGATTGATATCAAAGAGAAGCCTGAGAATATCTTCACTCTTCACACTGTTTTCCTTGATGAGAAAAATATCCCACAAGTTATTGTAAAAGTGCCACAGTTTCTTGGGGATTTCTACTATTTAGTCCCTTCGTACGAGAGCTGGAAAGAAGAGGATCTTGTAGACGTCCTGAAAGAGGACCGATTTACAGCACTTTATGATACGAACATCGGCGTAGTTCCCAGGAGCAATGAGGAATTTCTTGCATCACTCGGGTATGAGTTCGAGGATTAGACGATGAAGAAGAAGCAGAAGGATGAACTACTGCAAATTTGCATAGATTACATCTACGAGAATCAAATAAGCTGCTCTGAGGTCATCTATCAATCAGACCGCATTATCCTGAATGTGCAGGAGTTCATTGAAAGGATATGTGATGTGGTCGGTTACTGCGAGGTAAAAGAGGAACAATAAGTGCAGTACACTATAAAAAACCGATTTTTTACTCTTTTTAGAGAAAAAGCGGGCGTTATTAGTCCAGGACACTGTTGGGTATTATTTTATGGCTGCTACGGTCATTATAATCCTAGCTTAACAAAGTTATTTTGGGAAGTCCTAACCGAGTTCCGAAATGATAGACATCTCGCAATGTAACAACAGGAAGGTTTGCTTCAATGTCATATAATTCTGAGCAGTTTAATTCTTGGGAATCGCTCGATGATCATTTAGAATTTCCAAATGAAAGCTTTCCACGCCGCATTACTTCAGGTTTCCTGGTAGTTTTTAAGGGCGATCCCGCAGACCCGGGTGGCTACAATTCAAATCGCTATCCGTGGAAGGCGGGAGAAGCTGTATTTTTCCTCGGCGAAATTCCTGGCATGCGTGGACACGGTGCTTTTGTGGGAATCGATGGTCTAGTTAAGTACGGATATCACACGTTTAATTTTGCAGTCATTCCTGAAGAAGAACTCTAATAGTGACTGCTGGTGATTTGGTGAGAATTTCCTGTGCCAATTCTCCATACAACGAAAAAATAGCGCTAATCGTTGGCATGCCTGTATCTGCAGGCAATACAGCATATGTACGTTGTCTCTGCGACGATGCATTTAGAATGATTCCCGAACATTGGCTCACTACTCTCAAAGACCCATGGCCTGGTGATGCACCGCTCGATTTGAAGATGATTCAGGAGTAGCACAGTGAAAGCCGGTGATCTTGTAAGGATTGTCAATACTGAAATCATACTCTTGAAAGACGAACCAGATGTGGGAATTTATTTGCACGATGACATCAACATGATCATGGAAGACTGGGGAGAGCAAGTTGCGGGCGAGTGTGATTGTGTAGTTTTCTGGAACGAAGATTGCATCCCTTTTAGAAAGACGGATCTCGCAGTCCTTCGCGAGGAGTTCTAAGTCGTGTTCACAGCTGGTGATCTCATTAGGCCATCACGTGATTATGCTGAGGCATCTTCTCGTGATGAACAGCGTGACGTTTGGGAATTTGCATTCCGTATGCATGCTAGTGACATTGGAATTGTGATTAACCCACTTGACTGGGGAGGATACGTGTTGACGCTAATGAGAGGACAACTTGTGCTGGTGAGTGAGTACGCAGTGCGCAAGTATGAGTGATCTACGACTCTGCAAGCAGACATCTCTTGTTGACGCTGACAAGAATACTATTGACTTTTTTCGTCCTGGCGATCTTGTCTATGATTACTACACGGGAATTCCAGGCATCGTCATAGAGCTTGTAGAGGCACCTGACCGAGACGCTCTTGTCGTAGTTAAATTTTCTGATCTACTAGAGACAAGCAGACTCGAACCTGGCTATATCTACGCTCCGTACATCCCACTACAGACGAGTTCAATATTTCTGAATCCATGCAGCGAGAATGAGTAATAGAAAGAGGCACGCATGAACGACAGCATCAATCTAGCAGAGAATCAGCTGGTGCCTGTTGGCGAACCGACAGCGACTAGCACAATGGTCACAATTGAGATGGTCGTAGGCTCTGTAGAGAAAAACGACGAAGGGCACGTCAAAGTGAATTACTTCGCCAAGTTCACGACGGGAAATGGTCATCATATTCTTTATCCGTGGGAAGGTCTTAAACAGACAGTCTTGCAGTGGATTGAGATCGAAAAGCAGCAGATACAAGTTGTGGCAGCTGACCAGCAGGGCTAAATGGTCCAGTTTGACGCCGCGTAACACATCATTTCACTGTCAGTAAAATAAAGCAATATACATGTTAGGTGTGATACTTACACTTAAGATGACGCAAGTAGCGCTGGAGGTTTCTACATGAGAGCATTCTGGTATCTTTTGTTTCTGCTGGGCGTGATGTTGCCGACGAAGGCGATAGCACAGTCCGATGTTGTCGTTCCTGTCCCATACTCTCCTAAATCACCGACGGTGCCGCATCCAGTCCATGAGGGAGCGCCAACAACGTTAAAGGCGTATGTTCGTAATGCTACTTGCGGCACCTATACCATCACATGGGACACCAACCTTGATGGCGTCTACAATGATCAGAGCTTCAACGTCGGTCGCGACGCGAGCAGCACGCTCTGGGACATTGGACGGACGTTCCGTGTGCCCATGGTCGATGCTGAGCGGACGATCAACGTCAGCGTTCAGGTGCGCAACACATGCACAGGCGGACTGACCTTCGGTACCTATCGAATGTTTATCTACAACTGGGTGCCGTCAAACGATCCGCGCGCGTGGACTGCTGAACAAATGGAGCTGCTCCAGGTCTCAGCGGTCGAAGAGAATATGTGGTACCTGCACCGTCAGCTCACAGACCGAAGCGCAGGCGTAAACAATGCAATGACGGGCAGATCCCCATTCTCCGAGGCAACCGGCATGTGGATCTGGCTCTACGTCATCAATGGCCACTTGCCAGCATTTCCTCCAGGCACCTATAACTCTTACGGCTCACCGCTTCCGAACGGTTGGGCTGCAGCGAATGATGCTCGATGGGCAGTCTCACCGTATGCTGAGACTGTGACACGCATGATTAATTTTACGATGTCAGGCGCCGGGACAACCGGCGTTTCTGCTATTGATGAGGCAGCAACTGAAGGTTGGAACCGCAACGGAAACACGATCACCGAGCGGGTAGGTGTCAGGTTGCCTAACACGACAAACGGCCGCGGCGCTTTCGCCACTCAGCGTGGTCCCACGGTCTACATCACCGGCATCGATCTAGGCGGCATGTCGGCTGCGCTCCCAGCGCTGGCAGGCACTAAGATTCAGCTCGGCGGTCTTGCTGGCCAGGGCTACGAGTGGATGCTCCAGGAGATGATCGACTACCTCGGCTGGATGCAGGGCGACGGTGGTTCCTTCTACGGCTCTTGGTACTACGGCAACCAGTCCGACGTGGCGGAGCAGGGCCCGAACCACCCGGACGTGCGCCGCGATGGTCCCTGGGCGCCCTACAACGACTTGTCCACCACCCAGTGGGCCTTCGTGGGTCTCGCGGGCGCCGAGGAGAACGGCCACCAGTTCGGTCTGCTCGTCAACAACCGCCACAAGTACCGCATCGCCGAGGCCAACGCCTTGAACCCCGGTGAGGGCGGCGGCGGCGTCTACGCCAACAACTACTGGAGGGCCGACCTCAAGCTCACTGGCGGCTCGATCCTCGGATCACGTTTTGTCGGAATGCACCAGCTTAATCCTGCTGACAACGTTGTCATTTATCCTGGGTACTCAAAGTTTACAGCTGCACAGCTTCGCCAAGTTTACGACAACTACTTGCGTTTTACTGGAGAGTGGTGGGGCCAGCGACGTGTTTATGGCACCCACTGGCTGGACGGACTGTGGGCATACGGAGATTATCTATGCGGCGATACCGATGGTGTCTACTCACAGCCTCGATGCGGCAATACGTACGGCATCTACTCCCACCAGAAAGCCTATCGCACTGCGTCGCCAACGCCCCCGACAGTTGGCGGCCGCGATTGGAACCGCGAGTTCAGTATCTATTACATCCGCGCGATGATGCGCGACATGAGCGACGCCGACGGCCTTTCGGGCTATAGCAGCTTTGGCAATATCTGGGATGATTATTGCGACATCACTTCCGTAACATGTCACTGGGGCTCAGGTTACATGGGAGCATCGATGGGTGCCCTCGTGCTTACACCCGTGCTTTTCAATCCAAAGCCCGTCGCAATTGCCAGAAGCAACTTATCACAAGTCAATGCGGGATGCGCAGGAGGCGACAATGGTGAGGTTAACCTTATCCATGACGAGTCATTCCACCCGAACACAAATGCGACAATTGATACCATCCAGTGGGACCTAGACACCAGCGACGGCCTCTGGTGGAACACAAACCCGCTTGTCAACGGCTCTAGAGACTTCAGCCCAACAGCTGCACAGGGCTTCGTCACTCGGCGTAGTGACCCTATCTTCTACGAGTATTACCCTGCCAAGTACATGCGCCCTGGAACATACACGGCTACACTGCGTCTAGTTGACAGCATTGGTGTCGATAAGACAGCAACCGTTCAGGTCGTAGTCAATCCTGTAGCTAATACTCCTCCCGCTGCTTTCGCAGGCAATCCGTACGTTATCGAGACGGGAGGCAATCTACAGCTGGCTGGAGACGCAAGCGATTCAAACATGGGCTGCGGAGATACTGTATCAGTCGGTTGGGATCTCAACAACGACGGCAACTACGGAGATGTACCAAACGCAACTGCGATTTCACTTGTGCAGTGGGGAGGCATCATCGCTGGATTGCCTCGAGGTGTATCTAACACGATTAGACTACGCGTGACTGATGCAGCTGGACTCGCGGCGACTGCGCAAACGACGCTTACGATCTACGACACGCAGCCAGTTGCTCAGTTCACAGCAGGCCCAAATCCTGCGACCTGTAATGTTCCAATACTTTTTGACGCAACACGCAGTTATCACCCGAATCCTCGCAGAGCTATTACGCGTTATGAATGGGATGTAGATGGCCGCGCAGGCTATGAGGGCTTCGGATCGTTCTACACTTATTCCTATCCTGAGCTGGGCAATTATGTCGCAAATCTGCGAATTACGGATGACGCTGGACGTACTGCGACCTCTTCTCTCAACATTAACGCAAGTCTAGGCAATGTCGCGCCACTCGCACGCATTGCGTATCCTCTGTACACAGTTCTCAGCGGCGACGATGTAACCTTAGACGGGTCGGCTTCAGTCGATCCAAATGCCGACTGCGGTGACTCTATCGTCAGTTATGAATGGGATATCAATGGAAACGGGCTCTACACAGATGTTGGCATTGACGTGACAGGTGCGACGCCGACGCTCCCATGGGACCTTATCGCACAAAGATTTCAATGGCCTGCAAATCGAGACACTAATCTTCCGGCCAACACTGTCAATCTCCGCGTCACAGACGAGGTGGGAAATCGTGCCGTTGCCTCAACGAAGATCATCATTTATGACGCGCAACCTGTCGCTCTCTTTCAGCAGACACCTAGCCCATCTCCCATCAACCTGCGCACGAACACCATCACCGCGACGCTCGATGGTCGCGCGTCCTACTCACCGATCGAGTCGCTCCGCATCACTCGGTACGACTGGGACCTCGACGACGACGGCTCCTTCGAGACATCCAACACCGACATGGTCACGTGGCGGAAGGTCGTCGCCGCCGTGCCCATCGAGGGCGAGCCGATGCCGGAGTACTTCGCCCGCATCCGCGTGCGCGACAACCAGAACCGCATCACGGTCGCGCGCCTGCCCATCCGAATCTCGCTGCCGCCCACCCCGCCCACGGCGGACGCTGACCCCTCTGACTTGCCGGAGACGGGCTACAACATCCTCCTCGGCCAGGGCGTTACGCTGAACGGCGCCGCGTCCTTCGACCCCGACCAGCAGGAGTTCGGCGACTACGTGCGCTGGTACCGCTGGGACCTCAACTACAACGAAGCCGCCGGCTTCCAGGCCGACATCACCCGCGAGGACCTCAACTCGGACGTCCTCGAGGCCACCACGGTCGTTGACGTCAACCAGCTCACTGGGTTCGGCATCAGCGCGGTCGGTCGGTTCCCGCTCCGGATGCAGGTCGAGGACAGCACCGGCCTAAAGAACACCGACGACTCCGTCATCATCGTGCACCCGTCCAACCCGGTCGCACGCTTCGACGCCACCCCGAGCGCGCTCGAGTGCCCGGGTCGAACCGTCCTCGACGCCCGCGCCTCGAGCCACCCTCACCCCGCCATCGACATCGTCGCTTGGAACTGGGACCTCGACAACGATGGCCAGTACGACGACGCCAACGGCCCCGTCGTTCAGGTGCCCTTCGACCAGTTTGGCTTTGGCACGCCGCGCACGCTGCGCCTGCAGGTCACCGACTCGCAAGGCCGCACGGCCGCCGCGCAGCAGAACGTCACCATCGAGCTCGGCAACCTCGCCCCGCAGCCGAACGCCGGCGGCTTCCGCGACGCCAACGGTGTCGTCCTCGGCCCCTACGCCCTCGCCCGCAACGAGGTCCTCCGCCTCAGCGCTGCCGGGTCCATCGACCCGAACGAGGGCTGCGGCGACCGCATTGTCCGCTACCAGTGGGACCTGAAGAACGACGGCAGCTACGAGTTCGACAAGGCCAACACGGACGCCTTTGACGTCCCCGTTGCTCAGCTCACCGCGCTCGGCCTGCAAACCGTCGGTCGCTACCAGGTTCGCCTCCGTGCGACCGACCGCTACGGCCTCACGTCGGACGCCATCGTCCCTCTCCTGATCGTCAACGGCCCGACCGCGGTCGCCGCCGCTGTGCCCAACCGCACGAACTGCCAAGCGCAGCTCCTCCTCGACGGCACCGCCTCCACGACAGACGGGCCTCCGGGTCAGGGCTTTGACATCCTGACTTACCGCTGGGACCTCGACAACGACGGCCAGTTCGACGACGCCACGGGCTCCCGAACCACGCAGACGGCCTTCGCGCTGCCGGACGCCGCAGGCAACGTGACCATGCGCCCACGCCTGCAGATCACGGACGTGTCTGGCCGCACCGCAACGGCCAGCGTCGACGTCGTCATCAACCCGCAGAACCTGCCCCCGGTTGCGAATGCCGGCGGTCCCTACAACACCGGTCCTGTCGGCGCGAGCTACGCCCCCATTCGCCTCGACGGCCGCGCTTCGTACGACCCGGACGAGCCGTGTGATGCTCTTGTCGTTTACAAGTGGGACGTCGACGGAGATGGCCTCTTCGGCGCGGAGGACACGCCTGCCGAACCTCAGGGTAACCTAGTCGACAACTTCATCTCTCCGCTCTGGCGGCCGAACACCACGCAAACCATTCGCCTGAAGGTGTGCGACATGCGCAACACCTGCTCGGCCGTCGACGAGGCTGACATCCGCATCCAGCCGGCCCCGCCGCCGCTTGGCGAGATGGTCGCGCCGCTCGTGGCGAACGGCGCATGCATCGGACCGGCAAACTTCGACGTTCGATTCAACGTTCGCGATCCGAACGGTCGCCCAGTGAAGGCGACGGTGATCGTCGCTGGACGTGAGGTCGCGTCTCGCAATGTCAACGTGCCGAACAACGGCACCCCGGTTGCCGTTACGATCCCCGTGAATCCAGGCGCGATCCCAGAGGGTGAGCACAACGTTGTGGTTCAACTTGAGAATAACGCGGGCGGCTCGTCCGCGATCGACTCGGGTGGCCGCATCGTCTTCGACCGCACCGCCCCTGTCTTGACCGTCGGTGCGCAGCTTGTGACGAACGCCTGCTACCAGCCCACGGGCGTGCCGCGCCCCACCGTGGACGTCGTCGATAACTTCGACGGCGCCCCCGACATCTCCCAGAGCACGTCGTCGGCGACCTGCGAGCGCACGCTCGTCACGCGCGCCGTCGACAACTGCGGCAA
>Ga0079301_1001134_pt1 | contig 12545 bp, 26 predicted proteins | sample Wag4_2014_7_11_3_FD_74797 | JGI IMG/M metagenome (GOLD analysis project Ga0079301, IMG submission 74797) | Fresh water mixed with fracking chemicals microbial communities from Ohio, USA - Utica-2 Time Series FC 2014_7_11 | ecosystem: Engineered > Industrial production > Chemical products > Input...
TCGCGACACTTGGCACGGGTATACTCGCCCTAAGGGTGAGCCTATTAGCTTAATCAGCTCTAAGAAAACTAACACCTTAGATAATCACGGTTGTGGCAATTTTGACGTATTAGATAGCGCAGGCAATAAAATGAATATATGGGAGTGTGAAATTGTGTTAAGAGGCTGGTCTAATGAAATAGGGGGCAAGTAATGCAGACCTATAAAGTAATTCTAAACGCTGGCTCTATTACTTATGCCCCTTCAATTTACGGGTGCGACTATTGCGGTTTTACCGATACCGATAAGGGCTACTTCACTCTAATAAATGGCGATTTATTCTGCTCCCTTCACACTAGCGAAGGGGGCAAGTAATGACTAACACAGGATTACACCCAGCCGAGGCGATACGCTTCACCAGCTCCAACGATTACGCCTGCTCCCTATGCGGGCGTAAAATCCCCACCCGTAAAACTTCCCGTAATACTGAAACCATCTTAGACTGGCAAAGTGCCGAGGTGGCGGGAATGTTTTGCTCTGAGCTATGCGCTCATAGGGCAACGGCTGACCGCTTATACTGCCTAAAATTCAGCTTTTAGTTAGTGGCTTCTTATCCTCTCTCCTGCTACCATAGGGGAGAGTGGGTGAGATACTCCTAAACGGGCGTATCAATTAACTAGACGATAGGAGCAAGTAATGAACACAGTGGAGCGTATGGCGGAAGAGATACGGGCAGAGATAGCTAACGGCGAAGAGCTGGAAGATATCAAAGATAGAAGCGGGGAGTTCATAGATAGCTATTTACCCGTTTACTATAATCAGATTATAGACGAGTGGAAGGCTATGCCTAGCGAATACAACGATAGAGGAAGCGCAGAGCTAGGTCAGGGCGGTGAGGTTAATATCTATAACCTTATGAGCCTAGACTTATATCTTTACTACTCCGACCTATTCGCTGAAGCAGTAGAAGAAGTAGAAGAAGCATTAGAGGGGGCGGAGTAATGCGCTCACCTAATTATTACAGAGTGCGGAGAGTAGTGCGGGCGGTGTTTTGGTCTGCACTATTGGCGGGACTACTGGCAGGGCTTTACTTAATAAGCTCCCGCCTATGGTGGACAGGTGAGGGCTATTGCTGGGGCGTGGGGTGCGGGCTATGAGTAGAGAGTTAGAGCAATTCTTAAACACCGAAGCGGAGTGGGTGCTAGAGAGATTATCTACTGGCACAGAGAGCGCAGACCGAAACTACTATCAGGGCAGATTAGACCAACTGGCACAGGTCAGGAGATATCTAGGACACCCTCAAATTATGAGAGAGAGGGCAAGCAAGTGAGTATATCCTGCGAATTACAGGACTTGGAGGAGGTTATGGCTACGGCTGGTGTCCTATTAACTGGCAACGCTTACGATACGGCACAAGATTACTTACAAGATAATTGCGCTTGTGCTACTTATAGATACCTATTGGAAGGGGCGAGTAAATGAGCGTGAGAGAGAGGGAGCAGACCGCACTTTGTAAGGGGTGCGGGTGGAGCTTTGGTCTAGTTAATCTATACGCTGGGCATAAGGCGGGCGAGTGGCTTTGCGTTGAGTGTTTAGATATACAGAATAAATAATTTAGTGGCGAACTATGCCACACTCTTTGTCTAGGGGAGTGTGGTGTAGTATTCTACTAACCAATAGTGGGAGAGAGTGAGCAAGTTGCTTGCTTATAGATAGATAGGAGAGAGTAATGACTAAGTATATTGCCAATGAAAATGGCGATTGGTGGGAAGTGGTAGAGGGTGAAGGTCTATATCTAATAGATACCGAGCTGGAAAATATCGCTAATAAAATGGAAGAAGAAGATACTAACCCTTATCAAGATAAGTTTGAGCGTTTTATATGGAGATACGGCACAGAGGTTAAGTTAAACCTTACTAATGTAGAAGGGATAAGAGTATGAAAGTATCAACAGTTATTGAAGAGCTAAAGAAGTTAAATCCTGAAGAGGAGATAGTAGTTAGCTGGTTTGATAAGCAAACCTATCAGGATTATTACAATGATGAAGAAGAGGTAGCCCCTGCCGAGTGGGAGTATGTAGTTAAATCTCTATCTGATAGTGATTACTACTGGCAACAAGTTACTTGGACACTAGAAGAAGCAGTAGAAGCTATCAAGGGAAAGGTAAAAGTATGAGCAAGATAAAGCAACACCTAGAGGAGCAGATAGTAATAACTAGAGTGGATGAGAATACGACAGGGTGGAAGAGGCATATCTGCCTTGAATATCAAGGTAATGAACACAAGCTAATTCTATTTTGGGATGAGTTTAACGGCTATGAAATCTTTTGGAGAGAGCCTAGTAAAGCACCTACTTGGGCAGTAAACTGGAAAGAAGAAGAAAATGAGGGAGCAAGTCTAGCGGGCTACCTTGATTTTCTATCTTGGGAGAAGGGAGAGTAATGAAATCTACACCAGCAATATGTGGCGACCACTTAGTCCCAATAAGTGAGTGCGACTGCGTTAATTACTTACAGGAGTTAAAGACCTCAGCCGAGAGGTTGGTTCAGCTAACGAAAGAGAGAGAGGAGTTAAGTAAATGAGTGAGATGACTATCAACGATATGGTAAAGCTAATAGAGGAGAGTGAGAGAGAGGAGGAGAGCGGTGGAAATGAAAGGTTATGATTTCACAGAGGGAGAGGGCGATACTATTACTTGCGATTATTGTAATCAAGTAGTTGGTAAATGGTATAGCGATTTAACCCACGCTATCTGCCGAGCTTGTCTAATTAACAAGGTAGTAATAGGAGAGGGAGAGAGAGTATGAGTTATGGTAAGTGTTGGGTATGTGGCTGTGTAATGAGTGGTGATAGCCAAACCCTAGAGAATAAGGTCAAGTGTGATAGGTGTAGTTGGGTATCACACAAAGACGGGAGTTGGTAATGAGCGAGCCACGCTACCTATTTGGAGATGACTACGCCTATAATGGAGGCTATGAGGAGTTAATTAACTGCCTTGTCTGCTCTAAGGAGTATGACAGGGTGGAGTATAGGTCAGATACCTGTTCAGATTGTGAAGATAAGATAATCAAGAGGCAGAAGGAGAGTAAGTAAATGGGTAATATACTAGAGATATTTAATGAGCAGAAGAGAGATGTTATATTCTATGAGGTATCAGATGCTCAAGGGATAGCTATATGGGGCGGAGAAGATGTCCTAGAGGCTGTTAAATGGTATCGTAATAGTCCACCCGATAGTAAAGTATGGGTTGGACAGTATGAAACGACAGAGGAAGAGGCTAAATTAACTATGGATTTCATAGAGATTACGCCTATTGTCCTTGCTACTATTGCTAATTGTGTAGATAGATGGAGTTAATGGAAACTATAGAGAGAAGAATAGAGGGAGCGAAGGCACAAGCCGTTCGTCAGAGAAACTATCGTAGAGCTAGGGATAGGGCGTTGGCTCGTTTGAGTAGAGATTACCCAAATGTTTATCGCACTTACTTAGAAGAGGAGATGAATGTTGATGAAGATATGGGTAAGAAATGGCTTGATATCGCTGGCAACACTAAGCCTCGTAATTTTCGCAGAGGGTAAGTTATCAACACCAACAGTAATACAAATACCAAATGGAGTTATAGAGAATAGGAAGGCAACACAAGATGAGAAGAGTCGTAATAGAAAGCTCGCAAAGGACTACGCTTCGGCTGGTTGGGACTGGCGAGGTAGAGAGTGGGAGTGTCTTAAGTCCCTTTGGACCCGTGAGAGCAGGTTTGATAACTATGCAAAGAACCGGCAAGGAAGTTCCGCTTACGGAATTGCTCAGCTCCTTAGAGAGAAAGATTACCGAAGTGAATATCAAATCTTACGAGGTCTTAAATACATTGACTCTCGCTACGGCTCTCCTTGCAAGGCATACAACTTCTTTCTCAAACGAAACTACTACTAATGAGTATGATAGTATTTAATTATTGATCGGCTCTCTCCGATCTAGAAAAAGAAAGCCTTGCTCCCCTTCCAGCAGGGCTTTCTTTATTTTGTAAAGACAAAAACCCCTTCGGGATAGGAACCGAAGGGGCTATTGCCAGCACTCAACTGGATATCGGATCCAGCCTTGTACTATAAGTATAACAGATTATTTTTTTCTAATCCAGTACTGATCGTTGATAACTAGTGTGTCTATCTCAGCCTTGTGTCGCTCAGTAAATAGAAGTATGCCAGGTCTAGGAGTATGAGCAGGTGGTAGGTTGCGACCCCAAGTGTAATCATCAAAGGCCATAATCCCACCAGACTTTAATAGAGGCCAGGATAATTCTGCATCTAGTAATACACTAGATGCGGTGTGGTCGGCATCAATATAAATAAAATCATACGCATCTGTGAAGTGAGTTCGTTGTCTAATTAAATACTCATCTGTTTTACTTGTGATAGAAACAACTGATAGATCTTTTACCTTCTCCTTGTAGACCCGCTCAACATCTCTAAAGTCCATCTCGGCGTGGCTTTCCTCATCACTTCCTTGCCAAGTATCCACATCAATTAAGACTGAACCTTTAACGGTTAAGATATTATTACACAACCATACACTTGCATCTCCGGTGAATACACCAAGCTGTAAAAACTTTAGGTTAGGTTTATCTTTAAACTCTGCAAGATAAGTTTCAAAGTTATGCTTAGCGGTTATCTCAAACCAATTAGGATAGGTCATTGCTTGTCCGTACTGTAGAAACCATTACCTTTAAAAGTTATAGCAGGAGGAGCATAGACCCGAACAGCAAGATCACCACAACAGAGAGGTATATTCTCATCATCATACACAGACCTTTCAACTGACTTAATTAGATTACAAGTATTACATTTGTATTCGTAGATCAAAGTTGTATTCCATCTTCTAACTTTAGAAATCCTACTAACTTATTACGCTTAGTTCTATTCTCAAACTCAGTAGTAATAGGTAGCCACTTATCCTGCCACTTAGGTTGAGGTATAGTAGATAGATTAAATCCCCACACACCTTCCGGTGTAGAGTTTATATACCAAGGTGTAAGTGATCTAATACCTGCTGCCATAAGTAATCCCTGATACTTACTCTCTTCAATAAGTAGATCAGGGTAGTGGGTCTTGCGAGATTTTAATTCTATAAACATCTTAGACTCTAATGAAATACAATCCCAGTTATCAAACTCTTCACTCTTCTCAAGGTCGGAGTAATACTTCTCTCTGAGATACTCAAATAACTCTGGCTCTTTAAACTCTATGCCCAAGGTGTCTCACCTCCGAGCTTATCTTGTAATCTACGCAGGGCTGAGATTGATCTGCGATCAGCAGTAGATGTAGCACATTCTAAATATTGTGCTACTTGTTGCAGTGTATAGTTATCGTAGTATCTCATCTGTAATATAGTTTTATCTTCTTGGCCTAGCTTTAGATAAGCCTTCTTTAAATCAATTAGGATAGCTAGTAGGTTGCCACCTTCAGCCGGTGTTGATTGCTTACGAGGTGTGCCATCATTAATCATCTCTTGTGCTTGCTCTAGTACAGTTCCCTCTACAACGGATGCAATAATAAATGGGATTAACTGTGCAATAGTTGAGGTATCGTAGAACGCCTCATCTCCTACCTTATACCCAGCCTTACGAGCCTTCTCTTTACGAGCATATCTTTCTGCAACTCTACGCATCTGATAGGCAATACGCTTTTCATTCTGCTCACGCTTATCAGGGTTCTCTTCATTAAGTAGATCAGTAAAATGTTGACCGCGACCAATAGCCCAGAGATAACACTCTTGCCTTACATCATCAGTATCAACCCAGCCCTTAAACTTACGAACAATAATATAAGTAACTGAAGGGACTAACTCATATAGAGTTGGGTGTAGTTCTGGACTCATTCACAGTCCAACGCGGGAACCTCAGGCCACTTTCCATCTAGCACCATAAGTGCAATAGCTGAATAGTTAAGTAGATCTACAAAAGAATCTCGTAGTGATTCATTACTAGGTGTAACATTATTATCAACAAGATTATTAATACGGGCTACCTTGTCCCACATACGAACTCTTAATCCATTGATAGGACCACCAGGAGATCTTGCTATATTTAATGGACCGTAATCGTGGTGCTTTGCAATAAGTAAATTACCGGCAGCATCTAATACATTCCACATATCTCTAGTGAACTCATCATCCACACTGTTACGTTTCTTCATACGATCTTTGTGATATAAATCCATAAGAGTTCCAACCATTCTAGTAGTGCCATCTTCTCTGAGTTCCTCATACATTTGGCATACCTATTGTCTGTTTTGTCTCTTCTATACCCTTTGCTAAGTATAGATCATTGAGGTCCATACCAGCCGGTAGCGACACGATAGTAGAGTTGATAACCTCTTGAGCTACCATCCTTGAGAACTCTGCCCCTGGATTTGTACCATCATCTTTTAAATCATTATCACCAATAATATAAACCTTGCCATACCCAGTAAACATCCTAGTAAAGTGCGACTTCCAAGCCTGTACACCAGGAACTCCAACTGCTGGTATACCTAAGATTGCAGATGCAATAATGGTATCTAATTCACCCTCACAGATTGCTATGTATTCACTACTTAAAATGATATCGCTAACATTATATAGATGACCCTTCTGTCCTGTTGGCGCACCATACTTAGGCTTACCTTCATCTAATCTTCTAAACTTAAATCCAACACAGTGTCCCATTACAGTCATATAAGGTATGGATAGCCAGCCTTGATAGAACTCGTGACCTGCAATAGGTTCTTTGATATAACCTAAGTAGTACTGGTCAGCTACCTCTTTAGAAATCCCACGACCTGCGAGAAACTCTATTGCTTCCTCGCCTAGATCCTTGTTGTACTGGACTGCCGCTTCTAGCGAGGATTTCAATTGCTCTGATGAGAGCATCTTTAAACTCCATATTCTCTTTGATACTAATAATGTTTACTGCGTTGCCACCCTTACCGCAAGTATGACAGAAGTATAAGTTCTCTCTGGTATTTATTACCGCACTTCTTCTACTGTCATCGTGGAGTACACACCTAACAGAGCAAGCCCTGCCCTCTCTTACCTCACCGCCATAGTGAGAAACAATTACTCCAATAGGTATTGCATTTGCATCAGTATCTGAACTGCCTTTACTAGATCTTCTACTCCTTGACCAATCCTGTGCTGGCACTTACTTGCACTGCACACAATAGTTATTAGTTCTTACCTCTGCCTCTGCAACCTCATATACCTTGGCACAATGATAACAAGTTACTGTTACCATTTTAGTTGGGTTACCCCAATCTTCTGTTGTAGTTATCTTACCCTCTGGTACTGGTGTCATTGCTTCTCCTTTAACCATTGTGTTAGGTCCTGTATGACCCAAGCCTTTTCTATTCCTGCGCTTCTTCTTTTGAATAGTACATAAGATAAAGGCTGATTAATGCTACGATGCTTAGCATAATTAGCAGCTTCTTTTTGCGCTTCATCCCAGAACTCCTTTAGATTTAACTTCTTAGTATTCTTTAACTCAAAGATATAAGTTTCACCAGCAACTATAACTACTAGATCACCCTCATCCTCATTGCCAGATAGACGTAGCCTCTCAGCTAATAGACCCATCTTCCTAAACCACTTCATTACATCAGTCTCAAACTTTGCACCTTTAGTCTTATTGTATTTTGGAGTCACTATAAATAGCATCCCTTCTATACATTCTACCCATTGCATCTGAATCACTGATCTGACACACCTCATAGTTAACAAATAAACCAACGTGGTCAGAGCCATCTGCAGTATGCGGTCCAAATCTATTCTTAACTGCTGCTACTTTTAATACTTTGTTATAAGGATCAAAGCCAAGCGTAAGTATTAGTGCCGGTAATTGAGATACCTTACCGTGGATTGCTCTACGAGCAGGTGGTTCAGTGGTCTTGCCATACTCACTCTGTTCGCTGACGTGGTGCAATACCATCACACAAGCCTCAGTCTTACGAGCCATATCGTGGAACTCCACCATAATAGATCTAAGTCCTGCCCACTCATTATCAGATTCTGCTGCCACATTCATTAGGTTATCTATTACAACCAGCTCTGGTGGAACTCCAAACAATTCAACATAGGCTTTTATCTCTAACTCAATATCATCTAATGATGGTGATGAATCAAAGACAAACTGTATGCTATCTAAATTACCTAGATGCTTATCGTAGTAATGACGGTTACTAGTTAAGTTATTCTCCACCATAATCTGGCTGTGTCCTGATAAGTGGGCTGCTGCCCTCATCATTACCGTTGCAGTATCTGTATCTGCCGAAAAGAATAAAGTAGGAACCTTTGCTTTGATTATATAGATAAGAGCAAACATACTCTTACCAACATTGGGCGCAGCAGCAATCATACATACCTGACCTCTACGAAACTTAATCTGTTTTTTAGATAGAGCTTCCCATACGTCAGGTAGTGGTGTTGCATTAGTGGTTGACCCACGCCACGCCCTGTTTAAATTAAGCAACGTCTTCCTTCTTTAAAGTTATACCTCTAGTAGATCTAATACGTTTTCTTTCATCAACATTTAATCCGCCCCAGATACCGAAATATTCTTGGGTAATACCCCACTCGGCACACTCTGCTAAATGGGGACATCTATTACAAATGCTTACTGCAGATCTAGTATGAACCCGATGGCTTGGATCTTCTATATCGGGGAAATATATTTCCATTCCAACCTCTGCACATAACGGGTTCTCAAATTCCCAAGGAACCCGCATAAATTATTTCTTAAATTTTGATACAGAGTCTGGATAAATCGGATCAACCTTTACATAGCCAGGACCCATACGTACAGGCTTTGGTCCTGCTGCTGGATCACACCAAGCCCAATACGGAGAGCCATCTTTTCTAACACCAGCCTTGTGTATCATCTTTCCATTAACACAATCAGGTGCATCAGCTCTGTTGTATGTATATACAGAACCAAACTTATCTGTAAGTACATCACCATCAGTATCTGTTGCTATTGATGTAGCACCTAATGCTTTTTTAGCATAAGAAATAGCGCTTACACCATTACTAGAAGCTACATTAACTCTACCTAATGAAGCACCTACAGACTCTATAAGAGTCGCTGTATCTTGAACTGCTGCCAACAGTTCTTCTAATTCTTTAGCATTGTCGGCATAAATATTTATAAGTGAACCATCTTTACCGTAGTTAACTTGTATCTTTGTTGTTGCATTTGCAGCCATTACTTACCTCCACTATGTTTGACAGTTAATCGTACTGATTCCTGTCCCTTTTTAATTGGTACATTACCGAGAAGTTTTTTAACCTCATCGATATCTACTGACTCTCGACCAGCTATGGTGCTCCAACTAATTTGGATACCACTATTAGTCTGACCAGTAAATCCTTCTAACGAACTCTTTAATGACTCCTTCTCATTAGTAAGTTCTTTTATCTTTGCATCTAATTGTAGATATTTCAAAGCGGATGTGTCAACCTCTGGGTTGTCTATAAATACTTCACCCTCTTTGATAAGTTCTTTTTTTATACCAGTACATCCAATCTTGCCCGACTCATCAAAGTACTTGCAATAGAATCTGCAGTAACTTTGATCGCGCTCTGGCTCTGGTGCAATTGCGCTCTCTTTGATAGCTGATAACCAGTTCAAAGCATCTTGTGCTAGTGCTGGATCATATGGTTCTGAATGAACTTTAACATCTCGCTCATCACCATCACGGGCGATGGCTACTAGATTAACAGTCTTGGGCTTCCCTTTCCCAGACTTTTCAAGCAAGTAGCCATACACCTGTACTTGCCAACGCTGTTGTAGCGAAGGAAAGTAGGATAGATTTTTTACCTTAACGGTTTTCCAATCTATCACATCTCCGGTCTCTGGTATATATAAATCTATATGAGCTTTCATTCCTTCAAACTCAGCCTCTGTCTCAACCAAATACTTCTCACCCTTTGGGTCAAGTGCTGATATAGCCTTCTCAATCTCAGCGTGAATAGCAGTACCCATAATGGCAGCCAACTTTAATTCATTATCATTAGTTGCATCTCGCCCATTGAGACGATACCAAACTTTTCTACGACAACCACCTAACTCTGATGGACCTACCTGGGTTTGCTTTGATCTAGATCTACCAGCATCTTTAGCTCGTAGAACATCAATCAATAACTGCTTTGGATCGCTCACTCTAATCCCCACTTAATAAAACATTCTAGAATAAATTTATACATCTCTAAGTCTAATAGATGAAACTGTAATTGCCAATATATTTCTATCATAAACCTTCCCTACTTAGTAAATTGTGTCTTGATACTAGGTGTGCCACCACACCATACGTTGTACTGTATAGCAATATTGATTGCTTTCTTTGCAGCACTCGCTGCTTTAGCGTGTGTTTTGGTTTCACTCTCTAATGCTACTAGCGCACCCAGAGCTATACCACCACCTGAACCTATGCCGTAGAAGTTTCTATCATCTCTCATATACCCATAGTCATCACTGATCTGATATATCTTTCCATTAAAACAAAGTAGTGCATCCCAACCTGAGTCATCATCACTCTTATTCTTAGGTGCAGGATCATAACCTGCATCGGTCAGGGCTTGTTTAATAGATGGTAGAACTCTAATCATTAAGAAGCGATCAGGCTCTTGAGTTTTAATTACCTTCGGTGGTTGCCATAAGTTATTTAAAATATCTCCAGCAGTAGCATCACCTGCTACAGCTATTAGATATTCATTGACCTTAACTATCTTGTCATAACCCTTAGCAATATAAGGTTTATCAGTATAGGTAGTCATTGAATCTGAGGCTATTACTGCCCAACCTTTACCTTGAATACCGATTATTGCAGTCAATCTAATCTCCTATCTCTTGAAATAATTATAGCACCGAAATAAATTATTAGTGGTAGGCACTAGCGACACGCCGTGGATGCGATGATATCGGTTACTGGAGGGTAAATGGTTATACTACGAGCCGTGAGGCGAGTTAATCCAGAGGCGGCGCATTGAAGCGCCGCACTAGGTATCCATAGGATGTTCCGTCTACCAACCCTGCGAAAAAATAAAGATAAACTACCACCGAAATTTGGTACAGATCTTAGATCTTTAGGTCCAATACACGCTTGTCCTTGTGGTTCTAAAGTCTTCTCTATCTTAGCTACCTTTGATAACTATGAGATATCCTGGTATATGTTAGATGCAACCTGTGTTAACTGTGGCAATCTAGTTATAGTTCCTTGCCCAATAGATGATCCTGCTAGGGAAATTTAGACAACAAAAAAGAAGCCACCCCGTTTAAAGGGTGGCCTCCGTATTACCTCGCAGTAGAACTAAATTACTCTGTTCCTAGACCGTACTCTTTTTCAGTCTTGTCTGCCCACTTAGCTAGTGGTCCTGCAATTGATCCTATTAAGATTGCTTGTTCTGGTGCTAGGTCAGCCGCTAGTGCTAATCCCATTGTTATTGCTGATGCTAGTACTGCTCGAAGATAAGACTTGAAAGCAGCCTTACTCTTCTTGCTCTTTAACTTAGCAATTAAATCTTTCATTGATTCTCCTTTTTTGGTAGTCGCTTCGTTGAAGCTGCTACCTTGTTGAGTGTTGTTGCTTTTCCCATCCAAGCAAACCAAGGTGACGTATCATTACCGCAGTTATCTTTGATGGAAATATGTAGATGCTTTATATGTTTATTTGAACCAGTATATTTTTTCTCGCCATTATTAATAGACCAGATCTTACCGGTAAATATTAAATACTTAACCCGCTTATCTGCTTTTAACCTTTCGTAGATATCAAAGCAGTCAATACCATTTACTGGATCGTGAGTTAGATCTACAGCATAACCTGTATTGTGGTCTGAGTTAGGACTCTGACTTAGGTGAGCAGCAGATGGTAGTAGACCATCGCTTGCTTTCTTCCTCTTGGGTCTTAAAGCAGTGGCTTGTCTCAGTACAGCAATCGCAGCAGGTGTGGCTTTCTTTGCAACAGTTGTCATCGCTCAATTTTCTCTATTCCTTTTTCTAGTAATAATAAATGTAGTGCGTTAATCTTATCTGGTCTAAATCCTGACCAATGGAAGTTGTTATATACAACTACAGGTGCTTGTTTATATCCTAAATCTTCTGCAACTTTTTTAGCATCCTCATCTTCACTCATATCTACTGATGAGTACTGCACTTTATACCTATCTAAAACTTTCTTGGTCATATCGCATTGGATACAATCTGGTAATGTGTAAACTATTACTGCCACTATTTCCCCCTATTGTTTTCGGATAAGTATACTTATTATTTCCTCCACTTGTCGTTCAAGGCGGTCAACGGAGTCTCGTAAACTTGAGCCTCCATTCGGGCGAAGCTCTGATAGATAGTATTTAACTAGGTGTCTAACGCTTATTGCCAGTGCTCCAATCAGGGTCGTTGTTGCTACTGCTAGTCCTGCCCATTCGTTCGGTGTCATATCATCATATCAATCTAATAGTAGCCATTAACATTCCACCGTATCCGGAGAATCTTCTATCGCTAGGGGTTTTGTTTATAAAGTCAAGCTCTTCAATTAATCCAAT
>Ga0079301_1001135_pt1 | contig 12541 bp, 5 predicted proteins | sample Wag4_2014_7_11_3_FD_74797 | JGI IMG/M metagenome (GOLD analysis project Ga0079301, IMG submission 74797) | Fresh water mixed with fracking chemicals microbial communities from Ohio, USA - Utica-2 Time Series FC 2014_7_11 | ecosystem: Engineered > Industrial production > Chemical products > Input...
TCGCAATGGATGTGGACGGGATGCGCCCAGCCGCCGGCGGTCGAGAAGTTCCAGATCTCCGCGGTTCCCTGCTTGCACTGCGCATCGCTGCGGTTGTGGTCGAACAGTTGGCCGTTCACGGTCCACATGCCGTTGGTGCGGTCGAAGTGCCAGTCGCGGGTGCGCGCGACCGGGATGTCCATCGCGGGCTTCGGCCGCAGGGACGAGGGCACGCGGCTGTTGTCCGGGGCGCCGGTCGCGGGGCGGATCACCAGCTTGAGCAGCTTGGGCGCCTGCGACATGGGCAGGAGGTTGCCCGTCGGACCGCGGCCGTCGATCTGCTCGGCGCGGTTCACGATGTACAGCTCGGTGGTGCCCGCGGGCAGCTGGCTGAAGTCGACCACGATGTCGGCCCGCTCGGCGACGCCGAGTTGCACGCTCTGCGCCGTGACCGGGGCGGGCAGCATGTTGCCGTCGTTGGCGATCTGCTGGAAGGTCATCCCGTTCGACAGCCAGAGGCTGTAGAAGCGCGACGGACCTCCGTCAAGCAGGCGGAAGCGGTACTTGCGGCGCTCGACCTCGAAGTAGGGCTGCACCAGGCCGTTCACCAGCCACTTGTCGCCGAGGATGCCGTCCATGTTCATCGTGTCGAACATGAGGTTGCCGGCCTGGTCGAAGCGGCGGTCGGTGAAGATCAGCGGGATGTCGTAGCGGTGCTTGACCCGCTTGCCGTCGGGCACGCCGCTCGGCAGGCGGAACGCGTCGGGATTCGGGTCGTTCTCGTTGCCGCTGTCGAGGTCGTCGAACAGCAGGAAGAAGCCCGAGAGCCCGCGGTAGGTGTTCTGCGCCGTGAAGTCCATGCAGTGGTCGTGGTACCACATGGTGCCCTTGGCCTCGAGCGGATCGCCGCCGGCGAGGATGTTCGGCCAGTGATGGTCGCGGAAGGTGCCCGGCGAGAAGCGGTCCTCGGGGAAGCCGTCCGACTCCGACGCGTGGTGCCCGTTGTGGACGTGGGTGATGACGTCGCAGCTGCCGAAGCCCTGCATCACCTGGGGAAGGTGGTTGTTGATGCGGCACAGCACCGGCGTGCCGTAGCGGTGCATGAAGGTCACGCCCGGCGCCGAGTTGCCGTAGGTCGACATCCGGCTGAACGCCAGCTGCGGGTGCGGGCACACAAGCGCCTCGCTCACGTTCATGTCGTAGAAGTAGCGCGGCGCGAACTCGTCGTACCGCTGGTGCGCCGCCGGATCGGGCAGCGGGTCGAGCGCGGCGAACGGAGGCAGCGGCGTCGCGTAGCGCGCGAACTGCAGCGGCTGCAGCCACGGCGTGGTGAACGGGCTCGACGGTTCGTCGGCCAGCATCCGCAGGCTGAACTTCGAGTTGATGAAGAACGCACCCGTCGCGAGGGCCGAGCCCTGCACGAACTTCCTGCGTCCGATCGGCTGGGACGAAACCCGATCAAGCACCGCGCACCTCCGGCGGAGAGGCACGACCGATCGCGCCGCCGCGGCGCGTGACGCGCCGACAGCAGCCACGCGCGGTGCGTGGACCACTCCTTCATGTTGTTACGCACGTGCGATTGCTCGCACCTGCACCTGGAGCACTCGAGGGGGACGACCTCCCGAGCGCCGGGCGACACAGCGCCCTTCAAGACGACGCCGTGACAGTGCCACGCTTCAAACGGCTTGCAACTCGGGCGTGATTGAATAACCCGAAAAGGCCGCACAAAAACGCTGCAGCCGCGGTGCCACCGTCCGCCCGAGTGGAGCGGATGGTCGGCGCCCGCGGTGCAGCGGCGCTCTCACGCTGGTCTGTTCAGAAGTTCCCGGTCACCACCGCGCGGGCGGGGGTCCAGTTCTTCATGGGGAGTCCGGGAGTACCGATCTTGTAGGCGATGCCGGGGAGGTTCGGCCGCTCGGTCGAGGGAAGCAGGCGCACGAGGAGCCGTGCGGTCGCCTCGGGGCTGCCCTGCGCGGGGCACGCGGCCCACTTGTCGAGGCGGTGGTTGCCGAAGCGCACCATGCCGGTGTGACCCTCGAGGTTCTGGTCGAGCTCCTCGTTCGGATCGCCGAAGCCGAAGGCCCAGCGGATGTCGGTGATGGCCTCCTTGGAACCCGAGAAGAAGCGCCAGCCCGGCAGGCCGTACACGCCGCGTGCCTGCATGAACTTCTTCATGTCGGCTGGGGTGTCCTCGGCGAGCGAGAACATGTAGAACTGCACCGGATTGCCCATGAGCGGGCGCATCAGGTCGTAGGACTTCTTCATCTGCTCGGTCATGTTCGAGCAGATGCCCTTGCAGTTCGCGTACTGGAAGGTCGCGCCGAAGACCTGGCCCTCGACGAGGTCCGACTGGAAGCGCACCTTCTTGCCGTCCTGGTCGACCAGCGTGTGGTCGCGGAAGGCTCGGGTGCCGTCGGCGCGCATCGCGAAGCCGCCGCGGTGCTCCGGGATCTCGGGCTGGCCGCTGCTCACGGCCGCGGCCTTCTTGAGGCCGCTCGCGCAGCCGCCGAGCAGGAGGCCGGCGGCGGGGAGGAGGAGGCCGCCGAACGCGGCGCGCCTCGTGAAATTCGTACGGGTCGAATCAGATGCCATGGTCTGTTCGCGGGACATGTCGTGGGTTCCTTCCGCGTGGGGTGCGGGGTCGGTGCTGTCGGGCCTCACCTCCCCCCCGGTCGCGCGCACCAGGACGACAGGGCGCGCGCGACGGGGAGGTGGCTTGGAGTGGTGACGGTGTGGAGTTCAGCGGCCGTCGGGCCGCATCACGGAACGATGTCCCAGCGGAACATCATCGCGTGGTCCTCGTGGGTGAGGTTGTGGCAGTGCATCGGGTAGGTGCCGAGCCAGTCGCGGAACTTGATGTAGACCGAGATCTCGTCGCCCGGGTAGAGCGGGTGCGCATCCTTGCGGCCCTGGAGGATCGTGCCGGCAACGGGCTTGCCGTTGTACGAGATCACGCGCGGCTCCTCGCAGTGGTTGTGCACCGGGTGAGCCCATCCGCCCGCCGTGCTGAACTTCCAGATCTCCGCGGTGCCGATCTTGCACTCGGCGTCGCAGCGGTTGAGGTCGAAGAGCTGGCCGTTGACCGTCCACATGCCGTTGTTGCGGTCGAAGTGGAAGCTGCGGGTCTGCGCGACCGGCAGATCCATCTCGGGCAGCGGCCGGAGCGAGCTCGGCACCCGGCTGTTGTCCTGCACCGCACCCGGGCGGATGATGAACTTCAGCATCTTCGGCGCCTGCGCCATCGGCAGGGTGTTGCCGGTGGGGCCGCGGCCGTTGGTCTGCTCCGCGCGGTTGACGAGGTAGAGCTCGGTCGTGGACGCGGGGAGCTGGCTGAAGTCGACGATGATGTCCGCGCGTTCCGCGACGCCCAGCGGCACGTTCTGCAGCGTCATCGGCGCCGGGATCAGGTTGCCGTCGTTGGCGATGTACTGGAAGGTCATGCCGTTCGACAGCCACACGTCGACGAACCGGGCGATGCCGCTGTTCAGGATGCGGAAGCGGTACTTGCGGCGCTCGACCTCGAAGTAGGGCTGGATGCGGCCGTTGATGAGCAGCTTGTCACCGAGAATGCCATCCATCTCCATCGTGTTGAAGGAGAGCATGCCGTTCGGGTCGTAGCGGCGGTCCGCGATCGCCAGCGGGATGTCGTAGCGGTTCTTGACGCGCTTGCCGTCGGGAACACCGCTCGGCAGCCGCAGGGCGTCCGGGTTCGGATCATTCTCGTTGCCGCTGTCGAGGTCGTCGAACAGCAGGAAGAAGCCCGCGAGTCCGCGGTAGACGTTCGGACCCGTGAAGTCGTGGCAGTGGTCGTGGTAGAAGAGCGTGCCCTTGCCCTCGCGGTAGTCGCCACCGGCGTAGATGTTCGCCCAGTGGTTGTCGCGGTAGTGGCCGGGCGAGTCGTGCAGCCACGGACCGCCGTCGGACTCCGGCGCGTGGTGGCCGTTGTGGACGTGGGTGATCACATCGCAGCTGCCGAAGCTCGGCATGTCCGGCGGCATGTTGTTCTCGAAGCGCGTGATGACCGGACGGCCGTAGCGCATCATGAACGTCGGACCCGGGACGATGCCGTTGTACGTCGTGTGCGTGCAGTAGGGGAGCTGCGGGTGCGGGCAGTGCTGCCCCTCGCAGATCTCGACCTTGTACTGGTAGATCGCCGGGAACTCGTCGTAGCGCTGGAAGCTCGAAAGATCCGGCAGCGGGTCGAGCTGCGCGAAACCGGGCATCGGCACCGCGTACGGCGCGAAGACGAGCGGTTGCGACCACGGCGTGGTGAACGGGCTCGACGGCTCGTCGGCCAGCCGCAGGTGGTTGAACTTCGAGTTGATGAAGAAGGCGCCCGACGCGAGGGCGCTGCCCTTCACGAAGTCGCGGCGTGCGATGCCGCCGGTCTCGATGGAACGGTTAGACATGCGTCACCTCCGCGCGGAGCGAGGCGTTCAGACAATCCGATGCAAAATCAAGACACTCGGCACCTGAGAACAGGTGTGCGCCATGCGACGACAACATGGTGGGGCACTCCAAATGGGTGCACAGCGCCATCCAACCGGGACGACCTGCGGAAGGCGAGGGGGGTGTTTCCTCGCCAAGCGCTGTACGAGCACGAAGATTGCCGCGGAAAGCCTCGGAGCAAGCGTCATGATTGGTATTTCCGCGACAATGCGGACTTCACAGACACTTTTGTCCGAGTTGAGGCGGTCGCGAAGCGCGCATGCGTCCGCAAAATCAGCTGCACCAAGATCCTGCGAGGCGAGAAGGCGTGGTCACAGCCTCCTGGATCGTCTCAGGAACGTGACTCCTTCAAATTGCGCTGGATCAGGGCGTTACGAGCAGAACGCCGAATATGTCGCCAGATACGCAGCGCGGTGTGGAATTCGCGAAGTCCTCGCGCCGGTGGCGGCTCATCGCGCCTCCGCAGCCGCGGGGGCATCTCTGGAGCCGCTTGATTTTCGGACGCGTGGCAAAACTATTTTTCTTCATTTGCGGCGAAGGTCTGCATGGAGTCCGAGATTTGGTGGCCGTTCAGCCGTGCGCGACTATGTTCCGCCGATGCATCTCGCCGCCTCCCGTCGTGTTCGTCGTGCCTCGATCCATCTCGCGGCGCTCGCCATGGCAGCCTCGATGGCACTGACCGCACCACGCGCGATGGCAGCCGATATCTACGCCACGTCGTTCGACGGCTATGGAACGGGCACGCTCTCGGGCCAGCTCGCCTGGGTCGGCGTCGGCGGCTCGTGGGCGGTCAGTGGCGCGACCAACGCCCCGCAGATCCCCGCGAATGTGATCGGTCCCGGGGTCGACCCCGGCATTACGCCCGTGGGAGGGGCTGGTCGCATGGTGCGCCTGTGCAGCGAGCGCTTCAACGCCGGCCGCACCAAGGCGTGGCTCGATCTCGCCAACAGCGGGCGTTGGGCGGCGGCCAGCAAGGGCGGCAACGGCGTGCTCGAGACGCGCATCAAGATCTACATCCCCGGTGGTCAGGCGCTCGCGTCGGCCTTTGGCGTGATGATCTCGCGCGACGCGGTCCAGACGGCGGGCGGCTTCGTGGTGAGCGCCCAGACCGGCGCGGTCTCGCTGCTGAACAACGGGTACGCGCTGGCCAACCGGACGCCGACCGGCGCCACCGTGCCGCTCAACGCGTGGAACGAGTTCGTCTACCGCTGGACCGTCGCCACCGGCGAAGGCGAGCTCGTGGTCAATGGGATCCCGGCGGGCACCCACGTGACGACGCTGTCGGGTGCGGTGTACGCCTCGAACCTGCTCGCGACCACCGACGCGACCCCGGGCACGCTCAACGCGTTCGGCTACTTCGATGATCTCGCGCTCGCGGCGGTGCCCGAGGCGCCCGCGCCGTGCACCGCCGACCTCAACGGCGACGGCGCCCGCGACGCGTCGGACATCGCGATCATGCTTGGCGCCTGGGGCGCGGCGGAAGGCGATGTCACCGGCGACGGCACGACCGACGCGCAGGATCTCGCCGTGCTGCTCTCGTCCTGGGGACCGTGCTGACGGCGACGTCGCACGGCGGAACTGGGTGGCAGGCGGACGCCAACCCCCAACCGACCACGGCACGGATGGGCGGCACCGACAAAAAGCAACCAAAAAGCAACCGAGCGGAAGGCCTGCGCCTTCCGCTCGGTGTTGTTGAAGCGGGTGAAGGGATTCGAACCCTCGACATTCACCTTGGCAAGGTGACACTCTACCACTGAGCTACACCCGCATTTGCCTGTCCGCGGTTGCCCGCGGGTCGGGAAAGATAGCAGGATTTCGGCGGTCGGCAAGGGGGTCGGCCATCGAGCGGATGGAACTCCTGCAGACTCGGACGGCAAGCGCCGCCCCAACCGTCCCAGACCGCACAAATTGCCGTTTCGGGCGGGTCGCCCCGCCGCCGCCTACCAGCACCGGATCACGGCGGCCCCCGCGATCGCCCCGCCGAGAATCTTGGCGCCGGTCATGAGTTCGCCGAGCGGCAGCGGGTAGATCGGGTTCAGGATCACGGCCATGGCCGCGCAGAGCCCGCACCAGACCGCGCTGCCCGCGGCGCCGAAGGCGAGCGCTCCGAAGCCGAACAGCCCCAAGGCCGCCCAGCGGGTCACGTCGTTGGTCACCGACGGTGGCAGCATGCCGAGCGCCTGCAGGAACAGGAACACGCTCAGCAGCGCCATCGCGACCAGTGTCGCCTTGCCGGGTCCGCCGCCGCCGCTCGATCGACCTTTGGAAGCCATGGGGCGGATATCGGCCGCCGCAGCGCCCGAGGGAAAATCGGCGGCGAACTTCGTCCGCGCGCGTTGCCCCGGCGCAGGTTCGCGCGTGACGGGCGCTGGATCCTCCCGGCTCCGCGCCCCTTACGGGCACGGCCCCCAGGCGCTGAGCATGGTGGCGATGTCCTGGGCGTCGGTCGTGCCGTCGCCGGTGATGTCGCCCTCGGCCGCACCCCAGGCGCTGAGCAGGGTGGCGAGGTCGGGCGCGCTGACCTGTCCGTCGGCATTCAGGTCGCCGACGCACGGCGGCGTCTCCCGGATGATCTGGAAGCCCATGAAGCCGACGTTCGGCCCGCCCTCGGAGAGCTGCAGCGTGCAGGTCGAGCCGGTGAGCCCCTGGAACACCGCGTAGCTCGACCGCACCGCGCTCGCCGCGTCGGCCGCGGTGGCCTGCACCAGCGGATTGAACACGCCGGCCGGAACCGCATCGGTCTTGAAGTGCACGGGCGCGCCGGCGTTCGCCGTCAGGGTGCCCACGCGGTCGGGGCCGTCGGCGCCGAAGTAGACGACCGCGGTGTAGCGCTCGTAGGCGATGCCGTTCACGTCGACGGTCACGCCGTTGGTGGGGCCGTTCGAGTCGAGGTAGCCGCGGCGCATGCGGTCGGTGTCGTTCGCGGGGAACGAGAAGATGCGCCACGGGTTGTTCACGGAGTAGCTCACGCGCGCCGTGGTCGCGACGCCGTGGCCGTCCTTCAGGGCGGTGGGGGCGTCGCCGTTGCCGCCTGCGGCGTAGCTGGTCGCGGCGGCGTCGTTGGCGCCCACGATGTTCGACCAGTGCAGGGTGCCCCACGCACCCGCCCCGGCCGGGAAGGTCGCGGTCTCGCTGCAGCGGCCGCCGTCGGAGCCATCGGCGAAGGTCCCGCCGACGAAGTTCACGCTGATCGCGTCGAGGCTCACGATCTCTGGCGTCGGGTAGATCACCAGCGTCGGGTTCCCGGCGCGGTCGCCCTCGGGCGAGCCGATGCGGATGAGGTAGTTGGTCGCGCCCGTCAGCGCGAGCGTGAGCGTGCACGCGCCGGCGGAGCAGCCGACGGGCGTGCGGTCCGAGGCGGTGTACACCGCCACCGACGCGGTGAAGCCGTTGCCGCAGCCGACGAGGTCGAAGCTGTCGCTCGACGGGGGAGTGAAGCTGTACCAGCGGTCGTAGTGCATCGCGTCGCCGCAGCCGACCGCATCGGCCGAGGTGGTGGCGCCGACGAGCGAGACCGTGTTGAGCTGGTTCATCTCGAGCGCGATGGCGCCGAAGGCCTCGTCGTTCGACGGCGGCGTCGGGGCCTCGGGAACGCCCTTCGGCCCGAACTCGAGGATGGCGTGGCTCCACGCCGCGTCATCGGCGCTGTCGTGGAGGAACTCGCCGAAGTAGAAGGCGGTGAAGCGGCCGAAGTGCTCCACGCCGCCCGAATCGTTGGGTTCGCCCGCGGCCCACGTGGGGCTGTCGAGCGATCCGCCGTCGATCCACGACCATCCGCCGAGCGGCTCGGCGTAGGTCGGCGCGCCGAGATCCTGGCGGAGCCCGATGGCGACCCCGTCGCCGAAGCCGGTCGCGATGTGCAGCGAGCCCATCAGGCGGCGTTCGGCGACGGTGTTGGCGCAGGCGAGCGTGCCGCCGAGCGCGGCGGCCTTGTCGGCGAGGTCCTGCCAGGTCGCGCCCGGACCGACCGCGTACTTCGCGTACCAGCGGTCGTTGCCGCCCGCCGAGGCCTCGAAGCGATGCGCGCCCTCGAGCGCGAGCTGCACCTGGAACGGTTCGATCGAGAGCGTGCCGGTGCCGCGGTCGGCCTCGCTGTAGCCGCCGAGCACGATGTAGTACTCCTCGCCGCCCGTGACCTCGACGGTGAGGATGCTGGTGAACACCGAGCAGCCGTCGCCGTCGTCGTTGCAGCCGAGCACCGCGTTGGTCGTGCAGCCTGAGATCACCGCGACGCGGGTGTCGAAGTCCGCGGTGTTGCAGGTCGAGAGCGTGTAGCGCCCCGAGGCCGCGGGCGTCCACGTGTAGGTGATGTAGTTGTGGATCTGGTCGTCGCCGAAGGGACCCGGGTCGCAGACGCCCGCGAGGTCGAGGTCGCGCGTCGCCGCGAGGGTGTCGATCGCCGCGGTGGTGCCGGTGATCGGGGTCGCGCCCGAGCAGATGCAGCTGAGGCCGGCGAGGATCGTCTCGCACTTCGCGTCCCAGGCGATGTCGCAGCAGAGTGGATTGACGGCGCACACGAGGGTGCAGCAACCGGCGTCGACGCCGGCGTCGGTGCACGCGTTCTGTGCGGTCGCGGCGTCGGTGACGAGCAGCGATGCCATCGAGACGGCGGCCGCCGCGGCGGCGCGCACGAGGCGGCGCGGGCCGCGGAGCGCGGAGGGGCGGACGGAGTCGAGCGTGTTCGGGCGCGTGTCGTTGAGCATGGCAGGACGCTTCGGGTTGGGCTGGGACGCGAGCATGGCGGACATCCTCGGCGGAGACGCCGAAAACGCGAAGCACGATGTTCGCGGAATCCGACCTCGCACGGGAGCGCGGACGCGGGGCTCGGATACACGCGGCGATGCATGCCTGTCCCGTTCCGCGGTCCCGTTCGGCGCAGCGACGGGGGCGCGATACGAAACGAGGGCGCGACCGGATGGTCGCGCCCTCGCGTGGAATCAGGATGGACTTCAGGCCTCGGCCGCGGGCACCGCACCCGCAAGCCGCGCGCCTGCAATCACTTGTCGGACGCCGGCAGGCCCATGCCGCTGCGGTTCGGACCCTTCGGCGCCGGCACCGTCGTGTAGCCGTTGGTGCGGATCTGCTCGAGGAGCACCTCGACGGCCTTCTCGAGCTGCGGGTCGCCGCCGTCCTTCATCTTCGACGGGTCGTCGAGCACCTCGATGGTCGGGTCGATGCCGTGGCCCTCGACGCCCCAGGTGCCGTCGGACTCGTAGAAGCCGAAGGTGGGCACGCTGATCGAGCCGCCGTCCATCAGGCCCGGGTTGCCCGAGATGCCGACCAGGCCGCCCCAGGTGCGGGTGCCGATGACCTCGCCGAGCTTGTTGTGCTTGAAGAGCCACGGGAACATGTCGCCGCCCGAGCCGGCGAGGCCGTTGATCAGCATCGCCATCGGGCCGCGGTGGCCGTCCGGCGGCCACGCCCCGTCGCGCGCGTCGCGACGCGCCCAGTAGTTGGTGACCGGACGGTTCAGGAGCTCGATGAAGCGCGTCGGGATCTGTCCGCCGCCGTTCCAGCGGTCGTCGATGAGCAGCGCCGCCTTGGTGCGCTGTCCGTAGAACTGGCGCACGAGTTCGGTCTGTCCGTCGACGCCGGTGTTGGGCACGTAGATGTAGCCGACCTTGCCGCCCGAGAGCTCCTCGACGCGCCGGCGCTTCGACTCGACCCAGTCGCGGTAGCGGAGGCTGTCCTCGCTCGCGATCGGGGTGACGACGATGTCCTTCGCGTCCTTGTCCATCACCGGCTTCTTCGAGACGGTGAGCACGGTCGACTTGCCCGCGAGGCCGACGAACGGCGCCCACGGATCGCTCGACGGATCCACGGGGACGCCGTTCACCGCGAGGAGGTAGTCGCCCTCGCTCACGCCGAGGCCCTGCGCCGCGAGCGGCGAGCGCGCGTCGGTGTCCCACGCTCCGCCGCCGACGAAGCGCAGGATCTTCCACGCGTTCGCCGGCGTGCCGTCCTCGTTGGTGGCGGCGGCGAAGTCGCAGCCGAGCAGGCCGACCGAACGGGTCGGCACGCTCTCGACGTCGCCCGTGCCCTGGAGGTACGCGTGGCCGACGTTGAGCTCGGAGATCATCTCGCTGATGAGGAAGTTGAGGTCCTCGCGGGTGACGACCGCCGGCAGCATCGCCTCGTACTTGGCGCGGATGGCGTTCCAGTCGACGCCGTGCATGCCCTCGTCGTAGAAGTAGTCGCGCATCACGCGCCACGCGTCGACGAGGATCTGCTGGCGCTCGTGGCGCGGGTGGACTTCGATGAGCATCGGGCTCGCGACGATCGGCTTGGGCGAACCGCCCGCGCCTGAACCCGCGATCGATGCGCCGCCGCGTCCGCCCATGAGCAGCTTCTTGCCGTCGCCGCTGACCTCGAAGCGCATGCCGGTGGCACCGCTCTTCTCGGTGAGCGTGCGCTCGGTGAGGTCGAAGAGCTTGACCGTGCCGTCGCGTCCGAAGACGAGCTCGTTGCGGTCGTTGAAGCCGAGCGAGCCGTAGCTGCCGGCGGGCGAGGGGAGCTGGATGCCGCGCGACTCGAAGCCGGCGAGGTCGATCTCGACGGCCTTCGGCTTGCGGTCGTCGCCGCGCTTGCCGTCGTTCGCGCCCTCTGCGGCCTTCACGCGGCTGCCGGTGACCTTCGAAGTGACGGGTCCGTCGGCGCCCTGCGAGGTCGCGACGCCATCGAGCGCGTCACCCTCGACCTTGAGGTCCATCTCGAAGGTCATGTCGTTGACCTTGCCCGAGAGCTTGAGCGCGCCCGAGGCGGCGTCGAAGGTGCCGGACACCTCGCCCGCGCCCATCTTCGAACTCACCGAACCCTTGACGGCGCCGTCGGTGACGGTGAGTTCCATGGTGAACTCCATGGCCTCCGCTCCCATCTGCACGCTGCACTTCCACGAGCCGGCGGCGCCGGTCGGCGCGGCCGCTGCGGCGGGGGCGTCCTTCTTCTCTTCTTGCGCGAGGAACGCATCGGCGAACGAGGCCTCGAGCTCCGCGCCGCGGCGACGGCGTCCGCCGCCACCACCCGGAGGTCCGCCTGCGCCCGGGGCCGCGCCCGCGCCGGGACCGGCCGCGGGAGCGCCGCCGCCCGAGGAGGGGCGACCGTCGTCCTTCTGGCCTTCCTCGTCGCTGGTGGGAAGCCAGGCGAGCTTCATGTCCTTCTTCAGCGGCACCGCGATGAGCACCGTCGAGTTGTTGTAGATCCAGGTGGTGTCGTACTCGCTGTACGACGGGTTGAAGTTGCGCGCGCTCTTGTAGGCGAGCCACTCGCCCTTGCGGTCGAAGGTCGGCTCCGAGTCGCTGAAGAAGCCGCTGGTGAGCTGCGACTTGGCGGCCGCCGCATCGGTGGCCTTGGTGTCGTAGACGAACACGGCCTCGAGCTCGGTGCCGTCGCAGGAGCGCGACCACGCGATCCAGCGCGAGTCGTGGGACCACGAGATCGCCACCGGCTGCGGCGCCTCGGGATTGCGGTCGATGGCGGTGACGCTGCCGTCCTCGAGCTTCACGAGCTCGATGTTGCCGGCCTTGTCCTGGATCACGACCGACTTCGAGTCGGGAGCCCACACGATGTCGGTGCGGAAGCCCTTCGCGTCGGTGGTGATGCGCTTGGGTTCGGCGCCCTTCCCGTCAACGGCCTTCCCGTCGGCAGGCATGGTGTAGAGCTCGTACTCGCCGCTCGCGTCGCTGAAGAACGCGATCGTCTTGCCGTCGGGGCTCCAGGTGGCGCTGCGCTCGAACACGCCGTCGGTGCGGGTCATGTTGCGCGGCGTGCCGTTCTCGGCGGGCGCCGACCAGATGTCGCCGCGGGCGACGACCGCCACGCGCTTGCCGGTGGGTGAGATCGAGACGCCCTGGATGTTCTGCGCAGCGTCGACGGTCGCGACGCGGAGGGTGTCGCGGTCGCCGGGCACGGTGATGTCGACCGGCACCGCCACGCCCGAGTCGAGGTTGAGGCGCATGATGCGGTCGCCGTGCTGGAGGACCATCTCGCCGGCGCCGCCGTCATCGGGACCGATCGCCGGCCACTTCACGTCGTGGGTGGTGAACTTCGACACCTGCGCGGTCTTGCCCGAGTCGACGTCGTAGCTGAACACGTTGAGCACGTTGCCCTGCTCGGG